>Ga0209395_1000318_pt1 | contig 71864 bp, 55 predicted proteins | sample GOMGulsemesocosm_3_FD_184635 | JGI IMG/M metagenome (GOLD analysis project Ga0209395, IMG submission 184635) | Methane-oxidizing microbial communities from mesocosms in the Gulf of Mexico - GOM9D Gulf of Mexico (SPAdes) (version 2) | ecosystem: Environmental > Aquatic > Marine > Cold seeps...
CGCGCTGGGAGCCGGTCTAACCGTTTTATTAACAGCATACGAGGATTACCCGTATCAACTACACATGGTCTGGTAGGCGGCTTAGTGGGCGCGGGAACTATGGCCGTGGGATCACAGGTGAATTTCAGCTTTCTAGGAAAAACCTTCTTTATCCCCCTTCTCGTCAGTCCACTCTTATCGGTATGCCTTGCTGCCCTCCTCTATTTAGCCTTTCGTTTGCTACGCAATTATTTTGGCATAACCAAAGAGTGGTGCGCCTGTATCGGCGAAAGCAGAAAATTTGTACCCGTAAACACGGTGGATAACGCTGCTCAGTTGAGCCAACGATTACAGAACCTGGATGTTCACATTGATCACGAAACCAATTGCCAACAGCATTACACAGGTCATTTCCTGGGTGTTAATTTACAAACGCTGCTGGATTTCGGACATTACGTTAGCGCTGGCATGGTGAGTTTCGCTCGCGGTCTAAATGATACGCCCAAAATTGTTGCGCTATTGATTGCGATAGAAGGCTTGTCGATTAAATACGGCATGATAGCCGTGGCGCTGGGAATGGCAATTGGGGGGTTACTGAATGCTCGACGTATCGCCGAAACAATGGGGAAAAAAATCACCCCGATGAGTCATGGGCAAGGCTTTGCTGCAAACCTGGTAACCGGTTTTATGGTCATTGTTGCCAGCCGCTTAGGTGTACCGGTTTCAACAACTCATTGCTCCGTCGGCTCATTATTTGGGATAGGCTTGATAACTCGAAAAGCTGATAAAAAAGTTATCTCAAAAATCTTACTATCTTGGATCTTAACGCTTCCAGTCGCAGCGTTACTAAGTGCTGCCGCATATTGGCTGCTGTCATATTAAAAATACCAGAGTGTTACTTTTTGTTACAATTTGGTTTTATAAACACAAAAAAAAGCGCTCGAACGATTAGCTTTCAGCTAATCGTTATCGAGCGCAAATGCTAGATTAGGGGGCATCGTGCTGGAAGCTAGTCCAGCTTAATCTTAGCGTAGCCTTCTTTAATTTCAGCGGACAACTGCTCTAAATCTTTACTTAAAGCAATGGTAGATTTCCCAACAGAATGCGAGAATCTTGTTTGTTTTGCTTCAACTTCTTGCCATTTAGCTTCAATTTCAGACCATTTGCCTTTTAATTCAGGCTGATCAAAATTTAGCTTACCGCTAAGTTCTTCACGTTGGACTTTAATATCACTTACGATAGAATCAACTCTTTGCGCTACAGTAGTCATCGCTATATTCCCTCATTTAAATTTACTAGATAGTTTGAAAACTCTGTTCAATTCCTTGCTGAACTTTATGTGGTAAATAGTAACAACAAAAAAAACAATTCGCTTGACTCAAATCTAGTCGAGAGAAAAACATCAAAAAAACTTCACTATTTTTTGCATTACCCTCTTAGTGATATAAAAATAACGAACACAAAATACCTTCCTCTCAACAACATGTTTTAATGAACTATGATTCGCCTAATCACTCTCCTCTGTATCAGCCTTCTTTGCGCCTGCACCAGCACATCAGGTTATCTATTAACCTTTTATGCAGATGACCAGGCATCCCCTGATAATTTTGAAATTTGTCATGGCTACAGTTGTCGTTACAAGGTCGACGTGAGACTACCTGAGCTTCACTGGCAAAAAGTGAAGGAAATCTTTGAAGAAGGCGCAACTCCAACACAAGAGCGTGTACAAATCACTGAAGCGATATCGCTATTAGAAAAAGAAGCAGGAAGCATTTCGGGAATTGAGAACGATTTACCCAAATCAGTAAAAACAAAAGACACTTTCGGTCAACAAGACTGCATCGACGAAACAATCAACACTACAACTTATCTACGTATGCTGAAGGCCGACAAGTTGCTACGCTGGCATCAGGTTTCAACCCCTGTCAGGCGCGGCTACTTCGTTGATGGTCGATGGCCACACAATAGCGCCACAATTAAAGACATAACGAATGGGCAATTATACGCTGTAGATTCATGGCCTGGAGCTAATGGAGCCCCCCCAGAGATTAAACCTGTGGCAATCTGGTATAGCGAAGGGCGGTACTAATTTGGTATTAGTTTAAGTTCGACCGTCAGTGTTTCACAACACACCGTTAAACGCATTTTTTGCAATTACCTCGTAAAGTTCTGCGCTATGTTGAATGGGGTTCGTTATCGACGATGAATCCAAAACGGCCATTTCACCAATTTCAGCTAAACGCTCATCATCAGGAATCAACGCATCAAGTGTATGAGGAATACCGATGCGATTTCTTAAATCCAGCACCCATTGCATAAACGCGTCAAAATCCGCATCAAGTTCAAGATAACTAGCCAATCGTGCAACCGTTTCATTGATCGCACGGTAATTAGCCATTAATACATAGGGCATTAAAACCGCATTCAACATACCATGATGCGCATCGTAAACAGCCCCCAACGGATGGGCTAGCGCATGCATAGCACCCAAACCACGTTGGAATGCTGTTGCGCCCATTGCTGAAGCCACTAACATCTGCGTACGCGCTTCAATATTAAAACCATCAGCAACCGTCGCTGAAAGATGGTTTTTTACCAGGCGAACACCCTCGATCGCGATGCCCTGCGCCATGGGATGATAGAAAGGAGAACAATAGGCCTCAAGGTTATGAGATAAGGCATCCATGCCCGTCGCGGCTGTTAGTTTTGCAGGCAGACCACAGGTCAACTCCGGATCAAGAATTACAGATCCTGGCATCATATTTGGATGAAAAATTATCACCTTTCGTTGCTGCTGCTCGTGCACAATAACAGCGGCACGCCCTACTTCTGATCCCGTCCCCGCTGTCGTTGGCAACGCAATCACAGGGACAACTTTTGCTGCATCAGCGCGTTGCCAATTGTCGCCTTCATCCTCTAAATCCCAAAGTGTGCAATCTTGCCGGGCAATTACGGCAATGCTTTTACCAACATCCAGCGCACTGCCGCCGCCTAAAGCGATAACGCCATCATGATTTCCAAAACGATAAGCACCAACGCCCTCTTCTATATTCGTACCTGTAGGATTGGATTTAACCCCACTAAACACCGCCACGCCCAATCCAGCTCTTTCACAGAGTGCTTCAACTTCCCTGACCATCGGCAGAGCAGCCAAGCCTTTGTCAGTAACCAGCAATGGTCGTTTGATACCCTTTTCAAAACACAGATCGGGCAATTCTTTAACGCGCCCAGCCCCTACTCTAACGGCCGTCGGATAATTCCAGTTAGCATTCATCATGGCTCAGCCCTTTTTAGATGATATGACTTAGGTCGCGTTAATTGCTCAAAGCCCAATACTGACAAACTACAGCCCCGCCCCGAGTTTTTCATTCCAGTCCAGGCCAATGCTGGATCAAGGTAATCACAGCGATTCATAAAGAATGTGCCCGTTTCAAGCTGTCCGCCAATCGTAATGGCAGTATCCTCATCCTGTGTAAACACCGAAGCGGTTAATCCAAAATCACTGTCATTCATCAATTTGATCGCCTCCGCATCATCGGACACCGACATAATCCCCACCACAGGACCAAAACTTTCTTCGTGCATCACCCGCATACCATGGTTCACGTCAACCAATACCTGAGGACCAAGGTAAGGTGTGCCTGTTTGATCGCAGAGAAAATATGAAGGGTCGATCAATGCTCGGGCTCCAGCTGCTATTGATTGTTCAATTTGCCCACGCACAAAATCAGCAGCACCTATTTTAACCATTGGGCCCAGCGTAGTTTCTGAATCATCAGGACGTCCAAGCTGGTAATCCTTTACCTCGTTTACCATACCCTCAACAAAAGGTTGAAATAGAGAGTCCGCAACATAAATCCGCTCGATACCGCAACAGGATTGCCCAGAATTGAAAAAAGCACCATCCGTCAACGTGGCAATGGCTGCATCCAAATCAGCATCATGACGAACATAGGCCGGGTCTTTCCCACCCAACTCAAGGCCCACACCCACAAAACGTGACGCAGCCATACGCTGTACGACCTGACCACCCGCAACCGAACCGGTAAAGGCAATAAAATCGACTTCCTGAGATTGAATCAAGCGCTCTGCAGAGGCGTGTTCTAGATGAAGGTATTGGAAAATACCCGCCGGCAGGCCTGCCTCGGTAAAAGCCTGCACCAGACGCTCAGCACACAAAGGGGTTTGTGCTGAATGCTTGAGAATAACGGTATTTCCAGCCAGCAAAGCGGGTAAAACGGCATTAACAGCCGTTAGGTAGGGATAATTCCAAGGTGCGATTACAAACACTACCCCCAACGCTTCACGTCTAATAAAACGATTGAAGCCCGCTTTTTCCTGCGGTTGAAAATCTGCCAGCGCAATATCACAGATGTCGATAAGATATCGTGCCCGCTCCTCAAAGCCTTTAACTTCGCCAGGAGTCTGACTGATAGGTCGTCCCATCTGCCAGGTTAATTCTTTAGAAATTGCGTCTGTTTGAGCAACAAAGATATCCACGGCTCGACTGCACAGAGCTTTTCGCTCTATCAGCGGTATCGCTCGCCAGGCCTTTTTAGCCAGACTGGCTATCTCCAAAGCAGCCTGTATTTCATCACCTTCAGCAAAAGTCCGTTCCACATAGATGCTGCCATCAACCGGTGAGATGCATTGTAATCTGGCCATACTCGTAAGCTCCAAAGGAAAACGAATTAAAACCAATAACTACTTATACCTTAAAAAGGTTATTCTTCAAAAATACCATTGCTTGAAAAGAGTGCTTATTAACAACCGTAGTGCATTACTACTTATTTTGAACCTACTATTTCCGACTCTATTTTTGAGGCTAGAAATAGACGAAACAGCCTCCCTGAACTACTATTTAAAACAATTACAATACGCATATCGAAACAGCTTCCCCGTATTTCTAGCTAGGATTCAAAGCATTGTCTTGAAGCGTTGGTAGCTAACGCCCTAAACGACAGAATATACATGCTAAAACTCATTAAACTCATTTTTTTTATCTTTAGTTTGTCCAGTCTTTCTGCCTCAGCACTAGGTGAAAACACAACCAAACAGTCTTCAAATTTTCGTTGGTCTCTGGATATGTCCAGCAGGGTTATTTCAAACGATAATGATTCCTTTACACAAAATGTGGTTGGATTAGATATTCATAAGGTTTTCAGTAATGAGAACGGTGATATTGGTACATTAGTTTTCCAACCCTATTGGGTTAATTTTGATAATAAACAAAACACGCCCTATTGCTTTGACGGCAAAGATAGTGAACTTACTTGGAGGATAGCCAACTTCAACCTGACTACCTTATCAAAGGGCGGCTTCAATATTCGTCTAGGCCATTTTGAAGTCCCCTTCGGCCTAGAACAAAACATCGATACGAATGGTACCACTCGCCAATTCAGCTTTACTGACCGAGGAATCAAAGCCGACTGGGGTACGTCCATTAATGGTGTGTTACCTCGTTTCGAATATGAAATAGCCGTTATGAGAGGCTCAGGGAATGACTACAGCACTCGTAATGATCCTTATATTGTTGCTGCCCGAATTGGCACACCTTCCCATGAAAATTTAGTCCTAGGCCTCTCTTTATTTAGAGGGGAAATTCAAAGCGCTATTAGAACGACCAAGCGAGAACGAATAGGTCTGGATATAGCCTGGTACCGTTACAATTGGGAGTTTCTCCTAGAGGCTTCCGCAGGGAATAACGAAGGGATTCAAGTTGCTAATGCGTTCACCGAAGTATCATGGCGCAATCTCAACGAATCATTTCATAGCTATATGCAAATCAGGCATTTCCAAACCGAGGCTAATGATGATGAAAAGGGGTCAGCGGTCAATTTAGGGGCGAACTTTAACCTCACTAAACGCCTTATTCTCAGCGGTGAGTGGAAAAAGCCTATTGGTCAATTTGGCAGTCAATCCGAGCACTCCACCCTCACCTTTCAAGCGAGGTATCGTCTCTGATGAGATATTTCCACGGGATTTCCAAAGCCTTTAGTACAAGCATTGCTACGGCACTCATTGGTATGGCTTTATTAATAACTTTTTTTAGTGCGCCTTTGAACGCGGCGTATTGTTCTTTACGTGACCCCGTCATCGCCATCAATGCGTTATACCCTGACAGTGAAGGTCATCGTTCAATTGTTCGTCCAATCAGCCAGGAAACACGGCAGCTCATTAGCAATGAACTACCTTTTACGCTGCATTTCAACGAAATTGGCAAACATACGTTATATGTTGCTCATAAAGAGAACCAAACCATTGGTTTTGTGCACGCTCGCTCAGAACTTTCTAAAAACGGCATAATTGAAATAGCCTGGGCAATAAATTTAGACATGAGCGTAAATGGCTTCTTTTTTCAACGCTGCCGCCTTCCTGAATGCAACGGATCTTTACCTCAACAATTATCGCAACATTTAAAAGGTAAATCATTTGATGAACTGCTTCAGATGCTGGATAAAACATCCGCTAACCTAATCCCTTCAATGCAACTTCAATACGGCACAAAATCGGATTTAGTTTTATCTATAATTCGCTCAGCACTAAAAACCATCTCGGTAACTCAAAAAGCCTGGAGAGAAGATATTGATAAAATTCGCCGGCAAGAAATAATTTCTAAATATTTCGGCCCATTAAGCACCACGCAGTTTCAGTCCCATTCAGGCCTCACGGCCATCGTTGAGTCGCCAAATTACACTATTCTGCAACCTGGCAAGGTCAAAAACTATGCCGTTCTCAGTAACAAAAAAATCATAGGTTACCTTGCAGAAGCAAGCTGGAAACAGGGGCAACTGGAAGGCATAACGAATTGGCTATTTTCAACCACCGGCAAATTATTAGATATTCAAGCTACGAGAAAATGGCCAAATGAGGAAGTTAAAACAGCCTTCCAAGAGGTTATTGGTAAAGATTTCTCAATGGACACTGAATGCGCATCAGCTGTTGAATTTGCTGGAAAGTCTCTTTACCTCTCACTACTTACAACGCATAAGCTATAACCATGAAGATCAAAAGTTATTTAGCCATTCTGATTCTCGTTTGTCTCATGGGTGGTTACTTGGTTGAAAAGGTTCAATCAGATAGTCAACGAGAGGCACAACAACAATCAGAAAAATATAATGATGCGCGTCTGTGGATTAAGGGACTAGAACGAGCACATGCGGACACATTTCAATATCTGATTTCTACCGATTTGATTCTTGGTTCTGGTGAAAGCTATCTAGTCGCCGGCACGAAAACCAAAGGTGATCTGATCAACCAGGCAATTAAGCAGTTAGTGAAAGATAATCACCTGCTACCTAACACAACACAACTCAACCAAAGCGTTCAGCAGATTAAACAGATAAATGCCTACCTAGAAGAATCTGCTGATGAAGTAGGCGTTGACCGTAATGCTGTACTGGTGTCATTACTCAATCAATATGATGGCATCGCTTTGCAATTAAGCGAACAGATGGGGGTAACACTCTCAACAGCAAAACAGTCCTTACTCGATAACAAAATCAAACTGGCTGATTTACATCAAAAATCCAGGTCCACGCAAACCAACACTCGACTCTTATTTTCATTTGGGTTGCTACTGTTATGGTATTGGGCAAACAGTAAGATTTGTAATCCTGTTACACGTTTAACACAGATGGCAGACTCCGTGCTCAGAGGTGAGGTCTTCGAAGGCATAAAAAATGGCCCTAAGGAAACTCAACAACTCAGCAATAATCTGACGGCGCTGACAAACACCCTCTCCCATCAGGCAAATCATGATTCACTGACCAACCTTTATAATCGGCGTGCTTTTCAACGTATATTGACCAACTCCGTGACTGATGCCAATGACAGCGGAACCTCCAACATTCTCTGTTATATAGACTTGGATCGATTCAAAATGGTCAACGATACCTGTGGGCATTATGCAGGCGATAAGCTTTTAGTTGAGGTGGCAGAACTACTACAAGATAACGTTCGCGATTCAGATATAGTAGCTCGCTTAGGCGGCGATGAATTTGCTATTTTGTTAGTCGGCTGTAAGTCATCAACAGGTCAGAGGATTTCTAATAAAATTCTCAATAGCATTCGTGATATTCGATTCGCCTGGGAAGATGAAATCTTTACTATCAGCGCCAGTATTGGCATTACGCTATTTACAGGCACGGATACCAATACATCAAACAGGCCACAGGAACTAATCAACACCGCAGATATGGCCTGTAAACAAGCCAAGGAATCTGGCCGCGATAATGTTCAGATTTTTGATGTCAGTGACGAAATAATCTCCAAAAAACGCAATGAGATACATTGGGTAAACAAGTTAAATACAGCTCTTGAACAGAATCACTTCGTTCTTTTTAAACAGAACATTGTGCCCATTGGCGCTACTCATAAAAATGGCGATCATTTTGAAATTCTTATCCGTATGATGGCCAATGACGGCAGTTTACTGCCACCAGGGGACTTCATTCCAATAGCTGAGCGCTATCATTTAGGGGCTCGTCTTGATAAATGGGTAGTGAATGCCGTCATTGAGTGGTTTTTAGCTCATCCTGTTGAACTGAATAAACTAAGCATGTGTTCAATCAATCTGTCTGGTCAATCCATTGGTAATAAAAGCATTCAGAAATTCATCATCAATAAACTTCATGCAACAAATTTCCCAACCGAAAAGCTCTGTTTTGAAATCACTGAAACAGCCGCTGTAACTGATTTAACCAACGCACATCAGCTAATTGATGAACTACGCGCCCTAGGTTGCAAATTTTCACTGGATGATTTTGGCAGTGGTCTTTCGTCCTTTGCCTACCTCAAAGATCTACCCGTAGACACCATCAAAATTGATGGCTCCTTTATTCAAGACATGATGAGCGATAAGGTTAGTCTTGCAACCGTGGAAGCCATTAATGGCGTAGCTAAAGCTGTGGGAAAACAAACAATTGCAGAGTTTGTTGAAACCCTAGAAACCGTTAAAGAATTAGAAAAAATAGGTGTCGATTTCGCTCAGGGTTACTACTTCCATAAACCTGAGCCTCTAAAAGATCAAGCAATGGTAAAACTCAATGTGACATCCGAATCAACTCAGTCAGAACCTCACAACAAGCTCACCATTGTTAAGTAACGCACCAGTTTATAAATACATATTCACATTCGGCATCCAGGCCACTTTGACCTGCATTAACAGAGGATAATTTGACCCTGATGTAACATCAATTAAGCATGTCTTACATACGCGATCATTACTGAAAATCAATAATCAGAGACATGCCCTACTAGGTCAATTCGATGTTAGCCATCGTGAATAATTGGTCAGTACAATCAACCTGGTATATATTTAATTAGAGAAAGGCCCTTGCTTAAACATACTGTAGACATAGCCCTACATGAATGAAATAAAGCAGCACTCAATATTAATTGTGGATGATAATCCCGCAAACCTTAAGTTGCTTAATGAGTTATTGAGCAATAACGGGTTTCGTATACGTGTTGCTAACTCAGCATTACTGGGATTGCAGTCAATTAGAAGTGCCCAGCCTGACCTGATCCTTCTGGATGTCAAAATGCCAGGAATGGACGGTTACACCCTCTGTAAAGAATTAAAAAAAGACCCTCTCACAAAAGCCATTCCCGTCATTTTTATCAGTGCGTCTGATGGTACGCTGAATACTATACAAGCCTTTGAAGTTGGTGGCGTAGACTACATCCGCAAACCCTTTAATACGATCGAGGTTTTAGCGCGTATTAAAAACCACCTTCAGCTCAGCCTGCTACAAAAACAAACTCAGAGCTCTCTGGAAACCAGTCAAAACATGCTGGAAGCGATGATGGATTATTCACCCGCCGTTATTTATATCAAGGACCTTAATGGACGGTACTTGCTTGTGAATAAAAAGTTTGAGCGTATTTGCAATATTGCCAAGGGAGAATCTATTGGCAAAAGCGATCATGATTTATTCGCAAAACATACCGCTGACATTTTCTATAGCGATGATCAAAGTGTCCTTATTCATGGTCACCCAAGAGAGTTTGAAGAAACTATCGATAATAATGGAAAGCAACAAACCTTCCTGTCCTTAAAATTTCCTTTGCATGCCGAAGACGGAAACATTTATGCCGTTGGGGGTATTTCGACAGATATCACCAGCCGTAAACAAGCCGAATCTGAATTAGAGCATCTGGCAACCTATGACACCTTGACACAACTCCCTAACCGCAGTTTATTGATGGCACTGCTAAGCCGGACGTTGGCGGCTACGGAGCGTGAAAACTCAAGACACGCGATCTTGTTTATCGATTTGGACAATTTCAAAAACGTCAATGATTCACTAGGGCATCACACCGGTGATCTTCTGCTCAAATCTGTATCGCAACGCCTACAGGAATGTATACGTAAAAAAGATACCGTCGCCCGTATGGGAGGGGATGAATTTGTTCTCTTGTTACAGCATATAAAAGCCCCCTCCGAAGCGGCCGAAGTATCCAATAAGATTATCCAGGCATTGGAAGCCCCGTTTACTATCGAAAATCGAACAGTCTTTATCTCGCCGAGTATTGGGATCGTTATTAGTCCTGATAACGGTTGTGATTCACAAACACTGCTGCAAAATGCCGATACGGCCATGTACCACGCTAAAGCCAAAGGACGTAATACCTTCCAATTTTTTACCGAAGAAATGAATCAACGCGTGCTGCAGCGCATGGAAACGGAAAAAGAACTACGCATCGCCCTGGAAGCTGATGAAATCATTCCTTATTACCAGCCAAAAATTGACACCGACACTGGGAAAATTATTGGCGTTGAAGCCTTAGCGCGTTGGCATCACGCAGAGCATGGCAACATCAGTCCAGGTATATTTATTCCTGTTGCCGAAGAATCAAACCTGATCTTTTCAGTTGATCGGCTTATTTTAAGAACCGTTATTAAACAATTCGGACCATTAATAAACGAGGGGCTATTCGACGGTACGGTATCGGTCAACTTAGGTGCTCATCACTTTTCACGCGATTATCTGCTGGACTATATTGATGAACTGTTGAGGGATTATCATTTTCCAGCCAAACACCTGGATTTGGAACTGACCGAAAGCAGCGTGATGAAAAATGCTAATGAAGCAATCAAATTAATGCATGAGTTGCAAAAACGCGGCATACAAATTTCAATTGATGACTTTGGCACCGGCTACTCATCCCTCAGCTATCTTAAACAGTTTCCCGCCTCATCACTCAAAATTGATATCAGCTTTATTCGTGATATTAATAACAGCATCAAAGATATGCGGCTGGTCGAATCAATCATTAACCTGGCCCATAGTCTGGAGTTAAATTGCATCGCCGAAGGTGTGGAAACGGCTGAACAGGCCGAAATATTACATGCCATGAACTGTGATAATTTGCAGGGTTTTCTATTTGAACCCGCGATTGAGTTTGAAAAAATTCATGACCTATTAACAACAGATAAGAGGTACTTAGTACTACGTTCGAAATCATAATAACGTCGAACTAGCGTTGTATGAGTGCCGTCGTTAAACGTGCAGAAGGTACGAGGTAATGTGCTATGGCTTGTCTTTCAGTAACTGCTGAATAAATAGCATGATAGATTACTATAGACTGACGCAGCTCACCCTCCCATACCCCACTTTCAAAGGGGTGCTGTTATTTCTATGTGTGTTGTTTACCCTTTCTAATTTCAACGTTGCAAATGCCTCCCCCCCAACCGTTCCCCTTACTACTGAAGAACAGGTTTGGTTACAGAATCATCCAGTGATAAAAATTGTGGTCGATCCTGATTACCTACCATATGAGACTTTAGACAAGGCCGGTTCCTATCAGGGAATAGGTGCTGATTATACTCAACTACTAGCCGAACGATTGGGGATAGCAATTGAGGTTATTCCAACCAAGAGTTGGACCGGTTCGCTGACTCTGGTAAAAAATCACCAGGCTGACGTTCTACCTGTTCTATCGATCACACAGAAACGTCTCAAGTTTCTCAACTTTACCGACCAATACATTAATAGTCCTACCGTTATTTTCACCCGTAAAGATTATCCTCTTGTACAAAGCATGGAGGGTTTTAATGATAAACGTGTGGCCCTAGTTGAGTCCTACGGCACATTAACTGAGATCGCAGCATCTTACCCCAACATAATTGTAAAGCCAGTCGAGAGCGTTACACAGGCGCTCTGGGCTGTAGCGACTGGCCAAGCAGAAGCCACGGCACAAAGCCTAGCCGTTGCCAACTATATTATTCAACGCGACGAGCTCAGCAATCTCCATGTGGCCTTGAGAACCCAGAACCTGAACATTGATCGCATGGGAATTGGGGTGCGTAAAGACTGGCCCGAATTAATTCCTATCCTCAACAAAGCGCTAGCAACCATCACCCCAGCAGAAAGTTTAGCAATTCGACGCGCTTGGGGTGAGATATCCAAAACACGCATTCTCAACCCAACCTTCGCACTGACAGATGAAGAGGTGCTATGGCTCCAGTCTCATCCACAAATCAAAGTAGCCAGTAATCCTAATTGGGCACCGCTGGAATTTACTGGCCCTGACGGAGAACTAAATGGGGTATCACGAGATTATCTCAATACGCTGGAGAAGGTGCTGGGAGTCCAATTCGAGCCTGCTAAAGGATTGAGCTGGCAAGACATGGTCGAGCAAGTTAAAAGCGGACAACTCGATATGCTTACGTCCCTACGTCAGACTCCTGACCGTGAAAATTATTTTCATTTTAGTGATGAGTTTCAATCTCACCCCATCATGATTTTTGCCGGGCCAGCAGTTTCTTATATAGCTGATTTGGATCAACTAATTGGTAAGCGAGTGGGAGTGCTGGACAGCTATGCTACCCAAGAATTACTTGCTACGCACCACCCGGACATCGAGCTTATTGCTTCTGATTCAATTACATCGGCCTTACGCTTGCTCGCTGCCGGTGGCATCGATGCATTTGTTGGTAACATTGTAACGACCACCTACTACCTGAATCAGCTTGGGCTCACTCAAATCAAGGTGGTTGGCGAAACACCCTATCGATATGGACAAGCGATGGCGGTAAGAAAGGACTGGCCGCTGCTGGCAAGTATTCTCAGTAAAGCGTTAAACGCTATACCAGAAGAAGACCACAATGCAATCATGAGTCGCTGGCTACCGGCCAAGTTTAAGCTTGGTTTTGATTACCGCCAACTCTGGCTCCCCGCCGCGGTTGTGTTACTAATCTTCGCGGTGATCTTCTACTGGAACCGCCGATTAGCGCGGGAGGTCACGGCACGTAAACAGACAGAACTTGCCCTGAAGGCTCAGCAACAACACCTCGATGACGTACTAAAAGTAAGCCCGAGCGGAATTTGGGATTGGGATATTACAACAGATCGATGCTATTGCAGCCCCAGCTATTTTCACATGTTGTGTTATGAGCCAGAAGATTTTTCAGTTAATGATATTCATACAACATGGCTGAATCTGGTTCACCCCGATGACCTGGAAACCGCTCTCGCGGTATACGATCAGTGCATAAGCAGTGGTGAAGCCTTCAGCCAGAAATACCGGTTACGTTGCAAGAGCGGACGTTATAAATGGGTTCTTGATGAAGGACAGGTTGTCAGTAGGGATGCTAGCGGTAAACCTTCGCGCATGATCGGTGCCCATGTGGATATCGATGCGTTCAAACAACTGGAAAATGAATTACGTGCTGCCAAGGATGAGGCTGAAAATGCCGTCCTTTCACTGAATAAACAAAAAAGCATCTTGGAACACATATTATCGAACATACCCAATCAAATTTTCTGGAAAGACCTGAGTTCTAAATATCTTGGTTGTAACAAAAAATTTATTGAAATAGTTGGTTTAAATGAGCTCGGAGATGTTATCGGCAAAAGTGATTATGAGTTTCCAAGGTATTCCGAGCATGCTGAAATTTATATAGCGTCAGACAAAAAAATAATAGCGACAGGGCAGACAATTTTGAACATTGAAGAACCCTATAACTATTTCGTAAATGGTAAACGTCAAAAAGGTTATGTTATTACCAGCAAAGTGCCTCTTCAGGACGAAGATGGCGAGGTTTTTGGCGTATTAGGTGTAGCGACTGATATCACAGAGCGGAAACGTATTGAAAAGGATTTGGCTAAATCCAAAGATGCAGCGGAAGCGGCTAACCTGGCCAAAAGTGTTTTTCTAGCCAATATGTCACATGAATTACGCACACCTTTAAATGCCGTACTTGGGTTTTCGGAACTGATGGCGCGCGACACAATGATCAGCCCGGAACACAAAGAATATTTACGAGTGATTAATAGTAGCGGACATCATCTACTTAGTGTCATCAACGATGTATTGGACATGTCAAAAATTGAGGCTGGGCACCTCCAGCTTGAAACACATCCATGCGATCTACATCTACTTTTACAGGATGTTCACGATATGTTTAAGGCGCGTGCCAGCGATAAAGGTATACAACTTAAATTAGAACAACACGCTGACTTACCTCGCTATATCCAAATTGATACGGCTAAGCTTCGACAGATTCTGATTAACCTATTGAGCAATGCAATCAGATTCACAGAGAAAGGTTGCGTGGTATTACACGTACACGCAGAACCTCAGGCTCTAGGAAATTTCCAGCTTCACTTTCAATTGACCGACACTGGCGTCGGCATCCCTGAAGAAAAAATACAAACCGTATTTGAAGCCTTTATTCAAGCGGAATCCCACGTTAACGATCAAGAGGGTACAGGATTGGGGTTGACTATCAGCCGTCAATTTATACAACTGATGGGTGGTAATATAAGCGTGAAAAGTTCGCCACAAAGCGGAACGACGTTTCGCTTTATGATTCAAGCTAAAGAAAGCCATCAACCCTTCGCTCCGATCGACGAAGAACCCACGAAGCCTGTATTGGCCCCGAACGAACCTGAATGGCGGATTCTAATTGTCGAAGATCAGGATAATAACCGCGCATTACTACATCATCAGTTAGAAGAAGCGGGATTTGTTGTTCACGAGGCTATAAATGGCGAGCAAGCCATTAAACAATTTAAGGACTATCAGCCGCATTTGATCTGGATGGACATGAACATGCCCGTGATGAATGGTTATGAGGCGACTCGCCATATTCGAGCCCTACCGGGAGGTCAGCAAGTCAAAATACTTGCACTAACTGCCAGCGCTTTTAAGGAACAAGCGAGGGATATTCTCGCAGTTGGTTGTGATGAGGTATTAAATAAACCTTACTCAGAGCAGGCTCTGTTTGACGCCATGGCTAAGCATCTAGAATTACAATATGTCTATGCTCACAGTCGCAGCCTTGATGCTGACCGTGTATCTTATAAACTTGAACCAGAAGATTTACTGGCCTTGCCTTCCCTATGGCTTTCTCAAATGCTGAATGCTGCCCGAGTAGGCGATATAGACGATATGGCAACACAGGTAGACGTATTGTCAGAGCAATACAGCACCGAGAAATTAGCATTCAGCCAATATCTCAATGATTATCAAATAGAATCGTTAATTCACTTACTGGAAGAAGCACTGGCTAAGTAAACAACCGCGCACTAAGCCAATCAAGCCAGACTTATAACAGCAGTACTAAGCCAAAGGCCCAGCACTGATCGTGATATAAAAGTTAACTACAGATAACGCATTAGCAGCGCATTACCGCCCTGCTCATCCAAACCTAGATCACCCTCAACCGGTACACGTACTATATGACCGGAGCCTGGAGCAACGTCAATTTTTTCACCTTTGACACTTTCCAATTGAGACAGGTTGAACCGCAGATTACCTTTAGGTGTCATTAACTCCAATTCATCACCCTGTGCGAAGCGGTTTTTCACATCAACAGTCAGCCAACCGTTAGCAGCATCATAGTCGGTTACCTCGCCAACAAACTGCTGATTGTTACTGGTGGAGTTGCCAGTGACATAATTCTGGAATTCCGAAGGCACATGGCGACGGTAAAAACCTTCGGTATAACCGCGGTTAGCCAGATGCTCCAATTCACCCATCAGGTTAGGGTTAAACTCTTTTCCCGCTAACGCATCGTCAATAGCACGACGGTACACCTGCGCCGTACGCGCCACGTAATAGTGAGACTTGGTACGTCCTTCAATTTTCAGAGAGTGAATCCCCATCTTCACCAAACGATCAACGTGTTGAACAGCACGCAGATCTTTAGAATTCATGATGTAAGTGCCGTGCTCATCTTCATAAGTGGGCAGCAATTCATTCGGGCGGTTGCGTTCCTGCAACAGCACAGGTTGAACCTCGTCTTCAGGCTCATAGATTTGCGCAGAAGCAGCGTCAGCATTTACAGGGATTAGGTCACCAATTTCGTTTTCCTTAGCATCATGCACGTTGTACTCCCAACGGCAGGAGTTGGTGCAGGCGCCCTGATTCGAATCACGATGGGTCATATAACCTGATAGCAAACAACGACCGGAATAAGCCATACACAATGCGCCGTGCACAAACACTTCCAGCTCCATGTCTGGGCACTGCTGACGAATTTCTTCAATCTCATCGATAGACAGTTCGCGAGACAGGATCACGCGCTCGATGCCCTGCCTTTCCCAAAACTTTACCGTTGCCCAGTTCACGGCATTCGCTTGAACAGAAAGGTGTACAGGCTGATCAGGCCATTTATCACGAACCATCATAATCAAACCGGGATCCGACATAATCAGCGCATCGGGGCCCATCTCAATCACTGGCTCAAGATCTCGCAAATAACTACGTACCTTGTCGTTATGCGGTGAAATGTTACTGGCCAGATAGAATTTCTTATTCTGCCCATGAGCTTCCTCAACGGCCGCCGCCAGGTTTTCAATACGATTAAATTCGTTATTACGTACACGCAGGCTGTAGCGTGGCTGACCGGCATAGACGGCGTCAGCCCCGTAGGCGAATGCATAACGCATGCTTTTCAGGGTGCCGGCGGGAGAAAGTAGTTCAGTGTTCATGAGAAATATCTTCGATATACAAAATTAGGCGCTGATTCTACTGCAAAACTGACTATTTTTCAGTAGCTAAGGTTTTTTTTGTATGTCAAAGAAGAGAAAAGATAAAGCAGGCCGAACAATCCATTTCAATCTGCTTTATAAGAAAAGCTTAACGATTAAGCAGAGCCTTCTTTTTCGCGTCGTTCAATCATATCATCCAGGAAGCTGCCCAGCGCGTTGCTGTATTCACCGCTAAACCAGTCAATCGCATTTTGACGGTCACCCGCTAGGTTGCCTGATTTAAAATCAGCTTCGAAGGCATTAAAACGAGCAGCTGCTTCGCGGATTGCGGAGCTTACACCTTCAATTTCAATGGTTTGCCAGTGTTCATTGGCCAGAGCCAAAAAACTGTTAACCATTTCATTATAAGTGTTTTGAATTGCGTTATTTTCATCTTTGGGGTCAATTATCCGCAAAGGAATCAGGTTGTCGTTGCTCATGTTACCGCAGTCTCTAGATAGTTAAAAATTACAAAGGCGAAGGATAAACGCTCTTTTTGTTCAATTCCAGTGCCGAAGCCCTCATGTCAGTCTCATTTATCTCACCTACTCTAATAGAATAAAAAATTTATTCTGTTGACCCGTGTCAATGCTGTACCCATACAAGCCCGCCATCATTGCGCAGATCTTACAAAAGGTAATAACTATGGACTATGACGTAATCGTGATCGGAGCCGGACCTGCCGGTCAAAGTTTGGCCTGTGCCTTGAATGATACAGGTCTGAAAATTGCGCTGATCGAAAAGCAGTCCGAATCAGCCATTGCCGAACCTGAATACGACGGTCGCGAAATAGCCCTCACCCATTTGTCCGTCAAAATTCTGCGGAAGCTAGGTGTCTGGGATAATGCCATGGCAGAACACGCCTTACCCATGCTCGGCGCCCGTGTAATTGACGGCACGTCTAATCACACATTGGACTTTGACCGCCCTGAGCAAGAATTGGATGCATTAGGCTATATGATCTCCAACCAGTGGATTCGCCATCACCTCTACCAACATGCAAAAACCCTGAAGAACGTCGAGTTTATCTGTGAGCAGTCCGTTACGAATGTAAACACGTCTTCAAGCAAAGGGGCTGTTGAACTTGATAATGGGCGTATTATTACCGCACCGCTTGTCGTTGCCGCTGACAGCCGTTTCTCAAGCGTACGTCGTATGATGGGCATCCCAGCAGAAATGAATGATTTTGCACGCGTTGCGATTGTTTGCCGGATGAAACATGAAAAGCCTCACCAGCAACTGGCCTGGGAATGTTTCCACTATGGTCGAACATTAGCGATTCTTCCATTGGGTGGAAATGAATGTTCAGCCGTCGTCACTCTGCCAGCCCATCTTGCACCTTCCGTTAAGGAAATGAGTGACCAAGCCTTTAATTCGGATATTCAGGCCCGTTTTGATAACCGTCTAGGCAAAATGGAACTGGTCAGCGAACGCTACGTCTACCCGCTAGTTGGTGTTCACGCAAAACGATTTATCGCACAGCGTTTTGCCTTGCTCGGCGATGCTGCCGTCGGTATGCACCCAGTAACAGCACACGGTTTTAACCTAGGACTTAGAGGTAGCGATACGCTAGCAAGAGAAATACTCAAGGCACATTCAAGCGCTATAGATATTGGTTCCCAAAAGGTGCTGACCACATACCAACGCAAACATATGCTGGTGACCCGTCCGCTCTATCACGGCACCAACAGTATCGTTAGCCTATTCACCAACGATCGAGCTCCTGCCAAGTTGGCCCGCAAAGCCGTGCTACATATCAGCAACCGTCTACCACCACTCAAGAAAGCCATTTCGGCAATGTTGACGGAAACTCACCCAAGAAAGTTGTTGCCGTTTTAACAGAAACATCACTCAACCACCAATAGACATATTGGTGGTTGAGTGTCAGATCCCGACACTAACCGGGATGACAAAATTCAATCGTAACCTCATTGCAGCGTAGGCTGCAATTCGTGTATAAAAACCTTTACCCTGTTAATTCTGTAAAAATTTCTGTCATCGGAATATCAAACCCCTGCGGCTGAATTGTCTCCAGTTTCGCAAAGGAGTGCCCAACACCTAAGGTAATTGTTGTATCCGGCAGCTGCGCCAGTGTGCGATCATAATAACCACCACCGTAACCGAGTCTGTAATTAGCCTCATCAAACCCTACCAGCGGCACTATCAACACGCAGGGTTCAACGATATCGCGACGTTTAGGCACAGGGATATTCCAGATACCCGGCTCCAGCTCTTCGCCTTCTTTATAGCTGCGAAATTCTAAGGGCGTATTCTTTTCTAGCACGGCAGGTAACGCTGCCGAATGCCCCAACTTTATAAGCTCGTTGATTATCGGGCGTGGATCAAATTCGCCTTTAAAGGGCCAATAAAAACCGACCGTCATTAGCCGCTCACCGATGAACCAGTCCATGAGTTGCGACTGAATTTTTTCGTTCCATTGGCTGCGCTGTTTGTGCCCAGCCTTAATACGTTGATCCAGCAAACGTTCACGTTGTGAACGGCGCCATTTAGTTACTTCACTCCACTCCATCATTTTATCCCGGGCGCCCATCTAAACGCGGTTTCGTTAATACTGGAAAATAACAAATAACAAAAATACCAAAGCCCACCACCCATAAGGCGATGCTGCCACCATAACTAATCTCGATCGCTGTATCGTTCAGCAGTGGTACGCCGGCCCGCAGTAATGCAGCCCCCACTAATGCAGCAAAGCCAACAGCCACCCAAGGACTAATTTGCAAGCTACGGCCACTATGACCTAATGAAATACGAGCAATCATACCGAGAATAACCAGACCAATGCCACCCACAGTAAGCGTGTGTAGAACCGTCACGTAATCATCGAGAACACCCCAATGGTACAACGCCAACTGCAGAAAACTGAGTGCCATAAACCAACAGGCCAAATGCAGGGACCAAAGCAGCGGCACTTTCGTGGTTACCCAAATACGCCAGCGCAGGGTACGAATCAGGTGCACCGCGAAAGCTACAAAACAGATCACTCCCATCACGATTTCACTAAAACCAATCAGGGTGCCCAAAGCCATGAGTAAAATGCTGATCAAGCAGCTAATTTCCAACCATTTTTTCGGTTCAGCCCTTTCCGTATTAGTACCATTGGCAGTAAAGAAAGGAATCACTCGACCACCCATCAAACTCACCAGAAAGGCAATCAAGAAGACCGTGGTAGTTGCCAACTTTTTATACAGTAATACATCGTTATCCAATACTGCAGAGTGCATAAAGCCATTCAACGTTGTCAGAACCAACAGCACAGGAACGAAGAGAATGTTTCGCCACAACTTGGCGCGCACCACATAAACGCCCAGTACAGTTGCCACCAGCGGTAAGAAGCTTAAATCTACTATTGCAACCAACAGCGTTGGAAACGGTCCAGGAAACAACAACAAAATACGTCCCAACAGCCATACAGCAAACAAAGCCATCAAGGGAATGCCTCGAATGCCCATTCTGCCAGTCCAGTTTTGCACTGCCGTCAGTAAAAATCCGGTAATGACAGCGGCCACAAAACCAAACAACATTTCATGCCCATGCCACCAAAACCAGTCTCCGTAGGGAGAAAAGCTTAAACCGCCAAACCAAACCTTGCCCCACAAGATCAGCGCAACGATAGAAAATAATGCAGCAAAGAGGAAAAAGGGGCGAAAAGCCAAACGAAACAGAGGAACGATACGTTCCTCTTTTTTTAAATCAACCAACTGCACGGTAAAACATCCTTACAAATAATTTGAGAAGCTAATCATCGCCACATCAAGGTTAAACAGCATTGACTATAATCAATATAAAAAAGTTATGCTCGCAAACTTTTTTATTCCCACAAGCTCTAAGAACAGTGACATTCATTGACCAAAATCAAACGGATAGCCGCAAATAGGCCTTAGTCTGGAATTGTAGATTTTAGGAGGCTATTGGCTTCCGGTTATTTTTGTATTAATTAGGTGGTACACATTATGGCTAACTTAACTCCGTTAGTTTATTCCTGTTCAGGTTGTTCAGACATTGCTCAGATTACTAACCATGTCGCAATTGTACTGGATCGTGATGGTGATGCTGAAATGTCCTGTATTACCGGCGTAGGCGGCAATGTGCCAGGCATCGTTAAGATTGCAAAATCAGGTCGTCCTCTGATTGTTCTGGATGGTTGCCCCATGTCTTGTTGCAAAAGCTGCCTTAAAGAACGTGATCTGGAGCCCGATGTTTACGTGCGCTTTGATGAACTAGGATTCAGCAAGAACAAAGGTAAAGACTTTATTCCCGAAGAAGCTGATCGCGCTGTAGAAATCGTCAAAGATCTTATCGCAAAAAGTAATCTTGCCGAAGAAAGTTAACAACAAGATCCACACTTTTGAAAAAGGAGCCGACAACTCACAGTTCTCGCTCCTTTTTTTATGCTAAATATTTCTGCAGATATTCAAGGTTGATCAAATATCGGTTCCACAGTTGTTACTGGCTCAATAATAAAGTTCACCTCAGCATTCTGATACTTAGGCATACTAGCCTCCGCTACAAAGGACTTTATCGTTTCATACGGCGTATCGACCAGCAGCATGTTAGTAATCCAGCCAGGCAAACTGGAGCCGGGGTTAATATGCGCTTCATTGCTTACTTCTATTTGCCCGGAAGGCAGAGGCTTGAATCGCCAGCTTGTTTTAGCTTCAGTCAGACGTAGACGCCCTTTTATCTTTTCCATAATGCCCGTTGTCGCTTCACTGCTCATAACGACTTCATAATCATCAGGGTTTTGTGACCAAACGACATGGGTTAACGCATCACGGTCTTTCACCGGAAAAGGCAAATCATTGTGAGTATAAACATACGCTTCCGTATCACTGATGCGTTTTCGAACGGTTGACTCAACACATTGGTCGGCCCAGTCCTGGCATGCCTCGACATCTTCAAGTAAAGCAACCAATGACATCAAACGAATATTATCCACCTGCGTCACTGCTCGGACTGCATCATAGGGTGAGCCATCAACACTTTTGGTGTAAACCTGAATACCGGCTTTATCCTTTCGTAACTCCCAGGTCGAATCAGCATTTGCCGTTAAAGTGACGCCACAGCTGACCACTAGAGCCAATAAAACAAAGATATTTTTAAAAAAGTTCATTGATGCATTTCTCCGCTGACCAAGGCTTTATTTTGAAGAAGTACAAAATGTGCGGCAAAGCTGTGTACGCCCAAGAAAGATCAACGCCAGACAACTGACCCACACGCCACAGGCCATATAAAACAGTACGCCGCCATCAGTGTTACCTGCCGCATCGACAACACGAACCACACCTAATGGCGTAAACAGGTGGAAGAAAATCGCACCCGAAATCACAAATATACCAACCAGAGCCCCCCAAGCACGTGTACGAGGTATTAACAGTAATACGCTAGCTACCAATTCAACCGCACCAACGGCATAACCACCATGACGTGAAAAAGAACCAGCAATTGGCTCTAAAAAGCCAATGCCGCTCATCCATTCTCCAATTGTGGAAAAGATGATTACAGTTTCTTCCGAGCCCGCAAATTTAAAAAATAGCGACTGCAAAAAGACAAAACAGATATAAATCACTAACAACCAGGAAATAGCTTTTTTCATCGGGGAGTCCTCGTAAGGGCAAGTTTAGGATTATTTATTGTTAATTCGTGGGGTTTTTATTGCTAGGTAGAGGCTCGTTCGCCGCATCATTTTTTCGTGCTGAGATCCATTCACCGTAGCGCTTAGTCCACCGTACCTCTGTGATGCCGTGCAATAACACACTCAGCATCACAGTTAACATAACCGTGGCTGAAATCAGTCCAACATGGAGTAAATCAGAGTTTTGTACCACTAACAGCACTAATAAAATTGAGGCTAAACCACGAGGACCAAACCAACCCATAAACAACATCGTTTTTGAACATAAACGATGACCAGCAAGGGCAATAAATACTGAGGAAATACGAATTATCGTTAGACTCAACAGCGCATAAACAAAACTATTGATGCTGATATTCGCCATCGCCTCGGGGAACAATACTGTTCCAAACAACATAAAGGTCAGCAGCGTCAGTATCTGGCCTTCGGCTTCAGTGAATTCGTGCAGGCTGGAAGCAATTTCCCGCTCACGGGTACCCACCACCAGCCCAGCAACAAAGGCTGCAATCAGACCGCTGCCATGTACCAGTTCCGCAGCCGCAAAGGCCAATCCCACCATCGCCAGCCCCAGCAGGTTTTCACTACTCCACTGACTACGTTTTGCCTTACCCAACACCCAACCACCAAGCCAGCCAACGGCAATGCCAATGCCAATGCCAATCAATGGCGCGGCAACCAGCTGTAATAACAAGAATCGGCTCCAAAAAAACCACACGTTGCCCGTATAATCATCAGGCACAATACCACTGCTACCACAGGCAATTGCCAGCATCATAAAAATGACCGGTATCGCAATACCGTCATTCAGACCACTTTCGATATTTAGCCCCTGCCTGATACGAACGGGCACCTTTTTGTTGCTGACCACTGCCTGCCCAAGGGCGGCGTCAGTAGGCGCAAGAATAACGGATAGGATAGCGGCTTCCCAAAAGAACATTTCTGGAAAGGTCAGTAAACCGACCAGCGCACCAAAGAAAATACACAGCGGCATGCCTATCGCTAATAAACGGACCGGGATACCACGCTGGCGACAAACGCCTTTAAGGTCGATGCTGACGGCATCAGAAAATAACACCAACACCAAAGTTAACTCAGCAACCAGTTTAATCAGGTGGGGTTCGACCTCTTCAACAACGCCGATGCCCAACGGGCCAATCAACAGACCAACCAACACAAATCCCATGGGTGCCGATACAAAGCTGTTTTGAAGACGTTGCGAAACCGCTGCAAAAATAATCAGCGCCGCGCCGACAATCAGAATAATCTGAATAATCTGAATATCCACTTCAGCAGGCCGCCGTCAAATCAGTAGGGAAAGTTTTAGATTGTTGTTTTTGTGAGAATGTCATACCCCGATAGACGCGTACCAGGGGAAAAGGTTACAAACTTATTTCGAACGAGCCGTAATAATGGCATCAAGAAGCGACTGAGGAATATCCTCGGGAATGGATGAGTCAGCTTGAATACCCTGCTCTTTTAATAACGAAATTGTCGCCTTATAGCTCTCCATATAAGCGACACAATCAGGGCACACAGAAAGGTGATGATCGAAAATTTGCTGCGTTTCAGCTGGTAACTCTCCATCAAGGTAGGCTGACAGAAAATTGATGAATCCTTTACAGGTCAATGGAGTCTCCTTGCATGACAGGGTCCATAAGAGCTCTCAAGGCCTGACGGGCACGATGCAAACGCACCTTTACGGCACCGACAGATAAATCAAGCATCTCTGCCGTTTCCTTGCCGCTCATGCCTTCAATATCGCGCAGCATTAAAACAGTTCGATATGCCAAAGGCAGTTTAGCGATATTTGTTTCAACCAGTCCGCACAGACGTTCACGATCGACAACGTCATTTAACGATTCTGGCCAGGCGGGTGTTGGGGTAACGCGGTGTCCATCTTCATGATAAGACGGTAACAGATCATCAATAGGAATTTCAGCCAGACGTTTCTGAGAGCGTGATTTATTAATACACTGGTTGATCAGAATACGTTGTATCCAGGTCAACAACCTCGACTCTCCTCGAAAGGTCTGAATCGCGCCAAGCACCTTGATAAAGGTTTCCTGCACCGCATCACAGGCATCTTCTTCACATAAATAGCGTCTCGCCACCCGCAGCAACGGGCCAATATAAGCCTCAACCACCTGCCGATAACACTCTGCATCACCCTTTCGCAGACCTTCAATCCAGGCCTGCTACTGTTCAGCTACCATGCTTTCTCTTCGAAGATAAGGCAGTCCCGAATCTGTAGTACCCTACTAGTTAGACGAGAATGACTGTTAATGGTTACAGCTTTTAACTAACAATCAGTTTATTAACCGCTGACCTGCTCGACAATTTCGCGAACCAGATGCGGCCCGCGGTAAATAAAGCCAGTATAAACCTGAACCAAACTTGCACCTGCATCCAGTTTTTCCTGAGCATCGTTGCCATTCATGATGCCGCCTGCGGCGATAATCGGCAGCGCACTATTCAATTCCTGCGCTAGCGTTTTAACCGTTTGAGTTGAAGCCTGGGTCAATGGTTTACCGCTCAAACCGCCCGCCTCGTCTTTGTGCGGCGAGTTCGGCACACCTTCACGAGAAATAGTGGTATTGGTGGCAATCACGCCGTCGATTTCATTTTCAATCAACGTTTGCGCAACCATGCCGACTTCTTCTGCTGTCATATCCGGCGCAATTTTTACCGTCAGTGGTTTATAACTGCCATATTGGTCAGCCAATTTACGTTGCTCTTCTTTTAGTTCTGACAGAAGCTCGCGAAGTGAATCACCAAATTGTAGCGTACGCAGACCTGGTGTATTCGGCGAAGACAGATTAACTGTGATGTAGGAGGCATCCTGGTACACCTTGCGCAGACAGATCAGATAATCATCCAGCGCATTCTCAACCGGTGTATCAACGTTCTTGCCGATATTAATGCCCAAAATACCGTCAAACTTGCTGGCACGTACTTGCTCCAACAAATAATCAACACCCTGATTGTTAAAACCCATGCGGTTGATGATGGCTTTTTCATTGGCTAGACGGAAAATACGCGGCTGCGGATTGCCCGATTGCGCACGTGGCGTAATCGTACCAATTTCAAGAAAACCAAAGCCCAGCGCAGCCAGGCCGTCGATATGTTCACCATTTTTATCCAGACCAGCGGCCAAACCCACTGGGTTTGGAAACTCCAGACCCATCACATGTACCGGCACCTGCGGCATTGGTGCCACAAATAACTGTGTCAGTTTCAGGCGTTCGGCCAGGCTCATGCCTTTCAGGCCCATGTGGTGTGACGTTTCAGCATCAAAGCGGAACATCAAGTTACGCAGCAACGAATAGCTCATGGATTTTCCAGTATCAGGTGGTCATAAAATCGAGTCGTAAAACGGCGCAAATTATACGTGAAATTGAGCAGCTTGGCTTGTCCAGCGTAAAGTTACATGCCAATGATACCGTCACCGAGCCCCAAGAAAGATCATTATATGGCTTTTATCAAAAATTCATAAAATCCTAAAAATTTCGATGTAATAACTATACTAAATACATCCTTGTTAAAAACAGATAAAACCTAAATACGCTGATAATGGCGAAAACCTTTTCCTCTAAAGAGACTTAACTGTTTTTAGACGATCAAAGATATGGAAATAACCCCACTCAACAGGAAATTAACTATGATATTCAGAGGTTTACTAAGCATGTACAAAATCCTGCTATTGCCCGTAATCTTTCAAATATTGTTTTTTAGTTTTGGGGCCGTGGCTAGCGAGGGAGAATCAAAAACATTGCACCTTTCTTTTGGCGTTTACCAGTCAGACAAAGCAACCGTAATGTACAGAAAATTCCTCCCTGTTATCGAAAAACTCCAAGAAAGCATGGAAGTTGATTTGGCAACGGCTGTTGATATCGAACTGGTTATATTTAAAGGCTACTCTGAAGCGAACAACTCGTTAATAGAAGGTAACGTAGATTTTGTCCGTTTTGGCCCGGCCTCTTATGCAATTGCAAAAGAAAAAAATGAGTATATTCAACTAATAGCTATGGAGCACAAAAAGGGCGAAAAACGCTTTAAAGGATTGATTGTTGTACCAACTAACAGCTCAATAAAAAAGCTGTCGGACCTTAAAGGTCACAGTTTTGCCTTCGGTAACAAGAATTCTACTATTGGTCGCTATTTGGTACAGGCTGAAATGATAAAATCTGGAATACACAAAAATGACCTGAGTCAAAGTGCTTTTTTACAACGCCATGACCGCGTATTTAAGGCTGTTGCCCTGGGCGATTACGACGCTGGCGCTATCAAAGAAAGTACATTTAAGCGCTATAACAAAGACCGCATTCTTCGAATAATTCACAGCTTTGAAAATGTAACGAAACCATGGATAGCCCGCGCTGACTTGAACCCGGACATTGTTAACGCCATACGTCACTCCCTCTTGTCATTAGACGATAAAGCAGCACTTAAAGCCTTAAAGGTTTCTGGTTTTCTACCCACAGATGACGACGAATACAAATTCGTTCGTAACGAAATGAAGATAGCACGTGAGTTTTCCAGAGATGAATAAAGAAAAAAAATCTCTTAGACAAACCTGGGGACAATTCTCAATGAGTTTCAAGCTGATTGGGGCGACCCTGCTGTTTGTCGCGCTCACAACCTTAGCGAATAGCCTATATCTTATAAGCAGCGAAAAACGAGTCCTGGTTGAACAAATGAACGCTCAAGGTGAATCGTTGGCCAGGGCCACCTCAATTTTCGCAGTTGAACCATTACTCATCCGTGACTACCCGGTATTAGAAACATTTGTTGAGAACCTCACAAAAGAAAAACACGGGATTCAGCAAATACGAATTATGCGCACAGATGGAAAAATTGCAGCGCGAGCATTCACCACAAGTTTAAATAATGACCCATCACAAAACTTCAAAACCTATACTTCCGAAATACGAGTTAATTCCGAGGACACAAACAGCGTAGGGCGTGTCGAGATTGATATATCTACCAGTCGTTCAGACGCATTGGTTTCACAACGTGTCTGGACATTAGGTCTAACGTCTTTCTGCGCGTTTTTTACACTCGGTCTGATGATATCCCTTCTTATCAGGCAAACTGTCACAAAGCCGCTCAACTCACTTGCAAATAAGGCAACAGCTCTAGGGCACGGCGATCTCGATACATTTATCGCATTACCAACACAAGATGAGCTAGGCGTTTTGGCCAATACGCTTGATGCCATGCGCCAAGACCTGAAAAAATCTTATTCGGAAATTGACCAACAAAACCAAGAGCTCAAAGAGCTCGACCGAATGAAGGATGAGTTTTTAGCCAGAATCTCCCATGAATTTAATACGCCGCTAAATGGCATTTTAGGCCTTTGCTCTGCTCTTATGCTTAGGACTGCTGAACCGTTACCAGAGGCCACCCTCGATTCACTTGAGTCTATTGAACGATCAGCCATTCGACTCAAAACATTATCGGACCAATTACTATCCTTCAATCCCGAAGCCAAACACGATACCCCGCAAGTAACTGAAAGCGTTGACCTTAGTAATCTATTAGAAGAACTGTTCGATCAGCATAAAACAGGAATAGTTAATAAAGGGTTATCCTGCAATAGCCAAATTGAAAAAGGCCTCAGACTAAAAGCAACCTCCATTCCGCTTAAGCGAATATTCAGTAATCTGCTTGGAAACGCCGTTAAATTCACTCACAGGGGAATGATTCAGCTAATAGCTGAATCAATAGATAATAAAGCCGTTGTTATTTCAATTTTAGACACAGGCATAGGTATTTCTGAAGATGCTCAACCCAAAATATTTGATCGTTTTCAGCAAAACGGGAGCTATAAAACCCGACATTACGAAGGTACCGGCATTGGGCTCGCTTTAGTAAAGCGGGATGTCGAATTGTTAAACGGTGTTGTCAAACTACAAAGCTCTCCGGATAAAGGTAGCTGTTTTACCGTCATCTTACCTTTCAAAGATGCCAGTGCCAGCAGTGCACTAGCAAACGATTGGAAAAACCACCCCTCCAACCCATTTCCTAGTACCTTAGACATCAATGATCAACCGGGCGAAATGTCCGATTTAAAGGTCCTGCCCGGCACTGCCAGTCCGTCTGCAGGCGCCGTTTCGAACAATGAAAAGAACGACCCCCGCAAAAAAACACTGCTCATCGTCGAGGATGATAAAACCAACCGTTTAGTCCTTACGTTGCACCTACAAGACGCCTACAACATTATCGAAGCTGACAGTGGTGAACACTGTATTAATACATTATCCGAATGCACCGTTGACCTGATTTTACTCGACCTCATGATGCCTGTAATGTCTGGCTTTGATGTGTTGGAATACATGAATTCACAACCCGATAAAACCTATCCACGAGTTATCGTTGTTTCAGCATTAATGGATACGAAATCAATCTCACACGCTCTCCAATTAGGCGCCGTAGATTACCTGACAAAACCCTACAACGCCGATGAGCTATTAGCTCGTATTCGCAATCATATGAATTTGGTGGATAAAGAGTTCCACCTGGAGCAGCAAGTACGCAAAAGGACAGTAGAGTTAGAAAAAGCCAATCAGCTACAAGCTGATACATTCCAGCAACTAATCCAATCTGAAAAGATGTCTTCTCTCGGACTATTAGCCGCTGGGGTTGCTCACGAAATCAATAACCCTATTAGTTTTATCTACAGTAATTTAGGGACCTTGAAAAAGTACTCCCGCTTCTTTCAGGAACTATTTCAGACCTACGGCAAATTAGAGCAGGCCGTTAATTCAAAAAATGAAAACAAGACATCCGAGATACTAGAACAACTCACCCAGGAACGTAACGATGCAAACCTTGAGTTCATTCTGGAGGATATACCTGACCTGCTTGCAGACACCATCGAAGGAACTGAAAGAGTAACCGCCATCGTTCAAGGAATGAAAGGCTTTGCCCGCTCGGGAAATGGGGCAACGACCATGGAAGATATTAACAAAGGTCTGGAAGATACCTTGAACGTCACCTGGAATGAATTGAAATATAAATGCAAAGTGCACAAATCGCTCGGGGATTTACCAGAAACCTACTGTAATTTAGGTCAACTAAACCAGGTCTTCGCCAACCTACTAATCAACGCCTCACAAGCTATAGACAACGAGGGAGACATCAAAATATCCAGCAAACTCATTGGGAACAATATCGTGATCCGTATTGCGGATACAGGGCAAGGTATCAAAAAAGAAAACATCCAGCACCTCTTTGACCCATTTTTTACCACGAAACCTGCCGGACAAGGAACAGGCCTTGGACTCTATGTCAGCTACGAAATCATACAGCAACACAAAGGTTCTATAGATGTAGAAAGTCAAATCGACCAAGGGACAATATTTACCATCACTTTACCTATAACAGCGGAGAAAACCCTCTAAATTTACGGTTACTACTATACTTCTATAGTATGGCTTCAACACTAACAAGGAAACTCTATGGGCGCTGCTGTAGACACGAAAAAAGGACTGACGATTCGTATTGTTCTCGTCGATGACGAGCCGGCAATCTTAAACGCATTAAAACGCACGCTCTTTGACCTCAACTGCCAAATCCGAACCGCCGAAAATGCAAAAGATGCGCTCAACCTTTTAAATGAAGAGCCCGCTGAAATAGTCGTATCAGATATGCGTATGCCCAACATGAATGGTGCAGAATTTCTAACTGTAGTCGCAACTAAATGGCCTGACACTGAACGTATTCTACTCACGGGTTTCAGTGACATGGAAAGCACCATTGCTGCAATCAACAAGGGCAAAATAAACTATTACTTAGAAAAACCCTGGGATGACGACCGATTACGTAAAATCATCAGCAAAGGTATTGAACTTGCTGAAATAAAACATCGTAACACCGAGCTGGAAGCCCAGGTTATTGAACAAAATAAAGAGCTGAAAAGCTGGAATGAAAAGCTGGAGCAACAGGTTACTGAGCGCACCACCAAACTCAATCTGAGCAATTCTAAGTTACAAGCTTCTGTAAATGAATTACATGGGCACTACCAAACCACAGTTCAATTATTTTCGAGCCTGATAGAACAACGTTTGGGAAATCAACAAACAAAAGGCTCCACTTTTGTCTGGGTACTTAAGCGTCTTGCTGAGCACTTAAAATTACCAGAGGTTGACATAAAATCACTCAGTTATGCCGGTGTGCTACGCAATGTCGGTAAAATAGGCCTGCCCGATGAGTTGTTAAAAACGCCCTATTTATCATTACCCCCTGAGCAGCAACGGGAGTTTCATCGTCACACCACCATCGCAGCAACCATGCTCTCCAGCATCCCCCCATTACTGAAAGCTGCTCGTATTCTTGCTCAGCGTGAAGAACATGAAGACGGTTCAGGCTACCCCTACGGATTAAAACAAACCGACATTGACTTGCCAGCGGCAATTCTCTGCCTGGTCGGTGATTATTTTGCCTACTGCCAAGGTCTCATAGACCCACAGCCACTAACGCCCAATCAGGCACTCAACCAAATAAAATCGCTGTCCGGCCAGTATTATAGAGCAGAAGTCGTTGCGGCCTTTGAATCAGCTTGGCCAGAGTTGTGTCACCGCTACCAGATCCAAAATGAAGATCAATTCAGCTCTAATCAGCTTATAGCAGGTATGGTGTTATCCCGTGACCTCAAAACCAGTTGTGGCACATTACTACTGGCTGAAGGCAAGGAGCTTGATGCCGCAATTATCAAGCATCTGAAAAAGCTCGAACACTCATTCCAGGAGAAACTCGATATTTATGTCTTTGACGAAAACAGCTAAAACACTCCTTCTGGTAGATGATGAACCTCACATTCTATCGGCACTAAAGCGTTGTTTGAGCGGAATCGACTTATCTCTGGTAAGTTTTTCCTGTCCTCTTGAAGCGCTTGAGTATTCCAAGTTTAATCAACCGGATCTTGTCATCTCAGATCAACGCATGCCTGGATTGTCTGGCACTGAGCTACTGGGGGAAATACGTCAAAATTGCCCAAGTGCGCAATGTATGTTGCTCAGTGCCCATCAGGATTTTGACGCTGTTGCCGAAGCTTTCAACCATAAAATCATCAACCGCTATATAAGCAAACCTTGGGATAACGACGAATTATTTTTTATTGTGCAAAGCGCATTGGACAATGAGCCGCTGCAAAAAAAGCTCTCTTCATTAAATAAAAGTTCAAATTCAGGCATTGAACAAATCAACTTCCACGGCATGATCAGTGCTAACGCTGACATGTACGATGTTTTCGAATCTATTCGTAAGGCAGCAACCGCCAATGTGCCGATTTTCATAGGCGGCGAAACCGGCACAGGTAAAGAGTTAACGGCTCTCGCCTGCCATCAGGAAAGTTATCGTAAAAACCATCCTTTTCTTGCCTTTAACTGCGCTAATTTCAACGAAAACTTGATGGAATCTCAATTGTTCGGCCATAAAAAAGGAGCATTTACCGGCGCTAATGCTGATCAAAAGGGGCTGTTTGAAGCCGCCGGTGAGGGCACACTATTTCTTGATGAAGTGACAACCTTACCGATGGAACTACAGGCCAAATTATTGAGAGTCATACAGGAACGTGAGTTTTCAGCGCTAGGGGACCACCGCATAAAATCATTTAAAGCCCATTTGGTCACCGCCAGTTCCACCACCTTATCGGAGGCTGTCGCCAATGGTCAATTCCGTGAAGACCTGTTTTACCGCCTCAATGTTATTCCCCTCACTCTGCCGCCATTACGTCAACGTGGCGATGATGTTCTGCTATTGGCAGACTATTTTTTAGAACTGTTTAATCGTTCCCTGGAAAAAGACATCTCCGAGTTTAGCGATTGTGCCAAAGTATTTTTAATGAATTACAGCTGGCCTGGCAACATACGACAGTTACAGAATGTAATTCATAATGTCGTTATTATGAATCAAGCAACAGAAGTCACTGCTGACATGCTTGAGATACCAACAACACGCCAAGACAACTCGTCACCACAAATAAAAGAAGCCGGAATTGAAAATAACTCACAGGCGAATACAGCATCAAATATCACGCCGCTATCAGATCTAGAAAAGTCGGCTATTGAACACGCCATCGCTTGTTGTGATGGCAATATTCCAAGGGCTGCCGCATTACTGGAGGTTAGTCCGTCGACTATCTATCGTAAACGTCAGGCCTGGGAAGAAGGTAACTAACCCTGTTTAAATTTCCCGCATACCCCTTTCTGTCAAATCCATCAGAGGCGCTAACAAATAATCACTCAAAGTGCGCTCACCCGTTACAATAATGGCCTCTGCAGGCATACCTGGATACAAAGCTAAAGTATTGGAATCATGTAGCGCTTTACCATCCAATTGAATCATTACTGCATAAAAAGGGTTGCCCACGCCATCAATCAAACGATCCGGTGACACTTGGATAATTCGTCCCGTTAAAGGTGCTGTACGACGCTGGTTATAAGCCGTCAAACGAATTTTTGCATTAAGCCCCTCGGAAACCTCATCTATATCCTGAGGACTTAATCGGGCTTCGACTACCAACGGCTCTTGATCGGGAACAATATCCATCAAATGAGCACCCGCTGGAACCATAGCACCTTTATTATGGACTTTTAGGTTGGAAACCTTGCCAGAAACCAGTGCAACAACCTGACTCCGTTTTAACTGTCCCTGAAGCAAGGCCACCGTTTTTTCCAGGCGAGGTACTTCCTGTTGGATTTTCTGCAATTGCTGCCTTGCATCCAGTTTAGCCAAAGTAACCTGATACTCTCTCATTAACTGTAATTCTATCAGTTTCTCTCGGTTTTCCTGTAACTTGCCAGCTAAAACACGTTGTTCATCGCGTAACTCTATAACTTGACGCTCAAGCTGGTTAATAGCCTTCTGGGCTATAAATTTCTTTGTGCCAAGACTTTTCGCTGCCAGCAATTCTTGCAGTAAAAGAGTTAACGCTTTTCGATTATCTGCATGGCTCGCTATCTGCGTACCAATACGAGTGATTAATTGTGCGGCCTTGGCCTCAAGAAGACCGACCTGTTCATGAAGCTGCGCCTGCTGTTCCGACAAAACCAACGCTTGCTCATCAAGGAATTTATGCTGACCTGCCTGTTCAGCTAATTTAAGAAGGCCCTGTGTGAAAACCAACTGAGAAGAATCTTTCAAAAACGCACTTAAACGTTCGGATATTGCGCGTTGATGAGTGTATTCAGCAACCTTAGCATTCAAACTCGTTTTAATATCCTCATCGTCCATGCTAACCAACAATGTCCCCACGCTTACGTAATCACCTTCCCGTATCAAAACGCTTCCAATAATACCTCCATCAAAATGTTGTATCTGTTTACTGTAGCCCTCAGCTCTCAAATAACCCAATGCAAAAACGGCACTTTTTAAAGGCACGTACGAACCCCAGATAAAAAGTGCAACCATAACGAAAAGGAGCACCAACAAGGCAGTGTTTTGTAGATGTTTAAACCGAATAAATACGTCTTTCTTCGATAAGGTAACCGTTGAATTTTCCATCATGAAACTCCTGCAATAACACCCCTAGTGGCTGAATTAACTTGCCTTTCTCTCCTCTGTGACACTCACTCTTCTGGTATCCCCCTTACCTTTTGCTTCTCCTGTTAAGGCGTTGGCAAAATTCGAGTACGCGCCTGAATAACAAACCCGACCACGATTAAGTACCAAAACCTTATCCGCGACATTCAGTACATCCCGACGTTGAGTAGTAACCAAAAGGGTTTTTCCGGCACGCCTTGCGTTATTTAGTAACTCGATGTAATTCGCAATCCCCTTAACATCCAGAGCACTATCAGCCTCATCAAAAAATAATATTTGCGGATAAAAATACAGTGCACGTGCCAACGCGATACGCTGCGCAAAACCAAGAGGTAAGGCGCGCTGATTAATACCAATTTGTGTACCGTAACCCTGAGGCAACGCCATAATGTCGTTGTGCACGGCTGCTGCCTTCGCAGCTGTAACCATAGCGGTATCATCGACTGTTTGATGACGACAAATCACATCACCGATACATCCCGGCAACAGTGCGATATTTTGAGGCACATAACCAATATGTGTACCTAACCAGGAAGGCTCCCAGCCCTTAAACTGGCTGTCGTCATAACAAATGCGGCCTTCACTGGGTTCATGTAAACCCAATGCTGTTTCAAGCAACAGGGATTTGCCCGCACCGTTCGGACCGATAATCGCCAGCATTTCGCCGGGGTTAACCGTGAGGTCAACTCCGTTCAATAATTTTGACTGACCATTTACCTCATCCAAAACGCTCAGCTGACAAAAATGAACAGCCCCCATCAACTTAGCTGGCGGTGTAATTAGCTCAAACTGGGACAATCGCTGTAGAGCTTTTTTAATATGACTCAGCTCTTCAACTATTTTTTTAAAAGAAACCCCTTGAGTTACCAGCGCTTCAAAGGGCATCAGACTTCGAAAGCCAATGATTAAAGCCGCCAGCATCGCTCCAGGTGTAATACTGCTGGATAAAAGAAGAAGCGCCCCGACTGTCGGCAATGCGGCCTGTAATAACCACTTAATTGTGGTTGTCAGCGTGACAAAACGGCTCGACTTGATTGACTGGAATTGATGTTTTTCGTTTAAGTTAACACGCTCAACTTCGGTGCTTTTTATCCAATCGTCGAGCATTTCCATTGCTTTGATGACCGGTGCATGTCGCCATGCTTGTTCATGCACACCCTGTACTTTTGTTCGCTGTTCTAGATAGTCTTCTTGAGCTTCTCGTACTGTCCACATCTGCCAAACAGCAATAACTAATAACAAAAGGTTCCCACCCAACATTAACCACCCAAACGCAGGGTGCCGTAAAAACAACACCAGGATAAAAAGCGGCGACCAAATGGCATCAACCGCCACTAACAGGCCGGGATTAAGCAATAAACGACTGAGCCGCTCAACACCTTGCCAATGTGGGTTTGCTTTATCAGATAGACTCTTCAAGTTTCCCCGCAGAGAACTGTGAAATAGCGGGCCACTCAAGCGCTGCTGTATTTCTCCCGCTAACAAAGCTGGTACGCGACGCCTGAGCGAATCAAAGGTAATAAACAGCACGCCCATCACAGCCAACGCAATCGCCAACATGGCAAGGGTTTCTTAACTGTTACTGGTTAACACCCGGTCAAAAATCTGTAGGGTATACAGTGGTAATGCCAACGCAGCGATATTGATGCCCAATGATAACCCCAGCACTAGAAGCGCTGATTTTTTACAAATTGCTCGAAGTATTTCGTTATAGTTTTCCATAACAGCTGCTCCGCTACCGTCGTATTAGACGATCAGGGTTAAATCACCAAGCTCGAAACCGGTGACACCCTCCAACTCAACAAAATTGCTTGCCGAATAGTTGCTACCCACACCGTCCAAATCCATAGCCAGTAAAGTACTGCCTGCACTTTCAGTGGCACTTAACCAATCCGTCAGATTATCCAGAGATAAATCATCATTAAGTGCAAAAGACATCAGATCTTCGTTGAGAGAAAAATCGGTAATCACATCGAGATTTCCATCAAGATCCTTTTGGAACCAATGGAAGGTATCGCTACCATCACCACCGGTTAAATTATCGGTTCCTGTACCACCGCGCATGAAGTCATCGCCAGCACCACCATCCAAAGTATTATCGCGCTTATCGCCCCGAAACCAGTCCGCATAATCCGAACCAATGGCGGCCTCGATAGAATGAAGGCTGTCAGATTCCGAACCTGTGGTGTGTTTACCGTGAATATCAATACGAACCGCACTTGTCGCATCGGCATAACTGGCGGTGTCATAACCACTGCCACCATCTAATGCATCCTTACCGCTACCGCCAACAAAAAAGTCATCTCCGGAACCACCATGCAACGTGTCAACACCGCTTCCCCCAGACAAGATATCGTTACCAGAGCCGCCCTCAAGCTGATCATTACCTGATCCGCCATTCAAGGAGTCATCGCCCGAATCACCATACAAGTAGTCATTACCATTACCACCATCGAGAGTATCTACGCCTTTACCGCCATAAAGCGTATCGTGGCCAGACTCACCAAAGAGATCATCATCTCCAGACCCGCCTTTCAACGTATCGGCGCCTTTACCACCATAAATGTTATCACTGCCCGAACCCCCATAAAGTTCATCATGGCCATCATTGCCATTTAAATAGTCATCACCGCTCCGTCCATACACCTCGTCATGACCGGTACCACCATACAGCGTATCGTTCTCTGTTACGGTTGCCTCTGGCGTGCCACCACTATCACTTACGCCATCACCGTCAGCATCTTCACTTCCCTCGGCTGCCGGCACATTAGGGTCTAATACCCGTGCATTGGACGAACCAATATCAATACTGAAAACCGAGTCATCAAAATCCAGGTCACCGCCGTTATAGAGGTCTTCAAAGCCTAAAGTCACAAACCCTTTATCGCTATTCACCAAACCAACCGTGTGTGCTAGCCCATCAGCATTTAAGCCATAATCCTCACCATCAACACCCGCCGCTGTGTGGTATTTGTGAACAACAATTTCAGTTTCCAAGCCACTACCATCGATATGCCACAAGGCGGGGCTATTGCTACTGATACCCGCCGCACTACCGTCTGTATTTCGAAATGCCAACGCTCCCGAATCAAGGTCAATGCCGCTATAACCACCGTTAACGCTATACCCATTCGACACAATAAAAAAACCCAATTGGTCACCCGCTTGCAGGCTCAGTGAACTCTCGCTGACACCGGCGGTAAGGTCGCCCCCGGAACCGGACAGGCTGGCATTGGGAAAGTGAATCGTTTCATCGTAGAACAGGCCATTTTCATCGACCTTATAACTTCCCAAACTGTTGCGATAACCGGCTGTTTCGCCTTCAAAAATAACTCGGCCTTCGTAAGCTTCCATCACCGTAAATTGAGGCAACTCTATATAAGAGGGCCCACCACCGCCGTACAAAATATCAGCGCCCTTCTGACCATACAATAAATCGTCACCACTACCGCCCCAAACTTCATCATTACCATTACTTGCGTACACCGTATCGTCACCCGCACGGCCCGAAAAGACCTCATGACCGGCACCGCCAGTGAGCACATCGTCGTCCTTACTACCAAAGATGGGTTTAATTGCAGTTGCCATAACACCTCTCCTTTTTTAGTCGAACATCGTTTCTTTTACTCAGCTATAGATGAGCCGCCTAAGTACTACCAGAATATCCACCATCAGCATCACCAGGCGCTTACAGTGCCAAAGAAAGTTAAGTAACTTAGTGTGTTGGAAATTGCACATAACAAGCAGAGTCCCTATTCTGCTCTGCCATAACAGTCATCAAAACGAACAATATCGTCTTCACCCAGATAGCTGCCGGTCTGTACTTCAACAATTTCCAGCGGAATAACGCCGGTATTTTCCAACCGGTGTTTCATGCCAACGGGAATATAGGTGGATTCATCCTCATTAAGGTGAAACACCTCATCCCCCCGTGTTACGCGGCCACAACCCTTCACTACCACCCAATGTTCCGCACGGTGATGATGCAACTGTAGAGACAGACTGGAACCGGGATTAACAACAATACGTTTGGCTTGAAACCTTGGCTGGCTGACAATGCTTTCATAGGAGCCCCAAGGGCGGCACACTTCGGTATGGTTTTGCAATTCTGAGCGCTTTTGCTGTTTCAGCTTTTCCACCAGCTTTTTAATATCCTGAACACGTGATTTATCCGCCACCAACACCGCATCCGCTGTTTCAACCACCACCAAACCTTCAACCCCGAGTGCAGCCACCAGCCTTGACTCAGAACGCACATAGCTGTTGCTCACCGCGTCCAGTATCACATCACCCTGAACAGCGTTCCCCAGCGTATCCTTACCACTAACATCCCACATAGCCGACCAAGCCCCCACATCATTCCAGTCACTTTCTAGCGGCACCACAACGGCATTTTTAGTCTGCTCCATAACGGCATAATCAATAGATTCACTGCGACATTGTTGAAAAGATTCCTGAGAAACCCGATGAAAATCCAGATCCTGATGAATAGTTCCAAAGGCGCTTTCACAGGCTTGTTGAATATCCGGCGCCCACTGTTTTAATTCTTTCAATAACGTACCGGCACGAAACATGAACATGCCGCTATTCCAAAAATAATCACCACTGTCCAAATAAGCCTGCGCCATCGCCTCATCAGGCTTCTCAACAAACTTTTCAACGGCATGAAACTTTTGTCCTGATTGCTGACAACGGATATAACCATAGCCCGTCTCAGGGCGATCCGGCGTCACACCAAAGGTGACCAACTGACCATTTGCAGCACACTCAGCACCAACAGCAACAGCCTCATGAAACGAATCAACCGATTTAATAAAATGGTCCGCTGCCAATATCAGCAGGGTGGGGTCTTTATCTTTCTCCAGCGCTTCATAGGCCGCCAATGCCACTGCAGGAGCCGTGTTTCTCGCTTCTGGCTCCAAAATAATTCGCGCATTGTTAATATCAATTTGACGTAACTGCTCCGCTACAAAAAAACGATGCGCCTCATTACACACCACGATAGGTGGTGCCAGGCCATCAATACCCTGTAAACGGGTCAAGGTTGATTGCAGCATTGACAGCTCATCACCTATCAACGGCATAAACTGTTTGGGATAAAACTCTCGAGACAGAGGCCATAAACGACTACCAACGCCACCGGCTAGAACAACGGGCACTACCATGTAAGGCTCTGCTGATAAACAGGCATGGATCGTATCTTTAACCTTACAGTCAGGGAACACAACATGGCCAGTAACACCGGTTAACACATCGTCAACCTCACTCTTAATAATGGGCTTAATTGCTGTTGCCATAACACCTCTCCTTCTTTAATCGACCCTGTTTCTTACACGGCTATAAATTAGCCGCCACTGAAATAAACGTCACCATTGTTTGCCAAGAAGGCATCTGTAATACCGAGGTATATAATGCGACACCAAACACCAGCGCGCAGACCCAGACAGTCGTCACATAAAAAGCCATCCAGTTTCTAGCCACCTCGGCAAAACTTTCGCTGAAACCTGCAGACTGATCGCCCCGATTCGTCCAACGCTGCTTGGATAAACGGAAAATGCAATAGACCTTAACCCCCGCATTGAGCAACTGGTTGAAATAGAGAATCAAAGGAAAAGACATATAAATCTGGTCACAATAACGGTACAGGAACAACGACAGCGCCATGCGAGATACCGCAATCCAGATGATGTAAGAGAAAATATAACTCGGCTCAACCAACAGGCTGACATTTAGCGCCACAATGGGACTAACCAGCATGGTCCACATGGCAATACGCTGATCCAGCACGCACCACCAGATAAAAAAGCCCACCTTGCGTGGCCCCAATTTCAGAGCCCGCGTACCGTTACGTAGCATGTTTCCGGACCAGCGGCGGAAATTCTGGGTCATGCGTTCAATGCCTGAACCCTCAACCTCCTCTACTGTGTACACCAACGCATCGGGCACGTACAACAGCTTGGCATCGTGCAGTAACATGTAATACCAGGTGCTCTTATCGTCACCGGATAGGAAACGGAACTTGCCCCATAACCAATGCTCAAGATGATCCGCCTCAAGCATGCGTATGAATTGATTTTTTGTCAGATGATTGGCCCGAAAAACCGACATCCGCCCCGTTAACGTCAATACCTTGTTTGACAGTGCATGAGACTGCATCGCTAAACGGCGCTGGGCAAAGCGCATGGTCAGCCAGGTTTGCAGCCACTTAGGGCCAAAGCAGATCACATCTTCATCGGTCGTCACCGCTTGAAGCTCGGGATCGTCAGCAAATAGCGGCGCGCAACGACTTAAAATACCCTGTGCCAGAATCGCATCGCCATCCATGAACACGATGATGTCATCACGGCCAATGCGGCGGCGGCTCATCGCCCTTAATACCAAGCCAATCGCCATACGTTTACCGGAGACATTCTGGCGCACCATGATAAACTCAAGATCCAGATCCATCGCATGCTGGCGCAGATACTGACTGATGATATCTTCATCATAACGATCGCCAGAACCCAGCCATAACGTCGCTGGCACGCCACAATCACGCACTTCACGGCAGATACTTTCAATCACTAATTCAGTGGTATCTCGACGTTCCCGAAAGGTCGTCATCATGAAATGAACATGGGGGGGCCTCCAACCCCCGTCCCATGTAGCCTGAGCGTTAGTTCGAATGGCTGGAAAAACCTTGCGTTGATACATTTCAGCGCGCACGACATGCACAAACCACCAGGAATAACGCCAGATCCCCAACACACCGAGGGTGATGGTGAAGTTACGCAGATGAGGATCCCAAATGGAATTGGGCACACACATCATCAGAACGAAGCAACAGCCAAAATAAAGGAACAGGTTATAAAACACCCAAACGTGCCATTTGTTTGGCCTATCAATAATGCCAGCCCCACTGACCAACGCGGCTTGTTGCAGCTTAGAACGAGAGGCCATTAGGAGCTCCTTCTGGCGTCGTTTCCGAACGCAGTATCAATTCTTTTTCTGAGAGTGGCTGCTGGGTTTCTGAACCCGTATCATAATGAGCTCTTGTCTGTGATCTGAAAGAACGCAACAAATCACCCAATGTGCCTGCTGACAAATTTGGGAACACAACGATAGCGGGTAAACCAGGCGTAAATTTTTCCCTAATATTAAACGTGCTTAAACCCACGAATTTAAGTGTCACTTTGGCGGTACGATCGTCAGAAGCTCTCCAGCTGTAACGACTTTCCTTTTCGTGCAAGAAACCCTCCGTGCGATCAATAGCCGTCACCACTGAGTTAACAGCAATATCCAAAGAAGGAAAATACACACGGGCAGGCTGAGCCAATTTGACACTGATCACTTCGTCCTGAGTCAGGTAAGCCTCGATGACACGCTGCTCATCTCGTTCAAACAACGCAATCGTTTCGCCACGTTTTGTACTACTGCCCGCAGACTTCACCATCTCAATAACGCGACCCCGACTGGGCGCTTTAATATTCAATCGATCACGGCGTTCATACAAAGCAACCACTGTCTGAGTTGACAGGGTAACCTCTTGCATTAAACGTTCTACTTCGGCTTTGATTTCCTTGCTTTGCCCCTCCAGACGCTCGCCGGTGAAATAACGGCCATGCTTCAATGCATCAATGGCATCACGACGGGTTTTTAATCCAATGACAGCCAGCTCCAATTCACCTGCAAGGCGAACTTGTTTGCTGAGTGTTTCATCAAAGGTTTTTTTAGCGACCAATTTTTTCTTATACAGCTGGCGATAGCGTGATAGGTCTTTATCAGCCAGAGCGGATTGTTTAACCATAGAGGCATGGTAGGCCTTTGCTTCCTCCAGTTTGTTGTAAGAAAAATTTCGGTAGTCATTGAGCTTTTCTTGCTCAAGTGCCAATTCCTCACGCTTCGCAGCAAGTAACGCCCGGCTACGCTCAATACCTATCCGTGCCAGCGAGATTTGTTCTTCTATCGACGCATCCTCCAAGACCATCAGGTCATCGCCTTGACGAACCAAGTGATCCAGCGCCACGCTGACCTCGGTTATACGCCCATCAGTTGTTGAAATGATGCGTTCTATTGGCGCAGCGACAACGCCTGACTCGACTTCAAGACTTAAAAAATTACTGTAGAGAATAAAAATAATATAAAGGAACAGCGCTAAGCCAACGGTTACATAAAGCGAGCTCATTACAATCAATTTGGTGGGCCAACGCTTAATAGGAAGCTCATCTGCGGGACTGGGATCGGGGTTGGTTGATACCGGCGTAACCGGTGAATCAATACGTAAAATAGTGTCCTCAACCGGGCTCATGGCTCCCCTTATCAGATCTTCAATAAAGTGAGACATCAATTCAGTTTGGCGATCACTCAAGTTAATAAATTGAGCAGCCATTTGACCGAGCTTTTCATCAACGTGAACGACTCGCACATTAAGATCAAAGGCTATATCGAAACCCTGAAACGGCAGCTTGAAATAACACGCTATCTCAGAACCCACACACTGAGTGCCCCCAGTCCATCCCGCAATACGAAAGCCTCCAAGGCTCCAATCAATCGCGCTGTAAACACCACCTTGAATCTGTAGTTCCAAGGGAGTACTGACTCGGTGATGGCGTCTTTGACAGGGTTTTTCTCGTGTAATTTTCATGGTTCCAATACCCGTTCATCCGCATTCCATAAATTCATATTGCTACAAACAGCTAGAGCAAAAGACATACCAGATACTGGTGAAACTCATAGAAGCCCTGTTTTAAAGGGCTTCAACGTGATTTGAAAAATGATCGAACGCTTGTAAACCATTCTGCGTTGCGAATTGGTTCGCAAATTGCGAATTTTTCGCAAAATGAAAAGCTAAAAAAATCAAAAATAAAGCAAAAATAAAGTAAGAAAATAACGTAACCCTATGATATTTATGAGTTTAAAAGAATCACATCTCGATTGGCACAAAGCCTGCTCTAGTCATAGCAAACCGCCCATTTAATTGGTTCAACAAAGAGCGAAATAAGGAGAGCGTTATGACAACAGCAAAAAATACTCACGGTTCAGTTGATATCGAATACATCATGCAGGGTGATGAAGTAATGACAAATCATCCAGAAAAAGCACCTGGATTTATCGAGAGTGTTATGGAAAAAGCCTCTCTAGCAATCGACAAAACAGAGCTTTTAAAACTGGCACCTGCTGTAAAAAAAACCCGCTTGAGCATTTTAGGAATGGGTTATGTGGGGGCGGTATCTGCGGCTTGTTTTTCAGACCTTGGCCATTCCGTTATTGGTGTTGACCCTGATGCAAACAAGGTCGAATCCATTTCCAATGGGCTCTCTCCTATCGTAGAAAAAGGTTTATCCGAGCTGCTGGCTAAAGCACATGAAAAAGAATTGCTTACAGCAACAAGCGATACGATTGACGCCGTACTCAATACCGATGTCACATTAGTCAGTGTTGGTACACCAAGCAGTCTTGATGGCGCTTGCGATCTCACTTACTTACGCCAAGCTTCAGAGCAACTTGGCAAGGCTTTAAAAATTAAAGCGACCTACCATCTAATTATGTTTCGTAGCACAACACCACCACGAACTACCCGGAACGTTATGATTCCTATTCTGGAAAATATTTCAGGTAAAGTCTGTGGTGAAGACTTCGGCGTTTGTTTCAACCCTGAGTTTCTACGGGAAAGTACAGCTATCGAAGATTTTTACCAACCGCCTAAAACTGTAATCGGTTGTTTTGATAAACGCAGTGGTAACTATGCCGCCAAGTTATATAAAGACGTCGAAGGTGAGCCAATCCAGACCAGCCTAGAGGCCGCAGAATTTGTGAAATACATCGATAATACATGGCATGCAGTAAAAGTATCCTTCGGCAACGAAGTCGGTCGTTTGTGTAAGGCAGTAGGAATCGATAGTCACGACGTGATGGATATTTTTGTTAAGGATACCAAGCTAAATCTATCTCCTTATTACTTGAAACCTGGTTTCGCTTACGGTGGTTCCTGTCTACCCAAGGATACTCGGGGTATTTCCCACTTAGCTGCGTCCTTGGGCGTTGATCTACCTCTAATCAATAGTTTGCCCATCACGAATAAACGTCATATTGGGCATGCAATCGAGATTATTGAAAATTATCATCCAAAAACCGTTGGCATCGTCGGTCTAACATTTAAATCAGGCACCGATGATTTGCGTGAAAGTCCATCCCTTAAGCTGGCAAAAGTACTGCAATTTTTGGGCTACAAAGTCCGTTATTTTGACCCAAACATGAATACGCCTCGCATGAGGGATCAGCTTTGCCGTGACCATCGAAACTTAGCAAATTCTCACTGTGCGATGTCCGATACGCTAATAATACAATCCGATGTAGTGGTCATTGCTCACGCAGATGACTATGCAGCAAAAATAGCCGTCAAAGCAAAGCAAACTAAACCCGTGATTGACTTAGTGCGTCTTACTGAGCAAGTCTCTAGAGACAATAACTACGAAGGAATTTGCTGGTAAAAGTGCTAAGGAATTTCCCCTTTTGAGAGGGAACCGGGGGAACTATTTTTATTATTTTCCGGTTTCCTTTTTATCCAATTCTTTTGATGCTGTGAAACTTATTACTGCTATCAAAATTAATGACAAATCGGCCATGAATACCCTCATGGCTGACAAATGGTTGCAAAATGGTGCTGGGGAAACGGATGTTTCGCCCATCACTGCTACGGGCCACCACCTCATTAACAGTGCCCTGATAATGAGCCAGGTAATCCTGGGCCGAAATTGAAATACTAATGGTTACTTCACGCATAAACTAATTAATAACTATAGATATGAAGGTCTTGATAACGTAAGAGCTATGTCCACTTAAATTGCGAGGAGAAACCTTAAACACTTAAGGTCCCTCCTGCTATTTTAAATGACACTTTTCTTAAATCTGAGAGTTAAACATCCAACTCTGTATTGGTAGAACGGCCAAACTCAACCAGCTCACGAATCGCAACGGTGTACATTGGAATATCCACTTCATCCTGCTCCTGCTCACGCAGTGCATTTTGAATTTCCTGCCAACGAGCCAATTGTTTGGATTGTGCATCCAACCAGCTGCTCACTTTGTCTTCAGGATTTTTTTGAGATTTGCTATCAAACTGCAGCACCGATTTGGTAAGAATACGCAACTGGAGATCCACATCATCACGGAACACATCACGTACTTTACTGTGCCAGATATTAACCACATCAAGACGGCTGACACCCTGACGGAAGCGGTGTAGGTCAAGACGACTAATCAGGTTGAAGAACACCCCGGCCGTCTGCTCCACACTGCTATTAGTGCGGTTAGCCACATCAACAATATCCAATGCAAAATACAGCTCGTCAGTACTGGCAATCTGTTGGGCAAGTGGTGTTGGTACACCTTCGGCTTCGAATTTACTTTGCGAACTTTTCCACAAAGACGCCAGGTCACCGCACAGCAAACTTTGCAATGTGCCGGCAACCGTTGCGACACCTGGCGTAAAGTGCTGCACCAGTTCCTCAGTCGTCACGTTGTCATAGCGCTGCTGCAATAACCATCGGCTGGCATGGCGAACCATACGCATAACACGTTTCATCATGGTCATTTGTAATTGTGATGGCACTTTGTAATCCAGCGTTTCCAGCTCTTTCCAGAGTGGTAACATGCCAAAAATATCACGCGCGGCAACATAGGCCTGTACCACCTGCCCGGCCGTCGATCCGGTAGCCTGCATCATGCGTTCCACATAGGTAATACCCATGTAGTTCACCATTTCATTGGCGTATTCGGTGGCGATAATTTCGCGCCGCAGGCGATGGCCATGCAGTTCTTCTGGGTATTGCTGCTCCAGTGTTGCCGGGAAGGCCGTCACAATCTGTTTGGCCAGATAGGGATCATCGGCAATACCTGATTCGGCCAGCACATCCTTCAACTCGGATTTCGCGTAGGCCAGTACTACCGCCAATTCAGGGCGGCTTAAACCTTCGTTTTGAGCCAATCTTGCAACCTGCACTTCATCAGAGGGTAGGAATTCCAACTCCCGATCCAAGCGGCCACTATCCTCAAGCCCGCCGATAAAGCGACGGAATTCATCACCGTGAGAACGCGCCAGATTACGGGCGATACTCAACGAACGGGTCTGACAATAGCTGTTACGCAGCACCAGTTCAGATACCTCATCAGTCATCTTCACAAGCAGGTTGTTACGACGCTTCTCTGTCAGTTTGCCTTCAGCGACTACCTCGTTAAGTAGAATTTTTATGTTAACCTCGTGGTCAGAACAATCCACGCCGCCTACATTATCGACCGCGTCAGTATTGATCGCACCACCATTCTGAGCGTATTCGATACGGCCCAGCTGTGTCATACCCAGGTTGCCACCCTCGCCAATCACTCTCGCACGTACATCATTACCGTTAATGCGCAGGCTATCATTGGCACGATCACCCACATCATCATGGGTTTCGTTGCTGGATTTCACATATGTGCCAATACCACCATTCCAGAGTAGATCAATCTGTGCCTTCAGAACACGGTTAATCAACTCATTAGGGGTCAAGCTGGTTTCGGAAATATCAAAACGGCTTTGCATTTCCGGTGTGATTTCAATCGATTTGGCAGCACGCGAGAATACGCCGCCACCCTTGGAAATCAGTTTGGTGTTGTAATCTTCCCAACCCACATGACCGATATTGAAAAGTCGTTCACGCTCAACGAAGCTGCTGGAGGGGTCTGGATTCGGATCAATAAAGACATTCATGTGATCGAAAGCCGCCACCAATTGAATGTGTTTAGACAGCAACATGCCGTTACCGAACACATCACCAGCCATGCCACCAATGCCCACCACGGTGAAGTCAGAGGATTGAATATCAATGCCACGTTCGCGAAAATGGCGCTGTACAGATACCCAAGCACCCTTAGCGGTAATACCCATGCCCTTGTGGTCATAACCTTGACTGCCACCGGAAGCGAAGGCATCACCCAGCCAGAAGTCATAGCGACAAGCCAGTTCGTTGGCGATATCGGAGAAGGTTGCCGTGCCCTTATCGGCAGCAACTACCAGGTAGGGATCATCAGGATCGTAGCGCATCACATCCTGTGGCGGAATCACTGCCCCAGCTTGCAGGTTATCGGTAATATCCAGCAAACCACGGATAAAGATCTTGTAACAGGCAATGCCTTCTCGTTGGAACGACTCACGATCGGTCATTTCCTGCGCGCGTTGAGCTACAAAGCCCCCCTTAGCACCCACCGGTACAATCACCGGGTTTTTAACCTGTTGCGCCTTCACCAGACCCAAAACTTCCGTACGGTAATCCTCTACACGGTCAGACCAACGTAGCCCGCCACGGGCCACCTTACCGCCGCGCAGGTGAACACCTTCAACGCGGTTGGAATAAACAAACACCTCGTACATGGGGCGAGGTAAAGGAATATCCGGCAGCTGATGTGGATCAATTTTAAAGGAGAAATACTTCTTCAAACGACCATCAGTACCCGGTTGGAAAAAGTTGGTGCGCAGCATTGCCTTGTTAAGTAACAGGTAATTTCTCAACACGCGATCTTCGCTGAGGCTTTGTACGTCATCAAGCGACGACAAATAAGCCATTTCTAGTGCTTCCAACTGATCTTTACGGTCATCAATGCTGAGCGCCAAACCAGGATCAAACTTAGTATTGAAGTGATGTACCAATGCCAACGCCATCGAAGGATAACGCAACAGTGTATCGGCATAATAAGCCTGACTGAAACCCAAACGGATTTGCTTGAGGTAATGCGCGCAGGCACGTAGGTAAGACACTTCACGCCAGTTCAGCCCCAACGCTAATACCAAGCGGTTGAAGGCATCGTTGCTAGCATTATTGTGCCAAACACGTACGAAGGCTTTAGTGAAAACATCACGCAGTGCCTTAGCATCAAGCTCATCGCCAATGATGTATTGCAGGCTGAAATCGTGCTTCCACACCACTACGCCATCATCGTCGACGATTTTATAAAGATGTTCGCCAAGCGTTTTCAAACCCATATTTTCAAAGATGGGAATAATGTCCGATAACGTCAGCTGCTCATCACGTTGATACAAAGCGAAGTGTGCGCGATCAGGCGATTCGCCATCACGCTGATAGAAACACAACGCCAGTGGTTTTTCATCATTGAGTGATTCCACATGCTGCACATCAGCAACCGCAATTGCAGGTGTAAAATCATCACGATAGCTGAGAGAGAACGCGCTGCGGTAGCGTTGCGCGTAGGCCGTACCCTGCTCATCACCGTGCACATCAATCAAGTTTTGGACTAAATCATCCTGCCAAGAGCGCGTCACTTTGATAATGGCTTGCTCTAATGCTGCCACATCAAAATCAACCACTTCTTCTGGATCTGTACGTAATACAAAATGCGTCCGCACCAGCACAGAGGACCCAAAATAGGTCGTAAACTCTGAGTTCAGCGCTTTAAAGGTTTTACATAGAATTTGCTGAACTTTCTTACGAATTTCAGAATCGTAAATATCTCTGGGCATGTACACCAGACAAGAGACAAATTTACCAAAATGGTCTCGACGCACAAACAAACGAGTTTGTTGACGTTCCTTAATTTGGGCAATGCCGATTGTGGTTGCAAAAAGCTCATCGAGATCTGTTTTAAATAACTCCTCGCGCGGAAAGGTTTCCAATACTCGCAGCAAGTCTTTTCCCGCATGCGTAAAAGGATATAAACCCGAGCGACGCATCACTGCATCGACTTTATTACGAAGAATAGGAATATTACGGGTCTTTTCCGTATAAACCGCCAATGTATACAAACCCAGGAAGCCACATTCGCCAATCACATTTCCCTCTTTATCAAACTGTCGGACAGCAATGTAATCCGGATAAACAGGCCGATGAACCCGCGATAAAGTACCTGAGGTGGCAAAGGTTATCAGCCGTGACTCCATCACATACTCGCTGACATCCTGAGGCAACGTGTCGATGAATTTTTCCTTGGTGGACTCAGTCCTATGGCGTAATAGCCCCAGTTCGGAATCATTGACATGGCGAATAACATCACGCCCGCCCTTCTTGCCCAGTTTGTATTCTTTATAACCAAGGAAGGTGAAGTTGTTTTCTGTCAGCCACGTTAAGTAGGCGATCGCCTCACTAACCTCAGCATCAGGTAGTGCTGGAGAATTATGCTTTAAGCCATTGATAATAGATTGGATTTTACCTTCCATACCACCAAAATCACTAACCACTGCGCGCACATCAGATAAAACATCTTCGAGCTCATGTACCAACGTTGATAGCACTTCATCACCGGCAATGCGGTCAATTTCAAAGAACATAAAGGCTTCTGTTTGATAGCCCTTCAAATCGATCGGGCAGCCTTGTTCATAGGTGCAAGTCGCACGTTGCTTCAATACACCCGTTTTTGTACGCTGCGCCTGATACACCAGATTTTGAACTGAGTGAATAGTCAACTGCCGTGAAGCAAGGTGCATGCGCACTGAATCCACCAGAAAAGGCATATCCTTTTGCATCAGCATCACCACCGTGTGGGAGGACTGCCAAGGATACTGCGCGCAACCAGGGTTAATAATTTCAATTTTTGGCTGTTTACTCTCTAAACTTTCAAAGCGCTGCATGAACTGCCATGCACTCATCAATTGACTGTAAATATCTTCTGGTGCTTTACCTTGGATGTCATCATTCGGCACGATATGAAGATAATCACGGGCAAACGTAGTGACCGCCTCCTGCTCCGATTCTTTTAAACGCTCGGTGATAAATTCTTCTAATTTTTTAATGCACTGCGCTTTATCATTTGTCATCGTGCTGTTGGTCACAAAGATGTCCCCTTGATACAATTCTAAAAACCCGATTTGTGAAAATCTGAAATGGTAATTGCGCTACAATAGCGCACTTTCTGTTGGCACAGAAACAACTCAAATCAATTATCTATACTCTTTATATGACACAACTGACACTCTGGCAATTTTGGATCGATCGCGGTGGCACCTTCACAGATATTGTGGCCTTATCTCCTAAGGGTGAATATCACACACACAAACTACTGTCAGAGAACCCGGAAAGCTATCCAGATGCAGCCCTGCAAGGCATTCGTGACCTGTTGGGAATCAGCAATAACACCCCCATTCCCGCAGAGAAAATTCAAGCCGTCAAAATGGGGACCACAGTCGCCACCAATGCGCTGCTGGAACGCAAAGGTACGCCTACGGCATTACTCATCACTCAGGGTTTCAAAGACGCTTTACGCATTGCCTATCAAAATCGTCCTCGGCTGTTTGATCTTAATATTAAGCTGCCTGAATTACTTTATAGCGAAGTTGCAGAAGTTGAAGAGCGCCTTGGCGCTAACGGCGAAATTGTTAAGACACTTAACGAACAGCAAGCCCGTAATGAATTAAGCGCAATTTATGCCAACGGTATTCGTTCCATCGCCATCGTACTGATGCACGGCTACCGTTATCCAGCTCACGAAAAACGCTTGGCTGAAATTGCTTCAGAAATTGGTTTCACTCAGATCAGCACCAGTCACGAAGTCAGCCCTCTGATGAAACTGATCAGTCGCGGCGACACGACGGTTGTTGATGCTTACCTGTCCCCTATCCTTCGCCACTACATTGATCTAGTGGCCACAGAACTGGGCGACACCCAGCTGATGTTCATGCAATCAAACGGTGGGCTAGTCAGCGCCGATTCGTTTCAAGGCAAAGACAGTATCCTCTCTGGCCCCGCCGGAGGCATCGTCGGCGCTGTAAAAACCTGCCAGGCAGCGGGACACAACACCATCATCGGCTTTGACATGGGCGGCACCTCCACCGATGTATCGCATTTTAATGGTGAATACGAACGCAGCTTCAACTCAGTAGTCGCTGGTGTACGCATGTGCGCGCCAATGATGAAAATTCATACCGTCGCTGCTGGCGGTGGTTCGATTCTGCACTTTGATGGCAATCGTTTCCGTGTCGGCCCAGACTCTGCTGGCGCTAATCCAGGCCCCACCTGTTACCGTCGTGGGGGGCCCCTGACCATCACCGACTGCAACCTGATGTTGGGTAAACTTGATCCTGAATACTTCCCTAAAGTCTTTGGCCCTAACGGCGATCTGCCGCTGGATAAAAAAGCTGTCATACAAAAATTTATCGACCTCGCTAACAAGATAAAACAAACAACCGGGCGCGATATGCCGCCCACTGAAGTAGCCGAAGGTTTCTTGAAAATTGCCATCGATAACATGGCAAATGCAATTAAGGAAATTTCCACACAACGTGGTTTTGACATCAGTCATTACAGCCTGTGCAGTTTTGGGGGCGCAGGCGGTCAACATGCCTGTCGTGTTGCGGATGCTCTTGGCATGAAGAAAGTTATTTTGCATCCAATGGCCGGGGTTTTGTCCGCCTACGGTATGGGTCTGGCGGATTTCCGTAGCCTGCATCAACACAGCGTAGAGGAGCCACTAGAGCAAAGCCTAATCAACAACCTGCAACCTGTTATTGGCAAACTAATAAAGCAGGGCCAACAGGAAATTATCGCGCAGGGCATAAGCTCTGCGGCGATTAGCAGCATCACCAGAGCACTGGTTAAATACCACGGTACCGATTCCACCCTATCCGTTGTACTCAGTAATGCAGCCGAAACTCAGACCCATTTTGAGGATGCACACCGACAACGCTATGGCTTTATCGTGCCGGAAAAGGCTCTGATTATTGAATCGCTTTCCATCGAAATTATTGGCAAAGGGCATTCTGAAGCGCCTAATCTACAACAAAGCGAAGACAGCCCTCAGCTTACTCAAGCAGTTGCCGGGCAGAGCCCCAACCCTATCAGTACCACTGAACTCTTCACTGGCGCCATCGGCCAAACAGCCAACATTTACCAACGTGATGACATGCAAGCAGGCAGTACCATTTTGGGGCCTGCAATCATTCTCGAAACCACAGGTACAAATATCATCGAGGCTGGCTGGCAAGCAACTCTATCCGATCTCGGTAATCTGGAATTAGAACGTATTGTTCCACTACCTAAGCGCACCGCCATCGGCACCGATGTTGACCCGATTATGCTCGAAGTTTTCAATAACCTGTTTATGTCCATCGCCGAACAAATGGGCACCATTCTTGAAAACACCAGCTACTCGGTGAACGTCAAAGAACGGCTAGATTTCTCCTGCGCTATTTTTGACCCTCAAGGTGAACTGGTCGCCAACGCACCTCACATGCCGGTGCACCTAGGTTCAATGGGCGCCAGCGTCAAAGCAGTCATCAAACAACATGCCGCCCAAATTCACCCTGAAGATGTCTTCATCACCAACGCTCCCTACAACGGCGGCACACACCTGCCTGACGTAACAGTGATTACGCCCGTTTTTCAAAAACAAGAATATGAAAAACAAAGAGATGATAAAGACGGACTGAATATTCTGTTTTATGTTGCCTCGCGCGGCCATCATGCTGACATCGGCGGCATCAGCCCCGGCTCCATGCCGCCCAACAGTACAAGTGTGGAAGAGGAAGGCATCCTATTTGACAACATCCGTTTGGTGGATCAAACAGGTTTCCGTGAAACGGCCATTCGTGAAATGCTGGGGGGTGGTCCCTACCCGGCTCGGAATCCAGATCAGAATATTGCTGACCTGAAAGCGCAGATTGCCGCCAACGAAAAAGGCGTACAGGAAATGTGGCGCATGATCGACCAGTTCGGTCAGGACGTCGTCATCGCCTACATGGAACACGTGCAAGACAACGCCGAAGAGGCAGTACGGCGTGTGATAGACACACTGGAAGACGGCCGGTTCACCTACAATATCGATGGCATAGCCACCATAAAAGTAAGCATTAACGTAGATAAAACAATGCGCAGCGCCACGGTCGACTTCACTGGCACATCAGATCAACTGCCCAGCAACTTCAACGCACCTTCAGCCGTTTGTTACGCCGCCGTGTTGTATGTATTCCGCACGCTGGTGGAAGATGACATCCCGATGAATCAGGGCTGTCTGAAACCGCTCAATATCATCATTCCCGAAGGCTCCATGCTCAACCCTCAATATCCTGCCGCAGTAGTGGCCGGTAACGTAGAGACCTCACAGTGGATCACTAACGCGTTATACGGCGCGCTGGGGGTTGTAGGAGCCGCTCAAGGCACCATGAACAACTTCACCTTTGGTGACGAGCAATATCAATACTACGAAACAATCAGTGGCGGCACAGGTGCAGGGCCGGGCTTCGACGGCACCAGTGCCGTGCAATCGCACATGACCAACTCACGTCTCACCGATCCTGAAGTATTAGAGTGGCGCTTCCCTGTTCGGGTCGACGGTTTCTGCATTAGAGAAAATTCAGGCGGCGCAGGCATGTATCAAGGCGGCAACGGGGTGATTCGGCGTATCGAATTTTTACAAAACATGAATGCAGCCATCCTTTCTTCACATAGAGAAACGGCCCCCTTCGGGACCGCAGGAGGCCAGCAGGCCTTGGTTGGTAAAAACTATGTTGAACGTCACAACGGCCAGATTGAGAAATTGAAAGCTACGGATCAAACGCAAATGGCCGCTGGGGATATTATTGTCATTGAAACCCCTGGAGGCGGAGGATATGGTGAATGTTAACAAGCAAAAAAGTTTATCCCGTAACTAAAAGCACCAGGACAAGCTTGATAACAGCTTGTTTTTGGGCAAAAAAAAGATTTCTACAACCTCAGCTCAACGACAATGCAAATAATTCAAATTCATCTTTAGTAAGCGGTTTACTGAAAAGATAACCCTGTGCCTGATTGCAGTTCTCTTCCAGAAAAAACTGTTTCTGCTCTTCTGTCTCCACACCCTCAGCAATCACACTAAGACCCAATGAGTTAGCCAGGGCGATAATTGCTCGTGCGATCGCTTCGTCGTCTTTGTCCGCAGGGATATCCACCACAAAAGAACGATCAATTTTAAGCTTATCAATATGTAAATTTTTTAACCGACTCAAACTTGAGGTGCCTGTCCCAAAGTCATCAATAGCAATATCCACCCCCAAAGAGTGCAAAGAACTCAGGGTTTTTGAATGGGATTCAATAAGCTCCATGACATAGGTTTCCGTAAGTTCTAGCTCCAATCGCTCAGGGTCAAGTCCCGATTGTCGCAAAGCCTTCTGGACCGTTACAAATAAACGACCACTTTGTAATTGTGGTCCAGCAACGTTGACTGAAATCCGGCCAAAATCAATACCCTGATCTAACCAGAATTTCATTATGCTACAGGCCTCCTGCAACACCCATTCACCTATAGGAAGAATCAGCCCCGAATCTTCTGCCTCAGGAATAAAGCTAAGCGGTCCTATCAACCCTCGCTCGGGATGATGCCAACGAATCAAAGCCTCTGCTCCACACAAGGCGCCAGTCTGCATATTGATCTGCGGCTGAAAATACAGTTCAAATTCATTGTTTTTGACCGCAAGCCTTAATTCGTTAAACAAGTTGAGCCGATGGTTTGCCTCTTTTGTCATCTCTTCTGTGTAGAAGATTATATTGTTTAAAGCCTCTCTTTTTGCCCGATACATAGCTGAATCCGCATCGCGCAGCAACTCTTCAACTGTTCCGCCATCCTTTGGATAGATAGCGATACCAATACTGCATGACAAAAGAAATTCATGTTCTTTTACTTGTACCGGCACCTGTAATGAGCGAACCATTTTCTCCGCAACCAGAAAAGCATCAAGAGGGTCTTCAATGCCTTCTAACAACACTACAAATTCATCTCCCCCCAAACGAGCCACCATATCAATCTCTCGCAGCTGACTTTTAAATCTGCGTGCGACGACCTTCAATACCTGATCACCCACTTCATGACCAAGGCTATCATTGATCAGTTTAAAGCGATCCAGATCAATATAAAGCACCGCAAAAACACGGTCGTTTCGTTCGGCCGAAAGTAAGGAGTGACGTAACTGCGATAATAACAATAGACGATTAGGCAACCCGGTTAAGGGATCATGATGAGCGAGGCGCTCCAGTTCAGCCTCAGAATGTTTTGCTTGAGTAATATCTGAAAGAATAACCACATATCGGTTAAGGGAACCATCAGAACTGTAAATAGGGTCAATTGTCAGCCACGCAGGATAGCTTTCATCATTCTTGCGAAGATTATCTATCTCTCCCTGCCAATGTCCGCTCCTTTGAACCGAATTGCCAATACCCAAATAAAAATCTCGCGCAGATCTGCTATTACCCAATACTGAAATCTTTTGACCAACGACATCATCGGCTTCAAAGCCTGTGATGCGAGTAAAAGCAGGATTAACAGAAGTGATGATATTACCCGTATCCGCCACCACCACTCCTTCATGGGTATGCTGAACAACGGCATATGCCTCGAGCAACTTGGCTTCCGCAGAAAGCCTCCGTTCCATTAAGTCTTTTTCAAATTGAGCACGAGTGATACTCATGTTAACCATGAATTCCATTTCACGTTGCCGATAAGGCTTTAGAAGGTAAGCGAAGGGACGAGTCTGCTCTGCTCTTAACAGAAGTTCGTCATTGACATGGGCACTCAGAAAAACAGCAGGTATGTCATCCTGTTCACGGATTTTTTGGACTGTATCAATGCCATCTATCTCACCACTCAACACGATATCAACCATCATAAGGTCAATTCCGCCTTGCTTGGCTCTTGCTATGGCCTGTTCACCAGTATTCACTACGTCAACGACCTGATGTCCTGCTTGCAGCAAGTGTAACTTTAGGTGTTCCGCTTCAAGTGCATCATCCTCAATAATTAAAATATTGGCACTTATCACTGCATCCCTCGCATATAAAATATTTCCCTTCATTCAATAATAAAACACTAAATAACCCCTCGTATAGCGCTTTAAAATACATTTTCAGCATGCCTGACAATATAGATTTAAAAGACTACACTTTTAAATCTATATGCTTGTAAGAGGGAGATGGGGTGCCGGACAAAAAACAGATCCAGCAACAGCTCAAGGAATTACAGGCAATATTTGCAGCAACATTGACTGAACGTATTGATCTAATGATTGCGGATATCAATACACTGGATGTCAGTCCTGACCCCAACCTTCATCTAAAGAAAATATTCCGACAAATCCACAGCCTCGGTGGTTCTTCGGGCAGCTTTGGCTTTAATCGTTTAGGCGAACAATTACGTCAAATAGAGTTATCTCTCCTAGAGTTTGTCAACCAGAACACCCAGCCTGATGACAGACTCATTGCTTCCATTTGCGGTGAGTTACAACAATTACATACGTTGATAAATAAAGGCGCAGACGAAGGTACGCCCAACCATACGTTACACAACACGGTCTCCAATCACCCACCATCAGATGGATTAGTGTATATAGTGGATGACGACGACGTCTTAGGTGGCAACCTTTGTCTTCATCTCAAACAACATGGTTTTAAGCCACGCCTTTTTCCTTCTACATCATCAGCAAAAACTGCAATAGAGCAGGAAATACCCGCCGCCCTGATACTCGACATTATGTTGCCAGAGGGTCCTCTAGCAGGCACTGACTTTGCTGCCTATTTAGATCACACTCAAAAAGAACCTATTCCTGTGCTGTTTATTTCTGCCCGTACAGACTGGGATTCACGCCTTGCAGTAGTGCAAGCAGGAGGAGCGGCCTATCTCAACAAACCTGTCGATATTTCACTGCTACTAGATCAGCTTGACCGCATGACTCAGCGTGTAAAAAATGAACCTTACCGGGTTCTATTGCTGGACGACTCTCAGGATCTAGTGAGCTACTACAGCCTAGTGTTACGTCAGGCTGGCATCCATACGGAAGTATTGATTGAACCTTCTGGTATTTTCGACAAACTTGAAAATTTTAAACCAGAATTAATCCTGCTCGATTTCCACCTTCCCGGAATAACCGGGTTAGAAATTGCCCAGGTTATTCGTCAACATCAAACCCATTTCAGCACGCCCATCGTTTTCCTCTCCTCTGAATCTGACCGGGACATTCAATTAACAGCATTGCAACAAGGTGATGACTTCCTAAAAAAACCAATACCCGACAGCCATCTCGTCAGCGCAGCAACATCAAGAATCGAGCGTTCCAGAAAACTAAGTCGGCTAATGTATTACGATGGCTTAACAGGATTACTCAATCAACTGGCATTGAAGAGAAAATTAGAGTCTGAGTTAGCCCGTAGTCAGCGGCAGGGTTACCCACTTTGTTACATCATGATCGATCTAGACCATTTCAAGCATGTTAACGACGGCTATGGCCACCCAACTGGAGATCAAGTACTCAAGTCTCTTGCACACATGTTAAAGCAACGATTGCGTAAGTCTGATCAAGTTGGCCGTTATGGCGGAGAGGAATTCGGCATAATCATGCCAGACATTCAAGCTAACATCGCGTATGCAATATTAGATGATATACGCACACGCTTTGCACAATTAACATTCCAAACAGGTGACCAAAAATTCTCTTGCACCTTCAGCGCAGGTATCGCCAGCGCTGAAGGCATTAAGCAAGATAAACAGTTAATCGATGCTGCCGATGAGGCGCTCTATCAAGCAAAAGACAACGGCCGTAACCAAATCACTTTACACGAAGAGTGTCAGTCTTGAAAAAGTGGCTGCAAGAATTTATCGCCCATTGGGTCTCATGGAGCGTCTTAATCGCCGGCCTGCTAATGAGCTATATCGGGTTTCAAGTTGCCTCTGAATTAGAGGTCCGGGCTGTCCAAATCGAGCAAAATCGTATTACCGATCTAGCCAGCAATGCACTGACGAAAGAACTGGAAATCAGCCAAGGCGTGTTATCGAGCATCAGTGGGCTATTTTTGGCTTCTTCCTTTGTCAGCAGAGATGGATTTGCTTTATTTACCAAACAAGCACTCACGTCTCATACAGCAATTCAGGCACTGGAATGGGTTCCACATATTCGAGACAGTGATCGTGAAACCTATCGTAACCGAGCTATTCAAGATGGCATCCAAGATTACGTCATTAAAGAACGCAACCCTCTAGGAAAAATGACTCCGGCAACTGAGCGTTCAGAATATTTTCCCGTCTATTATGTTGAACCGGTAATATCTAACGAAGCAGCATTGGGCTTCGACCTAGCATCCAATGAAAAACGCCAGGTTAGTTTGGAGAAAGCAAGACAAACGCGGCAACCCCAAGCCACTGCCAGTATTACTCTGCTGCAGGAAAAGGAACAACAAAAGGGATTTTTAATATTTCATCCCATTTTTAAGCTGGCAGAAGGTGAAACAGATCCACAGCAAACAAATTTCCAGGGATTTGCCCTTGGCGTATTCAGAATTGGTGATCTCTTTGAGGCTGCGATAAAACCGATAAAAAAACGGTTAGCCCCATTACAATTTGAAATCACCGACGTCACGAACCAGAACCAGCCCGACTTACTGCTCAGGCAATCAACAGAAGTTCCAACAGAACCACTTGCCAGCCAAACATGGCGAACAAGTCGTCTCATTCATTTTGCCAACCGCAGCTGGAAGTTATCCAGTATTACCACACCCAAATTTATCGCGCAGCACAAAGAAAAAAACCATTGGTTTGTCCTAGCTACTGGTATAACCCTTACCCTATTACTCACCGCATACATTCATACTCTTACACGTAGAACATCAATTATCAGCCAGCTGGTTGAACAGCGCACACAAGCCCTACAGTCAAGTGAGCAGCTCAACCGTAGCATCGTAGAGAATGCTGTAGATGCGGTTATTACTATTGATGAAAAAGGAAATATCAGCTTATTCAGTCCCGCTGCAATAAAGATGTTCGGCTATAGCGGTGAAGAAGTCATCGGCCAAAATGTCATGATGCTAATGCCTGAGCCCTATCGTTCCGAGCACGATGGATACTTATTACATCATAAGCAAACTGGTGAAAATCAAATTATCGGCAGCGGACGAGAAGTTGTTGGCCAGCACAAGGATGGTCATACCTTTCCCATCCACTTAGCGGTCGGCGAAGCTCATATCGACAACAAAATCCTCTATGTTGGAACCATTAGCGATCTGACAGAAATTAAAAAAAATGAACAGGCATTACTTGATGTTAAGAATCGTCTGGATTTGGCTGCTCGCTCAGGAAATATTGGTGTCTGGGATTATGACGTCATCACAGGCGAACTCGTCTGGGATGAACGCATGCTTGCACTTTACGGTGTAGAGCGTGAACAGTTCCCCGGTACCTTCGAGGCTTGGCTGCAAGCGCTGCACCCTGATGATTCCGTTCGCGCAGAGACCGAGTTAAACGAGGCTATTAATGGCGGAGCGCCTTTTGATACTGAATTTCGTATCCTTTGGCCCAATGGTCAAGAGCGCCACCTCCACGCAACCGCCACCGTGCTGTTCGACAATAAAAAACGAGCATTACGAATGATTGGTACCAAAATAGATATCACTCAACACAAACTCTCGGAAAAAGCACAGTGTGAAGCCCGAGAGACGGCCGAAAAAGCTAATCAACAGAAGTCAGCTTTTTTAAACATCATGAGCCATGAATTACGCTCGCCGCTCACCGTGATTCTTGGTTATTTGCCCGTATTAAAAAACCGTAAACAAGCACCTTCTCCTGAACTGGTAACGCAGATTGCTGACGATATGGATAGCTCAGGGCAGCACCTGTTGGCAATGATTAACGATCTCCTTGATATTTCCAAAATCGAAGCGGGACAAATGGAGCTGAAATTAAAAGAGATCCGTATTCAGCCTCTGATTTTTGAGGTTGTGCAAAGGTTTGAGCACCAAGCACAACAAAAATACCTTCACATACACAGTAACGTTGAAGACTTCAAATTCAAGGGAGATGAGCTGCGCTTACGGCAGATTCTCATCAACCTAATTGGAAATGCCTTGAAATTCACTCATACAGGAAGTATTACGGTTAGCGCATGTAAAAAGGACGACTGTATTACATTTCAAATATCTGACACAGGCATTGGAATTCCTGAAGCTGAGTTGCCCTTTATTTTCGATACCTTCCGCCAGATCGATGACTCATCAACCCGAAAAGTCGGCGGTTCGGGGCTTGGACTTGCCATCTGCAAAAAGCTAGTGGAATTACATGGTGGGTCCATTCAGGTAACCAGCACACATGGCGTTGGGACAACCTTCACATTTACCGTTAGTTAAAGGATAACTAAGCAATGGCCAAAATATTACTCGCAGAAGACGATAGCTTCATTGCTCGGATGATTACTTTGCGTTTAACGATGCGTGATCATCAAGTCGAACATGTTGAGAATGGCCTAGAGGCGTTTAAAGAAGCGCAGACAGGAAGTTACGACCTGATCCTAATGGATATGCACATGCCCGTAATGGATGGCCATGAGGCGACAAAAAAGCTACGAGAAAAAGGGTACCAGGGCTTGATCGTAGCTGTTACTGCATCAGTTATGAGTGCTGATAGTGAAAAGGCCATCATGTCAGGATGCAATGATACGCTAACAAAACCCATAGAGGTGGACTTCGAAGACCGCGTTGAGGCGTTAATCACAGAAGCTTAAAAAGAAGCCAATGTAGTTAACGATATAATTAACAACCTATTCACCTTATGCCACATAAAACCGATTTCCTTACAGCCCTACGTCCCTTCTCCCTAATTGTCGCAATTGCGGTCTGTGGCCTGGGGGTTAGTCTTGCGTTGCTTGAAGGTTTCAGCAACACCCCTTTAGTTGTTCTTGTTATTTTCACGGGTATCATTCTGCAAATAGCCGTCAACCTAATGAATGACCACCGAGATTTACTGGATCAAAGTTTAAGCCTTCAACATCAAGACGAGATTAAACGTAACTCAAGAATTGGGCTGGGCTTGATGCTACTCGTAGTATTAATCGGCTGTTACATGGTGAGCATTAGGGGGTGGCCGCTTTTGTTATTAGGGTTACTTGGCTTATTGGGTGCTTGGGGCTATACGGGGAGCGTGATTAATTACAAAGCTCGTGGTCTGGGCGTTATTTTGGTATTTCTACTGATGGGCATTTTATTAATTGGCGGCTCATATTATGTAATTTCAGGCACCTATCATTGGGCTGTGCTGTGGCTATCGATTCCCTTTAGCCTATTATCCTCACTTTTGCTGCTAAGCAACGAACTTCGCGACTTTGAACAGGATAGTTCTGATGGTGTGAGAACGCTATGTGTTCGCCTCGGTTACAACGTGGGAAAAAAACTTTATTACGGTCTCGTCATATTGTTGTATTCATTCAGTGTTTTACTTTATTTGAGCGACCTTCTAAACGGGGTTATCACGCTGATGCTGTCAGCATTTGTGGTGTTTCAACCACTCAAACTATTAACCGCATCGCACCGCGAGCGCCAGCGTCTAACGCCTTTAACCGGGCGCTTCTATTTCGTTTATAGCAGTGTTTTTATCGCAACAACTTGGCTGCCTCGACCCTGACTAAGCGATTCAAAATGGCGGTACCGCAATCCTCATCACAGGCACAATTTTGCAAAACCCCGCTATGACTATAGCTCCAGCAATGTACGGCATTCTTATGCTAGTGCCGGTATTTATTTATCTGTCCTGGCTACAACTCTCCAAATAGGTAGTTTTCTGGTTTACACTACGCGCCATTACACATTTATTACCCAACACATAAAAAAACGACGGAGCCCCCAATGGAGAACACATTCAGCGACCTAATTTCAGGCCAGGGATTTGAACGACACTTAAACCACCATTTCCAAGAGTTACCTGACCAGGGCGTCGATTACCGTCATGTCTACTCGGGGCCAGACAACACCCCTTTTCTGAGAATTGATCTGGACAATCGCCAGAACATGACAAGAATTACAGTTTTGGAAACCGGCCACTGTCGTCTCGAAAATGTATCCTTCAAAGGCAGCACACCGATGACGACAGAAGATTTGGAGTTCGCTTCTGTAGAAGCTTTTGAAGTGAAGCTGCTCGAACTTATCCAACACATGAAAGACACTCGCCAACCGCACTAGACAACAATCCATTTGCGGCTATCAAGCGATAGCCGCAAAGACACAAACCGCCTACCCTGCTGCCAAATCCGACCGGTCTGTGCAAAAGCTACAGAACGGTGATAGAGTAAAGCTACTAACGTTACAAGTAGTCGCTGCCTAGCCATGACCCAAGACCAACTCACACCGCCTCACCTGCGCATTGCCGATGTAGCTCGCCTATGTGGTATCAGCGCTTCAACGCTTAGGTTCTGGGAGCAACATGATCTGATCAAACCTGACTACACAAAAACAGGTCAACGCTTATATTCACAACACCATGTTGAGCAAGTACGTGATATTCAGCGATTACGTGTGGTGCAAAACCTGAGTCTGGCAGCTATCCGCTCCATACGTCAGCGTAGCTCAACAGAGATACAAAACACGTTAACGCCTGCAACCAACAAAGGATCAACCTCGACTAGCAACGGAGATATCGGCCCTCAACTGCGCGTATTGCGTAAAAAAAACGACCTCAGTCTACGCGACGTTGCCGCCAAAACAGGTATAGCTGCCTCACTCATCAGCACGCTGGAACGCACATCTCTTGGCGCTTCCGCTGCCAGTATTCACAAACTCGCGGCATTTTACGACACCACTGTAACGGCCCTATCAAAGCAAAAGGCCACCCATAAAAATAGTGAGGAAAATGGCGTAATACGTTCCGATGAGGCTCGCATTGCCCCCATGTTTGGCCCAGATATTCGTATTGAACAACGGGCGCCCAATGACGCCGCAATGGACTGTCAGAAATGGACTTTACAGCCGGGCGCAAGCAGTGAGGATGCCTACTCTCATGAAGGTGAAGAGTTTATCTATGTGTTAAGAGGGCTTCTCGAGATAACCCTTGATGGACATGAGCGCCACCTGTTATATCCTGGCGACAACATCTATTTTGATAGTACCCGAACTCATTCTTGGCGCAATCCAGGGGAAGAGGAAGCCGTGTTAGTTTGGGTTAATACCCCACCGACTTTCTAACGATCAAGACTTCCCATACACAGGTATATAATCCCCCACATAACCCCCGATGCCATATTTCTCCCCGTCATCAGCCCCCACCCAATTAATATAAACGTGATTGCGCAGTAAATCAGGACCATTAAAACTCAACTTACTGCCCTTTTAGTCGTCACAGCAAAAAAGGACTGAATTTTTTTTCACGTAATGCATGGGTGAGAATCGGTACTAATTCATCGCTCAAAACTTTTTTACCAGTGGCTGCCAAATATAACTTTTCCATTAAATCTTCGGGCTCACAATCCTTGAGTAGAAAACCGTTAGCCCCAGCTTTCATAGCAGCTAGAACATCACTTTCATTACTGGAGGCAGTGAATATAATAACCGTGGCAGTGACACCGCGAATGCGCAACTCCGTGAGCGCCTCAATACCGCCCATCTTACCCATGTTTAAATCCATGAGTACGACATCAGGATTAAGTTCTTCAGTAAGCCGAATGCCTTCTCGTGCGTTAGATGCTCCGCCAGCGAGATAGAAATTAGGGTCATCACCCACCAGCTGGGCTATGCCTTTCCTGAACAGGCGATGGTCGTCGACGTGAAGAACGGAATAAACTGTATTACTTGTCATATGATGTCTCAAAAGATTGCATTGTTACGTCAGCCGTTAGGTTTAATGTTTCGGAATAAGATGCTTTCTTGAGAATCTTTCTATTCCCATTTTTCAAGTTTCAGGAAGATTTATCTTCAAGACCTGCTGGCGCCAAACAAGCCAGCGTCACATCCAGCTTACTGGGTTTCTCACCGGCAGCCTCTGCCTTTTCCTTGCGTGCTACAGCACTACGCACCACATTGCCCCCAATATAGCGAAAGGGCTCTGGAGGAAAGCGGCGTGGTTTCCTTTCAACCAATCCGCACTGACTCCATTCATCCTTCAGACCAAGTGCAAGACTGGACAAAATTTTGCCGCCAATGCGACTCGGGGCCACACCATTCCCGCTCCAGCCAATGCCGTAGACAATATGATCAGCTTTAGGTAGTGCGCCAAACAGCGGCAAACTATCGTAGGTGCGATCAATTGGTCCCGACCAGCTGTGCTCAATTTTCACATCCTGTAACATAGGGTAAGTACGCCGAAAATCAGCTTCAGTTGCCTCTGAATCCATATCATCAAAATCAAAGCGTTGGCCAATCTTCGCGCCAAAGGCGAGTGCACCGGTACCTTTACCAAAGGCGACCCTGCCATCACGCGTAGTGCGATAATAATCAACCATCAATTGGGAGTCGGTAATTGCCTCTCCACCGCGCCAACCAATCGCTTGCAAACGTTCAGGAATCGCTTCAGTTATGACAATGGTGCTGGTCACAGGAACGATGTACCTGCTCAACTCTGGAATCGCCGATGCCCAGGCGTTATTAGCAATCACTACCCGCTCTGCCGTCACCCGCCCACCAGATGTACTCAGGGTCACCGGCTGCCGCCGGTCAAAAGCCGTGACTGATGTATTCTCAAAAATCTGCACGCCTCGTTCTAAAGCAACACGTCGCAAACCTCTTACCAACCGAGCGGGCTGAACTGTTGCCGTATCAGGGTCAAACACCCCAGCCAAATGCTGATCGGAGCCAGTGCGCAGCTTTACCTCTTCAGAAGACAGTCGCTGAAAAATGGAATAACCCAAACGCTCACAGCACGCCATACTCCCTTTCCATGCATCCAGTTGAACTTGAGTAGTAGCCGTCCATAACCAGCCATTTTGCTGAAAATGCGCATCGATGCCCTCTGTGTCACAGAACTGTCCGATCTTACTGATTGTTTCAGCTGACGCTGCAGCCAACCGAATTGCTTCATCCTGCCCACAACAGGAGATCAAAGAGTTAATCTTTGGCCACCAAGACATAACAAAACCACCATTACGGCCGGATGCACCGCTACCGCAAATATCTTTTTCAAGCACAACAACCTTACTTTTAGGTGATTTTTCAATAATTTGAAGTGCAGTCCATAACCCAACATAACCGCCACCGATGATGGCAATATCTACATCAATGTCGTTATTCAATGGCTCAGTTGGTGTCAGACCTTCGGTCAACTCTTGCATCCAAAATACTCGATCCATGCAGGCCCCTCTTTACGATAACTTGCTACTTCGATTCAAAATAAAGTAGCAAACCTACCACTGTTCTGTAAAGAATACTTAATAATAAAGAATAAACCCTAATAACCAATAGTGATTAAAAATAACATATAACGAATTTAAACTTTAATTTCATTGAGTTACAAACATATTGCAGCATTAGAAATGCAAAACACATTGACAGCCTGCAAACACACACTTTACAGAACATTAAAAGGATTGTAGCCTGTGCTTATTCTGATCACACCTTCAAACAATGCAGAGGCCTCTCTAATTTATAGCGAGGGAATAAGAGATGAGTATTGAAGAAAAACTTAGCGATATAAGTGGTACTTTATTTGTCGATGGCCACTTTTATAAAAGTGAAACGTCTAACCATATCCCCGTTGTTGACCCTGCCACAGAGAATATTATTGGCCATGTAGCGGACGCTACCCAGACGGAAGTAGAATCGGCAATCAATATTGCTAATCATGCACAGAAGGCTTGGCGTAAAACTGAATTCCTGACGCGTGCTGATTTACTACACGGCGTAGCAAGAAAATTACGCGAAATGACGCCGATGCTGGCAGAAATGCTAACTCGCGAAATGGGTAAACCCTACAAAGAAACAGCTGATGAAATGGAGTGGTCGGCCAGTTGCTTCAACTACTACGCTGAAATTTCCCGCCACGACCAAGGTCGAGTGCTCGGCCCTGTAGTTGAGGGGCAATTTCACTACACCCTTAAAGAACCGTTAGGTGTTGTCGTCAGCATTCAACCATTCAACTACCCTATTCTCCTCTTAGCGTGGCAAGCAGCTGCTGCATTAGGAACAGGCAATGCCGTCATCGTCAAACCATCAGAGCTAACATCCTTAACCACACTTGCCTTTATGGAAGCCTTTGAGGAATTCCCAACTGGGTTGATGCAGTGTGTAACGGGTGGAGGCAAGGTAGGCGCCACTCTCTGCAACAGCAAAAACACACACATGGTGGCCTTCACAGGCGGCATAGACACAGGCAGACACGTTGCCCGCGCCTGCGCAGAACAATTCAAACCCGTATTGATTGAAGCCTCTGGCAACGACCCATTTATTGTTATGCCTTCTGCAAACCTAGATATGGCGGTTAAAGGTGGAGTTTTTGCAGCTTTCTTAAACTGTGGTCAAGTCTGCACATCTGCCGAACGTTTCTATATTCATGAAGACATATATGACGAATACGTTAGTCGCTTTGTTGCCGAAGTAAAAAAATTCCGGATTGGAAACGGTCTCGAAAAGGTCGATATTGGACCCATGATAAGCAAAGCTGAACGCTCGCGTTTTGAAATAAAAGTTGCCCAGGCCTTAGAGGAAGGCGCCATATTAGAAACAGGCGGCGGCCGCCCTAAAGGGTTTGATAAGGGCTGGTTTGTTGAGCCCACCGTTTTATCCGGTGTAACACCTGATATGACAATTTTACAGAGTGAGATATTTGGCCCCGCAGCCCCAATGTGCAAAGTCGCCAGCTTTGACGAAGCTATTCAACTCGCCAACGATTCAAACTACGGCCTTGGTGCAAATATCTATACTCAGGATTTAAACGAATCCATGCGTGCCAGTAATGAACTGGAAGCCGGCATGGTTTGGGTTAACGCCCCGTTGCTCGACAATGATGCGGGGCCCTTTGGCGGCAATAAAATGAGCGGCCTTGGCCGTGAACTTGGCCCGGAAGGCTTAGAATCATTTCGCACAAGCAAACTGGTAATGATTGACCCAAGCGCCAGCGATCAAGGCTTCTGGTGGTTCCCTTACAGCAACGACGAAGCTTTCCCAAGCTAATTCAATCTAATAAATATTCAGAGAAAAATGCTGGAGTGAAATACTCCAGCATCCCTTCTATAGAATCTCTTTTAATTTCTCGCAATCTTTCAAAATGAAAAGTACCACCCACTCCCACCGCCCATAACTAATATTGATAATAAAACCAATCATAGTGTCCAATCTGGAAACTCCCCATCAAGCGGAGGTCATATGAAAACTATTTTCACAGATCTAATAACCGGCCACGACTTTGATCAACAGTTGGATCGCTATTTTGACAATCTAACCAGCACCGATGTCGATTATCTTTATGCTTATTCAAAACCAGGTAAGAACCCCTGCCTGATAATCGATTTTGATAACCACCTACAACTATCAAGAATTACGCTCTGGGAATCAGGGGAATGTGATATCGAAGCGATTGCATTAGCTGGCAGCACAAAAATAATAGGTGAAATATCAGAACTAAAAACTATGGGGGAATTTGAAGACAAGCTTTTAGGTTTAATTGAGTACATGAAGCGAACTCAAACACTTCATTAATCGGCTACGTTGAATGGGAGGTTGTTATGTTGTTAAAAGAGAAATCCAGCGGGCATTTATTGGAAGTCGTAGAACTATCCGATCTATTTAATTTGAATCATCCGGAAATTATTGGTCGCTACCAAGGTGGAGAGGAACAACAGGATCCGGAAAACTTTAAAAAAATAGACTTGAAATTCCTATCAGGCGAAGAGTTGCCGCGCTGCTGGACGGACCCACATTACCGGGATGATGAGCTATAGATATGTAAAGGACTAGCTTGTTTAGCAAGCCTTTTACTTATCAGCATCATAAAATCACAACAAAGCCTTAACTACTCTACAATATTTCTCCCATAACCTCAGTAAGGAAAATCACCCAAAAACGGAGAAAAAGCATGGGAAACAGAGTAGATAACGAAGTCAGTAATCCTTCTGATAACCGTTCTTTTGAAGACGTATTATCAATCAACCTGCGGAGGCACAGGACGTAGCGTCGCAGGTTTAGTCTATTTTAAACGCTCAGCCCATTTACCCCTGTGTTCCAACTCACAATTCTCTTCCGAGTCGTAGGCAATCTGAGCGAACATATCTTTGATATTCACACCCACTTCACTGAGTTTTCTCTGCATAAGAGAAGCCAGTTCACTCCCACGGTTTTTCGACATGAAAGTGGATAGGTTTTCGTTGGTATCGAAAACACAAACCACCTTCAAACTTTTAGGAAAATTGGAATAATTAACAAGATGCGTAAGCCACTGAAAACCGTCGATTTCCTTCAAAGCAGCTTCACACACATCCGTTAATACAAGCCTAAGCTGATTATCTATTTTCTTATCTGATTTACGCATAATCGAATTCTACTGGCTTACTTAATCCCCTAGGCAGGCCAACAAATAAGCCTGGTTACGCAATCCCTGCTGAAGGTCACCGTAGCCTCCTTCTTCCCTATAAACGCAGGGTTTCAAACCATCAAACAAGTTTAATAACTCACCCGGCGCCAGTAAGTAATCTTTATTTCTAGGACTATGGAGTCCCTCGGCGGGTTTAAATTGGGTATAGGTCTGATATGCCAACAGGCCACCGGGGCGCAAAGCCTCAACAATAGTAGGACATAACGAACGGGAAAGAAAACCACTGACCACAATCAGGTCAAAGGCGGCGCGTGGCAAAGGTGTTTCCTCAAGATCAGTATGGCGTGTTGTGATGTCCAATCCTTTATCTTTGGCCGCATTTCTAAGTTTTGCTAATGCAAGCGACGAACAGTCCCAAGCCTCAACCGACACCCCCCTCTCAGCCAACCAAAGCGCATTACCACCCAATCCACAGGCTAAATCCAGCGCCGCACCCTGCTTTGGCAACAGGTGTTCATTGTCCGTCAACACATTAACAACACGAGGAACAGCTGTTATCTGGCTAAAACGATGATCCCAATGTTCCTGATCAGCAGCACTCATGAACCAACCTTGTCATGTTCGGATGGCTCTTCACAGGCTACGCTTTCATCCATTTTCTTCGTCTCTTTTTCATCATTCTCAGCTGGTGCATACACCGTATCAGTGTCACCCCAGATATTATATTCCAACCAGAAAGATTCAATTTCACAAAGCACCGTTGAGTTTTTATCAATGGCCTTTTTAAGTGGTCCTTCGGCTTCGTTAGTACCTTGCGGGCTCTGTACAGTAATGACTGTGACACCCTCAACAAAAGCATAAACACAGATACCTATAAAAATTACTGCTAATAAATAAAAAAAAGATTTCAACATTATCTTACCTTGATAAACGTATCGACAGGGTGAACGGCCAATAGCAATACGCTAAATACAACGGGTTAAAAGAAATGGTCTCGACGTTTAGCACCATAATAAATAATCAGGATCCATCTCTACCAGCGATTGCCAATTTCAACGCCAAACCCGCAAAAACAGTGCCCGCAATACGGTTTAAATAAACCTGGGCCCTAGATGAGCTGCGTAACCACCCTCCCAAAGCACCGGCTAACAATGCAATCGCACTAAAAATGATCAACGCAACGATGATGAACACGCCACCTAAAATAAAGATCTGTGGTGCAAGAGGACCACTCTGAGGTGACGCAAACTGCGGCAGAAACGCCAGAAAGAAAATCGATACCTTCGGGTTGGTAATATTCATGAAGATACCGCGACGGTACAAAGCACTACTCGAGCGTAAATTCGGTCCAGCTGCTTCAAGGTTACTCGCTGACGCCCGGAAAGCCTGCCAAGCCAAATACATTAAGTACACCGCTCCCACCAACTTTAAAACAGTGAAGGCGATAATGGACGTTTGAAAAATCGCCGCCACACCGAATGCCACGGCTGTTGTATGAGCGAGTAACCCTGTACACAGGCCAAGTGTCACTAAAATACCTGACTTTCTACCATGAAGTGCTGATTGGGTCAGAACGAAAATATTATCCGGCCCCGGAGCAACACTCAACATAGCCGAGACAAACGCAAACGTTATAACCGATTCGATAGGTATCATTATGATCTAAACTCTTTACCACTCAATCGGTTAAGCCCGCAGGCTACACAACACCAGCCACTTGATGGCATTTTAAGGTGATTCCACCAGCTGAAGAACTGCATCAGCGCCTACCGGCCGAACCAAGCGCGCCACTTCCTTACCATCACGCAACAGGATCAACGTCGGCCAAAGTTTAACCCCAAACGCCCTGCCCAGCCGCTTTCCTTTACCGTCATAAACCTTGATATGGGATAACTCTGAATGCTGGCTCAGTACTTCCTGCACGGTAGGTTGTGCCACCTGGCAATGTCCACACCAGGGCGCACCGAATTCGAGAATCGCGTCACCGACCAACTCGCTAACTTCAGCCAGTGTCGGTGCGTCTTCTGCATAGTCTGGGTTAAAACCTGGGCAACTGGCTTTCATGCTATGTTCTTTTCAACAGTTAAGTGGATCAATAAACAGGCCTAATCGAATATTTACTCATCATTCTGCCCGCTTTAAATCGCTGAAGGACTAAGACTTAATCTCAACACCCTCAGATAACTTCACCGTTTTGGCTTCAGAACGTTCAATCATCTTTACGATGGCTGATTGGATAACCTCATCTTCTCGGACATCTGACTTGCTTTGAAATTTCTCCTCCATAGCTTCTGAGCCCTCTTCCGCGACAAACCTCACAACGACCTCATCGGCTAAGTCTTTACTACAACCCAAGTATGAAATTGAAATTTCCGGATAACCCTGGAATCCCATCTTCACTTTTTTGGCGATTCTCTTTTTAGATTTTTCTAAATTCATGGCAATTTCTCAGGAAAAGAAAAGAAGGGCTTAGACCGCCCCGTTAATGCTTGAGTTAGCTTTACGCTGACCTCAACTATACCCGTTTGAAGTGAATCTACTGGCATATTTCAGCCAGCTTACCGTTAACCAATGTCGTTAAGTCTTCGGGGCTCAATTCTATTTCAAACCCTCTGCGGCCAGCGCTCACATAGATTGTAGAAAACTCTTTAGCTGATAAATCGATGATCGTTTTTAGCCGCTTCTTTTGACCCAGCGGGCTTACGCCACCGAGCACATAACCCGTTGAACGCTCAACATCTGCTTGCGCTGCCATCACGGCCTTCTTTGCACCAGTAGCCTTTGCAATGAGCTTCATACTCAGCATCGATAAAACAGGAACCACCCCAACCGCCAGCTCCTTGTTATCAAGAGTCACTACCAAGGTTTTGAACACTCGAACCTCATCCACACCGAGCTTTTCAGCGGCCTCTAAGCCATAAGACTCACTCGATGGGTCATGCGTATACTCATGCACTTTATGCGTAATTTTACGTTGCTTGGCAACGTTAATTCCGGGTGTCATTTCGCCACAAACGCTTCAACTGAGCCTTTCAAATAAGTCTCTGTAATTAGTTCAACATATGAGCGACATACGCGGCGGTAAAAGCCCCTTCCTGGAATCCCTTTAATTCGGTATCTGAAAATGTGATCGGTAACGGGTTATCCGACAACGCAGTTTTAACTTGCGCAGACGAAAGCGTAATCACATCGAGATCCGCAATCAGCTGAATAGCTGATTCCAGCTTAAAGCTGACTGACCCACCTGCGAACTTGCCCTTAGTCATACGTTCTTTAATGGCAACTTTATCGACCTTGTAGTCACTCATCAGCTTGGCAAAGGCAAACTGGAACCGCTGAAGGTCTTCTCGTGTATGCTCTTTCGGTAACGACAGTTTGCGCGCGCGGCAATCCGGCAGCGTAAAATGTTCACCCTCTAACTCAATTAAACTAATCACGGCATCGTTAGCCGTCAATTCAACACCACAAATTCTCATTGTTTTTCCTTCATCAACTTCGCCGAAGTAGTTCGACTG
>Ga0209395_1000319_pt1 | contig 71804 bp, 61 predicted proteins | sample GOMGulsemesocosm_3_FD_184635 | JGI IMG/M metagenome (GOLD analysis project Ga0209395, IMG submission 184635) | Methane-oxidizing microbial communities from mesocosms in the Gulf of Mexico - GOM9D Gulf of Mexico (SPAdes) (version 2) | ecosystem: Environmental > Aquatic > Marine > Cold seeps...
TCATGCCGCGACCCTTGTTTAGTCATATTCATTTCTGCGATAACATAATGGCTTATGAGACTGCTTAGGATAAGAATAAAAAGAGGCTTTATCGACATTGTGTTAATGCGTTATCAGCAAGTTCGCCATAAAATTTTGGCCCCACTGAAAAAGGAAAACTGGGCACATAACTACCACTCTCATCTAAAACAGTAAGATGATAGTGATAGCCATAATCTGTTCCATCTATCACATCTGTATCATGACCATTATATTGATCTAAATACTTACCACCGCTTGCATAAAGATCCTCGTTATAATAATAGTCTTCATAATAGTATCCCGATTCTGCGATAAAGGAATTTCCTGATGAACTTGTGACAGTTTCATCAATGTCTGGGCCATTGTTAGTGGCTAATATCGTGCCACTGGCCACATCATACTCATCAGCCATAACACAGCTTCGCTCATTATTAACACCACAACCTGTTACAGAAGCAGCTGAATAATCTCGCGTTTTCCAACTAGACTCCGCTAGTTCTGCATTGGCATACCAAGGACCATATAAAGCATAACCATCTGCGGCATAACCGTAAATTGGCGAATGAGTGTCTCCACTATCATCTAACAAATCGGCAAGGCAAGCTGAATAAAAGTGATGATGGTAGTCATCATTTGCTGCATGACCATCACAAATATCAATATCATATACTTCAAATTTTGGTGCTAACTGATTCCAGGTATTTTCATCATTATAGGACTGACCGTCATCCCAGTTATACATGGATACACCATTAACATAATAACCAAGCGCACCAAGTGACGTAGTACAGTTATTTGATGCAACCTTGGTTGTTTTTGGAAAGTAGGCCGAATGATCAACATCATCAGGACAAACAGGCCCTGGTGGCCAGTAGCCAAAACCAGCATCATAGTCACAGTCTTGACGACTTGAATAGCCAATATCTTTGCCAAAATTCACACTATCACCCACAGAAATGGTAGGTGAGCCAGAAACAAAATCAGTTGCTGCATTAGGTCTAGAAGTCAGCTCATCATGAAGGTCTTGCGTAATATTAGTCGTGTAATTAGGAATGCCTGATGCGCTGATAAGCACATAATACACGCCAGCTTCAAGCTCTTCAGTCACACTCTCAACATTTACCAGAACACCTGAACTAGAATTCGCTTCATAAATATAATTGGAGCGTTCATTAGAGTCGTTGGTAATCCAGCTGTCAGCTAAGTCATAACCAGACGCGTTTGAAGAACTACTTGAAGAGCTACTAGAGGTATCATCACAGCCAGCTAAAACCAGCATGCATATGGATATTGAACGTCGAAAAAACATCACCTTACCTTCTAACTAATAGATCAAACAGATTTACTATAATCAAAAACTATAATTACATTAAAGATAATAACATCTGATTATGCGTAGTAAGGGTGAGTTTTATATCAGTTAAACGTATTAAGAATGTAAAACATTGTCAGCAATACGCTTAGGAATAACACCTCTTTATTTGATTTTCATCATCACAAAGAGGTTTATTAAATTTATGGAAATTATCAGATTATCAAACTAAATGACCGTCATTAACCGCTTGCTCTAACTTAGCTTCTAATGCCGACCAAAGCGCTTGGCTTGCGCCTTGAATAGGCTTTTTATTAAATTCTAATACCTTTTCTTTAGAGATATTATGCGCTTTCCAGCTATGCCCAGCACCGTGGACATTATGAAGCAGGGGTGGCACTCTATCGATTGCCTTAGCAAATCCTGCATCCTTGCTTTTACCCGCGTCAAACTCTAACCAAAGAGCATTAAATTCGATTTCCATTGCTTGAGGTAAGGTTGAAAATAACGACTGAATTGCTTGGGCTTCTTTTGCTTTTATATGCTCTGACTCTGCCTCATAAACAATGGTATCACCCACTTCAATTTCGCCAAGGTCATGAATTAATAACATCTTGATGACTCGATTAATATCAACTTCCACGTCAGCATAATCCTTAAATAACAAGGCCATTAGACTGACATGCCAACTATGCTCTGCTGAATATTCGTATCGGTCATGACCCACAGGTCTGGTTTTTCGCATCACTGACTTTAATTTTTCAACCTCAACCATGACGTTGAAAATCTGTTTCACCTCCATCATAGCGCATCCTTTGCATACGATTTAAATTCGTTGCAGGATGCTCTAGGATCGATTCTATGTATTCATTAAGACTTGGGATTTTTTCAATTTTTACAGCCCCCGTTCCAGCCCATAATGCTTGATATTCTTTTAGTGCATTAGCTTTTGCATAGGCACGAACGGCCAGAGTAGCGTAATGTTGCTGTGGATAATTAGGCTCTTCTTTTAAGAGTAACTGCATTAGCTTATTTTTAATTCCACGAGCACTCTTACCTGTTACATTTTTACTAAAACAGGTATCACAAACCTTGTTCGTATCCAAAATGGCTTGTTTATGCTCTGCTGTTGCTAAGCTTTCATTTGTGGCTAAAAATGCCGTGCCAATTTGCACCCCATCAAAACCTTGCCTTAGAGCGGATTCGATATCTTCTCGCGTAACAATTGCACCGGATTTTACAATTAAAACGCCAGGGTATTCTTTTTTTAGGGCAAGGATCGCGTTATCACTAATATCGACACTTCCACCCTCTTCCTTATTGAAACCACCTTGATGGCCACCTGCTAGTTTATTTTGATAAATTAATACTTCAGGTTCATTTAATATCATAGCCATGTGAGCGTCTGCCAACGAGTTTATCGTTGTCATCAATATCGTACCGGCTTTTTTAACTTTCTTAATTTGTTTAGGGCTTAATAAACCAAAAGTGGTGCTAATAATGGGTACATCACATTCAATCGCTAAAGAGACCATGGCGTCGACACTCGCCTCTGGCATAACCCCAATTTGGTTGTTGTGATGCATATTAAGCTCATGCTCAAGCACAATGAGTTCATCAGGTTTACGTAAAATCTCAGTATTTTTTTGTTTATCTGATTGATCAATAAATAGATTTAATTGGAAAGGGTTTTGAGTCTTCTTTTGAGTGTTAACAATCAGATCCAAGCTATCTTCAAATGATAAATAACCTGACGCCAAACTACCAAGTAAACCAGCGTTGCAAACATCAGCTGTGAATTGAGCTGGAATAATATTACCCGCCATAGGTGCTTGAATGATGGGCTTTTCAATTCCTAATAATTGACAGAGAGGGTTAATCCTTTTCTTTTTTTGTACGAGTTCCATTATCGAGTCCTTTTCCATTAGACAATAAGCATATACGTATATTTAAAATTACTCTAACTTGAAGGTGAAATTTGTCATAAAACTGTCTCACATTGTAATTTTGGACAAAAAAAACCGCACTATTAAGTGCGGTTAAAATGCTTAATGTTGTCTAATCACTAAACATACTTAGCCTTTTACCACCATGACAGGGATGTCAGTGTGACTCAGTACCTTATTAGCAATTGAGCCTAGCATCATATAACCCACACGGGATTGTTTATGGCTTGCCATGACAATCACCTCGGCATTGCTTTCTTTAGCAACACTCAAAATGGATTCAACCGGTTTACCTTCAACCACTTTAATGGTGCAGTCTTTAGCGTCGATAGGCAGTTCATCATTGATAAAATCAGTTAATTTTTGATGAATCTGCTTAACCGCTTTATCAAAGGTGCCCGGCTGGAAAAAGGAGCCAACCAAGGGCATTTGATAACCTGCCAAGGCTGTCAATAAAATCAAATTTCCGCCTGGCTTTAGTACATGCAGCGCATGCACTATCACCTTATCGGTATAGCCTTTTTCAGCCAAGTCGACAGGTACTAATACTGTGTTATACATATCGAACCTCTTATGCCGTTTGCTTGGTTAATGGTGAATTTAAGCGCTTTTGCTGTATTTTACGGATGACAAGTAATAGCAAGATCGCGGGAATAAAGACTAATTCCTTCGGTGGTCTATCGGATGCAATTTCAATCCCCATAATCTGCCAACCGAAATCAATATTCGCTTTTGCGGCAGCACTGTCAAAATCAACGTAATCCACTGTCCAAGTATTACTATCTTGGGTTAAATTCAACCCAAATGATTGTAGTCTTGCCAAACCATCTCCCTCAGACTGAGTAAGCTGAAGTGACACAGTTTTACTGACGTCATCGCCTTCAATCGTGACACCTTCGACCTGTAGCTGAATGAAATCACCTTGATTTAACGATTCGACTTGTTCTATCAAAGCACTGGCAGAAACCTGCATTTTTGGCTCATAAACCTTGTCCCACCAAAAACCTGGGCGGAACAAACTAAAGGCAATTAAGATAAGAATCAATGATTCCCATAAACGACTTTTTACCAGCCAATAACCTTGGGTGCCTGCTGAGAATACCAAGATAGCGACAATGGCACTCACCACAGTGAGGAATAAGTCAAAAACCGAATCCACACCAATCAGAAGCAACTGCGTATTATAAATAAACATAAAGGGCAATATTGCCGTTCGAATATCGTAGATGAAGCCTTGTATCCCGGTTTTAATCGGATCATCACCACTAATAGCGGCGGCCGCAAAGGCGGCTAGACCAACGGGGGGCGTATCATCTGCCAAGATGCCAAAGTAGAATACAAATAGATGAACGGCAATCAAGGGCACGACCAATCCATTCTCTGCACCCAATGACACAATAACAGGCGCCATCAAGGTTGAGACCACAATATAATTCGCTGTAGTGGGTAATCCCATACCTAATACAATGCAAATAATTGCGGTGAAAATCAGTATTAGAACTAGGTTGCCGCCTGAAATAAACTCGACAAACTCAGTCATCATCTGACCAAGGCCGGTTAAAGTAACTGTGCCTACTATGATACCCGCTGCAGCTGTCGCAATACCGATACCAACCATATTTCGGGCACTGGTTACCATGCCATCGATAAATTCATGCCAGCAGACTTTAAATTGACTTGCCCAATTAGCCTCGTTACGAAACCAAGCTTTAATGGGTCTATGAGTCAGTACCACAGCAATCAAGAAAACAACCGCATAAAAGGCAGACTGTTGAGGTGAATATTGTTTCACCGCTAACGCCCACATAAGCACAACAATGGGTAAAGAGAAGTATAAACCGGAATAAACCGTGGGTTTGGTTTCAGGTAACTTATCCAACGCAATACTGTCTTCATCATCCTCTAAATCAGGATAGGCTGCCGATAATTTTATTAAAGCAAAATACGCAGCCACGATAATTAATAACAGAGCAAAATACGCGGCGCCACCTAATACAAGCTCTAAGAAATTAGCGCCATAATATACAAGGAAGCCTAGGACTAATAAAATAACGGATGTACTCAACCACGACAACATACGCATAGAAAGCGTGGGTTTATTAATAATCTCTATGCCTTTCATGTTTAACTTTAAGGCTTCAAGGTGAACGATATAAACCAAAGCAATATAGGAAATAATAGAAGGCAAAATAGCGTGCTTGATAACCTCTATATAAGGAATCCCCACGTACTCAACCATTAAGAAAGCCGCAGCACCCATAATAGGCGGTGTTAACTGACCATTGGTCGAAGCGGCAACTTCAATTGCCCCCGCTTTAGTACCCGGAAAACCCACTCGCTTCATCAAAGGGATAGTGAAAGTCCCTGTCGTCACCACATTCGCAATGGATGAGCCTGAGATAATACCACTGAGTCCCGACGCAACAACGGCTGCTTTAGCAGGACCTCCTCGCATGTGCCCTAATAGCGAAAAAGAGACTTTTATCAGGTAATTACCCGCACCTGCTTTATCTAACAAGGAGCCTAGTAGCACAAAAAGAAAGACAAACGCAGTGGACACACCAATCGCAACACCAAATACACCTTCGGTTGTAAGCCATTGATGGGATGCCACTTTCCTCAAGCTTGAGCCCTTATGCGCAATGACTTCCGGCATATATTGGCCGGCAAATGTAAAGGTTAAAAAGACGACAGCCACAATCACTAATGGTGGCCCTAAGGTCCGTCTGGTCGCTTCTAAAAGCGTTACCATACCAACAACTGCAACACAGACATCAATAACAGTGGGAGCACCCATACGTGATGCTAAATCATCATGAAAAATCAATAAGTACAAACAGGTACTTGAGGCGGAAACAGCTAGTACGATATCAAGCAAGGAAGCGGAGGTTTTACTTGATTTTTTTGTCGCAGGAAAAAGAAAAAAAGCGAGAAAAATAGCAAAGGCTAAATGTATGTATTTTGCTTGGTCTTCGTTAAAGGTTGCAAAATTAAATATAAAAGGAAGTGGCGATGCATACCAAATTTGGAAACTAGCCCAGGCAATCAAGGTACCTATCACGAGTTTCGACATGTTCCCATTAAATTGTCGGCTACCTGTTTCAGAGCTTAAAAACTCATCAGCAACACTTTGTTTTTGCTCAACATTTGAACCTGAACTCGATAAATGCTTGGCGTTCATAGATAAATTCCTATGCAGAAAACGAAAAAAACACAGGGGCCTAGAGGCCCCTGTTGAACTGACTCTTAACTTAATTCGTCAACTTACATTAGGCCAGCTTCTTTATAGTATTTAATAGCACCTGGGTGTAATGGTGCAGATAGACCGTCTTTAATCATCTCTTCTTTTTTCAAGTTAGCAAACGCTGGATGAAGTTTTTTGAAGGTTTCAAAGTTTTCAAACACACCTTTAACCACGTTATAAACTAGATGATCAGCGACTTTCGCTGAGGTAACAAAGGTTGCACCAACACCAAAAGTATCGACGTCTTTCGCATTACCTGAGTACATGCCACCTGGAATAGTTGCGGTACGGTAGAAAGAGTTGTCCGCTATCAGAGCATCAATTTTAGGACCCGATACTTCAACAATCACACTATCACAAGAGGTTGTTGCTTCTTTGATTGAACCACTTGGATGACCAACGACATAAACCATGGCGTCAATTTTGTTATCACACAATGCTTTCGATTGCTCTGCCGCTTTTAGTTCTGAAGCTAGTGCAAAGTCATCATTATCCCAACCATACTGCTCCATAACCACTTCCATGGTGCCTCGTTGGCCTGAACCCGCATTACCTATGTTAACTCTTTTACCTTTTAGGTCTGCAAACGTTTTGATGCCTGAATCTGCACGAGCGACTAGGGTGAAAGGTTCTGGATGAACAGAGAAAACAGATCTTAGGTCTTCGAACTTGCCGTTTTTACTAAATTTGCTAGTACCGTTATAAGCATGGTACTGCCAATCAGACTGGGCAACACCCATGTCTAATTCACCTTCACGAATGGTATTAATGTTATAAACAGATCCACCGGTACTTTCGACTGTACAGCGTATTCCATGCTCTTTACGTGATTTATTAACCAATCGGCAGATCGAACCACCCGTTGGATAATAAACACCGGTTACACCACCCGTACCAATCGTAATGAACTCTTGTGCTTGAGCTGTGATGGAAGCGCCACTAAAACATGCAGCAATACCTGCACCGATAAGTGTGGATTTAATGTATTTCATTGATGACCCCTTAGCTATTTTTGTTTGTCTTATTTTTAAGTGATTCTGTCATTTCTATGCTCCTTACGGAGTAAAATTAAAACGCTATCTTCCTTTAGAGTAGTTAGAACTGGTCTCTTAACTGCTTAGTTGATATTGCAACACGTTCAATTTGCTGCAAGCGCGTTATCATTCCTGCAACTTGAGCCGCATTATTTTTCGCTAACTCTCCAGAATGAGTAAATAAATTATTTTCAAAGCCGATACGTAAATCTCCTCCTAATTCTGCTGCGGCTACTAGACAGTCTTGTTCTTTTTTACCAAAAGCGCAAACTGCCCAGCGAATTTTATCTAATTGTTCTATCAGGTGAATAAAGGGTTTGAGATCTGAAGGCTCTGATTCTTGTACTTTATGGTAGCGGCCAAGGACCAATAATAAGTGATGTTTGTTAGCGGGTAGAAGTCTTCTTTCACGTAGATCCAAATAATAGGCAAGTTGCTCTGCTGAATAAACAATGTACTGAGCAATAATGCCTTCTTGAGCGACCCAATGAAAAAACTCACTGGCTTGGGCTTCATGGGATGGATCTGGAATCAGCTCAGATAAAGCAAAAGACGCGGCTTCTGGCTTTAGTGTGCGAATAAGGTGCATTTGCTGTTCAGGTTGATAAATACCTACCGCTTCTGTGGTTAATTGAATAACCACATCATCACCCATTCTTTCTTTTACCGCCGCCATAACCATACGATTATCGTCGACTTCTAAAGAATGTCGGCCACTCTCTGTTCTCGCATGCAGGTGTACCATACTGGCGCCTGCTGCAACGCATTGGGCAACGTCTTCAGCGATTTCATCTGGCGTAATCGGTAATGCGGGGTGGTCTAGTTTATTTTTGCGCGCTCCGTTTGGCGCAACAATAACCATACAAGCTTGCTCTAGATTAGTGACTGTTTTTTTTGCGTCAGTTCGCATTACTTACTCTCCTTGTAATGTTTTTGAGTCACGGCATCAATACTAAAGTACAGTTTATCCGTTAACTCATCTAACTGATCATCACTGATAATAAAAGGCGGCGCAAGTAATACATGATGACCTTGCTGTCCATCAATCGTGCCAGGCATGGGATAACACATCAGACCCAACTCCATGGCTTGGGCTTTAATTTTAGCGTGCAGTTTAGTACTGGCTGCAAAAGGTGTTTTTGTCTCTTTGTCGGCAACAATTTCTAGTGCTCTAAACAACCCTCGTCCACGAATATCACCAACAAATGCATGATTTTCAAAACGCTTAGCTAATTTAGCTTGTAGCAAGTCTCCTGCGGCTCTAACTCGTGGCAGTAAACGTTCTTGTTCAATCGTATTGAGTACAGCCAGAGAGCCTGCAACCGCTGTCGCATGCCCCATATAAGTATGACCATGTTGAAAAAAGCCAGAACCATTAGCAATGGTATTATGAATATCACTGCTTGCCATCATAGCGCCTATTGGCTGATAACCCGCCCCGAGACCTTTGGCAATAGTGACCATATCAGCCTCAATACCCTCTTGTTCATGGGCAAACAAAGTACCAGTGCGACCCATGCCACACATCACTTCATCAAGAATTAATAACACACCATATTTATCACAAATCTCACGGATACGTTTAAAGTAACCTTCTTCTGCGACAACCGCTCCCGCCGTTGCACCCACAACGGGTTCAGCAATAAAAGCAATAACGGTTTCAGGCCCTACTTCCAATAAACGCTCTTCCAGTTCATTTGCCATACGCTGACCGTATTCATAAGACGTCTCATCCGCTTGTTGACCGTGATAGGCAAAACAGGCTGAGATATGTTCAACCGGCATCAATAATGGCGAAAACGGCTCACGTCGTAATGCGTTACCTCCGACAGATAAAGCACCCAGTGTATTACCGTGATAACTTTGTTTGCGGGAAATAAAACGAGAACGTTGTAGCTCCCCTTTTTCTACAAAAAATTGGCGAGCTAGCTTCAATGCGGACTCAACGGCCTCAGAGCCTCCCGAAACGAAATACACATGTTCCAAATTGCCCGGTGCCGCGGCCACCAGCTTATCAGCCAATGTTTGAGCAACCTCAGTGGTAAAGAATCCGCTGTGAGCATACGCAAGTTGATCAATTTGTTCGTGCAATGCAGCTCGAACAGCAGGATGACTGTGCCCTAAACAAGAAACAGCGGCTCCACCGCTAGCATCTAGATAGGACTTACCCATTTGATCAAAAATATAGACACCTTCACCACGAGCGGCGACAGGTAAGTTGGCATGGCAATGGCGTTGAAAAATATGGTTCATTGGGGCTCTAGGTTCTAATCGTTATCAAGAAGAAACTTAATTTATGATGTCTTTACCCTTACCGACAAACGATATATTCTCAGACCCTATGAGAAAAAGTAATGAGGTAAGCGGTGCCGAATAAACTTCCCCCCCTAAATGCATTAAAAGTGTTTGAAGTGGCAGCACGAAAATTAAGCTTTTCCAAAGCGGCAGAAGAGCTTTGTGTCACCCAAGGTGCCATCAGCAAACAGATAAAATCCCTAGAGGAACACCTGCAGCTAGCCTTGTTTGATAGAACAAATTCTGGACTACAGCTGACAAAGGCGGGAAAACAATATTTACCCACTATCATGTCCGCCCTTGAACAGATTCAAAGCTCAACAGCGAACTTACAACAGCTTGAAAATAACAGTCACAGCTTAACGCTCAATATCACTCCATCCTTGAGCAGTTTATGGTTAATTCCACGACTCAAAAGACTTAGCGATACCTTGCCTAATTTAAGGCTTAACATGGTCTCTGGCGATGGTGTTTTTCAATTTCACCAGGCCAGCGCTGATATTGCCATTCGCTGTCTACCTCTATCATTAAGCCATGAAAACTCAACATTACTTGCTGAGGAAGTGTTATTACCCGTCATCCATCCCGATTTATTAGCAGAACTACCGATTAACAAGGCGACAGATTTAGTCAAACACCCATTACTCATGCACACCACTCGCCCACAATTATGGTCTCAATTTTTGAGCAGTGTATTAACCGAAGAAAAACAAACTAAAGTGCCCTATTTCCACCATGGTTTTGAACACTTTTTCATGTCTCTGGAAGCGGCTAAACAAAAACAAGGTATTGCCCTAGTCCCTGATTTTTTAGCCTCTGAATTTATTAAAAAAGGCGAGTTAGTCAGCTTATTAGGCATACGTTATAAAAGCAGCTACGGCTTTTATTTTTTAGTGCCAGCATACCGCCAACAACACGATCAAGTGCAGCAGTTCTATCAATGGATTCAAGATGAAATCAAGCCTAACTAAGCCTTAAAGGCCGCTGTTTAAATAAGCACCCAGTATTTTAAAATACTCAGCAAAAGCCTGATTGATTTTGACCCTGTGTTCACCTGCTGGATAAAGTCCTAATTTCGCTTCTTCTGAATAGCGGCTACCCTTGACTAAAAAGCGATTGATTAAGCTGGCGTCTTCAAGCCCTGCATCCTCTACAAACGCTTCAAATGCGCGGGCGCAGATCTCCTCAGGCAAGCTGTAATAAAGTTGATTGAGTTTTTTGTCCATGAGAGTAGATTGCAGCACTAACTGACTCGGTTGCTTGCCAGAATGATCCAATAAGATTGTTTTAAAGCAATCAGATAATAAATTATTGAGAGAATGTTTGCGCATGGGCGCATCTATTAACCAGGCTTTTGAGGCAAATACAGCATGGGTTTGATAGTTCAACGCTTGATCAAAACTTGGCATAAGCTGAAACGCTTGGGAGCCAAGATAATGATCCATTGCATGAAACCATTCGTGGGCGATACTACCGGGGCCGGCATTTTTTGCTAATGAAAAACAGCGATCCCTAGGCGAATAATGTGCCGCGACACCCGGCCTCCCTCCTTTGCCATATTGCAACGACAAGGTACCTCGTAAGGATATAAGGTTTTCAGGGGCCTGCAAGATACGCATCAATATCAATAGAGCATGATGAAAAGAGTAAGCAGCCTGTTGCTGCTCTTCCCGTGTCACCCATTGCCCTAATTGAATAGATTTAAAATTAAAGCGTTTGCGGATATCAACGAAACTCAATACCTGATCATCTAATCTCGGTTTAAGCTCTGGTTGGGCAAAACGATAAAACAAGTTTCGTTTAGACATAAGGGTTAATATTTGGCAAAGCTAAAGCGCATGCTCACCCTGCTACTTATGTGTGTCATTATTACTGACTAATTTCATTGAAACAGAATTAACACAGTGGCGCAGATTAGAGTCGGTCAGCCCTTCCCCTTCAAACACATGCCCTAGATGCCCATCACACTGATCACATACGATCTCGATACGTCGACCATCCGCATCAGGCACTCGTTTAACTGCGCCCTTTATTTCATCATCAAAACTTGGCCAGCCACAATGTGAAAGGAATTTATGCTCAGAACGAAATAATGGCGCATCACATTGACGACAAAGGTAAACCCCTTCAGACATAGTCTCTGTGTATTCGCCTGAAAAAGGTCGTTCTGTGCCTTTATGCAAGATAACTTGCTGCTCTATCGCATTTAGAGTATTCAATGGTTTAGTCATAACGTCTCTCTCTTTTAAATACCTTTATTCACTACCACTTAAACTTTAAAGCTCAAAATTTGATACCAAATAAGGAAATAATAACACTCTGCAACTCTTTCTTGAGTAAACGAAGGCAGGTGATCTAAGTCAACACCATTTATCCCAATAGGAATAACCTAGCGCCATACTAGGTTATAGACTTGAAACTTTCAAAACTTATTCATTTCAATAACCAATATTCAGGTTTGGCAATAGCTCTTGGTTGCGTTGGAAAGGTCACTAGATCGATTAAAAGATCAAAACGACTGTGCTCCATATTCTAGCTCAAGACATATTGAGTAACACCTAAAGCACTAACCAGATTATATGTCCAACTGACCAAATAGTGATGCCAACATTAGAATTTAAATGCGCTTATAAGCAGCTTCAGATCTGCCCATAATTTGCCATGAAACTGACCATAAGCCCATACAAGTACTTAAGTGATTCGTGTTTATTTGCAATATAACGCCCTAATTTGGCTTTAGTTCAATAAGCACTCAAAAATTGACACTCAGGTGAGTTCAATGTGAAGCGCCGAGAAGTCATTCATAAGGAAGTAGTATTATGAAAATGAGAAAAGCCCTATTAGGACTCTTAACCACTGTCCTCTTTCCCCTATCAGCCAGTGCAGACCTGCCCAAGGTTGATGCGATTTTATTGCCCCCGCCTATGGTGCCGCCAGCACTTGATAGAGACTATCCAGCAAGGGTAAAAGTTGAGCTAGAAACCGTTGAAAAAGTCATGACTATGGCTGACGGGGTCGAATATAATTTTTGGACCTTTGGCGGACAAGTGCCCGGCAACTTTATTCGCGTCAGAGAAGGTGATCAAATTGATTTTAATCTGTCTAATCACCCAAGTTCAAAGATGCCTCATAATATCGACTTGCATGCGGTAACCGGACCCGGTGGCGGCGCCACATCGTCTTTTACAGCCCCAGGTCATACGTCTAGTTTCAGCTTTAAGGCACTCAATCCAGGTCTGTTTGTTTATCACTGTGCCACGGCGCCTGTGGGTATGCATATTGCTAATGGCATGTATGGTTTGATCTTTGTTGAACCAAAGGAAGGCCTCTCAAAAGTTGATAGAGAATACTATGTAATGCAAGGTGACTTCTATACCAAAGGCGATTATGGCGAAGCGGGTTTACAACCTTTTGATATGCAAAAAGCCATAGATGAAGATGCCGATTATGTTCTCTTTAATGGCGCTGTCGGTGCCCTTACCGGTGACAATGCATTGACCGCTAACGTGGGTGAAACCGTGCGTTTGTTTGTGGGCAATGGTGGACCCAATCTAAGCTCTTCTTTTCATGTCATTGGCGAGATTTTTGACCGCGCCTATGTGGAAGGTGGCTCCTTGCTAAATGAAAATGTACAAACCACTATAGTGCCGCCAGGTGGCGCGACCATTACCGAATTCAAAACAGAATCTGCGGGTAACTTTATCTTAGTGGATCACGCCATTTTTAGGGCCTTCAACAAGGGGGCTCTAGGCATGTTAAAAGTGTCTGGAGAGCAAAACACAGCCGTTTATTCAGGTAAAAAAGCAGATACGGTTTACCTTCCAGAAGGCTCTACAATTCAAGAAATTGGCAATACACAGACACCAAGACCTAAAATAGCGCTGAATTTTGAAGAGCAAATGAGCATGGGCAAACGCACCTATGAGCAAAACTGTCAAGCCTGTCACCAAGTTGAGGGGAAAGGACTATCAACAGCCTTCCCACCGCTAGCCAATTCAGACTTCTTAAATGCCAATCATAAACGAGCAATTAGCGTGGTTAAACATGGCCTATCCGGCAAAATTAAGGTAAATGGTCGAACCTTTAACAGTGTCATGCCCTCTTTAGCTTTAAGTGACAATGATATTGCCAATGTTCTCACCTATGTCCTCAATAGTTGGGACAACAAGGGTGGAACAATTAAAGCTAATGATGTGACTAATAGTCCAAAACCTGAAAACACGAGCAGCGCGCATTAACAGGTGAATCCTATGAAACTCAAAATAATGAGTTTAATTGCATTAACCTGCCTTTCCTATGCCTTGGCGCTCAATAGCCAGGCTCAAGGCATGGCTAAAATAGAGGCGGGTGAATATCGCCCTCTCTATCTTAGTGAAGACAGTCCAATGGTGAATGTCGACACCTTTTGGTTAGATATAACCCCAACCACAAACCAAGATTACTGGCTATTTGTTAATCAAAAAACCCGTTGGCGTAAATCAAACATTGTTCCTATTTTTGCTGAATCTCGTTATTTGGCTCAATGGAACACCCCTATGGACGTGAATCAAAACGCACCGTCTATAAAAGGGCCTTCAGATGGGCAATTATTAAGCCCTGTCAATCATGTTTCTTGGTTTGCAGCTCAAGCTTACTGTCAAGCACAAGGCAAACGATTACCGACTGTGGCTGAATGGGAGCGGGCTGGGTCTGCCAGTGAAACCCAAGCCTACGGGGGTAAAGAAGAAGGATACAATCAAACGATATTGGAATGGTATTCCACGCCAACCAAAAAATCGCTTAATGCGGTCGCCCAAAATCCTGCAAATTTTTGGGGAATCTATGACTTACATGGACTTATTTGGGAGTGGACAGAAGACTTTAACAGTAACTTGAGTACGGGAGAATCTCGAGGAGACAGCAGCTTAGATCAAAATTTATTTTGCGGTTCAGGTGCCGCTGGTGCCGTCGATCCGAGTGATTATGCCGCTTTTATGCGCTTTGCATTTCGCGGAAGTTTAAAAGCCGTTTATACCCAAGCCAACCTTGGTTTTAGATGCGCCTCAAATAAGGAAATTTATCCATGAAAATATTTATGGCACTTTGTGTTTTATTAATAAGTCAGCTGAGTCGTGCCGACATGCCAAACAATTCAATTTACCAAATCGACGATACTTGGCAAAACTCATTAGGAGAACAAATACAGCTTGAACAGTTAGAAGGGAAAAAACAAATAGTCGCGCTTATGTATTCCCATTGCCTCCATGCTTGCCCTGTTATTGTGGCTAACATGAAAAAAATAGAACAAGCCGCTAAAACCAAGAATAAAGACATAGGTTTTGTCTTAGTGACTTTATCACCCGCTACCGATACGGTCGATGTTTTACATAAGTTCGCTAATAAAATGGAGATGGACGAATCAAAATGGAGTCTCATCAGAGCAGATAATACATCTATACGTCGTCTAGCGATGGCCTTAGAGCTGTCTTACAAGCCATTAGCAAACAATATGTATGCCCATTCTCGAAGCTTGGTTGTATTAGATGAACAGGGGCGTATTGATTTTTTATCACCGGGCTTACCTGATGGTGTCAAAAAGTTTATGGATAAGCTGTAGCTGAGAAGCTCAAGCATTAACCCTCAAAATAAGCCGCTTTCATCTATAAGTGGCTTATTAATTTACGCTATAAATTCCTTATAATAATTTTGAAATGAAACCACCTAAATCATAACCAAAACCTATTTAGATCATTGTCATAATCCATAGGAAAATCACTTTCATAGCCTTTATAGTAGTGTTATTAGATATTTAGATGGAGCCCAAGATGGCCAGCTTAACCACAGCACAAGTTACCCAAGTCCACCATTGGAATAATGGTTTATTTAGTTTCAAAACCACGCGTGATTCTGGCTTTAGATTTAAAAACGGCCAATTTGTTATGATAGGCCTCGAGGTCGATGCTAAACCCCTGTTACGGGCCTATAGTATTGCTAGCCCTAACTATGCGGATGAATTGGAGTTTTTCAGCATTAAAGTCCCTGATGGCGCATTAACCTCGAGACTGCAAAATATTCAAGTGGGTGAAAATATCATTTTAGGGGGTAAAGCCACAGGCAGTTTAATTTGTGATGATTTACTGCCCGGAAAAAACTTATTTTTATTAGCAACCGGAACTGGGCTAGCGGCATTCATGAGCGTGATTCAGGACCCTGAAATTTATGATAGGTTCGAACGTGTCATTTTGGTTCATGGCACTCGCCATATTGATGATCTGGCTTATCAAGACGTCATTGAAAACGATTTGCCTAATCACGAATACCTAGGGGATGAAATAAAGCAAAAGCTCAGTTATTACCCTACGGTTACCCGAGAAAGCTACAAGCATGAAGGCAGAGTGACTGAGCTTATCCGTAACGGTAAGCTGTGCAAGGATCTTGATTTGTCCCCGCTAAACCCAACTACTGACAGAGTCATGATTTGCGGTAATCAATCTATGTTAGCCGAATGCCGTGAGTTACTCGATGAGAGAGGCTTTAATATCTCCCCTCGCATCGGCGAAGCGGGTGATTATGTGATTGAAAGAGCATTTGTCGAAAAGTAAGTCCTTTAATGTGCACCTTTAAAATAAGGTGCTCAGCCTCTCTTTTCAGTGCCCACTTGAGCCAAACTCAAAATACTAAGTTTACCCTTTCCCTAATTTAAAAAGAGGCTTTTCTTTAAAAACGTCGAACATCTGTCTAATAAATTAGTTCGTTATTTTATTAGACTAAATAGCGCTTCATTTTTGCTACATAAAAGACACAAAAAGCAAAAAAAACCATCTAGTAAGACATACCTTAAATATCGTACCCTTTGATTAATCCAATCCATTAAATGAGGCGTCATTTCAAACACTGAGATCAAAACCCCATTTCGACAGCTTCACTGTAAATGAATTACAGCATTAAAAGATAAAAGGACGTATCAAATGCATAAATTAGACGATGTGAAATATATCATTCTCACGATAGGGCTATTTTTACTCTTCATTGCCAGCATTCTTTATTATCAATCCCAGCATCCCTTTAAAGACAGCCTAGAAACCTCAGCTCAGATCATTAAAATATCCTCACCCGTAACTTCAGATCTAAAAAGTACGTCTACTCAAGATTATTTAGTCCAGTTTAGAACGCTCACAGATCAAACCATTGAACTAACATTAACGGCGTCAAAACCACTGCCATTAATTCAATTAAATGACAGTGTCAGCCTTATTTACAGTGCCTCACAACCGAGTAAAGCCTTACTAAAGCCCTACCCCAGTTTTCAGTCAAACATAAGCATCTGGGCAAATATCGGCAGTTTTTTAATCGTGTCTTTTATCATTATTCATTTAAAAGATTTTAAGAAGCTTAAAAAAATTCGTCACTTACAAAGTAAAGGCATTGAAATAAAAACGGTATTACGCAGTGTTGAACTTGACCAAGAGCTGGAAGCAAAAGGGCAAAAATCTTATCGCATTTATACTGAGTGGTTAAATCCAAATGCCACTGCATTACATATTTTCAAAAGTGATTACCTGTTATTTGATCCCAGTGACATGCTCGAAGACAATGCGGTCACTGTGCTGATAGAAAGAGATAACCCTAGCGAGTATTATCTTGATATTTCCTTTTTAGCACCCAATAAAAAAACCCCTGGGTTTAAATGGTAAGCACCTTACTCACTTTGTTCTCATAAACCTAAGGCAATGATAGGAGCCTGCCTTCAATCATTGCCTTTACTTTTCACTATATTGTCCTTGTTTAAAGTTTTAACATAGCCTGCTATTTCAACTCTCTATCAACCATTACGCACTAAAGAGTATTCCTTTGCATATATTAATCATTGGCTATGTCTGGCCTGAGCCAAATTCATCTGCGGCAGGTTCACGTATGATGCAACTTATTAGCAGCTTTCAAGAGGCTGATTTTTCTATCCATTTTGCCACTCCCGCTCAAACGACAGAACACATGGTTAACTTAGATGCAATGGGCATACAAACCGCCCAAATTGAACTTAATCAATCCAGCTTTGATGATTATATTCACGCTTTAAACCCTGACATCGTCATCTTTGACCGTTTTATGATGGAAGAACAATTTGGCTGGCGTGTTGAAAAACATTGCCCTAATGCATTGCGCGTTCTAAACACAGAAGATTTACACAGTTTGCGTCACGCCAGACATAAAGCGGTTAAATCACAGCAAGCCTTTCAATTGAGCGATATGCACACAGATTTAGGCATTCGTGAAGTGGCGGCGATATTACGTAGTGATTTAACGCTAATGATTTCTGACTATGAATACCAACTCCTGCAGGATAAATTTAATATCCCAGCTTATCAGCTAATGCATTTACCCTTTATGTTGGCAACACTGAAGCAAACCGATTTAGACGAATTACCCAGTTTTGAAGAAAGAGCACACTTTATTAGTATTGGGAATTTTCGCCATGAACCAAACTGGGATGCGGTATTACAACTTAAAACTGAGATCTGGCCACAGATTCGCAAACAACTCCCTAAGGCACAAATGCATGTGTATGGCGCTTATCCACCACCTAAAGCAACACAGTTACATAATGAGAAACAAGGTTTTTTAGTAAAAGGTTGGGCTAAGGATGCGAATCAGGTAATGCAGAATGCCCGAGTATGTTTAGCCCCTATTCGCTTTGGTGCAGGCATTAAAGGTAAGCTAGTCGAAGCCATGCAAAATGGCACGGCAAGTGTAACAACGCTAACAGGGGCTGAATCCATGCACGGTGAACTCCCTTGGAACGGGCAAATCTGTAATATAGGTGAAGACTTTGTGACAGCTGCTATTTCACTTTATCAAGACAAGAAGCGTTGGCAGTTATCTCAACATAAAGCCTTAGAGATACTTTCCACTTTTTATAACAAAGATGAATGGCACAATCAGTTTATCAAACGTTTAGTCGACGCAAAGGCATCTCAAGAGCATCAACGCCAACAAAATTTCATGGGGTTAATGGTGCGACACCATAGTTTGAAGAGTACTCAGTACATGTCACAATGGATTGAAGCTAAAAACAAACCATAAGTCAGCCAAATTCTGGCTTTTTTTCAGTCAGTCAAAACCAGCCTCTGTTTATTCAAAGCCCCTATTTATGGGGGCTAGCGCTTATTAACGACGCATTTTATTCAATTTCACCTGATTAAAGCAAAATTAACATTCAATATCCCCTTCAAATAGGCTCTAGTTATCCTGTATACTTGCGCGAAAATTTTTCGTCCAAACCTTATATATTAGAGTAATGTAATGGCTGACTTATCGCACTACAGAAACATTGGTATTTTTGCTCACGTTGACGCGGGTAAAACAACCACCACAGAACGTATTCTTAAACTTACCGGCATGATCCACAAGATCGGTGAAGTACATGAAGGCGAATCCACAACTGACTTCATGACACAAGAAGCTGAGCGCGGTATTACTATCCAGTCTGCAGCAGTAAGCTGTTTCTGGAAAGATCACCGTTTTAACGTTATCGACACACCTGGGCACGTTGACTTCACAGTAGAAGTATATCGTTCTCTTAAAGTACTAGATGGCGGCATCGGTGTTTTCTGTGGTTCTGGTGGTGTTGAACCTCAGTCTGAAACTAACTGGCGTTATGCAAATGATTCCGGCGTTGCTCGAATCATCTTCGTAAACAAGCTTGACCGTCTAGGTGCTGATTTCTACCGCGTTACTAACCAAGTAGAAAATGTATTGGGTGCGACTCCTCTTATCATGGTATTGCCAATTGGTACTGAAGATGAGTTCACTGGTGTTGTTGACCTTCTAACACGTAAAGCTTACGTTTGGGATGAAACTGGACAACCAGAAAACTATACTATCCAAGACGTTCCTGCTGACATGGTAGATGATGTTGAAGCTTACCGTGAGCAACTAATCGAAACTGCTGTAGAGCAAGACGATGACCTAATGATGTCTTACATGGAAGGCGAAGAGCCATCTATAGACGACATTAAACGTTGTATCCGTACGGGTACTCGTGAACTTGCATTCTTCCCAACATACTGTGGTTCTGCATTCAAAAACAAAGGCATGCAGATTCTTCTTGATGCTGTTGTTGATTACCTACCAAGCCCGACTGAAGTTATCCCTCAGGATCTTACAGACGAAGAAGGTAATGCAAACGGTCAAAAAGCACTTGTATCTGTTGACGAACCTTTCCGCGCATTGGCATTCAAAATCATGGATGACCGTTTCGGAGCACTAACTTTCGTACGTGTTTACTCAGGTGTTCTTAACAAGGGTGATACTATTCTTAACAGTTTCACTGGTAAGACTGAGCGTGTAGGCCGTATGGTTGAAATGCAAGCTGATGACCGTAACGAAATTAGCCGTGCGCAAGCCGGTGACATCATTGCTATCGTTGGTATGAAAAACGTTCAAACAGGTCACACTCTTTGTGATCCTAAACATGAATGTACACTTGAAGCCATGGTTTTCCCTGAGCCAGTAATCTCTATCTCTGTTACACCTAAAGATAAAGGTGGTAACGAGAAGATGGGTATTGCGATTGGTAAAATGGTTGCAGAAGATCCAACATTCCGTGTTGAAACTGACCAAGAAACCGGTGAGACAATTCTACGTGGTATGGGTGAGCTTCACCTAGATATCAAAGTTGATATCCTAATGCGTACTTACGGTGTAGATCTAGTTGTAGGTCAGCCACAGGTTGCTTACCGTGAGACTATCACTCAAGAAATCGAAGATAGCTACACTCACAAGAAACAGTCAGGTGGTTCAGGTCAGTTCGGTAAGATCGATTACCGCATCAAACCTGGTGAGCCAGGTTCTGGTTTCACTTTCAGCTCTTCTGTTGTTGGTGGTAATGTACCAAAAGAATTCTTCCCAGCTGTAGAGAAAGGCTTTAAGTCTATGATGGGCGAAGGTACTTTAGGTGGCTTCCCTGTTCTTGACGTTGAAGTTCAACTTTTTGATGGTGGTTTCCACGCAGTTGACTCCTCTGCTGTTGCCTTCGAAATCGCTGCTAAAGGCGCTTTCCGTCAATCTATGCCTAAAGCAGGTCCACAGTTGATCGAGCCTATCATGGCTGTTGACGTGTTCACACCTGATGATCACGTTGGTGATGTAATCGGTGACCTTAACCGTCGTCGCGGCATGATCGCTGGTCAAGATGCTGGTGTATCTGGTGTTCGTATTAAAGCTGACGTACCTCTTTCAGAAATGTTTGGTTACATCAGTACTCTACGTACTATGACATCTGGCCGTGGTCAGTTCTCTATGCTGTTCTCTCATTACTCTCCTTGCCCGAACTCTGTTGCAGAAGCAGTAATCGAAGCAACACGTGAGAGAAAAGCGAAAGGTTAATTCCTGAGCTTTTTAAAAGCTAAGCTTTTGAGAAACACAAAAACCCGATGATATATTCATCGGGTTTTTTTTACTTAAAATTTGGCTTTAACATGAGGTAGTCACGGCTTCGTATTCTCCTCAGAGACAGCAGATGCGAAACAGGCTCGAGGTTAATAGCTTGGATTTTCAAGGCAAAAAAAAAGCCAAATCATGTGGATTCAGCTTTTTTAAAATATCAAATGACTTGATTGCAGGATAGCTAGCTCATCATACGACCACTTGCCTGCTCGCGCTTTACGACCTGCATCATGGTTTCTTTCTTTTGTTGATGCGTCATACCTCGCCAACCTGTAATCTCTTTCACACTTCGGTGACAACCAATACAGACATCCTGCTCATCCAAGCAACACAAACTCATACAAGGCGATTTAATTTCAGGCTCAGCATTTCCACTAGTAACATCCGTCACAGGTTTCCCCTTTACAAATAACGCCATGATAACAACTTCTGCATTGGCAGGTGAGCTAAATTTCGAATGCAAGTGCCTCCACCTCAGCAGGCTTACCAAAATAATAACCCTGAGCAAGACGACACCCTAAGCGCCCTAACACTTGTCGCTGACTTTCACACTCAACACCTTCCGCTATCACCCTAATTGAAAAGGCATCAGCAATCGCTAATATCGCACTAACCAAAGCTAGATCGGACTCGTCATTGGTAATATCAGCCACAAATCGTCGATCAATTTTCAATATATCGACAGGGATACTCTTCAGATACGCCAAGGATGAAAACCCAGTCCCAAAGTCATCCAGCGCCAGTCGATATCCCGCTTTTCTCACTTTCTCCAACCATAACCGTGTATTGACAGAATCCTTTAACAAGACCCCTTCGGTAATTTCTAGAATAATATTTTCAGGCTGTAAACGATAACCCAACAATTGAGAAGACATCCACTCCACACTTAATAAACTGGGAATTTGATAACAAGACAGATTAATAGAGATATAAATTGTTTTAGCATGCCTTTTTTGAAGGTCACAGAACCCCTTCAATACCTTGGTATAAACCACCTCAAATAAATCTTGAATTAAACCCAGCTCTTCTGCACAGGCAACAAAGGTATCAGGAGGAATCACATCACCCGCGGGCGTCGTCCAACGCGCTAAAGCTTCATACCCCAATACTTCTTTTGTTGAAATGTCGACGATCGGCTGAAAAGCTACCCTGATATCTTGATTCTCTATCGATTCTCGCAGTTCGAGCTCTAGTTTTCTGGCGGCCAATATATCATCAGACATTTGCCCCGTGTGAAACACAAACCGCCCTTTCCCTAACTCCTTCGCTTTATACATAGCAAGATCAGCCAGTCGGAGAATCTCCTCCACATCTTCCACATTACGGGACAATGCAATCCCAATGCTCGCACCCGTATGCACCAGACATTGGCTAAGAACAAAGGGTTCTTTTAAGCCATCGACTATGGCTTGAGCTAAAAGCTCTAACTCTGATATATAATTGAACGAAGGAATCATGACAACAAATTCATCTCCCCCCAAGCGGGAAATAGTGTTACCAACCCCTATCACTCTGGTTAGTACCTTACTCACTTCCTGCAACAGTTTATCCCCTACACTGTGCCCTAACGAATCATTGATGCGCTTAAAATTATCCAAGTCCAGATACATGACAGCACACTGACTTTTTTCCTCACAACTGAGGGTCAATTGACTTGCCATTAACTCATGAAAATAGGCACGGTTTGGCAAACCGGTAAGATGATCAAAGTTCGCTCGAAATTCGATCACTTCAAGACGTGCTTTTTTATGGGTAATATCACTAAAAATAGCCAGAAATTCATATATTTCACCCCACTCATTTTTAAGTGCCGTGATTGTTTGCCATTGCACATACAAACTACCGTTTTTACGCTTATTCCAAACCTCTCCCTGCCATTGCCCAACACTATAAAGAGCGCTATATATCTTTTCATAAAAGCCATCATTGTGCTGACCTGAGCTCAGCATAGACGGATTATTCCCTATCATCTCAGCAGCGCTGTAGCCTGTTATTTCACTAAATGCAGGATTAACCGCTCTTATCTTTGAATCAACGCCAGCGAGTAGCACACCCTCTTTAGCAGAGTTAAACACAGCTTTATATTGATCTGTTACCCTGACCTGCTCTTTCTCTTGGCTAATATCCTTTAATACCCCTAAGACAGCGACACAAACACCGTCAATAACAAAAGGTTTGATAATGGCCTCTAAATAGGTACCAAAGCTGACATTAAGCTCAAACTTGCGCTGATCTTCGCCTTTACTTAAGCCCGACTCCATCTCTTCACACATAATCGCTGCCCCAATGGGCATATGGCAATCCATTTTCTTACCTATAAAGTATGAATAATCACCCTGATTAAAATAGCGCGCAAAGTCAGCGTTAACCGCTAAATATTCTCCATTCAAATCTTTTAAATAAGCCATGCCTGGCAGATTCTCTATGAAAACACTCATTCTTTGTTCAATTAACAATGCAGCCTACCTCGTTAATACAGACTCAAGCGTATCCCTGACATTCAACCCTGAATATTGAATACTTATTTAAAAACTTTAAAAATAATGACACTAGTAGGCTCATGGCTAAAGTCTGATAAGCCATTCTTATGATGTAGAACAAGGTATAGAGAAACTTAATTAACCTATTACTAATGAAAGATTAAGTCGAATTTAAGAAAGCCTCGACATAAAAAAAGGCCACCTTAGAAAGGCAGCCTTGATCAATCATCTGGATAAATCTATTTGAGTTGGGCTTTAATCACATCCGCTAACAAAGCAATGGACTGATCTAATTTAGATTCAGGCACACGGGCAAAACTCAAACGAATATTACTATCGTACTGCTCGCTATTGTTCGGGTAAAAAGGCATACCAGGTAGTATCAATACCTTTTGCTCAAGCGCATCAGCTAACACCTTCTTAGAAGATACTCCCTCAGGCAAGGTCAACCATACAAACATACCACCCGCTGGCTTCTCGAATTGCACTAAATCACCTAGGTACTTATCCAAAGCTAACATCATGGTATCGCGTTTAGCTTTATAAACCGTTTGCAATTTTAGCAAATGCGCAGGGAAAGCACCGGTTGCTAAATAGCTGGCAATTAAGTTTTGACCTAAACGATTCGTATGTAAATCAGTGGCTTGCTTAAGCTTCACCAAGTAAGGTGCTATTTCAGTGCAAGAGACCAGGTAACCCGTTCTCAAACCAGGCCACAGTACTTTAGAGTAACTCCCCATATAGATCCAAGGTGCTGTTTTAAGTAAGCTTGAAATAGGCGTTCTATCCACTTCTTCAAAACATAAATCGCGGTAAGGATCATCTTCCAAAAGAAGCACGTCCTTCTCATCTAATAAGGCGGCGATCTCCTGACGACGCTTGAGGCTATAACAATGGCCAGCAGGGTTTTGAAAGTTTGGAATTAAATAAACGGCTTTTGGCTGATGCTTGTCTATTAGCTCTCGCATAACAGAGACAGACATACCTTCACCATCAGAGGCAACGTCTTGAATTTTAGCACCTTGCAGTTTAAATACTTGAATTGCTGCAAGGTAAGTTGGTTGCTCAGTTAATATCATGGAGTCACTGTCTAGGATAAGACGACTAACAATATCCAGACCCTGTTGCGAACCATTAGTAATTAACGTTTGATCGATAGATGCCTGTACACCACGCTCAGCAACCGTAACAACAACCTGCTCTCGCAGTGCCATTTCACCTTCACTGGGGCCATATTGACGACTATCAGCCACATCCGCCATGTCAGGGAAAGCAGGCATATAAGCCTCATCAGGCAAGCCACCCGCAAAAGATAAAATATCGGGCTGCTGACTATAATGTAAAAGTTCACGAACAAGTGAGCCTTCCATTTGCTGAGAATTTTCGGTTAACAACTGAGACAACTTCATTTAAACATTCCTGACACAGATTCTAATTTGGCAAAATATTAACAAGCCCAGTAAAAACGTATAGAGACAGGCTAATCAAATGCTAAGCATACAGATTTAAAAAAAAACATTTTATACAGGATAAAACCAGACAGAGAAAGACTTGATCACGCTTTCCCAAAAGTTTTATGAGCTTCCCTCTAAATTTAGCGTTATAGGGAGTAGGATAAAATCACTTAAAATCCAACCTCAACATTGGTCTTACCAATAAACATGTAAAACTTAAACAATAATGAATTTGACAAGCCAATTTTCAGGCAGTAGCTTGAATTTTAATAACCATAATAAATTGGTCTGACCAAAGAGAGAGAAAAATGCAGTATCTGGAATTCTTAAGCCAAGTAAAAGCGCTATGCCACCCCAATAACATCATAGAAGACCCTTTACGCACGCTTGCTTACGGTACAGATGCCAGTTTTTATCGACTTATCCCTAAGGCTATTATTAAAGTAGACAGCCTAAAAGAAGTCACTCATGTGATCAAGGCCGCTCACCAATTTTCTGTGCCTATCACGTTTAGAGCCGCGGGAACGAGTTTGTCAGGACAAGCCATTACCGAATTTGTACTCATATCTTTAGGTAATAAATGGCAACAGCATGAGATATTTCAAGAAGGTAAAATAATTCAGCTTGAACCGGGTGTTATCGGCGCTCAAGCCAATAAATACTTAGCACCATTCGGACGTAAAATTGGGCCGGACCCAGCCTCTATCAATGCGGCAAAAATTGGTGGCATTGCCGCCAATAACGCCTCAGGAATGTGCTGTGGTACAGCGCATAATACTTATCACACCTTACATGCTATTCATTGTATTTTGGCAGACGGTGGTCAAATTAATACCGCCGACAAAAACTCAATAGACACATTCAAAATCACTCACAAAACGATGTTAGAAGCACTATCAGACCTCGCAAACTTAGTGAAAAGTGATCCTCTATTACGTCAAAAAATCGAACACAAATATCGTTTAAAAAACACCACTGGCTATGCCTTGAATGCTCTCATTGATTTTCATGACCCTATCGATATATTGGCACACCTTTTAATTGGGTCTGAAGGCACATTAGGCTTTATTGCTAAAATTCAATATCACACTGTTGTCGACGAAAAACACAAAGCCTCCGCGTTAATTTTCTTTGAGTCTATACAACAGGCTTGCGCGGCCGTTAGTACTTTAAAGAAGACACCCGTTGCGGCCGTTGAATTAATGGATTGGCCGGCACTTAATTCCGTACGACACCATAATGCTATCAAACAAACCATGACCCAACTAAATGAAGGCGCCTGCGCATTATTGGTAGAAACACGCGCGCAGAACTCGCTACAACTTGAGTCACAATTAAACATCATAAATAATGCATTAAAAGACGCTAACAACCTCGCTTGTACCGACTACACCTTTAGCCAAGAAGCCGCACTATGCGCTGAATATTGGGGTATTCGAAAAGGTATATTCCCCGCCGTTGGGGCCATTAGAAGCACAGGCAGTACAGTGTTAATTGAAGATGTTGCCTACCCAGTGGAAGAGCTTGCCAATGCGGTTAAGGATTTACACGGGATTTTTGAAAAGTGGCATTATCATGATGCTGTGATTTTTGGCCATGCTCTAGAAGGCAATTTACATTTTGTCTTCCCCCAATCCTTTGAAACTGCCGACGATTTAGAGCGATATGCAGGATTAATGGAGGATGTGGCTAATATGACAGTCGTAAAATACCAAGGCTCCCTCAAAGCTGAACATGGTACTGGACGCAATATGGCACCCTTTGTCGAGCTTGAATGGGGAGAAAAGGCTTATGGCATCATGCAAAAAATCAAACATATATTCGACCCTACTGGCATACTCAATCCAGGGGTTATATTAAATGATAATAAAAATGTTCATTTAGAAAACATAAAGCCCTTACCCGCTAGCAACCCTCTCATTGACGCCTGTATTGAATGCGGATTTTGTGAGAGTAGCTGCCCGTCAAAAGACCTCACACTCACACCGAGACAACGCATTGTTGTTAGCCGAGAGCTATCACGCCTTGCCAATAAACCAGACGAAAAAGAACGCCTTTTAGCGCTAGAAAAAGACTATCAATATCAAGCAATCGATACCTGCGCAGGGTGTGGACTTTGCAGCATGGCATGCCCTGTTGGCATCAATACAGGGGATCTCACAAGACACATACGCCAACTGCAAAACAAACCTCATGAGAACAAAGCAAAATGGGCAGCAAAACACTTTGATGGCAGCACTAAAGTGATGAAAATTGCGTTAGATAGCGCCCACCTCACACGAAAAGTCATTGGCAATCAAACCATGACTAAGTTGGTCAGCAAGGTCAACAAACTCAGTCAAGGAAAGGTCGGAGAGTGGCGCCCCAGCATGCCAAAGGCGAATCACTGGCTGAAGGAGGCGACTCCGAGCCACCATAGATATGCAAAAAAAGTCGTTTATTTTCCTTCCTGCGCTAACCGCACTCTCGGTGCTGACCCAGACCAGAAGGATGAACGCAGCTTAACTCAGCTAATGTATGACCTACTAGACAAAGCAGGCTTTGAGGTTATTCTGCCAAAACAAGTGGCCGACCTTTGTTGTGGTATGCCATTTCATAGTAAAGGCTTTTTTGACCAGGCCGACCAGAAGCGCATGCAGCTGAATCAAGCATTAGTCAGCGCATCTGAAGACGGTAAGTGGCCTGTTTTATTTGATACCAGCCCTTGTATCAACAGTGCAAATCAAGGTATTGCAGATAATCTCAGTGTTTATGATCCGGTTCGTTTTGCCATTGAGCACCTGTTACCCGCCCTCAGTATCAAAAAAAGTAACGAATGTATCAGCCTTCATATAACCTGTAGTACGAAAAAGGCCGGGCTTGAGCAAAACATGCTCTCCCTAGCGAATCAGTTATGTGAAAACATTCATCTACCCGCTGATATTGCTTGTTGCGGTTTCGCAGGGGATAAAGGCTTTACTCACCCAGAGCTAAACGAAAGTGCTTTAACGGGACTAAAGCAAAACTTACCAGCAAACTGTCGTAGGGGGATTTCATCAAGTAGAACCTGCGAGATTGGCCTCAGTGAACATGCGGGTATCCCCTATCAATCTCTTTATTACCTATTAGATGAGGTAAGCCAGGCCAAATTATAAAAGCCGCTTGCTAGATCTAATATCTGGATAAACATGACGCTATCCCTGCTAAACGCTTGGCAGAGATAGCCTCATAAAAGGTTAATCAAGCATTAACTGAATCTGCTGATCCTTTTGTAACCAGAGCTCATTAACCCAAAGTTGAAACTCTTTCCTGAAATTTTCATCTTCCAGGTAGTTTCCAACGCGACTTTTATCAATGGGTAATACTCTGATATGTACTTTCACGTTCGGCACTTTGCCCCCTAAATAGTCCATAAAACTGGGGGTTCCATTTGGGTAAACTAGGGTGACATCCAGTAAGTTATCTAATTGCTCTCCCATTACGGATAAAGCAAACGCTAAGCCACCCGCTTTTGGAGCGAGCAAATGATTAAACGGCTTAGCCTGCTTTTCATGTTTAGCCTGGGTAAAACGAGTGCCCTCTAAAAAATTCATAACAGTTACAGGAGAGAACTGATATTTTTCACAGGCTTTACGTGTTACCTCGATATCTTTCCCTTTTAGTTCAGGACGCTTTGCCAGTAGCGCTTTGCTATAACGCTTCATAAACGGAAAATCTAAAGCCCACCAGGTTAAACCAATGAAAGGTACCCAGATAAGTTCCTGTTTTAAGAAAAACTTCAAGAAGGGTACTTTACGATTAAAAACTCTTTGTAAGACAAGAATATCCACCCAAGACTGATGATTTGAAATCAGCATATACCAAGCATCTTGCGATAAGTTTGCCTGATCAGTTCGAGTCACCTTACTTTTACCCAGTGTTGCCTGAGTGACGTTATTTAACGATATCCAACAGGTCGCCATCATATCGATAATAATATTCAATTTCCCCCTGACCCAGCGATGAGGTATCAGCACCTTAACGACACCAAGCGCCACCACAGGTGTAAACCAAAACAAGGTATTCACTATCATCAAAAAAAGTGACACCAATGCAATAATATAAGCTTTTGAATTTAATATGATTTTCACTAATCGACCTTTACATTGATTATTAACATCTACACATATGTTGATTGACACTTATGCAATACGCACTAACTCGTAATAAGAATTGCATCTATTGTACCTTGACTGATTCGATCTTGACAGCGTCAAGAATCTGCAAACCTGTGCCTCACACATCAGTATGGAGCACCTTATCGATACAGGTTAAAACAAAAAAAATCGTGTGGTCTAGGCGCTATCTAAAGCTGATGTATGATCTAAGCATCAAGGTGACGAGAAAGGGTTGTAAATGTAACGATTGAATTACGAACTATTGACCTAAGTATTTGAGACGAAGCTGTGTGAGCTCTCCGCGCTTTAGTATAACTTCCACATTTTTCGTTAACTGGCGAATATTCAAACGATATTGGCTTTTTTTCGATACCTGCACCCAAGGCGTTCTTTGTGAAACAACTAAAGGTGAACTAAACTCACTCAAAGAAAGTCCATTAGCCTCAGCAGCGTCAAGTAATGCCTCCAGTGGACCTATTACAGCATTTACCCGCCCGCCTTTAAGCATTTTCATACCTTGATTGAAATCGACTGTCTGGAGTTTTTTAATTGTCATGTCATTATCAATGACATCACTAAATTTTGCGCCTCTTAAGTAAGCCAACGTTTTGTACTTCAAATCATTTATCGAATCAATTTGAGTCCCTTTAAGCCCAATTACGACGTTTTTGAGTGAAGGTAAAGGTGCAACATAAATCACATGTTCATCTAATTCTTTATATTTAAACATAATGGTAAAATCAGCCTGACCCGACTTTAATTCATGCATAATTCGAATATAAGGGTAAACATGATTAACGACACGGTAACCAGACTCTTTTGCCATTGTATTCGCAAGGTCATAATAGATACCACTCGATTGACCGTCGTTGTGAATACCATAAGGTGTAATCGATATAGTACGAACCTGAACTTGCTCTCTACTTTCACCAACAGCATTACCATTCAGTCCCAGTACCAAAACAATACTAAGGACACATCGAACAATAATTTCTCTTGGTCGAACAGATAGCATCTAAACCTTCCTTCCCTATTCACAATGTCACAGGATGTGATTTATAGATAATCACATCCTTTATTTACCTATAGGCCCATGACCTTACAATATGACATTAGCACAACCTAATACACCCATAAGCTGAATGTAAGGAAAGTGGGGATTGAGGTCATATGTATATTAAGGATAGAAACCAGGTATCTAAGCGGCTTTCAAAATTTTTATTTGCGCTAAATCAAGGGACTCTTTTCCCTATTTGTTAAGTGCAGACTGATTTAGCGTAAAAACCCTGTAACCAAATATGGTCAGTGGCACCATGAATAAGGTTTCTAGGGTGCCTAATATAAAGGCAATGACAGGGTTGTTTATCCCCATCAGGCTGGCCAGTTTATCTAAGCCCCAAAGAGGTGCGACTGACACAAAAAATATCGCCATACCGCCACCAAAAATCACCCACTGTTTCTCTTTAGTCGCCTCCCAACTTGCTGAAAAAGAGGCAATAGGGTTCTTGTTATTCAGAACACAATAAAACTCAGAGAAAGCAAGGCGCGCCATCACAAAAAGGGCGGGCAATATAAACAACATCAAACCTGCCATGACAGCACCTGTGCTAATAACCGTAAGCAACATCAAGGGTAGCCAAGGCTTAACCGATAATTTGTAACATTCCTCTCTTGATAGGGTATTCCCAGAGATGGTAGATGCAATATAGAAAATTAACGCGGCTTGATAGGTGGGGTATACCAAGACACCTAGGGTCAGAGTTAGCCAAAACATCTGACTTTCATGGGTCGAGTAACTCTGGGCAAACGCATAAAAGAGATTAAGAGGAATAATGAAAGGAAGTATGATGGAACATATTGGTACCAGATGCCGATTAAAAAAGCGCCATGTGTCTTTTAACAGGGATATTATTTCGTCCATATTTATCTCTTAATACCTCACGAAGAGGTTAATACTGGTATGAGCTTAAAATTGCACTTTAGCGCAGTGCTTAAGTTCCTTTGAAAGCTTTATCAATTCTGGTCTCACATACTTTTCATAATCCCTATGTAATACAAAAGGAGTGATGAAAGGCAAGGCAATTAATAAGGGTACCCAAGCACCCTGTACCGCGCTTAAAGGACCGCTTAAAAGCCAAAACAAGCTACTTAATAATAAGGTTATTTTAATGATCACACTAATCTTTAAAAAAACTTTAGAGCGTATAAGGGCGATTCTCCACGCTCTACGACGGGTTTTATCATCTAACTTTCTAACAACTTCTTCATGAAAACGAAACGGCGGCATAACACTCACTTACAGAATAAATTCAAAAATAAAACAGTCTGCTTTAAACACTTTAATTAAAGGCAAGCACAAATCGCAAAGCATTATAAAGCGCTTCTTTTGATTAAAAAACACCCGATACGTTTTTTTTCCTCTTTATTTACACAAGCAACACCTAGTCAATAAGTGTCAATTAGTCGTATGCTTCAGAATAAATTAACCCTATATAAAAAATGAAAAACAGATGGCCTATGAACCTTCTTTCGACCTTAAAACTCAAATATAAACTTTTCATCATTTTTGCCGTGTCCAATATCCTTATAATTGGCAGTATGTGGCAAATTTATCAGTGGAGTTTTGACCAAGGCTTTTTCAACTATGTGATTCAGCAGGATAAGTCATATCTTGGACAAATGGCCAATCGCTCCGCCAACCTATATATCTATTATGAAGATTGGGACTTCCTCATTTCAGAAAGTCGCTTAGAAGCCGATTGGCGAAAAGCAAAATTGGCCAGCACGGCAGATATGGTGCCATCGCCACTCACGCCAAACTTGGATCTAATTTATCCATCACAACAATATCGCAAACGCTTTTTACTTTATGACGTCAATAAAGACACCTTAATTGGGGATATTTCGTTTGATATCGCTCTCACTCATAAGGTTAAAGTGGCGGGTGAAGTCGTTGGTTATGTCGGTTTACGCTCATTAAAAGAAGTGGTTCAGCATCACACAATCGAGTTTGTTAAAAAGCAAGCCGAGTCCTTTTTGCTCATTTCAGCCTTTATGATTGCGGTCGTTGCGCTCTTTACCTGGCTTCTCGCCAAGGCGATGAGTCGGCCTATATGCCAAATGAGCCAAGCGACTAGGCTACTTGCCTCGGGAAGCTATAGTACTCGTCTGCCTACTAATAGCCGCGATGAACTTGGCATGCTGGCATTTGACCTTAATCATCTTGCGAGCACCTTACAAAATAGTACAGAAGCAAGAAAACGCTGGGTGGCAGATACCGCTCATGAACTAAGAACGCCACTTGCCATTTTACGTGGTGAGATTGAAGCCATGCAGGACGGCATTATTAAAGTGACTCCTGATAGTCTAGGCTCTTTGTTTAATGAAACAGTCCATCTTGGCCGATTAATTGAAGATCTTAACCAGCTATCCATGCATGATACAGGTAATATGGATTATAAAATGGAAGAGCATGATCTGGTTGATATTTTAGACCAGTCTGTTGCCAGTATGCAGCGCTCTTTTGAAGATGCTGATTTAGCATTATCTTTAACCTTTGATAAACGACGTGCCATCCCGATTACCGCGGATGCTAACCGTCTGAATCAATTGTTTTCAAATTTAATGAGTAACACGTTAAAATATACATCAGCACCGGGTGAACTAAGTATTCATGTACAAAGAGAGAAGCATTGTATTGTGATTCGTTTTGAAGACTCAGCACCCGGCATATGCACAGGTGACATTGAGAAAATATTTGAACGTTTTTATCGTACTGAATGCTCAAGGAACCGTAAAACCGGTGGCCGCGGCTTAGGACTTGCCATTTGTCGTAGCATTGTTAACGGGCATAGGGGTACGATAAGTTCATATTCGTCAGGTAAACAAGGTCTTGGTATTCGTATCGAGTTACCACTAACTTAATTGGGAAAGTTTAACAGGCTATGAGTAAAATTTTAATTGTTGAAGACGAGCCGAAATTAGCGGAGTTATTGAGCGCATATTTAGCCCAATCTGGTTATGAAAGCCATCACCTAGACCGTGGTGATATTGTTATTGATTATCTAAAACAAAATCAGGTAGACCTTATTTTATTAGATCTTATGCTACCGGGTCTTGATGGCATGGAAATCTGTAAACAAGTCCGTTTATTTAGTAATGTGCCTATCATAATGATGACGGCCAAAGCAGAAGAAATTGACCGCTTATTAGGACTGGAAATGGGCGCCGATGACTATGTCTGTAAACCCTATAGTCCACGAGAAGTCGTTGCTCGCGTTAAGGCCAACTTGCGCCGCGTTAGCTTTGATCAAATTGAAGAGCCTAATACAGAAGGTTTTGAACTGGACGTTGATAGATTACGTGTTACTTATAAAGGTGAACTGATCGATTTAACCACAGTTGAGTTTCAACTGTTACAGCTCCTCATCAGTGAACCGGGCCGCGTATTTGGTCGTGAGATCATAATGAAGCGCATATACACCGACAGTCGTGTTGTCAGTGACCGTACGATAGACAGCCATATTAAGAAATTACGTAAACGTATTTCCATCGTAGCACCTGAATTAAATGTGATTCATTCTGTTTACGGTGCTGGTTATCGCTTTGAGAATAATGACTAACCCATTATAGTCAGTTTAAGCAGGTCAACCCTCAGTTGGTCTGCTTACCCTTTCAATAACCTCTCACACTAGAGGCATCTCAGTAGATATGGAAAGTTTCTTCTCGGTTCTAACTTTTTCCCTTTCAATTACACTACCCATTTTCTTTATTCTTGCCCTTGGCGCTCTTCTCAATCATTTGAACGTCATTAATGATAATTTTATCAATGTGGCATCAAAACTGGTTTTTAACATCACCCTGCCGGCTCTACTTTTTGTCAGCATAGTGAAAACAGATTTAACCCAGTCCACCGACTTTAGTTTACCCCTGTTTGCCATCACCTGTGTTTTCATTCTATTTCTTGTGTTTGAGTTTCTCAGTGCAAAATGGGTGAAAAACAAATCCGACAGAGGGGTTGTGGTACAAGGTGCCTTTCGCTCCAACATGGGGATTATAGGTCTCGCCTATTGTTTGAATGCCTATGGGGACAGTGTTTTCTCTATCGCATCCATATACCTTGGTAGTGTCACTGTTGTGTTTAACATTTTATCTGTGATCACCTTGAACCGATCTTTAAATCGACAAGCAAACATTAGCAACACCCTTATCGGCATTATCAAAAACCCACTAATTATTAGCATAGTCACCGCCAGCATCATTTCTAGTTTTGGCATGAATTTGCCTGAGAGCTTGCTTAAAACGGGAGGCTACTTTGCTCAAATGACACTGCCATTAGCACTACTTTGTGCGGGTGCGACGTTAAGTTTTAGTGTGCTAAAAAATGATATCGCACTTTCCTCTATGGCCTGTTTCGCCAAGCTGATTATCAAACCAATAGTGATGACTACAGCAGGCTTACTTTGGGGCTTTAAAGGGATGGAGTTAGGCGTTATTTTTCTAATGTCATCTGCGCCTTCTGCGTCAGCAGGTTACATTATGGTCCGAGCTATGGCAGGTAATGCGAAGCTTGCCGCTAACATTGTCGTCTTAACAACGCTGTTTTCATTAATTAGTACCAGTATTGGCATTACACTGCTCCGCTCCTATGGTCTAATCTGATTACTCTTTTGCAAAGTTAGACCATTAATGGCTAATGAAATAAGCAAAACACACGCCTCTTTTATTTAATTAACCTAGCTAGGATAATAATTTTGAGTTTTAGCTATAAAAAACATAAATTAATATTCATTATCAGTAGCCTACTGGCGGCCAGTTTTCTTTTTGCCATTGCTCACTTTTTTGCCAGCCAAGCTCTCATGCTTAAGCTTCATCAGCAAGGGCAAAACCAGCTATTAACCTATGTAGCTGACCTCAGACGTGAACTCAATGAGTATCGGCACATGCCCTATTCTGTGACCGATAATCCGGCTATCAGAACCTTTATGTCAAACCCTCAACCCACCCCTTACTTACAGCGCTATCTTAAAGATATCGCCAAGGTATCAGGGGCGAATGATTGGTTTATCCTCAATCAAGATGGCGCTATTTTATTATCAACCAATGATCATGCTAAAAGCGTGCTAGCTCCCTTCTTCTCCCGTAAAACGCTCGCAAAACAATTAATAAAACAACAAGGTGAAGCGGGGCTGCTGACCGGTTACAACAAAGAATATACCCAATCTGCGCAATTATTAACCGCCCCTATTTATGGTTCAGGGAAACTATTAGGCGCCATTGCCATCCAAATTCAATTATCAAATTTAATTGAGAGCTGGACTGTATCAGGGGAAATTATTGCCATCACAGATAAAGAGAATAACCTTTTCTTAGCCAATGATGACCTTAATTGGTCGAGAGATAAAAAGAGTCTGCAATTAGGTTTGCGCTATCCTCTTATCGACGGCACCAATACCTTTCAAATCACAATAGAAAACAAAGACTACATGCTCCACAGTGTCATTTTGGACGATTTAGAATGGCAGCTTCACTATTTATCCCCCATGAAAAGCAGCAAGCAAACCGCAAATTACATCTCGTTTGTCAGCTTAATGATTGGTTCTTTATTAATTGTTTTCGCCTTATACCGTAATGAAAGGGCGTTAAAAATCGCCTCTAAAATAGAGAACGAGCACCTACTCGAACAGAATGAACAAAGACAAAAAGCCCTGATTGAAAAGACCCATGTGGGATTAATCCAATTGGACAATCTAGGTAATATCTTATTTATTAATCCCACAGGGCAAGCCTATTTTAGGCACCAGCCTCAACTCATTGGGCAGCATTTAAGTCAGCTTTTAGCGCCTGAATTTACTTATCCAAATTTTCATCAACAACCTAATTTAAGCCTGAATGATTTTTTTAACTCCATCACAATCAAGGAGCATGAAGCTTGGCTTAAACGAGAGAAACAAGATGTCTTCCCTGCTCTTATTTCCATTTCTCCCATTAACTGGGCCCATTCCACCGGCTTTCTTGTTACCTTGATTGATATATCCAAACGAAAACAAGCGGAGCAAGCCCTAATCGCAGTGAACAACAGCCTTGAAAGCCGAGTTGAAAACCGCAGTAACGAGCTAAAAGCTGCACAAAAAGAATTATTAAGAACAGAAAAATTAGCCGCTATCGGTCAAATGTCTACCGCCATTGCCCATGAACTAAATCAGCCTCTCACAGGCTTAAGAACCTTGGTTTATAGTGCCGAACTATTACTTAGTCGTAATCAGATTAAAGAAACACAAAATACCCTGAGCCAAGTAGAGGCGATGATCAGTCGCATGCATAAATTAACCAGTGAGTTAAAGGTCATTGCCTACCAAAGACCTGAAAAATTGGGTTTAACACGACTAGAGGATTGCATTGATAAAGCACTCATCAGCTTAGGCTCAAAAGTTGACGATCTTGATATTCAGGTTCACCTTAATGAATACTATGTGAATGCAGAGCCGACACGACTTGAGCGCATTTTTGCCAACTTATTCAGCAATACGTTAGATGCCTGTTATGAGCATAAAATACCCGCCAAAATCATTTTTACCAGTGAACTGATTGATAACAAAGTTCAGATACGAATAGATGACAATGGGCCGGGTGTCGATGAATCAACTCTGTCTCATTTATTTGAGCCTTTTTATACCAGTAAATCCATAGGTAAAGGCCTGGGTCTTGGATTAGCCATTAGCGCAAATCTCGCCAAAGACATGCAAGGCACCTTGGCTGTAAAACAAGGCACCTATTCTGGCTTAACCTTTATTTTAACCTTGGAGCAAACAGCACCTTGAAAACCGATATCTCAAAAACCACCTTGCTTCTAGTCGATGATGACCCACTAGTGCGAGAAACAACGGCCCAATGGTTGCGCTTATCGGATTATGAGGTACAAGAGTTTGATAACGCTCAAACCTTACTCGCCTCGTTTAATGTTAATCAAAATGCCATTGTTATCAGCGATATTAGAATGCAGCCATTGGATGGCTTAAGTCTTATGGCACAGCTACTGGCACTGGCACCAAGACTCCCTGTTATCCTAATTACCGGTCACGGCGACATAGACATGGCTGTAAAAGCCTTAAGAGATGGCGCTTTTGATTTCCTTGAAAAACCTTTTAATCCCAACCGACTACTCGAAACCGTCGCCAAAGCTTGCTCTCAAAGACAGCTAGATGCCCAACAACGCCAACAAAAAGATTACCTTGAAAATGTAAAGGGCATTGAAGAACTCATATTAGGAAAAAGTGTTGAGATTCAAACCATACGCGAACAAATCAAGACCTTTGCTCAAATTGATACCAACGTCATCATTTATGGCGACACGGGTTGTGGTAAAGAGTTAGTCGCCCAAGCACTCCATGAACATAGCCATCGCCGTGATAAACCCTTTATAGCAATTAACTGCGCCGCCATTCCTAGTGACCTTTTTGAAAGCGAATTATTTGGTCATGAAGCTGGTGCCTTCACCAGTGCTCAAAAGCAGCGCATTGGAAAATTGGAACTGGCCAGTGGCGGTAGCCTTTTTCTAGATGAAATTGAAAGTATGCCGCTGGCCATGCAAATTAAACTGTTAAGAGTACTGCAAGAAAACACCCTGGAAAGAGTGGGCGGAAATAAATCAATCAAGGTTGACCTGAGAGTATTGGCTGCCGCCAAAGGCAACTTACAAACTCAGGAAGCGTTTCGCCAAGATTTATTTTTCAGACTCAATGTATCACAAGTCCATTTGCCGCCTTTGCATAAAAGAGGTGATGATATCGCCTTATTATTTGAGCACTTTTGCCAATTAGCCTGTGATGATAAACAGGTCCCCTTTCGATCACTGAGTCCCATGGATCATGAAACACTGATGCTGTACGGCTGGCCTGGTAATGTGCGAGAGCTGCGTAATGTCGCCCTTCGTTATGCCCTAGAAGCCAATAGCACCATTGCTAAGATTTTAAGTGGATACCAAGCCCAAAGCTCTCACATCAACCGCTCTCCTCTGCCCTTGAGTGTCAAGGTACAAGAATACGAAAGAAACTTAATAGACCAGGCACTAAGCGACTCGAAAGGAAACATTCAACACACTCTCGACTATCTGCAATTACCAAGACGAACCCTGAATCAGAAGATGCAACGCTATGGTCTAAATCGGAGCAAGTATTTAGACGAAAACCAATAATTAGAGTAATTAACACTAAACTCATTAAATAAGTGGATTATTTTACTTATTTAATGAGAATGACTTGCATTCGTATTGGGTTGATATTATAAATAGTAATCATTATCAAATACGAAAGGTTCAGGGCAATGCAAATCCCCATTAATGACATTTATAACGAAGATGGACTGGTCAGTGCTCTCATGTCCGATGCATTTTCAGGTTATAAAAATACCTATCATTTAATGCCAGGATTAAGCATCACCCAACAAGAAGTAAAATGTTCTCAAGACACCTTATTTTTTGAAGAAGCCAAAAGTGGGATTTATTTCTCTGTGTTAGCTAATCAAACGGTTCACTCTCCTGCCGATTTTGATTCGCTACAGATCTCGTATTTTGATCATGATGTAGCGGGCGAATTTGAAGTGAAAAAAGGTGAAGTGCGCAGCTTAATTCAAGCGCACTTTGATCCTGAACTACTCGCCAACGCATTAAGTGAATTGCCAGACAATCTAATGGCCTTTTTTAAGACCTTAATGCATAAAATTTCCCCTACAAAAAATGTGGTTTGTTTGCCCGTTACCGATAGAAACCATACAAACATTAAGTCTTTAATGGAAATAAACGCTCAAAAGCAGCTTAGTTTAGTGGGTCAGGTCTATGCATTTGCATTTTTAGCACTAGAACAGATGCAAACCTTGTCTCACATGTTGTCCTGCAATGATTGCCAAAGTAAACTATTCAACGTGCAAAATCTGCTTGAAGCAGATATTGGCAAAACGAAAGAACTTACTGAGTTTGCATACCAAGCAGGTTTAAATGCAGATGCGTTAGAATTGGGCTTTTATCATCTTGTGGGTCATACGATTACTCAATATCGAGATCAAGCAAGACTAAAGCGTGCCGCGGCTATGTTACGTACAGACCAGTATTCACGTTCTGAGATCGTCGCCAAGACCGGTTTTTCTGAAGACCAGTTCGAAGCTATGTTTATTAGACAATTTGGCGTACCTACAAATCAGTATGGTCAAGTACATTAAGTTCTTTGGATCATTTCTAGAACGCGTTTTTAGAACCATTTTATGGCCCTAAGTTAGGCCAAATAGTTAGGAGAGTTAAAGTGTCACCTGATACACCTATTGCCATTGTTTATGGAACAGATACCAATAACACCGAAGAAATTGCTCATAAAATTGCAAAACAATGGACAGAGCTTGGACATACAACAGAAATTTTTAATATTAGCGATATTGATGCAGATACATTAGCTCAGTATGAATTCTTAATTTTAGGCATTCCAACCTGGGACTTTGGTGGAATCCAATCTGATTGGGAAGACCTAGGAGAAGAACTCGCCGCATTAAACCTTAAAGACAAGCTAGTTGCTTTTTATGGTTTGGGTGACCAGTTTGGTTACGGTGATTACTTCCTGGATGCTATGGGTTGGTTATACGAGCAAATCAAAGACTCTGGCGCGACCTTTATTGGTTCTTGGTCAACCGAAGGTTATGACTTCACAGCGTCAAGAGCCTGCACTGAAAGCAAAGAACAATTTATCGGCTTAGGAATCGATGAAGATCAACAATTTGAACTCACTGACGACCGTGTTGAGCAGTGGGTTATCCAACTTTACGCTGAAATGATGGCTGAAGCTGAATAGAAGACCTATGACTGGCGCATTGATAATGCACTAAGGCACAACGACTCATAATTTGGAACTCCACTCATTCGCTGCCCCGAATGACCAAATTCGCCTTATATCAATGTTGGTCTTTATTAAGCCCATCGTAATGTGTGAAGCACGCAGGCAACCTAGACTCTCCTGCCAGGTTGTCTGCGTTTTATCACCTTGAATTTATGAATTATTCGTCCTTTTCAAGAAAACCACTTACTTCTTCCCTTTAAATATCATAATCTTAAGTGATTGAAACTAATTGATTTTAAGCTTATGAACCTAGCGCTATCAGATCTCGTCATAATTTTCGCTCTCGCGCTTTTTATTTACCTTTGGTGGTCAGGAAAAGCCGTTAAAGAAAGGGCAATTCCCCAAGTAAAGTCACACTGCAAAAAATTCAATGTGCAATTGCTTGATGACACAATTGCACAGGATAAAACCCGCATTATTTGGCATAAAGGTCAGATTAAAGTGAAGCGCCAATTTTGTTTTGAGTTTACATCGACAGGTGAAGCAAGATACCAAGGAAGCATCAGTTTTGTTAACCAACACCTTGAACACATCAATCTTGACCCGCACCATTTTTAACTTAAAACCCCTTCGAGTTACGCATCACCCTGTCTCATAAATGCTCATATTTAATAGGGTGAGCATGCGAACGCCCTACTTTCGAACATTTCAAACCCTTGCAAAATATAATGCAAAACCTCCATTTAATTCTTATATTTCAAATAGATAAACAAATATTAAACTCGTATTCATAGATTGGTATAGGGATTGCTTATATAGGGCTATCTTGTTTTCAGTTTCACTCAGAACAAGCCTCTTATGTACCTAGCTCATCAAGGAGTGTTTATGCGGGCATTTTATCCTGGCATGGTGTTAATGGCATCAATACCTAGCCAATTTAGATTAGGGTTAATTTTCACTTTAGCCAGTAGCTGCTGCTTATTAACCCTCATACAAGATGTTCAAAATAAAGCATCAATCATTATTATTCTAATTAACATTTTACTTTATACCTGCTTGTCTTTAATTCATTTAACACAGCAAAGACTCACAAATATAGGTAGCCACATTGGGGAATTGTCTAAATTATCCGTTATTAAGCTGACCACGAATGACCCAGACTTTAATCTGGTTGCAAATCAAATAAATCAACTAATTCGTCAAGTCGAAAGAAAAAGCCAACTTATCGAAAACTGTGCAAGCGAAGCGAAATACACTGCTAATGAACTTGGTGGGGCCTCCTCAGAACTTGCCAATGGCGCACAGCAAGAGCATCACACTCTTAATGTGATTACAGAAACCGCAAAAGAGATGAGCAGTACGGTTAATCAAATTGCGAACCGCATTCAAGAAACCAATAAACTGGCAAAACATACACAAGAAATTTCCCAACATGGCGTGGAAATTGTGAATGAGCTCAAACTTACCTTAGGGAAACTTGACGATGAAATCGGAGTCAACCAGAGCAATATAAAGCAACTCGATCGAGATACAAAAAACATTAAAGATTTTATCGGCAATATCACACTGATAAACGATCAAATCAATTTGCTTGCACTCAATGCCGCCATTGAGTCAGCCCGTGCTGGGGAAGCAGGTAGAGGCTTTAGCGTAGTTGCCAATGAAATAAGACTACTGGCCTCTCGAACACAACAAGTCAGTATTGATATTGTCGATCTAATAAACCAAGTTCTGACACAAGTACAAATATCAAACCAAACAAGCCAGCAAATAACGCAATTTAATTATGTCAGTAAAAAAGCCGCAAATTTAACGCTTAATCAGTTAGAGCAAATACACAGTGCGGCAGACAAAACGCATGAGGCTGTCTACTTCGCAAAATCATTTGTATCTGACTTTAGCCAAGCCAATGAAGACCTTTGTCATCGTTTACAAGATATTGCCAGCCTTAGCAAAAAAAATAGCCTTTCAAGTCGGGACACACAAGAAATGGTGACTTATTTAACCTGGCTATCTAACAAGCTCGAATCTCACAAGGAGTAATCTATGCCTTCTCTGCCAATTATATTCATATTATTAATTCTCGCTTTAAGTGCTTTAGCGCTCCTTCGCTCTTATCAAGTACGCCGTAGTGAGCACGATAAAAGCATTCAAGGCTTACACACATTAACGCTTTTAATCGACATTATTAAATTCACACAGCAGCACAGAGGCTTGCAGGCAGGCTTACTTAATGGCCAGAAAATACCATTAAACGCATTGCTATCATTGGAAAAAAAAATCAATACCCATTACGCCGCACTCTCAAACAATAAAACAAAAATAGATAAGACCATTCTTCGTTTTACTCACAAGGCTCAGTCTCAATGGCAAAATATTCTGAAGCACCCTAATCAGGATATAAATAAAAGCTTTTACCAACATTCCAGTGTCATTCAACGTTTATTAGATTGCCTATGGGATTTGGCGGATGAATTTTCATTAACGTCACATTCAAATCAAAACATTCAGAACTTAGCAAATGATTTAGTAAGAACCTTTCCTAAATTATCAGAATCAATAGGCCAAGTAAGAGCCATCACCCTACAAATTACTAACAGTAAGTACTGTTCTGCAGATAAAAAGCTTTTGCTTTTATTTACCCTTGGAAAAATCCAGAGAGAACTTCCTTTAATTCAACAAAAGTTACACAGTGATAGTTATAAAAAACTATCACTCTTCATTGAGGAGATAAAAATCTCTGTTGAAGATCAAGCTCTTGGAAACAGGAACCCTGAAGCATTCTTTGCAGACGCAAGCACTCATATGGACGTCATATTTCACTATATTCAAACTGGCTTAGTCGAATTAAAGGAACAAATATCAAGCGCCTCTAGACACACTCAAAAGCGTTAAACTTAACGTTTAAAATATCTAAACTGAGACAGTTTCACACCGATTTCCACATCCGTTTTCAATAGAGCAAGTGAGCGACTTAGTTTGCATTGCTCTAATCCGCCATCGAGCATTTGTCTCATTTTGGGTTCAAAATCAGACAAATTTTGATAAATTTCTTCGACTGTTTTTGCTTGAGCTAATACTTTTACGGCGGTTTTAGGACCAATCCCTTTAATACCTGGGATCTTATTAGTCGTATCCCCCACCAGAGCCCAATAATCGCCTAACATCTGAGCAGGCACACCATATTTTTCAAATACCCACTTACTGTCATACCCTAATTTGGCAAAATAGTCATATTGGAGAATACAGGGATCGCTTAATAGCTGTGTAAAACCTTTATCGGTTGAAATGATGTAGGACTTAATATCATTTTGAGCCGCTTTTACCGCTAGGGTAGCAATGAGGTCATCTGCCTCCCAACCTGATAACCTTAACGCTGGCACGTTATTAAAGCGAAACAGCTTGGCGAAGTCTGGCATGGATTGAAGCAAGATATCATCCATCGGGATTCTTCCCAGCTTGTATTCAGGAAAGACTTTATGGCGCCAAGTTTGTCCATTAGAGTCAAATACAACCACAGCATAATCGGGGTTAAATTGGTGCAAGAGGCGGCTAAGGGAGTCAATGCTTGTGCTTTGAGTCCGTTCAATTCGCCTTACTGGATCCGTTTCTTTTTCTAATGCTGCATATAAACGCCTAATTAGATTAAGCCCATCGATAATTAAAAAACGTTTTTGCACTGCAAACCCTTATCACTATTATATTCAAAACACGGTTCGAAAATCAGTTTAATCTAAGACACTTAAAATTAATAACAAATCAATTACGACTAACACTAACCTCCATAGCAATAACCCATTAAGATGGCATTATCTAAGTCGATTAAGATAAGGAAGTATCATGCGACCCAAGCGTTTATCTGCCTACCTATTACTACTGCTACCAATGGCGACTAATCTCGCCGCTCAAAATACAGTGAAAGCCGTCATAGGCTTAAATAGTAGCCAACTAATCGAAAACCTAAATCAAAACGCCGAACTATCCCTGACACCAATTGAAGGCAGCATTATACCACTCATTAATAGCCAACCTATAGCCGTTGGACGAATTAATGAAGAAGGTAAAAATTGGCAAAGGTATATCAATCAAACAGTTAAAGTCATTAACCGTGAAAGCCAACTCACTTATGAAGGTCGTTTATTAACGAGTAATCAGTTGTTATTTGAGATTTTAGTCGACAATCAGCGCTTACAACTTCACCTTTCAGATTATAACTTAGTCCGCCCATTTAATGGTTTAAGCCTAGCGCCATCATTTTCTATCGACGATCAGCTCACCTATCAAACTTATGATTTAAGCTGGCAACCCCAGTTAAGCATTTTTCTAGACGATGAATTCGCCACCCTTAAACAAAATGCATTAATCAAAAATACATCATTTAATGATATCCATTTAGCACAGCCGATTTTACAACTAAAACAACATCAAGCAGCTCCCGCCCCCATAGAAACAATGCGCTTAAATTTACGCGGCGCAAAAATGCAAAGTGATGGCGGCGCGGTTGATTATGTGAACAATGAAATTACGGTACCCACTAATAAAAATATTCTGTTACCGGCAAGGCAAACCCTGCTATTTCCTTTCAAGCAGCAAAAACTAAAAATCACCCAATCAAGACTTGTTGCAGAACATTATGCAAACCCAAGATCAAGTTCAGAACTTACCATTTCGTTCGAGCAACAGGCAGATATTGTATTAGAACAGGACGCCATGCCGGGTAATTACCAAACTTATTGGCGCCACAAAGACTACTTATTGCCTGCTGGTATCACTCAGTTAACACATTTACGTCAAGGCAATCGAGTCACACTGAAAATCAACCAGAGCCAAGATGTTCAGGCCTTTTTTAAACTCGTAAAGGCAAGTTCAATTAAGCTACCTTCTAAGCAAACATGGCAACTCTCATTAGCAAACCTTTCAAACAAAAAGCAAACTATTGCGTTTTACCATAATACAAATGGACTAATTGAACATTATCAAGTTATTTCATCGGATGAACTTGCTAAGCTAGAGCCAGAATCAGCAAACAGATTGAAACTCAGTTATCTATTAATGCCAAATGAGAGCGTTGATATTCAATATGACATTAAGCTGACTAACTAATTATGGAAAGAGAACAAGCATATAGCCAAAACGACATATCTGATATTCCAAATCGTCGCGTGAAAGCACTTCGCAATCTCAGTATGATAACCTCAATTTTAAAAGCAGAAGAATGCCCATGAAAAAAACTATTATCGCGTCCTTAATTACCCTAGCTGCGGCTTCTAGCATGAACGCTCAAGCTGAAAACCTACTTGAGGTCTATAAACTTGCGAAGGTAAATGATCCAGGACTAAGGTCAGCAGCCGCCAGTTATAATTCTGAAAAAGAAGAAGTGGCTATTACTAAGGGCAATCTATTTCCTGATATTTCGTTTGATGGCGACCTCGGATATACCAATACCAGTGCCGATTACGGTGATTCTGATACTAACTCTAATTCATTGAAAGTCAGTCTAGATTACCCGGTTTATTCACCGGCACTGGGTTATGCCGTTGATGCTGTCGAGATCAACTTTGCCAGCTCTGGTTTAGACTATGCCAACACGGAAGAAGATCTAAGTTATGAGAGTATTTCAGCTTATTTCGACCTACTCACTGAGATGTCTAATCTAAATACCGCTAAAGCACAGGCTAAAGCGACGGCAAGTCAGCTTGACCAGGTTAAAAAACAATATGAAGTGGGCCAGGTAGCCATTACAGATTTACACACAGCACAAGCTGAATACGATTCCAATATCGTGGATATCATCAGTGCTGAAGCAGACATGATTAACGCCCAAGAAACGTTACGCCAACTAACCGGCAAGTTAATTACCGACGTACAGGATCTATCAAACGATTATCCCATTCAAATGGAAGCGGGAAAAAGTGCCAGTTTTTATGTCGATTTAGCCAAAAAACAAAATAAAGACATTAAAAGCCTAAAATTGGCCAATAATTACGCTCAAACCAACATTGAAATTCAAAAATCCAATGGCCGAGTTCCAACGGTCACAGTCAAAGGCAGTATCACCCGCTCTGATAAGGATACCTCTCCTTCTGCTAGCTCTGACGGTGAAAGCTTAGCAACTTATATCGGTGTGAATGTCAGCATTCCGCTTTACCAAGGTGGCGCTATTGATGCCAACGTAAGGCAGTCTGTTTATGATTCTATTGCTGCAGAAGAAAACCTTGAGGATGGCATACAAAGCACGGAATTAGCCGTACGTTCTCTTTATCGTGATCTTAAGACATCCGTTGCTCAGATTGCAGCACAAAAACAGCTGATAATATCTTATTCAAGTTCATTAGAAGCAACACAAGCGGGTTACGATGTGGGTACACGCAACATAGTTGAGCTCCTTGATGCACAATCTGACCTTTATGATTCTCAAGGCTCGTTAGAGCAATTGCGTTATAGCTTTGCCGTAAAACAGATGTCATTACTTGAATACACAGGTGAACTAAATGAAGCACAAATCAGTAAGTTAAATAGCTGGTTAGTAAACTAATTTATGACACATAAAAAAGGGCGCTAATTGCGCCCTTTTTTAATCCCTTGTTATTCACTAATCAATGTATCTAATTTTAAAAAACGTTTTAGCACACGGTATAAACCGATTGCGTCTTGGCTGCCTGCAAGTTCCCTAATAGAGTGCATAGCAAAGGTCGGCAAACCAATATCCAAAGTGGGCACCCCAACTTCACCAGAAGTAATCGGGCCAATCGTACTACCGCACGCCATGTCACTGCGTACGACAAAGGTTTGAACTTGATACCCTTCTGCTAACGCAAGTTTTTTATACACAGCTGAGGTTTCACTGTTTGTCGCATACCTTTGATTTGCGTTAACCTTAATCACAGCACCTGAATTAATTAAAGGGGCGTGGTGTTTGTCATGCTTGGCCGCATAGTTTGGATGTAGAGCATGGGCATTATCAGCCGATATCATCATAGATTGATTCATACTTTGCACATAATGGGCAGGGTCAGGCGAAAGACGGCGTAACACATCCTCTAAAAAGGGCCCGTTTGCACCACTTGTTGACAAGCTGCCCACCTCTTCATGATCGGTACATATCAATAAACTCGGTCTTTCATCACCGCCATCCAACAGACTCGACAATCCGACAAAACAGCTTAATAAGTTATCCAAGCGAGCCGAGCAAATAAACTCTTGTTTTAAGCCAACTAAGGCCGGCGCTTGATGATCATAAAGACTTAATTCAAAGTCTAAAATGGCGCTCACATCCAAGTCAGGATGCTCAATAAGAAGTTGTTGACGAATCGTTTCTTCAAGTTCAAATTGGCTGTCACCCATACCAAGAATAGGCAGAAGCTCTTCTTGAGGGTTCACACTAAAACCGTCAACCACGCCCCGATTAAGGTGTATTGCAAGATTAGGAATAACCGCAATTGGCTCTTTAAAATCAATTAATCGACTACTGATATCGCCATTTGGAAGACTAAAGCTTACTCTACCGGCAATAGACAAATCCCTATCTAACCAAGTATGACGTAATACACCACCGTACACCTCAACTCCCAACTGCTCATATCCATGACGCTTAACATGAGCATTAGGTTTTAATTTTAAACAAGGACTGTCCGTATGTGCACCCACCATGCGCCAACCCGTTTGCTGAAAATTTAGCGTCGGCGTGGTAAATGCAATAATGGATGAGGCATTACGACAGACAAAATATTTACCGCCAACACTAATATCCCAATCAAGATTTTCTTTTAGTTCTACAAAACCTTTTTCGATAAGTGCTGTCTTCATACTAGTAGTTGCATGAAATGGAGTGGGTGATGCCTTTAAAAAGGATAACAAAGAGGTATTAAAAGATTGATTTTTCATAACTTCCTTTGTACATATTAAAGTAATTATTTAACAGTTTTTTGTAGATTTGCTGGTCATAGACGAATGAGTCTAATATGATTTCAACATGCGCAAGACTCAACTTTAAAGAGACAAATATGCCGAGAAAATATAAACGACTATTGTTAAGCCTTCTCACCGGATGTGCGTTAGCTTCACCTTCACTTCAGGCTTTTAATGAATTACAGCCGCCAGCTGAATATAAAAAAGTATCTATTCAGTTAGTCGAAATGTTAGAAGGCATTCACTATAACAAAACTCAAGTCGATGATCGAATTTCAAATCTCGCATTTGACGCTTTTATAGATTCTCTTGATCCGAGTAAAAGTTTCTTTTTAGCCCAAGATATTAAAGGCTTTGAGCAATATCGTTATCGCTTTGATGATGCGATTAGCTCAGGCGATGTAAGCTTGGCTTATCATATTTACAATCTGTATTCAAAACGCGTGGAAGACAGGCTAAACAAGGTTTTGGAAGAGTTGCCTGAGATGATTAAAGGCTTTAACTTTGAAAAAACAGAAACGTTTAACGCAGACCCTGACCAGGCAGTCTGGGCAGAAACAGAACAAGAATTAATTGATATTTGGCGTAAGCGTATCAAAAACCGCGCACTAACATTACGCCTTAATAGCCAAGACGAAACTAGCATTGAAACCTCGCTTACCCGTAGGTACACCAATCAACTAAATCAAATCGAACAAACTAATTCGATTGACGTTTACCAGATTTTTGCCAATGCCATCACCGAAGCATTTGATCCTCACACCAGTTATTTTGCACCACGAGCCTCTGAAACCTTTAGCATCAATATGAGCCTTTCTCTGGAAGGCATTGGCGCTGTTTTACAGCAGGAAGATGAATATACTCAGGTTGTCAGGCTTGTGCCTGCAGGACCTGCTGACAATCAAGGTGAGCTCCATCCGAATGATAAAATTGTCGCGGTTGGACAAAAAGGCAAAGACATGATTGATGTCGTCGGAATGCGTCTTGATGATGTCGTCGATATGATAAGAGGCGAAAGAGATACCGAAGTTAGATTAGAAATCATTCCTTCTAATGGTGATGGCCAAAGTAATAAAACCATCACCATTGTTAGAAAAAAGGTCAAACTCGAAGATCAATCAGCCAAAAAAGAAGTTGTTGAAGTCGAACGAAACGGTGAAGTATATAAAGTAGGTGTCATTCAATTACCCACCTTTTACTCAGATTTTGCAGCCATCAAAGCGGGTGATAGAAATTATAAAAGCTCTACCAGAGATACTAAAAACCTGATCGAAGAATTAAGGCAAGAAGGTATTGACGCCCTAATCCTTGATTTAAGAAATAATGGCGGTGGCTCTTTACAAGAAGCAAATTCACTTACTGGACTATTTATTCCCGCAGGTCCGGTTGTGCAAATACGTGATTCAGCAGGTAGAGTAAGTATTTTGGGTGACCAAGACAGAAGCGTCACTTATAGCGGACCTATGGCGGTACTGATTAACCGTATGAGTGCATCTGCATCTGAGATTGTAGCAGGGGCCATCCAGGATTATGGTCGCGGCCTAATATTAGGCGGCCAAACCTTTGGTAAAGGCACAGTACAAATTCTTCAGGACTTAGATCAAGGTAAATTAAAAATCACCCAATCAAAATTCTACCGTGTCTCGGGCGAAAGTACGCAGCACAAGGGTGTGATGCCAGATATTGCTTTTCCATCAATGTTAGATGAAAGTAGTGTCGGTGAAAGCGCCCTAGATAATCCGCTACCATGGGATAAGATTTTAGAAACCCGTTACCCTGTGTATTGGGACATTCCTAAATTCATTTCCGAACTCGATCAACGACATCAGCAACGTGTTGCTATCAACCCAAATTTTATTGCTTTAAGTGAACAGCTAGATCAAATTAAAGAGCAATCTAATAACTTTAGCGCCATCTCGTTAAATGAAAAAGATCGAATTGAACAAAGAGAAGAAAGTGAAGAAACACAATTAACAAGAGAAAACACGCGACGAGAGGCGTTAGGCTTAACACTTATCACGTCACTTGATGATTTTAATAATGATGATAGTGATGAAGACATCTACTCAAAAGAAGCGTCCGAAATTCTATTAGACTTTATTGGTATGAATCAACGCCAACAGAAATAAATTCAATAGCGTTAGAAATGGCCTATCCTGTCTTGGCTAGGTCATTTCTTTTCAATACTCGCGTTAGAGTTTCGACCCTAAAATCAGCTCAACAATGACACCTTTCATCACAAACCCGAAAATGCCAAACCCTAACCCCCCCAGAATAACAAAGGTTCCTAGTTTACCCGCATTGGATTTACGTGCTAAATCAATCATAATAAAGCCCATAAAAAGTACTATGCCAGTGACACACACTGTTAACATAATAGATTCTATTTCTTCAATTTCCATAACAACCTAACGACCTCAGATATTTTATAAAAATGGCAAAATCTTATTCCGATCGCAATACTATAGATTTATTTTCTAAAACACGAGGCCGACCTAAAACTCGTCCTTTGACTAGAAAAGATCAACTCAAAACAAATAAACGAAATCAACGACTTAAAGAAAAAAAATTGGGCATAAAAAGAGTTGAAATTACGCTTGAAGCCGAAACATTAGAGATGCTTGATCAATTATGCGAACTCGATAGCATAAAACGAGCAGACTGGATTGCCAGCCAAGTTGCACTGATGCATGCAAAACCTAAAATAAAAAAACGATTGAGCGAAGCTCAGGAAGTAAAAGAAGAGGTGCTAGAGGAAGAATAAGCCCAACTCACATCGAGATGGGCTTACGGCATTACGCTTCGAGCTGGCTAAGTAAATCAATTACTCTACGACTAGCGTTTTCCATCTTAGACAGGCTTTCTATCCCTTTATCTAGCTCACCCTCTTTCTTAGAAGAGATAGCGGCTAAGCCATGCTGATGGAAATTAGCATGCACTTCTTCAAGCTGTTTGAAAGAATGATTATTGGCGAACAAAGCACGCCCTTCGCCTTGGTACCACAGTCCCAGTCGACATTGGGTGTGATCAGTAAATTCATGAGATGAAAGGTTTGACTGCTCAACAAAATGTCGATGAACATCTGCCTTCCAAACCATATGATCCATTTTTGCAGTCTGTAACATACAATGGATACTTTGCACTTTAATGGTCTCTTGTGTTCCAAGCGCAGTATTAAAAACGGTTTTAACCCCTTTAAATGTTTCCTCCGTGCTTTCAACTAGCTTATTACAACCGGACACAACAAGGTTAATATGCCCATCTGCAATGCCTGTATTACGCTCAATAGATTCTACAAGTTGCGCTATTTCAGAACTTGCATCACCCGCTTTTTGAGCCAATGATCGGACCTCATCCGCAACAACAGCAAAACCACGACCCTGCTCACCAGCACGGGCAGCCTCAATGGCAGCATTTAACGCCAGTAAGTTAGTTTGCTCTGAGATGCCACTGATAATACCCACAAACTGAGTAATATTACTGGCCAATACTTTAAGCGCAGTCACACTTTCATTACTTTCACGAGCACCGTCTTGAATGCCCTTTATTTCAGACTCAAGTGTTTGCATTGCCACATTACTTTGTTGTGCAAGCTCACTAAAATCTTCTAGGTTTTCTTTCTCTTGCGTCAAGCTTAATAAACTTGATGAAAGAGAATCACGCATAGTATCAAAAGGTGACATTGCATCGAGATACATGGTCTCTAATGGTGATGCCTTTCTACGGGCTGTCAGCGTTTCAAGATCAGCCAATGTTTGCTGATATTTACCTTGTAACTGGTCAAGTTCTGTCGACAAACCGGTGCAATCTAATTGGCTTGCTTCCAGCTTTGTCTCTAATTCAGCAACTTGCTTCGCTTTTCCCCACATATAATCCCCTATCCTCATGTATTTGTTATACTGTGCAACTAAACTAAACTAACACTTTGATATATATAAACCTATGGCAAAATTGTATTTTTATTATTCGGCCATGAATGCCGGAAAATCGACCGTTTTATTGCAATCTGCGCACAATTATAAAGAAAGAGGTATGACACCTTTACTGTTTACCGCCGCCATTGATGACAGAATAGCCACAGGTAAAATAGCATCTCGTATTGGTATCTCAGCAGATGCGCAACTATTCAAACCAGAAACTAATTTATTTGAAGAAATCAAAACACAGGCTCAAACACTGAAGCTTGACTGCATTCTAATAGATGAAGCTCAGTTTCTAACTGAAGATCAAGTTTACGCCCTTACTGAGGTTGTTGATAAACTTAGAATACCGGTTTTAGCATTTGGTATTCGCACCGATTTCAAAGGAAAACTTTTCCAAGGCAGTCAAGCATTACTCGCTTGGTCCGATAAGTTAATTGAATTAAAAACCGTTTGTCATTGTGGCCATAAAGCGACTATGGTGATTCGTATTGATGGCGATGGAAACCCTCTAAAAGAGGGAGAACAAGTTGAAATTGGAGGCAATAGCCGTTATGTATCGGTTTGCCGTAAACACTTTAAAGAGGCTGTTGTAGATTAATTATGTGGTTTAAAAACGTACAATTTTTTCAGTTAACGGATACCGATGCCATTGATACTAATGAGCTCATAGAAAAGCTTGCTGACTTCCCTCTTAAAGAGTGTGGCAGCCAAGAAGAGTATTCATTTGGTTGGATGCCATTAATCAGAAACAGTGAGCAATGGTATCTGGCAAGTAATAAATGCCTATTAATACGTGCCGGCAAAGAAGAGAAAGTATTACCCTCTTCGGTTGTACGAGAAGAGCTTGAAATTAAAATTTCTGAAATCGAGCTAATGGAAGGCCGAAAAGTAGGCAGAAAAGAAAAAGCAGACATTAAAGATGAATTAGTTTTCACCTTACGCCCTAAGGCGTTTTCTAAACGTTCAGATATCTGGGCCTATTTAGATATGGAAGCCAAGCTATTGGTCATCAATAGCACCAATGCAGCCATGACAGAACTGCTTTTTAAACAATTACAAACAACCCTAGGCAGCTTCCCCATGGCTCCCTTAATGGCTCAAGAGTCACCCAGCGGTTTGATGAGTAACTGGCTATTGAAAAATGAGTTACCAGAATCGTTAAATACAGGTGAAGAATGTGAGATCCAAGATGGATCGGAAGAAAAAGCCAGCATACGCTTTAAAGCACTTGAACCACTATCGGACGATGTTACACGCCACATAGAGCAAGGCATGCGAGTAAAAAGCCTGGCACTAAAATGGATAGAAAAACTCAATTTTGTATTACATGATGATTTGTCATTACGTAAAATTAAATTTGACGACACGATTAAAGAAAAAGCATTCAATGATTCTCAAGGCGGTGGTTTATCCGACCTTGATGCTAACTTTGCTTTAATGTCTTTAGAGTTACGAGAGTTTTATGACTCTTATAAACTATGGTTTGATATTCAAGAAAAATAACACACTGCATTGGGTTGGATCAAAGAAATAAGGTCCAGCCCAATAGAAATACAAAACAGGTAAGCTAAAACGCACTCATTGGCTTTTCCACAGATAAGGTGGATAAGTTGGGGAGAAATACAGGCAAGCCTGATCAGCTCTAGCATCAGAGCAAATGCAAGAAAAAAATATAAGTTTTTTAAAACGCCTTATACCACCCTACCTTAATTAAAAATTAAATCAAATGAATAAAAACGAAACGGAACAAGAAGTTGCACAAAAAGTAACCTTAATAGGCAGCGCTGTCGATGCCTTGTTAGGAAGCTTGAAAATATTGGCCGCTAGCATTTCTGGTTCCCAAGCCCTTATGGCCGATGGCATCCATAGCCTTTCAGATTTATTCACAGATTTACTGGTACTCATCAGCTTTAAAATATCTCGCCAATCTCCAGATAAAAACCATCAATTTGGCCACCTTAGATTCGAATCGCTTGGCAACCTCATTCTGGGATTTATTTTACTTTTGGTCGCAGCTGGTATTGCTCTCGACTCAATACTAAGAGACAGCCAAAGCCACCTCACCTGGCTCGGCATTAGCAGCCTTATAATTACTATTATCAGTAAAGAAGCGATCTTTTTTTATACCAAAAAAGCAGGCAATAAAATTAATAGTCAGTTATTAATTACCAATGCTTGGCACAGTCGGACAGATTCGCTTTCATCTCTTATCGTTCTCATAAGCATGGTGGGCATTTACTTAGGTTACGCTTGGCTCGATAAAGCCGCAGCACTTGTTATTGCATTACTTATCGCTAATATTGCGATTAGAACCATATGGAAAACACTGGCAGAGTTAATCGATACAGCACCAAACAAAGAGGCAATGAAAAGCATAATAGACTGCGCCAAAAGCATTGAACCTCAGGCGACCCCAAGTAAAATTCGAGCAAGAACTATGGCGGGAAAGGTCTATTTAGATATGCGTTTAGCTGTAGATAAGCATATCAGCGCCAGTGAAGGGCATTATTTAGGGGAATTGGTCGCGTCAAAAATACGTAAAAACAACCCAAATGTGAGTGACATTCTTATCCACATTGATCTCAATGATTTAGACCAGAACGATCAAATAACAAAAGACATTGCTAAATTACCCGCAAGAAACCAAATTCAGGCTGATCTACAGTTTTTATTGAGATCACATCAAGCCTATGTGGATTTACACAAAATCAAATTAGACTATCTCGATACGGGTTTAGAGATCACTCTAATTGCCTATGCAAAATCCCTAACCTCTCAACAATCGATTGAAAAAACCTGTGCAGCAATTGAAATGGACTGTATGAATATACGTTATGCAAAGCCAATTAACGTATTGTGGGAAATGCAAAAAGAAAAGCCGTTAAATAACAATCATAAAACAACTTAACCCTGCTTACTTATTTGATCATTCAGCGTTAGTCTCATCGAATCCTAAACTAGTATGAGACTCTTCAATATGGGCGCTCGGTAACTGCTTGCTGGTTTTAGCGCCCATCACTTTCAATTGTTGCGCCCTGCCCACAAGATTGCCTCTGCCTGAGTTTAGTTTATTCATCGCACTATCGTACCCCCGTTGCGCCATACCTAAACGTGTACCAACCTCGTCCATATCGGTGACAAAACCCACAAACTTATCGTACATAGCGCCCGCTTGCCTCGCTATTTCAACGGCATTTTGGCTTTGCTTTTCATTTCGCCAAATATTTTGAATGGTTCTTAATGTCGCCAATAGATTGGAGGGCCCCACCACTATGATATTTTTATCAAATGCATCACTAAACACATTGGCATCGGCTTGAATGGCCAATAAATAAGCCGCTTCAATAGGAATAAATAACAATACGAAGTCTAACGTAGTAATGCCTGGAAGTGTTTCATACGCTTTACCACTCAGGTCTTTAATGTGTCGCTTTATTGAATCTAGGTGTTGTTTTAAAGCTTTTTGTCTTTCGTCATCTGATTCGGCTTCAACATAAGCAAGATAGCTTATAAGTACCATTTTAGAGTCTATGATGATCTGCTTACCTTCTGGTAGGTTTACAATCACATCTGGCTGAAAACGACGACCTGTGTCAGTTGTTGTAGAGACTTGAACTTGATATTCACGACCTTTTTCAAGACCTGAGCGCTCCAATACTCGCTCAAGAATCACTTCACCCCAGCCACCTTGAATTTTGTTCTGACCTTTAAGGGCTTGTGTTAATCCTGCCGCATCCTCACTGATTTTTTGGTTCAGCTGCTGTAAGTTTTTAATTTCTCTAACCAATGAGAACCGCTCTTTTGCCTCAGCCTGATAGCTCATTTCCACTTTTTCTTGAAAGTGCTTTATTTGCGTTTCCAGTGGATTCAGTAAAGAACCTAACTGCTTTTCATTTTCAGCCGCTAGTTGTTGCTGTTGTTGCTGCAAAATATCTTGCGCAAGTTGCTTGAACTCAACTTGCATCTGCCTTTTTTGTGATTGAAACAGGGCTTCTTTTTCTTGCCATATTGATTGGGCTGCGGCAAATTGCTGCTCTAAAATAATTGCGTCTTTTTCCATTGAATGGGTAAGTTCGCTCTGGTGTCGCAACTTTTGCTGTAAGGCGTCATTTATTTGTTTTATTTCTGCAAAATCTTGTTCACTTTTTTCTTTCTCATGCTGCCACTTACGTCGCATTGAATGTACAATAGCGAAAAACAGCACTATGCAAAGAATGACACCCACAGAGAATCCTGTCAGCGCTAATGAAAAAGGCCCGAACATGGCATTCACTTGATCACTACTCATTTACTTGCCACCTGCTAAAATCATATATAAATCAATCATCAATACTTATTATTCAAGTGTACATGGATTATTTCTTAAGCCCAACTGAGTCACAGCGTTTTGACCTTATTATCAAAAAAAGTCAATTTATTACCCGGGTCTGTCGTGTCCAGGGTAAAGCTGAAGCGAAACAATTTATTCAAAGCGTAAGAGATAAAAACCCTGACGCTAATCATCACTGCTGGGCTTTTATTGCGGGACACCCGAACAATGTCCACCTTTGGGATCAAAGCGATGATGGTGAACCCAAAGGCACGGCAGGAAAGCCGATGCTTAATGTATTACAACACTCAGATTTTGGTGAAACCTGTGTTGTTGTCACACGTTATTTTGGCGGTATAAAATTAGGTGCAGGCGGGCTTGTTCGTGCATACAGTCAAGCCGTTCAAGAAGCACTGACCAATACCCAAAGACAACAAATTTTCCCAAGAGATAATATACAGCTAAAAATATCCTACGCTTTATTAGGCAAGGTGGAATATTGGTTAGAGAACAGTGATATTGACGTTATTAATAAACATTTTGACGCCGATATTATTTTTGACCTTGCTGTGATACCAAACTCTTGGATAGAACAAGAAGCTGCCTTGACTAATTTATGTCAAGGCAGCCTTACCCTTAAAAATGTGGAAGAATAATTAATATGTACCAAATTGGACAAAGATGGAGTAGCCGTAACGAACCTGATCTAGGTGTCGGCATGATAATAGAGCTGGAATCCAAGTCTTTCACTGTACATTTTGCCGAGTCTGAAATTGACCGCCATTACTCTGTGACACAAACCAGTCTCGTTAGACGTACATTGACTGAAGGCGATGAGCTTTACTTTCAAGAGCAAGCGTATGAGATCGAAGATGTACAGGAAATAGATGGTCTAGTCGAATACTTCATTGGCGATGACTGGATTGAAGAGTCTATTATTCAATTTCCACGAAATGACAAAAATGAAATTGATGCCCTTTTGTCTCTCTCTCCCGCTAAACGTATGTGGTTTGATTTACGCCATCAAACCCTTAACCATCAATCAAATTTAGCAACCTCTGAAGTTCGAGGTTTGATGGGATTAAAAGCTGAACTACTTCCTCACCAAATTTATTTAGCCCATGACATTGCAAACCGCCCTAAAGCACGTGCATTGTTATGTGATGAAGTTGGCATGGGAAAAACCTTAGAAGCGGGTCTAATTCTTCACCATAGAATGCTAAACGGCTTATGTAAGCGCGCCCTTATTTTAACGCCAACTAACTTACAGCACCAATGGTTAGTCGAGATGCTACGCCGTTTTCACCAGCATTTCTCCTTAATAAATGAATCTGCCTACGAAGAAAGCTGGGATGAAGATGCCAATTTATTTGAAGAACAGCCACTTGTTATCGCCCCGATTGATTGGCTAGCAAGCAATGCCAAAGCCGCCCAACAATTGCTGAGCGCAGAATGGGACATGGTTATTATTGACGAAGCCCATCACTTAAGCTGGAGTCCTGATGCGCCGAGTAATAGCTATCAGATAGCAGCAGCGCTCGCGGTTAAATCAGAGTCTCTATTACTTCTAAGTGCAACACCAGAGCAAACCGGTGAAGCAGAGCATTTCTCTCGTTTACAGCTGCTTGACCCTGAGAGTTACCATAGTTTCGAGCAATATCAAGAACAGCAATCAGACTTCAAACAAGCGGCTATACTCGCTGAGAAACTATTACCATTAACGCAAGGTAAAGTATCTGAATTAACACCTGATTGGGATAAATGGTTCGCGCCATATATTAACGAAGTTAATTCGAAAGACTGGTTTCAAGCCCTTTCAAATTCAGATGACGAAACATTAGAAACGGCCGTTCAAGACGCCATTAGCTGGTTAATAGACAGACACGGTACCGGTCGTGAAGTCTTTAGAAATACACGTGCGGCAATTGGCGGTTTTCCGGATAGGATTTTAACAGGCTACCCTCTTGAAACCAATCCAAATCATAGTTACAACAAGGAGTCTGTTTTTCCTCAAAATAGCCTAGAGCAGGCAAAATGGGGCGAAGACCCTCGCTGGGAATGGCTTAAAGAGTTCTTAGAGTGCCAGGCTGATAAAGTGTTAGTCATTTGTCACAACTCAGATATGGCTCAATGGTTAAGTGAGCAACTGACTTTTGCGGGCTTTCAGAGTGCCGACTTTCATGAGCAAATGCCGCTAATCCATAGAGACAGAGCTGCAGCTTACTTTGCTGATCCTGAAGGCGCTCAAGTGTTAGTGTGTTCTGAAATAGGCAGTGAAGGTCGAAACTTCCAATTTAGCCACAACTTGGTTATGTATGATTTACCTGAACACCCAGACCTTTTAGAACAACGTATTGGACGACTTGATCGCTTAGGTCAAACTCAAGATGTTAAAATACATGTGCCTTATATTGAAGGCACAGTGCAACAAAGATTGTTCCAATGGTACCACCTTGCATTAAATGCATTTTGCCATACTACGCCCTGTGGCGATAAGGTAAACCATACATTCAAAGACAGTTTAAATAGTTTTTTACAGGGTAACGATGATGATGACACTCTCATTGAAGAGGCAAAAGCCTACCATCAAGCACTGTTACAACAGCTAGATCAGGGTCGAAACCGCTTATTAGAAATGTCTTCTTGTCGTCCAGAGCGCGCTAAGGAACTTATTCACCAGATCGAAGAAAATGCGTCTTTAGGTTTAGATGAATACATAGAAAAAGTAACTCATGCGTTCAATATACATACCGATCGTATTGAAAAAGAAGGTGATGATAGTGAGTGGTTTATTCGCCCATCAACCGACATGATGCTTGAAGCGCTACCAGGTATTGAAGAAGAAGGTAAAACACTTGTCTTAAATCGCCGTAAAGCGAGCCAAAGAGAAGATGTGGCGTTTGCAACGTGGGAACACCCACTAATCACCATGTTAATGGATGAGGTTCAAACGTTTGATTCAAGCCGACTAACCGCTTCAACGATGCCTATTGCTGCCCTACCAGAAGGCACTGTTTTGGTTGAAAGTCTTTTTGTAATTGAGGCAAGCGCACACCCTCGCCTTAAATTAAGTCAGTCTTTACCCATTACACCTATTTGGCAGCTTTCTGATGCGAATGGTAAGTTTCTGCACAGTCAGTTCACACCCGAAAAATGGGCAGATCGCCTAAAAAGCGTTCCCAATCGAGTGGCAGAGCAATGGGTTGCAGCACTACGTAAAGACTTGATTGAATTACTTCAAAGTCATCAACTCAATGCCCATGAAAGCGCCAGACCCATCATTCTTCAAGCCAAACAAGAGTACCAACGAAAGTGGCAAGGAGAGTTGGATCGTCTGATGGAATTACAAAAACAGAACACTATGATCAAAGACGAGGAAATCGATCGTCTAGAACATAACTTGCAAGAGGGCCTTAGCCGAATAGATGACTGCCAAATCAGGCTTGACGCTATTAGGGTTATTTTGACGACTAAACCCTAGTATAAAATGCAAGCACCTGAATTGCTCAATATACTGTATGAAGACGAATGGTTCGCTGTTATCAATAAACCAGCGAACTTTTTATCTGTGCCAGGCCGTGGGGAAGCAAAAATAGACAGTGTGACCCATAGGGCTGGCATAATGTTTGGCGAAGCACATGCAGTCCACCGACTTGATTATGCTACTTCAGGGCTGATCTTAGTTGCCAAAACACTAGAATGTCATAAACGGCTTTCTGCACACTTTAGAGAAAGACGCGTTCAAAAAGAATATAGAGCCATTTTAAGGGGACACGTCGTTGCCAAAGAAGGCGTTATATCTAAACCCCTTATATGTGACTGGCCTAATCGACCAAGGCAAATCATTCACAGAGAATGGGGGAAATCAGCAACCACTCGTTGGAAAAAACTAGCCCATAAAACTGAGTCCAAACACAGCCGGGTCGCACTCTTCCCAATTACCGGTCGCTCCCATCAACTAAGGGTTCATATGCAAAGCATGTCCCACCCCATATTAGGTGATGAGTTTTACGATAGCCTGTGTTGTCCCGACGATAAACGACTGCATTTACATGCCTACCGCTTAGAGTTTAGTCATCCATTTACTCAGGCATGGATAAAGTTTATTGCCGTTTGCCCTTTCTAATTAAAACGTTAACTCTTTGTTAAGCCACTCAACTGATTGTTAACTATTTTAACCGTCTCTCCTATATCTTCTACCGAAGTGAGAAGATGCTGAGTATCATTGGTATTATTTTCAGCCACACCCGCTATATTATTAATGTTCCTATTAATCTCATCACTCACTGCCGTTTGCTCTTCTGCCGCTGTTGCTATCTGGCTGTTAAGGTCATAAATATTTTGCGTCGATACGACAATCCCCTCTATCATTTCATTGGTCTCATCGGCTTTTTCTAGACTAGATTGTAAACTCTGATTGCCCTTATCTATCGTTGTAACCGCTTCTTTTGCACCATCTTGCAACCGACTAATCATACTTTGTATTTCTTCGGTTGAAGCCTGAGTACGACTTGCCAACGTCCTTACTTCATCAGCAACCACAGCAAAACCTCGTCCCTGCTCCCCTGCTCTTGCGGCTTCTATCGCTGCATTCAAGGCCAATAAATTTGTTTGCTCTGCTATCCCTCGTATAACATCCAACACACCGCCAATATTTTGACTATCCGCCTCAAGTTTGGTGACAACTTCAGCAGACTGCTGCATCTCTTTAGACAACATTTGGACCGCTTTCATATTGGCAACAACAACATTTCTCCCAGCTTGCGCATCTTGTTGTGCTTGTTGTGCTTGTTCAGATGCACTTAGCGCCAAATCAGCAACCTGCTGTGCAGTTGCATTCATTTGATTCATTGCCGTAGCAACCATGTCTGTTTCTTTCTGCTGCATGGTTACGCCCAGTTGAGAGCGTTCTGCAACACCCGATAATGATTTTGACGTGGACACTAGGTTCCCTATTTGGCCACCCACTTCTTTTAACGATACTTCCATTTTTTCCACAAAACCATTAAAGGCTTTAGCGATGGCACCCACTTCATCCTCCACGCCCATATCCAACCTCTGAGTTAGATCACCATTACCTTCAACTATCCCCTGCAAAGCACTGCTAACTCGGTTCAACCTTAAGGTAATTAAGCGCCTAAAGGCATAAAGCAGCACTATCATGGATATGGCTAATGTCACTATCAGAAAACTAATTAACTTCATATTTAGCGCGTTACCGGCAGCAATCTGCAAATCAATCGGAATTTGAACTTCTAACACGCCACGTACGTCCCCTAGCTTCCAACCTTTTTTGGGGGTATCGGGGTGAGCATTATGACAGTTGACACACCCTTGTTGTGTCATAGTATCGGCGAGTGCAACCCGCACTACCTCATGACCATTTATCTTCTGAACTCGGCTGATAGTCCGACTAGGATCCTTGTTTAATTCTTGCCAAGCCTGTTTAGCAAAATCGTCTAATTTCCTATTATTACGGTTTGGAAAGGGAAATTGACTATACAGTTTTAAGGTCATACCTTGCTTGGAAAATTCGTCACTTAGATCATGAATAAAAGTGGCGGGTAAGGGGATTTGGTTGTCATTTGATTTGTGGTTAAAGTGAGGTTTCATATTCGACCCCGCTAACACTTTTTTAACCACATTTTGAGTGTAATAACCCCGTATGGTTTTATATTGCTGTACCGTACTTATCGCAGATGGCAAAGCTGACGCTTCCGCATTTTCTCTAACCGCAGAAGAGAAATACACAACTAAGATAGAGCCCATCACAATAAAGATTAAAGCAACAGGGATAAATAGCTTCATTAATAAACTATTTGTATAAAATTTCATGAGCCTTACCTTTTCACGTCAACGGATTAAGTTTAGAAGAGCAGGCAGTAAAGTGAACCATCACTCATAAACTTTATGTAATGAATTGAAAAGTTAGTAACTCTTATTCGTTTAATCCTTCACCTAATATGAAAAAGCTTATATATTTAAACACAATATAAGAACAGTGTTTTGAAGTTATTATTTCTTTACATTATTTAAATTAGTTAAAATTTCTTTTAATATTTTTATGCAAATGACAACGTAAGCCCAATCCACCACGATAAATGTCTTTTTAGGGATATCATATGAACAATTTCAAAAAATGTGCCTTGATTATAGTCACAGGCGTTGCACTCACGGCCTGTGGTAGCTCAAGCACCAAACCTGCTCAAGTCGCTGGTAGCGTCACTCCAGTTGATGAAAGTGTTCAAGCAGAAGGAGTATATGAGGCAGCTAAGGCTGATTATGAATTATGGCTTCAAAAACTAAAAGATATTGAGCCTCTAGAGCTATATTCAAAAAGCTTCTACAAAGACACGCTTAGCGCTTGGGCCGAGGCGGTTGACGTATATAGCGACTTTGCCGATGACCCAGCAAAAGCGATTAAAGATTTTTCTATTTTCTCATCAGGCACCTATGCTGATGAATTTAATGAAAAGCTAGCCATTGTTAAAACCAAGCATGAAAAATTATTACAGCTTAAAGAAAGAGCCGATACGATTCTTGCTGACTCTATTGATCAAATGGAATACCTTGACAGCATTGAAGCAGAGACTCATTTCAAACAAAACTATCGTAGTGTAAAAACTGCTTATGTCGCTTTATTTGCTTATGTTGCCGATAAAGACATCGGCGACGCTCAAAACAAACAAGTCGCATTTTTAAATACTGCCAAAAAACTCGAAATCAAAGTTATTCTGAAAATTAATATCGAACCTCTAGAAGACGAAGTTGCCCAACTTAAAAAAGGCGGTATAGGTACACTTGCTCCTATTAGTTTTAATAAAACAAAAGCAGAGTTAACTCTTGCAACCAGCGAAGTTGAGAATAACCCACGTGACGAAGAAGTCATTGAGGAAATGACTGATAAAGTTAAGTTTGAAATCAACCACACCACCCAAGTAGCCAATGAAGTAAAACGCTTAAGGTCTACATCTAATCTTAAATTTGAAGCTGTTGCTTTAGAGATTGAAAACCGTTTATTGGATATCTCTAAGGCGATTAACGAGTCTGATTTTAGGGACAAGCCTATCCGCGTTCAAACAGATATGATTGTTGAGTTAATTGAAGCGTTAACTGACTCTGAAGCTCAGACTAAGTTAGAAAACGAAATTTCCAACCTAGAAGCTAAATTAGACGCTAATCAAGAGAAACTTGAAGAAGAGCAAGGCTCGTTAAAAGAGTCTAATAAACAGCAGAAAATATTAAGGGATAGAATTGAGTCACTGCAGCAACAACTAACTCTGAAGCAATCCTTAATTGACAAACTAACTCAAGACCTTACGACACAAAATGAAACGGATGCAGGCCCAGAATAGGCTGACTCAATAAAGTCTCCAACAAAAAAAGCCCAACTCATTTGAGTTGGGCTTTTTTATTAGCCTCAGCGCTTATTTATTCCTAGCGACTAATACTTTTCGAATAGCATGATTAAAGGCATCAATAAGGTGTGGAGGAAACTGCTTACCACTTTCAAAATTAACTTTCTGCACTGCCTTCATGGCATTCTTTTTGTATTCACCTCCCGAAGTCCCCCACACAGTGTCAATAAACTTAACCGCCATAGATAACACAAAAGCACCTGATGGAATTAAAGATCCGACCAGCGCGTCTGGGAAACCTGTGCCATCAAAATGCTCTTCATGGGTTTTAACAATGACAACGGCCTCTTCCCAGCCCAAATGTTTACTGAGTAGTTTTGCTCCGACAATTGGATGATTTTTCTCTGCGATTTGTTTAGCCTCTTCATCGTTCTGAGCTTTTAATACTAACGCGCGCCCCATACCATGCATGTAGGCTGCAGCGCTTAATTGGGCTGCATCAACAGGTTGATTTAAGCCGTTATTAATCAAAAGACAAAGCTTAAGAATCCGCTCCCCTCTTTCTGGTGAGTAGCCAAGCAATCGATTCAATTTTGCCGACAGTAGTTTAAATTGCTCTATATCTATTGCTTGATCATCTGAGAACTCAGCTTTAATTAACAGTGCCTCTTCTTCCTCATCCTCCTGCGCTAACTCATCAAGTTTGGCGTGCTCTATGATAGATAAAATACTTTCTGCCTTATCACCCCTTAGAGAATCATCATCTAATGCATAAAGCTCGGTGAGGTTTATTCTCATTAATTCAAGTAAATCGTCATCCGCCACATGAGAGCTAAAAAGCTGATTTAAAATGAGTGCAATTTCTTCTAATACAACATTCGTTAATTCCCCTAGCGCCGAATGATAAACAATATAACGACCTCTCATTCCGTCAACTATTTCTTCCAGTTTATGCAGAACAGCCACCAAAGGGTCTAAAAAACAAACAGAGCAATTACCTTTCATACTATGTAAAGAGCGAAATAAAGTGTCGAGTTTTTCAAACGCAAAACCGTCATCTTCAATATTATTAATGATTTCCTCAATTTCTAGCTGAGCTTCTTTATAGCACTCCAACAGGTCACTTTTAAGATCTTGCTCTAAAGAGGAAAACTCTTTACATACAAATTGCCCCATAATAGGCCCGCCATCTACATAAGAATGAGTAACTCGAATCACGAAACCACAAGTTCCTATTGTCAAGATTAGATCTTAACTGTGATATTTTCTTGTTTTTCCATGGCTCCTATTTGAAAAGAGCATAATTAATCGCCTTAAAATTCGAAACCTTGATCCCAATGAAGCCGTTTAAAAAGAACTCATAACCTCGCCTCCATGAATTAAAGCGCTGTATTTTCTGAATAAAAGTAGAATGATTAGAATTCAAGTCTAGGTTTCTAATGCAAAGCTCCATATAATGTCGACTAAGTCTATCTGACACCCTTTTATCTAGATTAATTGCGCGGTTCTTAACATCACAATGGCAAAAAAACTTTTCATCCAGACTCATGGCTGCCAAATGAATGAATATGATTCATCTCGTATGGCTGATTTACTTGGCGAAAGCCACGAAATGGAACTAACAGATAATGCAGAGGACGCCGATGTGCTTCTTCTCAATACCTGCTCCATTAGAGAGAAAGCACAAGATAAGGTGTACCACCAACTTGGACGCTGGAAAAAGCTTAAAGATAAAAATCCTGATTTAAAAATCGGCGTCGGTGGCTGTGTAGCAAGCCAAGAAGGCGATGCGATTCGCAAAAGAGCGAAATATGTTGATATGATATTTGGCCCTCAAACACTGCATAAATTACCTGAAATGGTTGATGCAGCGGCCAATTCCATACCTATCACTGACATCACCTTTCCGGAAATTGAAAAGTTTGATCATTTGCCTGCACCTAAAGTAAAAGGGGCTGAAGCATTTGTGTCTATTATGGAAGGCTGTAGTAAATACTGTACCTTTTGTGTTGTTCCCTACACGCGAGGCGAAGAAGTTAGCCGCCCATTTGCCGATATTCTTGTTGAAGTCATGCAACTTGCTGAACAAGGTGTACGTGAAATCCATCTATTAGGTCAAAATGTTAATGCCTATCGCGGTACAGACAATGACGATATAGAATCTGATTTAGCTGACGTAATTAGCGCCATTGCACAAATAGACGGAGTTGAACGCATCCGCTTTACCACTTCTCATCCGGTTGAGTTTTCTGATAGTTTGATTGAAGCATTTAGAAATATTCCGAAACTTGTTAGCCATTTACATCTACCAGTACAAAGTGGTGCTGATAGCATTCTAAAAGCGATGAAGCGTGGCCATGATCGTCAATCTTATATTGATAAAATTAATCGCATTAAAGAAGCACGTCCAGGCATAAGCCTTTCTTCTGATTTCATTATTGGCTTTCCAGGAGAAACAGACGAAGACTTCATGGATACAATGAACCTTATTCAAGAAGTTGGATTTGACCATTCATTTAGTTTTATTTATAGCCAACGTCCAGGTACTCCGGCCTCCGATCTTGAAGACACCTTATCTGAAGACGATAAAAAACAGCGGTTAGCCATACTTCAAAGACGTATCAAACAACACGCCTATGATTATAGCCAAGCAATGATAGGCTCGACGCAACGCATCCTAGTCAGTGGTTACTCACCTAGAGATCCAGGTCAAATGCAAGGCAGAACAGAGAACAATCGTATTGTTAATTTTTCTGCTGCAGAACCACTGTTGGTCGGAAAATTTGCTGATGTCATTATTACCAATGCATATCCCAATTCATTATTAGGTGAGATGATCAGCTCTGAACTAGAATCAGAGTTCGAACTTAATTAATTTCATCACTCACTTTCGTTTTAGGGTCGCCCTTGGAAACACTAACAACGTTACATGCCACGCTGCAGCCTCCCGAGGCTGCAGCACTTGCTAATTTATGTGGTCAATTAGACTGTAATTTAACGCTTATCGAAGAAAGGCTTGGGGTAGAAATTCGCTATCGCGGCGAGCTTTTTACAATCACAGGCTCAGATCAGACTGTCTTAGCCAGTTGCAAAACATTGCTTGAAAACTTGTATCGTGAGTCCCTTGCTGACGCTGATTTAAGCCCTCAAATGGTACATTTATTCCTACAAGAATCTGCCGTAGAGACACTTTCAGCTAAAGCAGCGACGACTGAATTTCCGTCTATTAAAACGCGTAAACTACATGTCAAAGCAAAGGGTCAAAATCAACAAAATTATGTCAGTGAAATACGACAAAATGATATTAATTTTGGCATTGGTCCAGCCGGAACAGGCAAAACCTATTTGGCTGTTGCCTGTGCTGTTGAGGCGTTAGAAAATGACCGTGTAGAACGTATTATGTTAGTACGTCCTGCGGTAGAAGCTGGCGAGAAGCTCGGCTTTTTACCTGGTGATTTAACCCAGAAAATCGATCCCTATTTGCGCCCTCTCTATGATGCCTTATATGACATGCTCGGGTTTGAACTTGTCGACAAATTGATTGAAAAAAATGTCATTGAGATTGCCCCTTTGGCATTTATGCGAGGACGCACGCTTAACAATGCCTTTATCATTCTAGATGAGTCTCAAAATACCACCCGCGAGCAAATGAAAATGTTCCTGACCCGTATTGGCTTTGGCTCAACGGCTGTGATTACCGGTGACCGAACGCAAATTGACTTACCAAGAGGAACGTCTTCGGGTCTTGCACATGCCGTACACGTACTCGATGGTGTAAAGGGCATCAGCATGACTCAATTTAGTTCTATTGATGTGGTTAGACACCCTCTTGTTCAGCGAATTGTTGAAGCTTATGATGCATTTGATGAGCAACAAGAAGCCGAACGAGCTGAAAAGAAAGCGGCGAATATCAAAGCCCAACAAGACAAAACCGAGATGCTTAATACTAATAATGAGTAATAATACAATGAATTTAGATCTCGATTTACAGCTAGCTAGCGCTAATACCGACAACTTACCTAGCCTACAAGACTTCAGTGAATGGATTTCACCCGCTCTTCCTCATAATGGCACTGTTTATGAGTTAACCGTTAGAATTGTTGATGAAGAAGAAAGTCAAAACCTAAATCATCAGTATCGAGGTAAAGATAAACCGACCAATGTACTGTCTTTTCCTTTTGAAGTGCCTGAAGGTATCGACCTTCCTCTGCTTGGTGATTTGATTATTTGTCGACAAGTCGTTGAAAAAGAAACCACAGAGCAAAATAAAAAACTATTTCATCATTGGGCACATATGGTAATTCATGGTACCTTGCATTTACGTGGCTTTGACCATATAAATGAGGATGATGCGCAAGAAATGGAAAGCTTAGAAATAAGCATACTTGCACAATTAGACATCCCTAACCCCTATCTGATAAATGAGTGAGATCAGACTACTATGAGCGAAGACCGATCGAGTCCTTCAAACGATCAGCAGCCAAAATCTTGGTTTGAACGCCTAAGTCAGGCTTTTAATGACGAACCCAAAAGTAGAGCAGATATCATTAATCTACTTGAAGTGTCGGTTCAATCTGAAGTCATCGACAAGGATGCATTTACAATTATTGAAGGTGCACTTGAAGTTTCTGAAGTGCAAGTTAGAGATATCATGATTCCACCTTCTCAAATGGTGGTGGTAAAGTCAGATGATGATCCTAAAACAACCTTAAGAAAAATCATTGAATCCTCACACTCACGATTTCCTGTTGTGGGAGAAGATTCTGATGAGATTTTAGGCGTTTTATTAGCAAAAGATCTTTTGCCTTTATTATTTAATGAAGGTGATGTCAGTAATGAAGATTATCTAGAGAGACTAAGGGAAGCTAATTTCATTCCTGAGAGTAAACGTTTAAACGTTTTACTTAATGAGTTTCGTACCAAACGTTACCACATGGCTATCGTATTAGATGAATATGGCAGCGTTTCTGGTCTCGTCACGATTGAAGATGTGCTCGAACAGATTGTGGGTGAAATTGAAGATGAAACCGACAAACTAGAAAATGAAAACGTCAAAAAGCTCGAATTACCTGGCACTTATCATGTGCCTGCACTTTATGCGGTTGAGGATTTTAATCAATATTTCAAAACCCAATTTAGTGAAGAAGAGTTTGATACGATCGGCGGTATCATAGTTCAGCAGTTTGGTCATGTACCCAGTCGCGGTGAAGAGATCGCTATTGATGACATTCAATTTACTGTCGTGAAATCAGATGGCCGTCGAGTTAAAACCCTTCAAGTAAAACTACCTGAAGCTGATATTGCATAATAAGTGACCCTAGATTGTTATGAAACATGGACGTTTAAATTCAGCTGATAAAAACCACCTTACAAGCACACACTGGCTTCCTAACTTTATTCAAACTTGCCAACGAAAATATGGCGATAAGTTAAACTACCTTATTGCCATGATATCTGGCATGTGCGGTGTATTTGCTTTCGCGCCCTATAACATTTGGCCCGCCTATGCGGTGACTATTAGTACTGGTATTTGGCTAATCAAGCGCGCAAAAAATCCTCTAACTGCACTTAAAAGCGGATTTTTTCTTGGTTTTGGCTTTTTTGGTGCAGGGATATCTTGGATCTATGTCAGTATCGCTACCTATGGTCAAATTGGCTTAATTCTCTCGGTATTAATCACCCTTTTATTTATTAGTTTATTGGCAAGTTTTTATGCCTTAGCCTTTAGCCTTGCCTGGAAGTTACAATCTAGATTAACCCGATGGCCTAGTGCTCTGCTCTTAACTTTGTCTCTACTATTTTGTGAATATTTACGTAGCTACCTATTTACTGGATTTCCGTGGTTATTACCTGGCTATAGCTTACATTCTTCATGGGCTTTTGAGCTGTCTCCTTATGGCGGTATCTGGCTATTAAGTGGTATTGCACTATTAACCTTTAGTTTACCTATGGCGGTCTTTTTAGAAGGCCTAACCAAGCAGTGTTTAATTGTACTCCTGCTAACGCTAGCGTGGGGGTTTGGTTTGTTTTTAACCCTGTCCCCTATCAGTCTTACAACAGAAATAGGCACACTTAAAACAACTCTTATTCAGGGCAATGTTAAACAAGATGAAAAGTGGTTACCACAAAACGCAGGGCCCACCTTAGATTATTACCAATCAACTAGTCTTAAACACCTAGACAGTGATTTAATCATTTGGCCTGAAACAGCCATCACCTATTTGCATCATCAGGTAAAACCCTTCCTAGCAGACTTTGATAAAACGCTTAAAGAAAGCAATACGAGCCTTATTACAGGTATACCTGTTTTTACCCAAGCTCTGGATAAACCCGCGGGCCAAGGTGATTTTTATAATGGCCTTTGGACCATGGGTAATGGCTTTGGTTTGTATCTAAAACAAAAACTGGTGCCATTTGGTGAGTACATTCCTTTCCAGGATTATTTAGGCCCTTTATTTGATATTTTCGGACAACCCATGGCCTCTTTTAAAAAAGGAGAGGTTAACCAGCCAAGCTTACAGATTGGAGAATGGGCAATATCCAGTTTCATCTGTTATGAAATTGTTTACCCTGAACTCGTTAGGAACATGGTCAGAGACAGTGATCTTTTATTAACCGTGAGTAATGATGGTTGGTTTGGTAACTCAATCGGGCCATTACAACATTTACAAATAGCGCAATTTCGAGCCAAAGAAAGTGGCCGCTATTTAATCAGAGCAACCAATACCGGCGTCACGGCTATTATGGATGAACAGGGCGTTATTATTAGTCGTCTCCCTCAATTTACTCGAACGAGCCTTAGTACCAATGTAACGCTATTAAAAGGTATCACCCCTTATGTCCAATACGGCAACTTAATCGTTTTAAGTCTGTTATTGAGCCTGACGATAGGCTACGCCGGTTATTATCGCGCGCAAAAAATAAAACAGCATTTTAAATAACATCATCCTGACCACTAACCTAATGCAAAACAAAAATAGAGCCTATCAGCTATTAACCAAATAGCGGCGTTTAGCGTATTAGATGATTTCCCTCTAACTAAAATAGAGGGCCATTAATCTCAATCACTTAGTCTTGTGAGCTTTCAAAGTGGCTTGAAAAAACCCCATAACCACAGGTATCACAAATATCTAGCTCTACTTGAGCCTCTAACTTTTGCTCTTGATTACATGACATGCATCGATAAACACCAGGCTCGCAACGACTACCCGCGGTATGACAGTGGGTTAGCGGCACCGGGTTTTGATTAACATGATCAACTAACCATAATAGGCCCAAGTCTTCAATTTCGTCTAACTCCTCAAGGGCTTCTTTGCCATTTTCTAGAACAAGGTGCCAATGCGCAGAAACCCAAGCTTCCATGTACCCCATTTTATGATGCCAATATGCGGTAGCTAAATTAGCATCATCAATGACCCAAGATTTAGCCGCTTCGAGTGTTTTTCGAGTCTCATCGACTAATCCACCACTTGTTTCGCTTTCTTTTTTATCTGATTTCATAACTAGACCCTCTTGTGCCTTCTATTTACTGCCTCATCTATATAAAATAGCTCACAATCTATAACTCTATCGATAATTAACACTAGGCTTGATCTCAAATAGAAAGACATCAGGCCAACTTGGGATAATTTTACCGTCATGCAAGAACAATATAATCCGCAAAGCATTGAATCTGCCGCTCAGTTATTCTGGGATGAAAACAAAATATTTAAAGCGGTTGCCGATAGCAACAAGGAAAAGTTTTATTGCCTTTCCATGTTCCCTTACCCAAGTGGACGTCTTCACATGGGTCATGTTCGTAATTACACCATAGGTGACGTTATTTCACGTTACCAACGAATGCAAGGCAAAAATGTTCTTCAGCCTATGGGCTGGGATGCGTTTGGATTGCCAGCTGAGAATGCCGCAATTAAACACAAAACTGCGCCCGCTAAATGGACCAAAGAAAACATTGCTTATATGAAACACCAGCTTAAGCAACTTGGTTTTGGTTATGACTGGGATAGAGAGATTGCTACCTGTACTCCTGAATATTATCGTTGGGAGCAATGGTTCTTCACTCAATTAGTTGAAAAAGGCATGGCGTATAAAAAAACGTCTGCCGTTAACTGGTGTCCTGAAGATAAAACAGTATTAGCTAACG
>Ga0209395_1000320_pt1 | contig 71784 bp, 56 predicted proteins | sample GOMGulsemesocosm_3_FD_184635 | JGI IMG/M metagenome (GOLD analysis project Ga0209395, IMG submission 184635) | Methane-oxidizing microbial communities from mesocosms in the Gulf of Mexico - GOM9D Gulf of Mexico (SPAdes) (version 2) | ecosystem: Environmental > Aquatic > Marine > Cold seeps...
TAGATCATAAGTTTCCAGATAGCATGATCTTTAGCATTAAACCAGAACCACACGAAACGCCTCAATTAGAAGAGGATTAAACCGCTTTCTAGAGTCGCCTTAAGTCCTCTTAACGCCTTAACGCCTTAACGCCTAGGCGCCATAGTAATTGACTGGACCGGCGCTACTGGCGGCCACCGCGACAGGATCATATTTGTACCGCTGCCAATCGCGATCTCTGTAGTGAATATCTAGCCAACAAAGCGGCAGAGCTTCTCCCGACAGAAATGCCAGTTCATCCTTCTGATAATCCTCTGTATCTTGCATCTCTTCACCGACCAGCCCTTGGCCTCGAACGCTGGTGGCAAATGGATCCCATAAACTCTCAGGATGTTCCACTTCTATAAGCGAACCCGTTTTTTTGATCATCATCAACATAAGGCGCCTCCGGACAAAATCTAAATTCACCACTAAAAAGTATAGCCGCTGAGAACATTCTTGATCAAACACCTCACCTAATGTGCACGCCATCACCTTTAGAGAAGATTGGCGCATTATTCACCTAAATTGGACTGCATATTTAGCGCGGTGTACTAAGATTTAGGGCTGGTAAGTACAAAAACAGGCACCAATCCAGACCATCAGGAGAATATCAAATGTACCGACTTCGCTTTATCCAAAGCCTCATCATCGCGGCGGGGATATTGTTGTCGCAAATGGTAGCGGCGGCGCAACCCAACATATTGGTTCTCTGGGGAGACGATATTGGGATTTCAAACATCAGTGCCTACAGCGATGGCATTATGGGATATCGAACCCCCAATATCGATCGCATCGCCAACGAAGGGATTCGCTTTACTGATTACTACGGTGATCAAAGTTGCACGGCTGGGCGATCTACTTTTATCACCGGTCAAAGTGGTTTGCGTACCGGCCTCACCAAAGTGGGTCTGCCTGGCGCTGAAATGGGTCTTAAGGCTCGAGATATTACCATCGCCGAAATGCTCAAAGCCAAGGGTTACGCCACCGGCCAATTTGGTAAAAATCACTTTGGTGACAAAGATGAGCATCTTCCTTCAAATCATGGCTTCGACGAATTTTTTGGTAATCTTTATCACCTCAACGCGGAAGAAGAGCCTGAGGATTTTGACTATCCAACAGATCCGGCATTCATTAAGCAATTTGGTCCGCGCGGTGTTATACGCTCATACTCTGACGGACGCATTGAAGATACTGGCCCGCTGACACGCAAGCGCATGGAAACCGCCGATGAAGAGTTCGGTAAAGCCGCGCAGCAGTTCATTGATAAAGCCACCAAGGCCAAAAAGCCCTTTTTTGTATGGCTGAATACCACCGGCATGCACTTTCGGACTCACCCGGCGAAGAAAAACCTTGGTAAGTCTGGTCAAGGGCCCTACAACGACGTGATGGTCGCCCACGACGAGCTCATTGGCGGTATGCTCGATCAACTCGACAAATTGAACATCGCAAAAAATACAATCGTTTTTTACTCGACCGATAATGGTGTTCATTTCAATACTTGGCCCGATGCCGGTGTCACACCCTTTCGAAGCGAGAAAAACACCAACTGGGAAGGCGCCTACCGAGTCCCCGCTGTGGTTCGCTGGCCAGGCACGATTCCTGCCGGTCAGGTCTCGAATGAAGTCATGTCTCATTTAGATTGGATGCCAACGTTTGCTGCAGCAGCCGGCGATACCACCTTGAAAAAACGCATGCTCAAAGGCACCACTATTGGCAATAAGAAAGCGAAGTTACACCTTGATGGCTATAATTTTTTGCCGTACATGAAAGGCACAAAAAAGCAGGGCCCAAGAAAGGTTTTTCATTACTTAAACGATGAAGGGATGCCAGTGGGTATTCGGGTTGGAGATTGGAAGCTGGTTTACGCCGAAAATCGAGCCAAAACCATGGCCCTGTGGGCCGAACCATTTGTCACTCTGCGAATGTTTAAGATCTTTCACCTGCGCCGTGACCCCTACGAGCGTGCAGATCAAAATTCCAATACCTATTGGGATTGGGTGGTCGACAAGGCCCCTCAAGGCTATTTGGGGTTATCGGAAACAGCCAAATTTCTACAGACGTTTAAGAAATACCCCCCCAGTCAAAAGCCTGATTCGTGGTCGGTAGATCGGCTCACAGAAACCATTCTCAACGCAAAATAGACGTCACCCCAACGGCTCAGATTACCTTCCGAAAGGCAGGTACTTCTGTGCCTATTGTTCGTTAACCCAATGATTAAGACGACATATTCCCGACATAGAATAGTCGGCAAATACCCCCACCTGCACTACAATTGAAATTATTGTTCGATGTCCATAGTATTGACTCTAGTCGTAGCCAGCGGTGTCTGCGTTTGCCGTAGAGTTCAACCACAGGATGTGATTTATGCTCTCGTTAGTTCATCAGTTGATCGAACATCAAGCCCTAGAAAGGCCTGACAGAGACGCATTACACTTCAAAGACACAAAGTTCTCCTATCGCCACTTGTGGTTGAGAACCCTCGCGCTTGCTAAAGGGTTTGAAGATCTCGGCCTGACTCGTGGTACACGCATTGCTATCTATTTACCCAAACAGCCTGAATCGGTGTTAGCCATGTTTGCCGCCAGCGCGGCTAACTGCGTCTTTGTTCCCATTAATCCGCTACTTAAGCCGCCTCAAGTCAAACACATTTTGCAAGACTGCAATGTCGAGTGTTTAGTCACCTCAGCTGCCCGTGCGTCTCAACTTCAAGCAGTGTTGGATAGTTGCTCTCAACTTCAACACTGCGTTCTCGTTGACAACACCCTTGATGAAAAAAGTGGGATTAGCTGGAATTCACTGCTGGCAAATACACACACTCAGGCGATTAAGTCATTTGAGAAAAACCAAGTACTTTCTTCTGCCTCTACCGATAACGACATCGCGGCGATTCTCTACACCTCTGGCAGCACCGGTAAACCCAAGGGCGTTGTTTTATCCCATCGCAATATGGTTTGCGGCGCTGAGAGTGTTGCAAGCTACTTGCACAATACCAGTGAAGATCGCCTGCTAGCCGTATTGCCGTTCAGTTTCGACTATGGCCTCAGCCAGTTAACCACGGCCTTTTTCGTAGGAGCCTCAGTGGTATTAATGGAATACCTGCTGCCGCGAGACGTTATTCGTGCGGTCGAACGTTATCGAATTACCGCAATAGCAGCTGTACCACCACTTTGGAATCAGTTAGCGGATTTAGTGTGGCCCGAGGCAGCTCAAGAATCATTACGCTACATAACCAATAGCGGTGGAGCGGTGCCGGCGGCTCTATCCGACAAGCTCCATTGCGCCCTGCCAAATACTGACATATACCTAATGTACGGTTTAACAGAAGCCTTTCGCTCGACCTATTTACCGCCTGATGAGCTCCGCCGTCGCCCAACCTCGATAGGTAGAGCAATCCCTAATGCAGAGATATCCATCGTTCGCCGTGATGGAAGTATCTGTGACAATCACGAAGCCGGTGAATTAGTGCATGGCGGTCCGCTGGTCGCGTTGGGCTATTGGAATGCACCAGAACAAACCGCTGAGCGATTTAGACCGCTTCCCCTACTGGATAACACTGAGATTGCTGTCTGGTCAGGAGATCAAGCTTACCGAGATGAAGATGGATATCTATATTTTGTCGGTAGAGAGGATGAGATGATCAAGACTTCGGGCTATAGAGTCAGCCCAACGGAAATCGAAGAGGTCTTAGCGACATCAGACTTAGTGAGTGAGGCCGCCGTCTTTGGCGTACCTCACATATCACTAGGACAAGCTATCGTGGCCACCGTGAAAATTAACAACGGCTCAGACGAACAGGCAGTACTTAACCATTGCCGTCAACAGTTGCCTAACTTTATGTGGCCACAGCAACTGATCTCACTTGACTCACTACCACGCACACCCAACGGTAAGATCGATCGCAACTTATTGCATCGTCAGTACCAACACACATTTACCGCTAACCCCGAAGAGGCCGACGCATGAGATCTAAACTAAAAAAGAAAATCATGATCACTTTGGTGGGGGGAGGACATCTGTGGCAAAGCACCTCACTTATGCGCTTGCTCGGCGACAACTATGAGTTTTGTTACGTTACGACGGAACAAAGCATGATCCCTGAAAACTTACCCAGTACCGACGAAGATATTCACCGTATCTGCAGTATTAGTACCATATCGCAAAATGCCCTACTCCATAAACTCAAGCGCAGCTGGAAATCCGTTATTCAGGCCTACCGTATCTTAAAGGTATCAAAGCCTGATGTTATCGTCGGCGTAGGTACATCGATCGCAGTGCCACTACTGATCGCCGCCAAGCTGCAAGGTACTCCCAGTGTTTTTATTGAAAGTATCACTCGGGTCAGTGATCTATCCACCACTGGACGGCTAATCCTCAGACTAAAACTCGCCACACGCTTTTACGTGCAATGGTCTGAACTACAAGCTCGCCACAAAAACACCATTTACTCGGGCACCGTATTATGATACTTGTCACCGTAGGGACGACTATTCCATTTGATTCTCTCATCAAAAAGGTCGACGAACTCTGCGCAGATGGCACTATCGAAGAGTCGGTACTTTGCCAAATAGGAAAAGGACAATATGAACCTTCACACTGTGAGTTTTTACGCTTTCTACCCAACTTAAATGCTGAAATTGACAGTGCTTCTCTGGTGATAGGGCATGGCGGAACTGGTACGACACTTGATTTAATTCAGCGCAAGAAGCCGTTTATTGGCGTAGCGAATCCTCTTGCGGCTGACGCGCACCAAGAACACTTTCTTCGGCGTTTGGCGAAAGATATCGATATTCTATGGACTAAAGATCTAGAGCTCTTGGCATCCTTAGTGCAGCAGGCTCAACAGGCGAACTTCGCTCCGAGTGAGCTGCCTAGTCTCGTCCACGAACTCACCGATTTCATTGATAAACTCCCGCTTCATAGCGACACCTACACTGGTGCTAGGCGAAGCTGATCATGACGAGTCAGGAAAAACCAACTCATGCGCCAATGGATCAATTCCCATATCTCGATGGTGTCTTGCAGGTGAATGGTCGACGTATTCAAGATATTATTGAGCAAGTTGGTACGCCTTGCTATTTGTACGACCGCAACTTAATCGATGTTCGAGTCAAAGAATTGCGTGCGTCCTTACCGTCCGAAATTCATCTACATTATGCGATGAAGGCCAATCCAATGCCGGAAATTGTAGAGCATTTGGGACAACAAACTGATGGTATTGACGTCGCATCACACGGTGAACTCAGCGTGGCACTGGCCTGTGACAACGACGCAAAGAACATTAGCTTTGCCGGCCCCGGTAAGAGTCAACAGGACTTACTAGCGGCCATTGAGGCCGGGGTAATCATCAATGTTGAATCCGAAAGTGAACTCAACCGAATCGTAGGTATTTCAGAAAACCAGCACAAGCGCGCAAGAATCGCGTTTCGAGTCAATCCCGACTTTGAGCTCAAAGGCTCTGGGATGACCATGGGCGGTGGCGCTAAGCCCTTTGGCATCGACGCCGAAAAGATTCCTACCCTACTTCAATCACCGCTGCTAACTCTCGTGGACTTTCAAGGTTTTCATATCTTTTGGGGATCACAGAACTTAAGTCCAGAATTAATCATCGATGCCCACAATAAAACCTTCGCCCTCGCTCGGCGTTTAAGTAAAGAGCTCAGTACTCCCCCAAAATGGCTAAACATAGGCGGAGGGCTTGGCGTGCCCTATTTTCCTGGGGAAAGACGACTCAACCTAGCGCCTATCAGTGCCAATCTCGAACAGCTTTTGGATGAATATCAAGAGTTTCAAAATACAGAAATTGTCATGGAGCTGGGTCGCTATCTAGTCGCGGAGTCGGGGCTGTACGTTTGTGAAATAATTGAGCGTAAAGATTCACGCGGAGAAACATTTTTGATTACCAATGGTGGGCTTCACCATCATTTGTCGGCATCCGGTAACTTTGGCCAAGTTATTCGCAAAAACTACCCCGTGGGTATCGCGACTCGCGCGCCAAACTCAATCACTGAAATCGTTTCCGTAGTTGGCCCCCTGTGTACACCTCTCGATTTACTGGCACATAAAATGCGATTGCCAGTTTCTGAACCAGGCGACCTATTTGTAATCTATCAGTCAGGCGCTTACGGCTTTAGCGCGAGCCCACAACGATTTTTGAGCCATCCGCTAGCGGCTGAACTGCTCATCTAGACGGCATCTTCTTACATGAAGGGAGTCATATGAAAATCACCTTTATCGGCCACGCCTCAATATTAATAGAGATACAAGGCATCAAAATATTATCGGATCCTTGGTGGGGGTTTCCCTGCTTTGGCGCACAGTGGTGGACCTACCCAAAGCCGGCTACTCAGTTAATAGATCCAACGCAGATTGATTATGTGTATATCTCTCACGGTCATCACGATCATTTTCATCTAGGTACGTTGAATCAATTCAAACCTTACGCGACCATTTTGGTCTCTTCTAAAGTGAACCTAGAAGAACCCCTAAAAAAGCAGGGTTACACGGTACAAACGGTTAGCCCAGAAAAACCCACAGTCCTCTCGAATAAGATTGAATGTGAAGTGTGGCCTACCTATGGCGGAGACACATTGATGGCAATCAGTGACGGCTCTGAGGTGTGCGTAAATGCCAACGATGCATTACATGCTGCTCCAACGTCAATTCAGGATCAATACGTGGAAAAGCTCATCAAACGCTTTGTCCACATCGATTACTTCTTCTGTGGCTATGGTGTCGCCTCACACTTTCCCAACTGTTACAAAATCCCAGAAAAGAACTATGAAAAAACCGCCATTAAAAGACAGAAGCACTTTAACCAAATGTGGGGTCGAATCGTTGAGGCACTAAAACCCAGTTTTGCCTTCCCCTTTGCAGCAGATGTAGCTCTACTGGACGACGATCTAATTTGGTCAAACAAACCCACCCACGATAGTGGTACCCCAGTTTCAGACCTTAGATTCAAAAGCCCCGAATTATCGGTCGCCATGGAACATATTGCGCCAGGTTTCATCATTAACAAACGAGCGATAACAAAACGTATTGTTCGTCAGCGTTTCAATGAAGAACTATTTCGTGACATCATGAAAAAAGAAATTCAACAAGCGAATCGTCACATGCCGCCGAATTCGACGCAGATCGACGACATCAACCAATTGGTAACGAGTAATATTGAGCGCATCCGCCCCTACCTAACGGAGTATCAAGGAGACTATTTGTGTAAGGTGATATTTCACGGCACCGATGATCATATTGTGATTCGAAAACACGGAGCCGATATTGCCTGTGAGGTAAACCCCAGCGATCAAAGTCAACCAGACGTCATAATGAAGACTCGGGGTTCCTATCTAAAAAGAAGTCTATCGATACCGCACGCTGCAGAAGTATTGTTTGTCGGTTCAGGGACTATTATTGAATATAGCGACGTGCACACGGCTTTCAGTAATCTTCACAATGAGCTCAAGGCTATCGTTAGTTATCGCAGCTCTTCACCTAAGTCTCGCTATGGGGACAACAGCGCCGTAAGTTACCGGCTAAAATCAACCATCAAACAGCTGTTAGGCAGAAAAAGCAGCAGTCTTTATGATCTATCAGAGTGGACAGTGTTTGACTCCGACCCGATCGACGCGACCTCTTCTAACATTGACGCTAAAGTTGCTGCACCGAATTGACGAGAATATTTTTTGATCGTGGCTTCACTCGCTACTGAGGCGGTATTGTGTAAAATACTGTCAATAAAACTCAGTAGACCCGTTTCAATTAACGCAGTGTCGTCGAGCGGTACGATAGAAGGTATTTTTGCTTCTAGCATGGTGGTCGCGGTATCTCCGGCGCGATCCGTTAGCGCAAATATCGGTTTCCTGCAGCGAAAGTACTCGTATATTTTCGCTGGGATTTGATGATTGCAATTACTAGATTGAAATATCAGTAAACCATCTACTTCTAACATCTCGATCAGTGCTTCACGATAGCCAATACTGGGCTGCAAGCTGATGATATCGTCGATTCCCGCCTCGTCTAACATTCTTTGATACACGTTATCGTGACCACTTGCTCGAAGGATAATTTGCAGATTACCAGCTGTTACAGCGCCCTTTTTCTTCAATGCTGCCACTGCAGCGAAAAATGCTCTCGGGTCTCGCTCTGAGGGGTAGAGAACACCACTGTGAAGTAATTTTAGCGGCGTGGGATCGATTGTAGATGATGACGCCATTGCCCGACTGCCATCAGGCGTTATCCCAAGTGCTAACGAGCTCTCAAGCTCTCGAAAGATACTTTCGTTGTAACCGTTGGGAATCAATGTCCACTTATTGTCTGGTTCTTGCGGGTACCGTTGACGATACATTTCTACCGCTCCAGGGGTGGTAAAAATAGCCCGACTGCAGCTCTTCACTACTTGTTGTTCCAGCCACACAAAAACCGCTCGACGTCGTCGCTCTCGAGGGTAACCATCCTCGGTCATAGAATCTCGAAAATCTGCTATCCACGGCAACCCAGTCAATTTGTGCAGGACCAAGGCAATAAGATGTGCCGTCGCGATCGGATAGGTCGAAAACAACACCCGTGGTTTATATCGCCGAATCATGACCAAGCCTGCGAGCACTCCCCCCAAACACCAACTAGACCAGCGATCGGGCAATGCCATCATGTCTAAATAGCGTCCTGCCACCGCTAGGTGTCGCGCCGTATCCAGCCCCCAGGCGCGAGTAACGTGTACCTCGTTAGGAATGTCGGCCATCTGCCCATCACTGGTTGATTCGTAGGCTCTAGCGTTTGCACTAAGTACGAGAGGTAACCAATTATGAGCTAGTAAGTCGCGAGAAAAGGAGAGCGTCCTCTGAACACCGCTGCTGACTCTTACTGGAGGATAATGGTACGCGACCATTAGCACCTTGCTTTCGTCATCTAGCATGACCGGATCCATTGCTTCGTCCAACTTTCAACGGTTGATTTCCACTCGCGGCGGGAGAAAGTATGATCTGCGGCAATATCTCGCCGTGTCACCCTTGCCGAAGAAAAAATGCGCTTAAGCTCGGGTACTGACTCCAGTGCGTCTCCAAATTCTGCTGCGGTGAGGTCTTTACCGCTCAATATCAATAATACCTTACCCGAGAATTGCTCTAGCGCTCGGGCCATCGTCAGCGACAATGCTTGGTTAGATCCAACACTATCGAATCCAACGTTACCTCTACTAGCCGTGCCGCCGGAGTTTTTAGAAATTTCACTCTCCCGCTGACTAAAGTGAGCCTTTTTTACCAGTTCCGCTAGAGCGTATATTGAAGCTTTAATGTCTAGGCCACCCATTCTCACTTTTCGCCAAAATTCACGACTCATTAGACGTTGCAGATAGTAATGCTTCAAGTAGGCCTTAGCTTCTCCAGTGTCGGAGCGCACCCACGGGTTCAATAAAACCACCCCCTGAATCCGACTGTCCGTGGGAGCATAGGCCGCCGCCGCCGTGCCGCCATCGCAAAGCCCCCATAACACAACTCGCTTAAGCCCCGGTGTTCGTAGTACTAGCGCATCAACTGCGGCGCGTATATCTTCACCAATGCTCTCGAATCCGAGAAACTCACCGGCTGCATCCCCCATGCCCCGATAATCCATTCGAAGTACCGGCACGCCGCTCTTCGCCAGAGCTCGTCCTAGTTCGACGAACTGACGATGGCTGCCGACTCGATACTGAGGCCCTCCCACAACGACGACTACACCAACGGCGGGATTTGGCTGATAAAACTGGGGATCGGGTTTATGCAAAATACCTATAAGCAATTGCTCGGCGCAGGTAAAGGACAGCGCGCATTCCCTCCCCCATGCCGCCGAGTACGGCTGATGTTTAACTTCGTTTAGCTGGTCGACATTGAAAGGGGTATTGTCAATCGGACTGATACCTTCTTTCATCCGCTCAATTTGTGCCCTAGTTGCGTTAAGCAATGCCGGAACAACTACGACCTCCTGTGTTGCCCAAAAGGCTGCGCCGTTCACAACCTCTGAATACAGTTCAATTCCTTGCTCCCTCCAGAGCGCTATAACGCGCGCAGAAGAAACCGGTATTTGAGGCAGCTCCTGTGATGACATCTCAAACCAGTAAACCGGTGTTTCATTGGGCAAGCTATAATCGCAAAGTTTCATGGCGTCGATGTCTTCAACCCAAGTTTTGCCCAGTCTATACCCTGCGACTTCTATCTCCTCGCCTCGTGCCAACTGTGCGCGAAGCCCTGACACTGTCGTCTTCTCTCTTTCGTCCTCCGTCACCGCGACATCTGCGACATCTGCGACATCTGCGACTAGGTCACTAACCAGACGCAGTCGTAAAAACTGAGTCATCCAGATTGTTCCAGACAATACCGGTTGCCAAAAAATGACCCCCGCTAAATGAATGTTGGGCGTAGAGAGTATAGATTGGGCCAACTGCGCCGCCATTAGACATCCGCCTCGCAAGCCAAACAACCACAGCTGATCAACGCCGTTGTGCGACAACCAATTTACTGCTGCTTGAGCTTGCGACTGCCATCTTGACCAACTTGCGTCAGCCAATTCACCAACACTATCGCCGGTGCCACTATAGTCGATGATCATTACGCCAAAACCGTTTTCAGAGAAAACCCGCATTTGATCGGCTAACATTTTTCGAGATTTATTCAATTCTTCGACAAACGGAGGCAAACAAAGTACCCAACGCGACGGGCGAATACTCTTCCCGTTGAGGGTTGGCAATACTAAATTACAAAAAATAGGACCTGACTCGGTCGGCAAAAAGAATGGAATCATCACCGTGTAAATTATCCTGACACTTTTTTGTTCAAAAAATCCTGTAATGCTCCAATCGTCTCAAAAATATCAGCACTTATTTCATCGTCTTCCATAGCCACGCCAAAATGATCTTCAAATGCGGTAATCACCGCGACAACGGCCATTGAATCAAACTCAGGAATACTGCCTAACAGCATCGTATCTCGACTAAATTCATTGACCCGACCCCCTAGCTGTAAAACTTCTCCGACAATTTGTTTAACCTGATCCAAGGTGATATCCATTGACCCCATCAGTAATTCTCCTATCCCAATAATTTTGTTCGCCACCTACAAATTCTTGTGGAATAAAGCGCTTTGTAACTGCAAGATTAGCAGCTAGACTAAGTTCATGTACATCAAGGATGAGACTTTAGATGAAACAAGCAAGCACAACGTCTCGCGCCTTATCTACTGACAGCTTGTTTGTCGAACTGATGAAGGATCATCGCTCACTAAACTTTGCATTCGACGCTCCTGCGTTCAAAAAATCTCTGCAACCTTCCTTGCAATCATTAAACGCCCAAAGAGAAGGGTTTTGCTGTCAAACTAGCGGTGACTTGGCCTTCGATAGCACAGATTGCCGCTCTGCATCACTCTTGTCTATCGTTATAGGAAATCCATACTGGGTAGAAACTGAGTTCCAAACCATTGCCACTCAACAAGGTAATGCGCGTGCGCTGCTGCATAGCTACCAGCGGTATGGCGAGAATTTCTTGAGCGGCATTAAGGGCGCTTTCGCATTAATATTAGTGGACCATAACAATCAGCGCCTAACCTCATGTATCGATCGGTTAGGTCAATTTTCACTGTACTTTGCTGAAACATCCGACAGCTGGGTAATCGCCTCTGACGTTAGTTACTTACTTAATCACCCAAAAGTAGATAAGGAAATAACCGAGCAAGGTCTATATAACTATATTTACTTTCATATGGTGCCCGCACCCGGAACCATCTACCGAGGTATACGAAAATTACAAGCCGCTCATCGCCTCACCCTCGACCAAAACCGCAGCACTATCGATCGTTATTGGACACCTACGTTTTCGGAACATCCCAGCGGGAACATCGATGACTACGCTGAACAACTCAGAGAACATCTTCGCAACAGCGTAAAGAGAGCGACGCAATACAGCGATCACACGGGTTGCTTTCTCAGTGGCGGCCTCGACAGCTCAAGCGTCGCGGGATTTATGTCACAGGTATCCCATGGCGAAGCATTTTCAATCGGATTTTCGGCCGACGGCTACGACGAAATGGAGTACGCTCGTCTAACAGCAAAACACTTCAGTGTTAAACTAAATGAATACTATGTTACTCCCGATGACGTAGTCGACGCATTGCCCCTAGTTGCCAGCAGCTATCTCGAACCGTTTGGGAATTCATCAGCTCTGCCCGCCTACTTTTGCGCTCGTCTAGCGTCAAGACAAGGTATTGCTGCGTTACTAGCTGGCGATGGTGGCGATGAGATATTTGCAGGTAATGAGCGATATGGCAAACAGCGTGCGTTTTCCCCCTACTTAAGTATTCCTTCTAGTCTGCGCGAGGGAATAATCAATCCTCTTGTCAATAGGCTGCCCGACGGATTTCCTGTGGCCAGCAAAGCGAAAAATTACTTAAGGCAAGCAAACACACCACTACCAGATCGACTACAGGCCTACAATTTTTTGCATCAATTTCCCGCCAAAAGCCTCTTCAGGAAAGACGTTCTTGAATCTGTCAATAAAGAGGAGCCACTCAACATCCAGCGAAAAATTTACAATACACCCGAGGGTAGCTCCCCACTCAATCGTCTACTTTACTTAGATTGGCAGTTCACTCTCGCAGACAACGATTTACGTAAAGTCAGCCATATGTGTGCCCTAGCGGGTACAAAAGTCCACTACCCAATGCTCGATGACGAGCTGGTTGAATTTTCCTGCCAGATACCCAGTCGCTGGAAACTAAAAAACTCTCCATTCAATACCAATCAGGGATTGCGTAGTTTCTATAAATACGCTCTTAAAGGCTGGCTTCCAAATGCCACTATCAACAAGAGTAAACAAGGCTTTGGACTACCTTTTGGCGTGTGGTTATCGACCCACAAACCACTACGTGAAATGGCCTACGAAGCACTCGATCGTATTAAACAACGGGAGATTTTTCACAACGCCTTTATAGACCGATGCGTCAAACTTCATCGAGAAGGACACGCCGCCTACTACGGAGAGCTCATTTGGTTGTTGATGGTGCTAGAGTTCTGGCTGGAGCGTCACCAGAGCTCAGTGTCTATGGAACGGGTCGCATGAGCGATATTCGCGAAGTGGCAGACTTTCCAGAACCGAGCATTCCGCTATCGCCGGTTATCTCCAGTCGTTCACTGACCCGCTACGGAATCAATAACAGCGCTTCACTGTTAGACGCTCGCTACAGGCGCTACGTCACCAGTGGCCGAGCAGCTATAGCCCTAGCCCTCGAAAAGACCGGTATACATGCCGGTGATGAAGTTCTGATACCCGCATTTCATTGTGAATCAATGGTATCGCCAATTCGCTGGCGTAACGCAAGCGCTGTGTTCTATCAAATACAACTTAATACCACCATCAATCTAGCTGACATCGAAGCTCGAATAACATCGCGTACCAAAGTAGTACTGGCTACTCATTATTTCGGTTTTATGCAAGATTTTCGACCACTTCGAGAGTTGTGTGACAAATACAACCTAGTTTTTATTGAAGATTGCGCTCACGCTTTTTTTGGCTCTATCGAAAATGTTAAAGTCGGTGATCTAGGTGATTTTGCGATCGCTAGTACCATGAAATTTTTCCCCCTTTATGATGGCGGTTTACTCGTCTCCAATCGACATTCACTCGCCGATGTCGAATGCAGCGCGCCCGGTTTTAGCACTGAGTTAAAGTCACTGTTCAATACCCTCGAAAAATCAATTGCTTACAAGAGACTAGGTATATTGGGCCGGATTCTCGACCAATTGATGTCGGTAAAAACACTCCTCTGGAAGCTTCTAAAATCCTCAAGTAATTTGCAAACTAGCGGTCCAGCCTCTTCCGAAGGAGCCTATCACTTGGATGAGCAATGGATCCATGTCGCTACCACCAAAGTTTCAAATAAGATACTCGATCACAGCGATTGCGACCGTATATGCTCGACCCGTCGCTCTAACTATATACGGCTTCATCAAGCACTTTCCTGCTTGCCAGGTGTTCGGCCGCTTTTCCCCGCGCTGACTGAACACTGTGTGCCTCTGGTATACCCACTCTACTTCGAACAGCCGCTTCACCACTTCAACACCCTCAAACAGCAAGGTGTACCGATTTGGCGCTTTGGAGAATTTCTCGATCCACAGGTCAACGATAGCGACTTCGCTGACAGTATTGAACTTTCACAACACATCTTTCAGTTTCCATGCCATCAGGAGCTACTGAACAGCGAACTAAATTGGATGATCGAGAGAATTCAATCATCTCTATTAAAAGACAAACAAGGAACCTCCGACAGTGACACTTATAGGCTGGACTCTGTACCCTATAGACAAGTTTCCTGATTGGCAGGACACTTGGCAAAGGCTTAATCAACAAAATGGAGCCAGTGCTCTTTTGAGCCTAGACTTCGTCAAGCCGCTACTGCAATGCTTCGGTCACGACGATCTAAATTTGGCAGTCTATTGCAGCCAACAGAAAAACGTAGAGGCGATGACAATCATAGAATCTACCGGAGCGGGTCAATGGCAGACATTTCAACCGTCTCAGGCTCCTGTCGGCATGTGGCTACAACTGCCGTTTCTCGACTCAAAGACACTCACAAGCAACTTACTACGCGCGGTGCCAGGGTTGAACTGGGTCTTCGGCATAACTCAACAAGATCCGACGTTACTAACTAGACAACAATCCACCGGGCGCCTGTCGAGTATCAATTACATCGATACCGCACGTCTTTCTACCACCGGTGACTTCGACGAATACCTAGCCAAGCGAAGCAAAAACCATCGCCAGAATTTACGCCGCCAACGCAACAAGTTGCAACGTGAAACGATTATCACTCACCTAGAGGTAATCAATGACGCCACAGCTGTTAATGAAGCTATCGAGCAGTACGGTGAGTTAGAAAGTTCAGGCTGGAAGAGCGACACTAACACCGCTATTCACATCAATAACGATCAGGGACGCTTCTACCAACGGCTGTTAACCAATTTTATGCAGCGCTCTTCAGGATTGATATTTAAATACTACTATAACGAAAACCTGGTCGCCATCGATCTTGCGATACAGCAAGAATCAACCCTTATAATTCTAAAAACCACCTATGACGAATCGGTGACAAACTCATCACCAGCGGTATTAATGCATCAAGAAATTTTTCGATTTCTGTTTGACTACAAAAGCGTAGAAGTCGTTGAATTCTACGGTAAAGTAATGGACTGGCATCTCAAATGGACGGATGACCTTCGTACTATGTATCACCTAACGTACTATTCTTGGCCCGCCAAAATCGCCAAAAAAGCGATGTACATTACCGAGCCAGTTCGACAACTACTGCGGCGATAGGAATAGAAGCCACCATGTCGAGTAGCAAGATACCACTAATCTCGAGACTTAAGCTGTGGATGTTTATGGCTATAGAAATCATCGCCGCACGAGCAAGTACGACGTCTATAGCACCAAAACCCTATGAGCCATCAAATGTTCTTGACTCGACCGACATTAGCCACTGCTTATGGGTATATGCTTCCACAATTGGTGAACTAAACGCCATTTCCATCTTAATCGATGAGCTCGTTTCGCAAATGAAATTCAGTCAGTTGGTGATCTTAACCGATCACCCACACTATCAAGAATCCATGAGCTACATCTACCCAAAAGCAGTCATAGTTGATCATGGGATTAACGGGGCTCATATCACCTCGTTGATCAACAAGTATAGACCAACGCTATTTTTGATCGCCGAAATACCAAGTATCATGTTCGACGCCCCATGTAGGCTATCGGCAAGGATCATATACACATGTAAGAGTGCAGGTGCACGAATCTGCGTTGTCAACGGATGGATTTACAATGAGTCGACGACTTGTCGAATTGACGCCATCGAAAAAAAGTTACTCGGAAGTGAAGTAAATACGTTAGTTGACGATTTTTTCATGCAACGAGAGGAGGATACCAAAATCTTACTCTCGCTCGGCATTAAGAAAAAAAAGATTACCGTTACCGGAAACCTAAAGTTCGACGCTGTCGCAATAAAGCCCCTCGACAAAGAGTTTAGAGAACAAATATCAGCCGATGCCAGTCGCCCCATATTAACCTGCGGATGCGTCACTAATATAGAAGAACAAAAGATAATCATTGATGCCTTTAGGCGTTTTAAGCTCATCCGTCCAGAGAGCCTTCTCGTGATAGCACCCCGCCATCCCGAGAGAGCTGACCGAATGAATATCTTGAAAGACATACTGTCTGATCTTCGTCTAAACTTCATCTTTCGTACAGAACAAACTCAGGCGATTACGCTAGATACTGACGTTCTTGTTCTCGACACCCTAGGAGAGCTAAAGAAATTCTACTCCATCGCAGATATTTGCTACGTCGGGGTTAATCACAACATATTGGAGCCCTTGTCATTTTCTCGCCCTACGCTAATAACCGATGGTTGGAACCCCCAGTACCCCAGTTTTCCGGTCTATCAGGCGCTAAAGAATACTCAAGCCTTGAAGCATACGACTCAAAAAAACCCGGAGACTATAAGCGAACTATTCAAACAGCTCATCGAAGATCGATCAGATAATCGAAGTCGTACTATAATGACCTCTATCGACTCACTTCAAGGCTCTCTAGACGTTCATATGCGAAAGCTAAAAGCCGTTAACAAGGAGATGTGACGACATGACCAGCGCTAACCGAGTAATGATTCTAGGAGGAAATTTTTGCGGTAATATCGGCGACCTCTTTATCGTTGAAGCCGTCACTACTTTTTTCGCTGAGCAATACCCTAACCTACAGATCGACATATACCCCTACCCCATTCGCAACGACAAATTCGTAAGCTTACCCTTTGCCACAAGGCACTCCAAAAACACCAACGTTTGTGAGCCCGCATCACGCCTACGAGGTAGTGTCGACGCCTTAATGCGCAGCCACCCAATCGTCGAGCAAGTGGTTAGTCGGTATTACTACGGATGGTTGGGGCACCTAGTGCGAACAATTGGACAGAAACCGATCAATACATCCTATGATCTGGCAGTTGTACTGAGCGGCGAAATGGATACACCCTATTCACAATTAGACGTACACAGCTATCTCAGAGATTTTGAGGTTCGACGTAAGAGTGTTATTTACGGGCCAGTTTCCATTTCTGAAAAACCTCAGCACGAGCATTTCTTAAGGGCTAGGTTCTCAGAAATCGAAAAAGTAGCGATTCGAGACCCCGTTACGTTGAAACGATTGCAGGCACAAGGGCTCAAGAATACTCAATTGATCCCAGATGGCGCATTTTTGGCCGCAAGCCCAGTCATAAATCGTACCAAGGAGTCGCTAAAAGGTGCCATAGCGGTTTGTCTGCATGCTCGCTGGTATCAACAAAGAAACCTAACGGCGTTGGTTGAGGCGATTTGCGAGGCCGCGGAACAACGTGATTCGACGGTAACTTTCTACTGCACTCACCCTAAAGAAGACTACCAATTGATGCTTAAACTGACCAACATTGTAAAACCCATTCATAACGCGAATGTCACCTGCCCTACCAGCACCCAAGAGCTTCAGACAATCTGTGAATCTAGCGATCTGGTAATCTCTGACAGACTACATGGCCTACTAATAGCGCTCATATCTGGCTGTAATATACTTCCCTTAGCGACCCGAAATAAGGTGAAAGGTTACTGTGAATACCTCCAGATTGACGACTATTTAACGGGGATTGAAACGGGTGAAAAAATCCAAGAAAAAATTAATTTGATACTAGATAACTACTCGACGCAAAGAGAGACGCAGAGAAGATTCGTCATGGAGTCGAGCAATAAGGTGAAAGGCTACTACAGAGCCTCGATAGAGTCAGCTTTGTCCAGCAATGAACAGGAACAAAATTATGACCCCAGAGACAACCAACTTGACTGCATAGGGCCATAGGCACAATGAACAAAGAGGTCTCACTCTATCTAGACATGATCGGCTTCTTAGTGGCAATCGTCATTTTCCTTGGGCACACCTCAAATCGACGTGTTATTGGCGAGCATTTTTCGCAAGCTAACCGTTCAGATGTAAAAGCTAAAAGAGGTTGGCAAGGGGATTGATGCGAAATTTCTACCACAGCACATCAATAGACAGGGTCTATCATTAACGCATATATCCTTCACTCACCAACTAACCAGAAAAGAGATTCTACATATGTGTACCGTCAATGAAATGGAAAGGATAGATCTCAGCATTGTGATACCCTACTTTAACGACTCTGAACATATAGAGAGCTGTGTAAAGTCAATAGTTGATCAGACGGGAAATCTACCAACATATGAAATAATCATAATAAACGATAAAAGTACTGCTCAAGGCTCTTTTAGCAAATTAGTCGAAGTAAAAAATAGATACTCCGAAAATTGCCGAATAATTATCATCCAAAATTTGTGGAAACGCGGCGCCGGAGCCGCACGAAACACTGGGATTTCGGCCGCTAGTGCAGAGTGGATAGCCTTTTTGGATGCAGACGATATCTATACCCCAGGCTCACTCGAAGCTCGCTGGGAAATAGTAAGAACGGCTCCTGAGGCCAAGTGGATATCTTCGGACTATATCGGCATGACCCACTGCGGAAAAGTCGACCAACTCTCATTTGGTACCCAATGGTTGACATCCCTACCAGAAGCTAACAATGCCATATCAACCAAGAGTAAGTACGCTGTACTACAGAAACCCGTCGAGAAAATAAACTACGGAGTAGTCTTTCTAATTACGGTAATGGTGAAAAAATCGCTACTGATTCAGGTCGACGGATTTAACGAAAACCTAAAGATCAATCAAGACTTTAATCTTTGGGTAAGATTGGCGGCCAGCACCGATCTACATTATTCGCCCTATATAGGCTCTCAATATCGACGACACGACAACAACACAACAAAATCTGCAGCTACTCTTCCGCCTCATTACTGGAAGCTAAAAAGTATAAACAACCTCATTGAATGCGAAGACCTAGAAAATCACCGAACATACTTAAGAGGTCTTAAAGTATATTATCTCAAAAAAAGAGCGTACAAAAACAGAAAAAATAGGAAGTACTTCGCGGGGCTTATATCTTCCTTTGAACTGGTAACACAACAGCCAGTTTCGTACTCAAACTGGAAATCGTTTGTGGCAGCGAGTTTAGGAATGTGATTTTTATGCCGCTAGAATAGCTGCTCCACGCTTTGGTCCAAATCAGGGAAGATCTTCGAGGCATAAGCCAATATTCGCCGATCACCGAAGTAGCGTCTAAACGTCTCATCGTCGCTAAATCGCTTCCATCTGTCTTCGGTTTTCATCTTGCTGGCACTGCCATTATAGCGTTCACGATCGAAACTACTGCCGCCGCCGAAATCTGGAACCGAATTAAAGCCCTCATCAGTAAACCTCAAATTTAGTTGATCACTCAGCAGACGGCGATAGGACTCATCTTCACTCCATTGATTATAATTCACACAGACCCTGTGACGAAGATACTGGGTTTCACCCAAAAACTCCTTAGCATGCTCTAACCAGATATCGAGAATATTCGTTTCCCAGCCTTGTAAATCGAACCTTCCCGAGTGATATCGACTTGCCATCAAGTTAAACGGATCCCTTAATATCAAGATATCGAAAATTTCTTGGCTAGCCCCAAAAAAACGAAGTCGTCGATTCTCACTAACTTCGTTCACTAGCTTTTTGATACTGTAATCTTCATAACTATGTATCAAATAGTCTTTTTTGGAGCCTATTCCAAGTGCATCTAAGCGCAATCTTTCACGGCCAGGTTCACCCTGATAGAATGATTGTTTACTAAATTCATCAACAATAAATTTGTCTCTTCTCTCGGGTTTTGAGCTGAGTAGAGAATAGATATAGCGATAAGGGTTTTCACCTAACCGCAGATTATTCAGATAACAACCGCTTCCCGTGCACTGACTTTCTATCCAATTAATAATTGCGTGGTTGCCACTACGCCGCAACCCAGCGACTAGGTATTCGTTGCCAATTGTTGCCTCGTTTTTCGAAGTTGCTAGGCGCCAAAAATCCAGAAAATCTTCTGCCTGAACTCTACATTTTCCAGAAAGTCTATCCAACGTATAAACGGGATGTTTGATGGCCACACTCAACTGCTCTCTAAGCGACATAATATTCACCAAGCTTTACTTGTATTCGTCAACAATATTGCGCACCAATTAGGCGGGATATCTTACCTGCTTTTGAATCCCACGAATTACCCTTTGCAATATCACGTCTCATACAGACTGTGCTCTCGCACTTCTCTGCTATACCCTGCTCAATCATCGAAATCCATTGTTCGTCGCTTTTCGCAATAGAAATAACGCTTCGGTATTGTCGCACTGCATCGATATCGCAACTCACAATAGCCTGCCCTGAAGCAAGGTATTCATTCAATTTTAATGGATAGCCAGAGTCTGCCCACAAGCCACTGCCAAGTCGATAATTCATGATATTGACCGTTGAATGGGTCACATATTGCGGCAGTTCTGCCACTGGCTTGTAACCCAAAAAGTGTACATTTTCTCTGAGCGAGAGTTCTCTATAAGAGTCTGCCGTGACGTCGTCAAGAAAGCTAACTTTACCAATGAAAAACCACGACCAATCAGGCCTGATTTTTGACAATCTATTGATCAAGAGCAAATCCACTTTCCGATTAATATTCCCTGTGTAAACGATTTTAGGGCCACTCACATTCGAGAATTCTATTGGCTCTAGGTAACGTGCAGAGAACGCAGAGTAATCTACTCCGTTTTCAATAAGGTTCACCTTTCTCCCCGATAAAGACTCAAGCGATTGCGCGATCTTATTTGACGATGCGACAATGATGTCGGCATTATCAAGCATCCACCTGTGATTCGCCTCTTGAGTCTTTGTCCAACCTGGCAGAGCCTGAAATTGGTCATAGACATGATAGACCGAACACTTGGCATTAAGTGGTAATAAGTAATCTCTAAAGTTTGGACTAAAGAAATAGCCTACGCCTTCACCCTCACGCCAGTGAAGATTTCGCTTCCATTGACAGATAGAGGAAGCCACCAAGATCCTATCTAGGGCCGTTCCGCCCCTAAATTTAATCGGAAGTTTCCCAATTGATTGAACTTTTATTCGATCTATTTCTACTACTTTAGGGAATAGTTTGGCCTTGCGCCAACTGTTCGTACCAACCTCCCACCGATGTAGGGGTCCTTGACTGTATAGCACGTCAAACGACGTTGAGAGTCTAGAGAGAATTTGCTGCCGATTCATCCAAGGGCCGAACCACGAGTGAGGAGCCAAGGCGACCATAGGTATCATTAGCGAATCAACCTCCTAAATCGACCCCAATAGGTATAGCTGAGATCAATCATTAAACGCTCTACTCCTTCAGGCCGCCTCATCGCACACCACAATGTAGCTATCGCAAGGATATATGTAATCGCTCCTATAGCCACCATTGCAATCAAAATTACATAGTTTGGTTGAGAGTCTAGCCATACGTCATGTACATAAAGTAGCAAAAAAACCATCACCAATCCAGAAACTATCGGTCGAAAAATAACGTTTAAGTATGAAGAAAGTCCAACGTGCAAAACCCTAGTTTGAACGATCAAAGCCATAATATATGAGGCACAAGCGCTCAGAAATATTCCCTGAGAAATTCCGACTAAGCCGCTCTCAAGGTGAAGGAAATAGATTGAAGGGATTAACACCACTAATCTAACAAAATTTATTCCCACTGAGAGCTTGGGTTGACCTATCGCCATGTTCAGTGCCCCTATATTCGACATAACGCTCAGTAAGAGGTAGCTTATGGATAGCCACTGGATCACCGGTATCGTCTGACTCCACGCCTCACCCAAGGCAACATAAACCAACGGCTCGGCAACCAGCCAGATACCTAAACATGCTGGAAACGCGGTTAAGGCAATAAATGACATCACCTTCAAGTAGGTTTCTCTTAAATCATCGCGATCATCCTGTTTCATAGCGTAACCTGGTAACGTTGATTTATTGATTGCAGAGATCAGTTCAGTCGTTGGAACATTGACCACCTCATCGGCGACATTTAGAAAGCCTGCAGAAGATACCCCTAGTAGCTTACCGGCCATTAGCTTAGGAACATTATAGGATAGGTATTTGAGAATATTGTTAAAAAATAGCCAACCTGACATTCCTGCCATCTCATTGATTGCTTTAAGAGAGAGCGCGGGCCGATAGGGGTGCGCGTAGTGAGAAAACACATTGGTCACTATTGCACCAACGATCATCCCTATGACCAAGGCCCAATAATTACGAATATAGTAGGCCATGGAAATCGTGACAATAAAAGTGAGCAGCTTTTTGGCAAATCCGGCCCAAAATAGTATCTGAAAGCGTAGTTGCTTCGTGAAATCTACGATTCCAATATTCTGTATCGACTTCAACAATATCAATGCCGATAGGCACTTTATTACCGCTGAAACCCGTGAATCATCAAAAAACATAGCGACTTTATCAGACACCAAAAAACCGATAATACCGACAGTGGTCAAGATAATGAGGCGGATAGTCCACACCGTATCATAGTGGTACTTTTGCATATTCTGTTTGTGAATCAAAACAGTACTAAAACCAAAATCTGACATCAGTTTAAGAAAACTAGCGACGCCGACCGCCAACGCCACCACGCCAAAGTCGTCCGGCGTCAGTAGCCTAACGAGAATCAACGTACTGATAAGCCCCAGCCCTCGATTAACAATTCTCGCGAGCAGAGTCCAAAAGGCGCCATGCAGAATCTTTCTATTCGTATCTTCCACTTAACATTACTCTTGCTTGCAGTCTGAGAATAATCTGCCCATTATTACAGTATCACCACAATCGATGACCCTAAGTCTTCAATCGCCATAATTTAATATACGAGTTTTCTATAGAACTCATTATTTTGCCTCCGCCACTGAATACATTTTTAATCCAAGGCTAGGGAACGTCACCATGTATTGTCTAAACGTCAAACCCTTAAATTTCACGGTACTTTTTGTTACTTCCATTTTGGCCTCGACGCTTAGTGCCCAAGCCATCGCACCATGGGTGGGTGTTACCCTCAATAACGCGCCATGCCGAGGTGGTGGACAAGGAGCCGGACCCTATGATTATTTGCGTACTGACCAATATATATCTCATATGAAAAAGGTTGATTTGGCACATTTCAGCGCCAACGTTGAACAACTAAAAGGGGCTTCGAAGGGCCGGGGCCGAAACCCCCTACCAGACCTTGACTACACTCTAAGGGCCATTCCCAACCATCACCGAGCACTCAATACCGCAATTCGCTATCACGCTCGTGTAACAAGTTCAGGTGTTAGCTACAGTCTGCGAAGCCCAGTTGAGTGTTATCTTCAACGAGCCATCAACTTCAGCCCTAAGGACGCCTCTGCAATGGCGCTATACGCTATTTTTCTCCACAAGCAAGGCCAATACGATCAAGCAGAACACTGGTACCAAAACGCGGAGGCTCTTTCACCAACAGACTTACAAATAAAGTACAACTACGGTCTTCTATTGATTAAACTCGATAAGCTGGAAGACGCAAGAAATATGGCGAATTTCGTTTATCAACATGGCTACCCTCTCCAAGGACTAAAAAAAATCCTTGAATCCAGCGCCGAAACTTCACCCCTTAGCCCACATCGCGAAGGTTCAATAACAACCGAATCAGAAATTTAATCGGTTGAATATCCCATGGAGTGAAGCGTGGTAATTGAAAGATGTCGCTATCGCGCGTCGACACACCTTTATGAGTTGTAACAGCCAGCGAAAACCCGGCTTTTTCCACCAGCTCTACATGTAGTTCTGAATAGTCCACTTCGAATTTTCCATTCGGATAGGCAAACACCTCTACCTCTTCACCCAATAATTCGGATAACTTATCTCGACCAACTTCAATCTCCATTTTTGCAGACTCACCGTCGAGGCATTTCAGAATAGGATGATTGTCAGTGTGGCCGCCGATACAGAAGCCCATCCTATGTAACTGAAGGATTTCGTCGCTAGACAGCATTAACTTCAACTTTTCAAACCAACCCGGATCACCATAATTTTTTACGATTTCGACGTATCTCTGCCTTAACACGGGAGCCTTATATTTGATGGCCATAATCAATCGATGGGTAGCAGACAACTTCTCAACGTCAGAGGTTAATGGCAACTCGATCAAGCCTAAGCTATCTACGGTAATGGACGAAGCCGTACAACTACGAATGCTCTCAATAATCCAGTCATTCCACATTATCGCTCCATTCTGAAAAGCGGTCGCAATAAAGAAGGTAGCGGGAATTGAACGTTTCTGCAGTATAGGTGCCGCCACCTCCAGGTTGTCCCTGTAGCCGTCGTCAAATGTCACACAAATAGCGTTTTCAGGTAAGCTTCCATCTTTTAGACGTCGACCGGCTTCAAGTAGCGACAGTGGACTGAAGTACTTCGATATCAATGCCATCTGCCATTCAAACTCCCGAGCGGAAGGTACGCCAGGCCTCAAATAATCAGAATTTACCAGAACACTGTGATAACTCAGTATCGACAAACGACCTCTGCCCACGCCCAAAAAAACGCGGGAAGCATATTTAACAATACTTGGATGAAGCCAATCTAGCATCTATACACTCTCAAGATAAAAATATTCTATGTACTATTCACACGCACGTTATCCATAGCTACGCGCTTTTATTCATGAGGTTTTTCCTTCTATCAATCGAGGGTTCGTCTCCCATTCGATTGGTCATTTGATATTTCAACAGGATCGAGAATGCAAATAGATGCCAAGGTAAATCAAAGTAAGCTAGGCTGAGAAACGCACCGCCACTGCAATAGGCGACCAGACACACCTTAATCATCTTTGCCAAAAAGACCTCTTTATCGTCGTCCGATCGTTTCACAACTTTGTCAAGATTTAGCCAGACCATAACTAATATGGTTAAAAATAGAACCAATCCAAGCCAGCCATGATCCCCTAGTGGCCCAAAATAGATACTGTGAGCTGCATGAACTTTCAGTGGGTCGGGAGCATAGCGCGCAAAGGTTTTTAGATTCCATGAATTCAACCCTCCACCTGTAACTCTAGCATTGGCAATATTGACACTGTAAGTCCACGCGTTGATCCGGCCCATTGCAGACGCATCTTCTTCATAGTGCTTTATCGTTGCCATTCGTTCATGCCAACTTTGCGGCATAAATACAAAGCCAATGATCGCCAGAAACACCAGAATAAACCCTGAGACTATTTTTTTATTGGAAATCATCAAGAAATAGCCGCCTACCGTGAGAATTGCAAGAAGTGCCCCTCGAGATTGAGAACCTAAAACTGCGGCCACACTGAAGAATGCGGCCCCCAGAAGACCATACTTCACCCATTTATTCGTACTAATGAAATGAAGGTAGAACATTAAGGGCACTACCATTAATGTGGCTAGTGCTAAGCTATTATTTTCTTCGATAAATGATCCAGGCGGACCCCAAACTCGGAATGCCCCGCCCGTTTGAATCGTAAATATTCCGCCTTTAACAGAATAGTATCCAATAGAGCCAACAATCACCCAAATCAGCATTCCCATTTTCTTCTGATCGTTAATAAGCATCATCGTCAGAAAGGTAACCAGCTGTATTTTTACGATCTTTATATACAGGTTAGACGCTGACTGTGGAAACACCGCGAACATCGTTGTAATACCCATCCATATCAAAAATACGACCCAAACCTTAATCGTCGCGTCATCCGGGAGTTGTTTTTTATCCTTGGAAAGCAATAGTGCAGCCAATAATGTGATGGCGATGATTTGCGAAAATGGCATGTTATAGGCAAACCCCCAACTTAAACGGTGAGGATTCATATACCCGAGCCACGACCACATCAACACACCGATATAGGGTCTCTTAAAGATATAGGGAATACTTCCAATCACAATGACCGTTATTAGGATGTCTCTAATCGGCATGACTCACCACATAACGATACTTACCGGAGTTCTCTGCAGCGATATTGTGTCTATAGGTAAAGTTGATCTCGACATCACCCCCTAGGCGCTGTTGAAACGCTGTCCTAATATTGTCTTCTGAACTCCGACTATAACCTTCTCCTTCGACGATTATAACTTCAGTTGTTTGGCGACAATGCTGGACGATCTTGAAACTACTAATGCCTTCAATATCGCGCAAAATATATATCAGCGATAATCCGTGGAGTAAAGTGCCGTTGTTAGCTCGGACAAAATCAGTCGTTCTTCCATAAAGTTCTTCCAATATTGGGAGCCCTCTTCCACAGCTACAGATATTCGATGACAGCCTTCCCATGTCGCCTGTTCTGTAGCGAACAAAGGGAAAGTGAGATGTGGCGGTATGAGTCACTACAATTTCGCCAGACTCGCCTACCGGTAATACATGACCGTCACAATCCACTATCTCAACAATAATATCTTCGGCGCTAAGATGAAGACTGCCAGCTGGACATTGATGCGCGATAAAACCGGCGTCACGGCCTCCATAGCCATTGGCAACTGGGCAACCAAATTGACGTTCCATAATGATACGTTGATGTGCATACAAACATTCAGAGGTGACAAATATCACTTCAACGCCAAACTCTGAAAGGTCGATAGAGTGTTGTTGAGCATGGCTTGCGATCATAGATATTACCGATGGATAACCAAACAACATTTTTGGTCGAACCCTTCGAATTTGATCGATGAAGCGCTGTAGACTTTCGCTTGTTAAATCAAAAGCCGATAGAAGTTGACTGCGAAACAAGCCGTCGCGAAGTAACTTCACACGGTCTTGGGTGGCCAATTCGATGGGCGAGCCCCAAACGACTAACTCCTTATCACCAATATCTACCCCCCACCAGCGAGTAGCTCTCCACTTGGCCGCAACATCATGGCTGACTCTCTCTCGCCCGAGAAAGAAAATCAGTGGCTGGCCACTAGAGCCTCCCGTATTGGACTTAGTGAGATCCCTTGCTCTCTCACATTTTAGTAAATCAGTATTCGAGCGAATAAGCTCTTTAGTCAGAAATGGAAGCTTGTCTAAATCAGTAACTGATAAGATCTTATTGGGATCGAAACCCAAGACACTAAAGAGCTCTCGATAGTAGGGCACGTTATCTTCAATTTGGAGCAGGAAGCGCTTTAAGTTCTTCAACTGGAGTTGAGCAATTTTCTCCGCTGACCACCACTGGCTCTGCTCAAGGTTTCTTCGCCATTTAACGCTATCGTGCCCTTTCAGTCGCTCCTGCAGAGGAAATGCCACACTTGATATGAATTGTGTATAAACACTCATAGCGTCTCTCCTGAGGTCTTTATCAGTTTATTGCTGGCTACCTGACGATAGAGCGAAAGCCACTGTGACTTTACCTGCGTCCAGCGGTATTGTTTTACGTCGCAAAGGCCTTGCTTTACTAACCTCTCCCTCAAATCTGGTTCTTGTGATATACGTAAGAGTGCTTCGGCTATCCCTTTGTCGTCACCAATCTCAACCAGCAGCGCAGTTTTCTCGTCCTCTACCATCCATGGGATACCCCCAGCACGAGTAGAGACAATCGCTACTGCGCTAGCCATTGCTTCCAGCAGCGAATTGGGCATATTGTCGACACGCGAAGTGTTCAAAAGCACATCGGCTTGGCGATACAAATCCGAAATTTGTTGACGATTAAGACGCCCGAGAAAAGACACTTCATTAACCAATTCAAGCCTTTCAACCAAGCCTCGAAGAGCACTCTCCTCTGGTCCGCTGCCCGCAATCGAAAGATGCACCGATGGGTGAACCTGTCGAAATCGGTGTACCGAATAGATGGCGGTCTCGACGTCGTAGATTGATTCAAGGTTTCTTACCACAATTATTTCTAGTGTTTTTGTCATATCATCTGGCTTTCTCGTGCCAGGGTAGAAACACTGTGAGTCTAGGATATTTGGAATGATTTCTGATGGAAAACTGTACTGAGAAAATACCTCGTGCAGGAATCTGGATGGTACGACGAGTACGCTGGCTCTGCTAAGTGAGGGCCTTATCCAATAAACAGAGGCTGAAAGATAATCCGCTGCTTCACCACCGCGAAAATTTACGATAACGGGTAGCCCTCTTGTATGGGCAAGCCAGATGATAGGTGCGGAGAATAGTTGCCACGACCATCCGGAATTCGACATTAGGTGAACGACATCGACTCGTCCAAGAAACCTCCATGCACTGAAAAGGTAGTTCACTAAGCGAAACATTGCCCTGATACCGACTAAGCCCGAAACCCAAACAGGTTTGTAAGCGCGGTTAGTCTGGAGGTATTCAACTTTAACCCCTTCTTCAGTGAGAAGCCGACATAGCTGTTGTGTCTGAGCCGCCATTCCGCCCGCGGGAGGTGCACTCGGCCCGACTACGCCAACACGGGGACTAATAGCCACGGGCACGTCCATAGACACTTTTATAAAAAGAGACACTGCGCTCCCAGGTTCGATCATTTTCGACGTAGCGTCGTCCTTGCTTATGAATCTTAGGCCACAGGTGTTTTTCTGTCAGTGCTAGCGTGATGCAGTCGGATAGAGCCTGAACAGAGCCCGATTGAAAGAGGTATCCAGTCGAACCGTTTTCAATAAGCTCGCGATGCCCGCCGACGTCCGAGGCCACCACGAGCTTTTCCTTGGCCATTGCCTCTAGTGGTTTCAATGGCGTTACCAGCTCCGTTAGACGCATAGGTAATCGCGGATACACCATGATGTCGGCAAGGTGGTAGTAGTCTTGAATATCATTATGGGAAACTCGCCCAATCATTATCACATGATCATTCAAATTCAGTTCTTTAACTTTTGACCTAATCGAATGTTCCTCAGGACCTCCGCCTACCAAAAGCAACTTAACATTATTGTTGAGTAGAAGAATTTTAGGCATCGCCTCCAAGAGTAACTCGATGCCTTCGTACTCATAGAAAGAACCAAAGAATCCCAACACCAAACCGTCTTGAAGCTTAAGCGAACGAGCCAGTTCCGTTCTATCACTCGTATCCACCAAGAACTTTTCAACATCTACAGCGTTCGGAATGACGACAACCTTATCCGGCGCTATTCCCCGCGTAATAATGTCATTACGTAGCCCTTCGCATATGGTCGTAACAACATCTGCGCGCCTAAAAACATAGGACTCAAGGCTTCGAGTTAATCTGTAACGCAAACTATCACTGTCGCAAGAGCCGTGATTAACCGCGGCATCCTCCCAGAAAGCACGGCATTCATAGACGAACGGAATGTTTCTCTTACGCGCAATCTTTAACGCGGCAAGACCGTTTAGTGCCGGCGAGTGGGCGTGTATCACATCGGGCTCTACCTCGAGAACCACCTCGTCAATACGTCGGCTCAAATCCCAAACGATCGCCAGATACTGTAAAACCGGAATTCGATGCATCCATGGCTGGCCTACAGGCGTTCGATAAAACCGTAAGCCTTCAACTTCTTCTACGGCATCGCTTTCAACGGTATGCTTCGCTGACGTAACGTGTTCAGTCGACCATCCCAAGTCTCGCTGTTGATACAAAATCGATCGAGTACGGAAGGTATAGCCACTGTGCATGGGTATCGAATGATCCAACACATGTAGAATCTTCACGCTGACTCTGCCTTCGCAATAAGAGAACTCTGCTGACTATCTCTTCGCAGTTCCGAGAGCCTCTCTTCGCTGCGCAAAAAAGCCTCGAACATAAACAAAGACCATATGACTGTGCTGTGATCACGAATCCTCGAGAGATGTTGCCTAATTAGCACTTCAATCGTTTTCAAATTAAAGAACCCACAATCAGACATCACGCCACTCAGCAGCCGCGCATTCATTTGCGATCTTAGCGGCCCTCTAAACCACTCCGCCAAAGGAACACCAAAACCCATTTTCTTTCGATATAGAATATCCTCTGGGAGGTAGCTTTCCATTGACTTTTTAAACACGTATTTACCACACTGCCCCCTTAACTTAAGACTAGGTTGCAGCCCAGAAATCCAATCAACTAGCTGATGATCTAATAGCGGCACTCTCACTTCTAAAGCGTGCGCCATACTAGCGCGATCGACTTTTGTTAATATGTCGCCGACTAAATAGGTCTTAACATCCAAGTATTGAATTAACGTCAGTGGATCGTCTGTGGGGGCATTTTTGGAGTAGTCTTCAAAGATAGATAGGCTGCTGTAATTTTGAAGATCGGTCTTTAGCGAATCGCTAAAGATCTGTTCTCGCTGCAACGGTGTTGTTAGGGAAACCGTATGAAAATAGGCCTCCACTGAACTCCTCGCCAAGGCTTCGAAAGTCGTTTTGGCTCTAAATACCTTTGGAGCCCAATCCGCTTTTGGATAAAAACGTCCAAGAGACCCAAACAAACTTTTCCGTAATCCCAATGGGATACGACGCCGTAGTCGCTCCTCATTCATATGCCAACAATAGCGGCGATAGCCGGCCAAATGCTCATCGCCACCATCACCAGAAAGCGCCACCGTTACTTTCTGTTTCGCCAACTCGCATACCCTAAACGTCGGAATCGCAGAGCTATCAGCGTACGGCTCGTCATATAGTTGTGATAGTCTATCGACTAGATCGAAGTCATTGCTAGCAACGATACTTTCGGTGTGATTAGTTTTGTAACGTCGCGCAACCTTTTTCGCGTAGTCTGTTTCATCAAAGTTAGGTACATCAAAACCAATGGAACAAGTATTCACGGGCTCTTTACTCAGCTCCGCCATCATAGCCACTACTGAGCCCGAGTCGACACCACCAGAAAGAAATGCCCCCAAAGGCACCTCCGACACCATGCGAATCCTAACAGCTTCTTGCAAACGCTCGACCAATTCTTCTTCAACCTGAGTCTGTTGCGTTGGAGGTTGTAGAACACAGGAGAGATCCCAATAACAAACCGGTTTCGCCAACGGCTTTCCTCGCTCTAGCAGCAGACTAAACCCCGGTTTGAGTTTGAAGGTATCGCGATAAATCGTCTTTGGCTCAGGCACATAGCCCAGTGAAAAATAGTCCTCTACGGATGTAGGATCAATACTACGGTTGAGCTCTGGCAGTATCTTTAATGCTTTTAATTCAGATGAAAAGGCAAAGATCCCATTGTCGAGTAAGGTATAGAAAATCGGCTTAATGCCCAAGCGATCACGAGCCAAAAAGAGCTGCTGCTGATTCGAATCCCATACAGCAAACGCAAACATGCCCCGAAATCGCGTTACGCACTGTTCGCCCCACTCCTCCCAAGCGTGAACAATAACTTCGGTATCACAACGGGTCTTAAACTCGTGGCCTCTATCCTGTAACTCTCGCATTAACTCTAGGTAATTGTAGATCTCTCCATTATAGGTCACGACTACGCTACCATCTTCGTTGTATAACGGCTGATGACCACTGGCAATATCAATAATCGATAATCGGGTATGCCCTAGGCCAATGCCTAATTCAATATGTGTACCCGCTCCATCAGGCCCTCGATGAGATTGGCTAGCATTCATTTGGTCTAGCCATTGTTTCTCAATTTCACCGATCCCGTGGATATCAAATAGGCCTACGATCCCGCACATACTAGTTATCCCCTTCTACGGCTGCACTCGATGACGAACTCTCTCGATGAGCGGCTTGTTGATAGATTCCGTGATAGCGAGCCACTGTAGCATTCCAATCAAACCGCTTTTTCACACTAGACCGTGATTGACGCCCCATGGATTCTCTTAATTCGCGATTGTTAACCAAGCGAACGATGTGTCCAGCGATTGACTCTACGTCGCCCACCGAAACTAGGTATCCATTTTGGTTTTCCCGAACTATCTCTGGAGTTCCGCCCACCGCAGTCGCTATCACAGGTAATCCCGACGCCATAGCCTCGAGCAACGTATTGGAAACACCTTCTGCTAACGATGGCAGCACGAACACATCTATACGCTTAAGCAAGTCAGCGACATCGGCACGGTCGCCTAAGAACTCCACACATTGGTTCAAAGCTAAAGAATAGGACAAGTCACGTAATTCGGCGCTTAAGGGGCCATCGCCGATTATTATCAAATGGCAAGTCGAGACATCTAAACCGAGAGAGTCTCGACAATAGGCCATAGCCTCAATTAGCGTTCGGTGGTCTTTAACCGTAGCGAGACGTCCCACTGCTCCCACTAGGACTTTAGTGTGTCGCGCCCTACCGTTAACTGGCGAGAACTTTTCGCAATCGACGCCATTACTAAGTCGACTAATCTTGACCCTAGGCACTCCAATAATTTGGTGGAGCCATTCCGCCAGTTCACCACTTACCGCTATATAATGATGGATCCACAGACGAGAAATTCTTCGCAGGAAATTGTACTTCCAATTTGATCCGTCTAGATCGTAAATATCGCGACCATGCTCACCGTGTATACGTTTAACGCCAGGAATGAAAAGACTACCCACCTGAGCTTCCAAAGCCGCAAGATTACGACTATGAACTATATCGGGCCGAAACGCGTTAAGCGCCCTGCGAATATCGCCAAACACTTTTAGGCTATTGCCTTTCGGCCTCTTGAGTTCAATAATCTCGACATTATCTCCCATAATTCGCTGTGAAAATCTCGCTCTACTGACCGTCAAACACAAAATCAAGTGCTGATAATGCTGACGAGGTAATCGATTGAGTAGGTTTATCAGACCGTTTTCGAGGCCCCCAGTGTCTAAGGCATACACAATATGGGCGACCCTTATAGCGCATGACATAAACTACTCCTCAAATCGTTTTGTCTGTCAATACTAATAGAGGTAGCAGCTTCTGAACTGACTCGGTCAATGCCGATTGCGCAGCGAGTATGTCGCCCTCCATTTTCACCGCCAGATAAATTCTAGCTCCGAGACTCTCTCTCATGGTCAACGTCGAGAACGCCTCTAGTAGTTTGGCCATATAACTATTGGTAGTATCGATCTCACCTAGTCGATACCAGCGCCAAACCAACAGGGTCTCCCCATCACTCTCGACTATAGCTTGTTCAACCGGAAGTGATTTTTTAGGTAGGTTTATTACCCGAAACGATTTTCGGGTAAGCCTCCATGAGGGATCTCCCTTCGAGACCCACGTATCCTTACTATTGACCAATTCACTGCTCTGATTTTGATTGATAAATAGATTTACATAGACCCCAGAAACCGTGCCCCCACTCTCATAATGAGCGCGAAGAAATCTGTCTGCTCCCAGAACTTTCGGTTGCCACGACCAAGGGGTGACGTTCAACGGTGAAAGTTCGAGAATTGTTGGTTCACTAATTGCTAACGCTGTTTTTGTATCAAAGCTATAAAAGGCTCTAGGGAATTGTGACCACATTAATGAAATTGAAATGATACTGATAGCCGCCACGAGAGTAGAAGAGAGCTTCATGATCGAATTGTTAATCGGCAGTGTTTTCGGATCAACATCCATATCGTCTGAAAAAAAACTGCCAATCCAGAAAAGTAGCATAATAACAAGTCCGAAGAAAAACCAACCGTAAATTAGATGGTCAGCTCCCACGGCATGCCGCATATCACTGAAATGCCCGATCATCACGATAAGATAGGCACGCCCGCTATTCGCGAGCACTGGAACTAAAATGGAAATGGAAACGAAAAACATTTGTTTTTTCCATGATGCGTAATTCAAATGAGCATACAGAATTCCTAGAGTGACGGAAGCGATGAGATAACGCACACCACTGCACGCTTCTACCACTGACCAATTCCCAGAAGGTAGAGAAAAATACAAGCCCTCTCGATAAACCGGAATACCCGTCATTTGAATCAGCCTCACCGTTGAAGAGGCTGTAAACTCCATCATAGGAGGAATAAGGTCCTCTCCCATAGGCACCATTAGCAGCAAAAAAAACAAAGGGAATGCAAGGCGCTTTCCAATATCAAGTCCCACAAAAGCCAACACACCGAAGATAACGAGACAGACAAACGCCAAATGCTGAACAACAAGTGCATTCACTAAGTAACCTAATAGCCATAGGAAACCAGAACCCGCCAACGGGATTAGAAACCGCCAATCCCATTCAAGGTTAGATCGGGCCAATAGATGCCGTTGTCGCCACACCAGCCAGACGGAGATGGGTGCAATGATAAATCCATGGGCAAAGGTGTCCGAACGGTGCCATATCGCCACCATAGAACTAAAGGTAGGCCAGTAGAATATGACCAAAGACACCAAAAATAGTCCAAGGGTTAGTAGCTGACTTCGATTTCGATCGCTCATGCTTTTCGACAAACCTAGGGAGTCACTGATCATGCGCAAATTCCTTATTGCCTTCAAGTAGCCGTCCGATAATGGGGAGTGAATGATCCCAATTAAAATCCCGTAGAACCCTCAACCTTGCCTGCTTTCCAATGTGGCCACACTCGCGCTCCAGTATCTTCGGCAAATACTCACAATAGTCATCCACGGTATTGGATAGAAGTATCTCTGAGCCCAACTCAGCGTCAATTCCTTCAAGGGCTTGATCACTACTGAGCACAACTTTTTCCATCGCCATAGCTTCGAGTATTTTATTTTGCACGCCTCGTGCAATACGCATAGGAGCGACCACTGCATCCGAGAACTTAAGATAAGGCCTTATGTCATCAACTCTCCCTGTAACCGCCACTCCATGAAGGCTCTCTAGCGCAATGACATCTCGGGTAGGGTTTCGACCTACGATATAAAAACGTAAAGAAGAATCGTTTTGCAACAATTTCGGGAATATGCTATTGGCAAACCATCTGACGGCGTCAACATTTGGCCAATAATCCATAGCACCTGTAAACACCAAAATCCTGTTGTCGCCTTCATGAAGGTAAGGGTTCTCGAACTCGATATGGGGATCAAAGTAGTCAGTATCCACACCATTATTATAGAAGCCAATCTTATTCCCCAACCCAGGAACCAGCTTTCGAAATAGCGCGGCTTCTACGCTGGACACCAACAAGCTATTGCTTGCGATAGACGCGACATTTTTTTCAAACGCCAACAACTTGTCAGCTTCTCGCCGAAAAAGCCAACTAGTAGGCCAAGGCTTTGTGCCCGCATATTGACGCCACTTATCAGAGTCGACATCAACAAAATCCACTACAAAATTTATATTTTTTAGGTCCTTTTCTATCAGGTACTGTGCCATGGATGAGGAAAACACCACGCAGTGCTTGATGGACTTACGCGCTACAACTCGATCCACCCAATTCGACATACGTGTATTACTATAAAATGGAACGGTCATAGCTTGGCCACTAAACAGTCCAATCAAACTCTTAATCCGATTCATCCGAGGGCTTATCTCTATGCAAAAGCACGATTCACACATTTTTCTCAAAAACGTAACATGCTGAACATCTTCTGGGTCGTCAATAAAACAACCTAAATAAACACGATAGTATTTACACAAATAGCGCAGTAATTGATAGGACCGGATTTTGTCGCCTTTATCAGGAGGGAAAGGTATTCGATGACAAAGTAATAGTAGCTCTGGCTTCTCCATCATCACCGTCACCCTAGGTTCCGTGACAGAATTGGCCCAAAACAATTCGCGATGGGTAAAGGCAGTTTTCGCCAAGCCTTGATAAACACCTGATACTTGGGATTGGTCGGGTTAATCTCAGGAATGGACTGAGATTTAACCAAATAATATTCGTATGTCAGTGGTTCAGGGGTAAATCCCCAGTTTTTTTTGAAATTATAGGACCCTGTATTGACCTTGCTACGCCCGAAGTCGAATATGTTAACCCCTTGCTCACTAGCATTTTTCATTAGCTTCCAGTACATAAATCCGTGAGCATATAGGTCTCTCGCCGCGGCTGTACTACCAGCGTAGTAGGGCAAAATCTGATCCTTAAAGTAGAAGCTCAAAACCCCAGACACGTCACGCCCTTGGTGTTGTACTATCAAAGATCGACAGTTTTCACCAAAAACACGACGCAATTCATGAAAGAATTTTTCAGAAAAAACAGGAGTTCCTAGGTCTCTAACGCTTTCCGCATATAGTCTATGCATTCTCCTTCCATGCCACCCTTCAACAGCGGTCAAGTCGGCCTTAATCCCTTTACGAACGACCGCTCTCTGTTTATTTGGAATTAGGCCAATAATTTTATCTGGGTCAGAATCAATTTTTCCTCTGAACGTGACATAGAGATTTTTTTGGGGCCATTGAGTTGTCTTGTGTCCGAAATTTCGAATTTCAAGGCTGCCGACATTTAGCCTTCGAGCTAGAGCACATGCCTCTTCCCTTAGACGCTGCTCAGATCGTACACATGTCGCAACAATTCCTCCGTAGACACAAAATGGAAGTGAAACCAAATTATTCCCAAATAGATAGCTCTTTATATGCATCAACGGCAGAACCCCCGTTAGCTCCCCGTCTTCTTCAGCATAGAGATAATGCGCTCGATGACCAAAGGAGCTTTCCAGAACTTCTTTCCATCCCGATAGATGAAAAAACGTTGATAATTCAGACTTGTCGACATACTCATCCCAACGTTTACGATCGACATTTTTGAGGAATTTAATCTTCACTGTCATGGTTTCACACTTCCAGAATCAACATCAATGGAACCGTTCAAATACACCGACTCCATGGTGGACCACCGAAAATCATGAAGCAGCCTTTTCAGTCGCGAGTAGGTTTTGTCCAAATTATGATAATGCCGAAATCTACTTTTGTACCCGATACCCGGTACTTTTGGTTGATTAGGGTCGATTTCCCAGGGATGAAAATAGAACACACAAGGGTATCCTTCGTGACGATTTATGTTCTTCAAAGCCCGTCGATTTAGGGCATACGGAAACAGTCTAAACCATCCTCCTCCACCACAATTAATATTCTTTCCAAAGAAAGAAAATGTACTAATAGGGATTTCCAACAACCGATTTTCTGCCGCGTAAAACGGAAATCGACTGGCATCTGGAATACCGTAAAGATCGTGATTTACCGGAACGATACTTGAACTGTATCGGTAACCGCAATCAGCTAGTATTTCATGCGCCCATAGACTGCCCGCTACGATAGAATAACTAGCGGCCCGGTAGCCTTTAACTTCAACACTAGCCAAATCCTCAAGTAACAGCTTAGTCTTACGAATATCCTCTCTAAACTCTTCAGGGGTTTGCTGAGTCACACGTCGATGCTCCCAACCGTGGCTGGCCAGTTCATGACCGCCCTGTACAATGCGCCTCACTAGACTTGGGTAGCGCTCTGCCACCCAGCCCAAAGTAAAGAAAGTTGCCTTTATTCCTGCATCGTCAAATAGACCCAGTATCTTGTCGGTATTTCTTTCAACGCGACACTGATATTCATCCCACGAAGACCGATCTACATTATCTTCGAAGCCTGAAACTTGAAAATAATCTTCTACATCAACAGACATCGCGTTAATCATAGAGAGCGAGGAATTTATATTCATCGAACTAGATCTCTAAGAAATGCGTTAGCAGGGTTTTGTGTATACGTTCTGCTGCTCGTCCATCCCAAAACTTCGGAATGGTGCCTGACTTTCCGCCGTTATCAATGACATCCCTGAAAGCATCATAAATATCCTGGGGTTTTGAGCCCACGAGAACATTGGTACCTTCGGTAATCGTTATGGGTCGTTCGGTATTTTCCCTCAAGGTAATGCAAGCCACCCCTAGGGCTGTTGTCTCTTCTTGCAGGCCTCCAGAGTCAGTCAAAACGACTTTCGCATCCCGCATCAACCCCAACATTTCTAGATACCCCATTGGCGGCAATAACAGGATATTAGAAGCCGACAACGACTGCATAAGACCAAACGTCTCCAATTGATTTCTGGTCCTAGGATGAATAGGAAAAACCAGCGGTAGCTCCTCAGAAATATTGACTAATGTACCTACGATACCTTCTAGAACGGATTCTTCATCGACGTTGGACGGTCGATGCAATGTCACCAAACCGTAACTGCTAGAAATTCCATCCCGAGCGTCGACAAAGATGGTTTCACTGCGCACTGCGCGATCAAGATTATTGAGAAGAGTATCAATCATTACATTTCCGACAAAATGAACTTTCTCACTTGGTATACCTTCAGCGCTCAAATTAGCCACCGCATCTCGCTCCGTTGTAAATAGAAGGTCTGATAACTGATCGGTAATCAAGCGATTAATCTCTTCTGGCATAGAGCGGTCGTAACTTCGAAGTCCAGCCTCGACATGAACTACCTTAATATTTTTTTTGGCCGCAACGAGTGCACACGCAACTGTAGAATTAACGTCTCCTACTACCAAGACAACATCGGGACTAATTTCATCGACGACAGGTTCAAATCGTTTCATTATTTCGGCAGTTTGAACCGCGTGTGAACCTGTACCAACCCCCAAATCAATATCCGGTGCCGGAATATCAAGCTGATCGAAGAACGACTGCATCATGGCTTCATCATAGTGCTGTCCTGTATGTATAAGGGTTGCGTCGATACCGCTATTTTCGCTGTTAAAACTACGGATCAGTGGCGCAATTTTCATAAAGTTCGGTCTCGCGCCGACCACACATAATACCGATAGCATTTCATTTTCCCCTAATTATTGCGCTTCCTTGAGCATTGACGCTCTACCGATAGAAATACAGTGTATTTACCAGCTCATTCGAACCCCTATACTTGTTCGGTTTTCACTGTATTCATCTTCTCGCTCGTCTGAGCGCCGATCGGTAAATATATGGTTAACATTCATACTTGTGTGAAGCCCAATTTTTTTGTCGAGACCAAAACTTAGCCGATAAAGTTCTGAATCTTGACCTAATTGCTCAGATCCCTCTTCAACCTCGGTTTTGGAATAAGTAGCTCCAGCACTGATCGATAGCATCGAAGATAGACTACGGCGTAGACCTATTGAAGTTGTCGTAAACGTCGAGGCGAAATTGTCTTCTTCTCGTGTCTGTTTCGATTCCGAGGCATTAAGATTAATCGACGTCCGACCTCCCGACCATTGGTACCCAAGATTTAGTCGTTCATCAACAACTGGACTCCGTGTCAACGTGGTTTGATTTAATCGAATAAGTGCTAAGCGACCATCAATATCCAACACTGGATCACCGTTGGCGTCAATCAACGAAAAGAACGCTTCTTGAGTTCGAAGTGACCTAGAAAAAGTCACTAATTTTTCGTAGTTAAGAGATAATGAGCTGTGTTTGTGTCGATAATTGATTTTGAGCGTCGGCGTGTCTCCTATAAATCGATTACCCGAGCCCACAGTAATGTCGGTTCTAGGATTTGGGGTCCAATTTAGGGATGCGCTCCACCGGTTTCCATCGATATCGCTATTCGTTGATTCGAAGTCGTTAATATCTTGGCCGGTTGAAGCATTCAATCGCCATTTTCTATGTACCTGATACCCCAGAGAAAAGTTGACCGATCCAATATAATCATCGGATTCGCTTTGCTCTTCTTGCTCATAATTGACTTCTCGATAATTGGTTAGTAAAGACCAACTGAGTTTCGAATTTCCCGCACCTGCTATATTGAGTGACGCGGCATGTAATTCACTGTCATCAATTTCACTTTCCGAGTTCGTCTGGTTATCATAGCTATAGCGAAAGTTCACAACCGAAAAATCGCCGAACCTATGGTTGACATTCGGACTAACGGAATAGCTATAACTCGTATTGGTATTTGAACTTTTGTTTAGATTACTATCGCCAGAGGCTACAAATGGGTCGATCTTGTTTTGTTCGATGGAACTACCAAAATCCACGCTGAGTAGGTTCGGAACCAAATCTAACCGCGCAGTCCCCGATAATCTAGGATTATAATTGTCTGCGTCGTCCGATCCGTTGCATTGGCTATCATTGTCGTCCAAATTATTAACTTCCATTGACGCAGAGAGGTTCAATGTAGCCCGTGCACTGCTCCCCGTAACACTTACGGTTGGAGTCACTGTCGTAATCCACTCGTCCTCTTCACTATCGGATTCTAAACACACGTTGTTCGTATAGAGTTCTTTAACGTTTACGCCGTAGGTGGTTTTCCACTCTCCTGCAGGGGTATGGGCAGAGTATTGAGAAAAATAGACAAATAGCGCTATTGAGCCGAGTACTTTATTCATAATATTTGGAACCTTGACCAAATCAAACATCGTCATGTTTTGACGCTTTTCTTGCTTTTCTAACTCCTTCACCATAGCCATAGCCATAACCATAGCCATAACCGTAACCGTAACCATGACTTAACAGAGGGTTTTGTCGAGCTTTGTTGAGCACTAACCCCACCGCTTTATCTTCTCCTAGGTGTTCAATCGCTTCCTCAACAGCTGCGTATGAAGAGCTTTCCGCTGCAACGACGAACACCACTTGCCCTACCAGGTTCGCGAGCACCGAAGATTCAGTCGTCATCAACAGGGGGGGTGAGTCAAATATGATGACGCGATCAGGGTATCTGCGAGACAACTCTTTCATTAGACGACGCATATTTTCGCTAGCCAGAAGCTCGGTGGCGTGCTCATGAAGATGTCCAGCCGGAAGAACTCTGAATTTGGGTATACTTGTCTGAATCAGTACGTCTGAAAATCGCCGGCTAGAATCCTCCAGAAGGTCAATTAGACCGGCGCTGTCATCGTCTATCTCCAACATGGCAGCGGCCGAAGCCTTGGTAACATCTGCGTCAACCAGCAATACCGTTCGATCCTGCTCGGTAGCCATGCTGAGAGCCAAGTTAACGGCGGTAAAGGTTTTTCCTTCGCCAGGCAACGCACTCGTAACCATGATCAAATTTGGATTTTCAATAGTTGAAGCTCCCCTATTTTCTATATTCAGCAACAAAGGTCTCTTAATGGTTCGATATTCATCGGCGATACGGCTTCGAGGTTTCTGGGGCGTAATCATTCCGAGCTCAGCCAAGCTCTTAAATGGTATTTCGTGGATAGGTCTAGGGACCAAACAATCACTCTCGGTATTCTCATGTAATTCAGAATCTGATTCTTCATACGTGGTTTTTTCATCAGGCCTAAACGTTTCGAGCGAAGCAGCAACGTGCTCGTCGAGGCCCGGATCACTCACTGGCTCTCTCTGATATGCTGAGATCATGGTGGTATCTGGAGATCCGACTCTATCCGGGTAACTCTCAGAGTCCCTACGCGCTGAGGAGTTAATGGGCGGCTTAGTTGAGTTTCCCACCAGCGCATCCTTGCCTTTTTCTCTTTCAAGCTTGTTAATGGCTTTTTCAATTATACTCATAGTATGTTCCCACGCTGTCGCATCCCTGCTTCAACAGCCAACCCTAGAAAATAAGATCTTGGCCCATATTGACACCAGCGAACGTCAATATAAGACAAACAAGAACAGAACCAAAAATCGCCGTCCTATGAAGCTCTCTTCGATTATCTTCCGATGTTGATATCATTGTCACGCAGCCAAGAATAGGGAACCCCAAACGCTCGCTGAGCGTATGGCGATCAACAAAAACTGGCTTCATCAACGAAATCAAAAACGCTATCGAGCCGCCGGCTGCTAGCGCCGCAAAAAAAACCATAACATTGAGCACTAATTTGTCTGGATCCGTAGGCCTCAAAGGCACATAAGGCGGATCTATCACACGGAATTTTATGTCATCCGCATTTTTTTCGACTTGCTCAGATAGCAGCGCTGACTCTCGACGCTTAAGTAACGCAGCGTGCTGCTGAGAGACAACCTGATAATCACGATCAAGTTGCTGCAGTTCGACCTCTATGTCAGGAATATTATTGACAGTGTTTTCTAGCGCTTTCACTCGATCTGAGAACTCTTTCACGCGTACGATTAAGCCCGCGACATTAGCCTCAGTCTCTGCCAACATCGTTCGCATACTTAAATAAACTGGGCTGGATGACAATCCATTGACCGATGACGGCTGAAGTTCCATCGCGCGCTCCAGCTCAGCTTGTTTTTCATTTTGCAGAAGCTCAATCTTGGTGCGTATTTGTACGACCTCTGGGTGCAACTCTGTATAGTTAATTGACAGGGAATCGAGTTTTTCTTGCAACGAATGAATACGAATATCTATAGGAGACCCCATTGAAGGTCCGCCGATAGTATTTGAGAAGAATACCGGTTCCTCTCCTTCCAATTGACGAGAAAGCTCCCTTTTTCTATTTTCGAGCTCTCGCAACTGTAGTCGAGCTGTACTCAGTTGATTACGAGCCACGTCAAGCCGCTGGTAGTAACTCCCGGCTTCATCGGGCAACATTCCGACGTTGCGCTGCTTAAAGTCCGCGAGCCGCTGTTCTGACTCAGATAGACGAAGCTCATAATCCGCAATCTGTTGATCCAGAAACGCTTGCGCGCCAGAACTGTCCTTTCGCTTCTCGCCTAGCGTACTTTCAATGAATATGGTGATTAACGACTGAACGATCTTTTTGGCTATAACACGATCTTCATGTTTGAATGATACGGAATACAGAGACGAGTTCTGTCTATCGCCTCTCAGCGATATAGAGGCCTTAAGCTCAGTCAGAAGCCTCTCTTCTTCAAGGTCAGAGTGCACTTGTAAATCCATGTCCGCCATACGCATCAATTTCTCTAGATTGGGGCGACTTAGTAGTGTTTTACTCATCAACTCAACCCTCTGATTCATGTCTGGCTGAATAGCTAAACCACGTAAAAGAGGCCTCAATACGCTTCGACTGTCTACATCAATGCGAGCAGTCGCCAAATAGGATTCAGGAAGCGACCATACCCACAACCACCCGCAAACTGCGACAAACCACGTAAGCGCAAGGCCTGCCCACCGAAATCGCCATACTCCAATTAGGTATCCGTAAATCTGCGCAAGTAGCTGCTGCATCCGTCGATCCTCTGCGCCTACACGTTAAAACCAAGCTTCAGGAATAATAATGATATCCCCGGGCATCATTTGGGTATTAGCAGAGATATCGCCATCCTTTATAAGGTCCTCGATTCGAAGACTATAAACTTTCTGAGAGCCACCGTAATTTCGAATCAACACTGATTTATTGCCATCCGCGAATTCGCTCAACCCGCCAACAGAAATCATCAAGTCAAGTAAAGTCATGTGCTTGTTAAATGGTATCGCAAGTGGATTCGCGGCCTCACCCACAACTCTAACCTGCTGTGACGGAACACCAATAAACCCCGAAACAATAATACTTACGACTGGACTTTTTACATACTTTGAGTAAGCCGATTCGATTTCACGGGCCAACTGTGTCGAAGTTCTACCACTGGCGGGAATATCCTCAACCAGACGGGTCGTGAATTTTCCGTCAGGCCTTACGGTTACCGAGGTACTTAATTCTTGATTACCCCAAACAAAGATTGTCAGTTGATCTCCGGCACCGATCACGTAATCATAGTCTGGCGCTTTTGATACTTCTGGATATTGCTGATGACTACAACCAACCGCAGACGCCATAAAGATTGAAAAAATGAAAATTGACAATTTGGCCTTAAAATTATCTATAAAATTCGACACAGAGTCGCTCCCTCTCACTGTGAAAACAAAGTTATACACCGAAAACATTTGAAGTATAGACACGTATTTCAACATCGTCTGATAACAAAAGATTTCAAACAATGTAAGCAATAGTTTCTATAGTAATATCCAAAGTTTCATGGACACAACCCATACAGATAACTTAGTCAAAATTCCCCTATCTTTTAAGAATGCATGTCGTCGAAATAGTCCTTTTCAACCTTTTCACCTATATTTACTAGTCGACACCCCATCTGATTGTTAGGCTGAGGGTAGAAAGATCTATCAAATAGGACGATAAGATCTATTTCAGATTTCGTTGTCTTAAACAACATAAAACTAAACGCTATTAAAAATGACGTAAAAACAGACAAAAGAAACAGTACCTTTGGCTGTTAATAATATATCTCTACTAAATAATAGACATCGAAATAAACGGCATCTGATAGCTATACTTGAACGAGCTACAGAATTAATGCCTCAACGATGCAAATTGGAATTTCTATGTACGAAACCTTTTACGGACTCAACGAAGAACCCTTCAGACTTACGCCAGACTCTCGCTTACGGTTTAATCACACCAGTTACAAAAATGCGAAAGCTTATATGCACTACGCCCTCTATCGAGGTGAGGGATTTGTAGTAGTAACCGGTCAGCCTGGAACCGGAAAATCCACGTTGATCAGTGACTTAACATCGGAGTTCGATGGTGGAAAAGTTATGTTCACCAGCCTAAATTGCACGCAAGTTGAAGGCGATGATCTAATTCGACTTATTGCTCTAAACTTTGAAATCGATGGTGCAAGCGAATATAAGTCGCTCATACTCCACAATCTGAAAAATCACCTTATCCGATTACACAGCGAAGGCCGTCGCTCACTACTGATTATCGATGAAGCACAGGACCTCCCTGCTTCGGCACTGGAGGAATTAAGGTTACTCACCAACCTCCAGAAGAATAACCAACCTCTCTTACAGATCTTTTTGGTTGGACAAAGCGAATTAAGAAAAACCATTTCGTCACCCAATCTAGAACAACTACACCAGAGAATCGTCGCTACCTGTCACCTTGAACCACTGGGTGAAGAAGACACAGAGAAGTATATTCTCTACCGACTCTCTCAGGTGGGATGGAAAGATGATCCTAAATTTTCGCCAGGAGTATTCCCTATCGTTCATCGAGCAAGCCGAGGAATTCCTCGGATAATAAATCTAATTTGCAGTAGATTGTTTCTCCATGGCATGGTCGAGGATAGACACCTTATTGAAGAGGACGACATTCATAGTGTCATTGACAGCTTGGTAAGAGAGGAGCTAATCATAGGAATCAATGACCCTCCATCCGATCATACTGTCTTAAGGAGCATTTGATAGGTCTAGACTTATCACTCACCCAAGAGGAAAGCTCATACAAAAGAACGACATAAAAGTCTCATTTTTTCATAATGTAAACGCCAAATTTCAACAAGGAGACTCAGCGCATAATGAGTGTAGATAACGAAAGTCTATCCGCCCCGATGGTCGTGCCAATTTTTTCCGGTGGCGGAACTCGGCTTCCTGCGCACATAGGTATACTCCAAGCGATGCACGAGCTCGACATCCGCTTTGAGCATTTGGTCGGGGTTTCGGGCGGTAGTATCGTTTCAAGCCTATATGCTGCAGGACTCAGCCTTGAATCCATTAAGGTGCTTGCAATGGAAACCGATTTCAATCAGTTTCGTAGTATCTCGCTCCTTCGGCTACTTAAAGATGGAGGTTTGTCCTCTGGAGACAAATTTGAAAAATGGCTGGATGAAAAGCTCGATGGTCGACTTTTTTCCGATATGGCTCTGAACTTTCACGTACTAGCGACCGATGTCAACGGTGGCGGCCCCATAGTATTCGACCGCCAAACCTCTCCTGATCTTAAAGTCTCTCAAGCAGTTCGCTATTCGATGTCGATACCTCTTATTTTCAGTTTTAAAACCTATCAAAATCATATTTTGGTCGACGGAGCAATTCTCTCGGAAGACGCGCTATTTAGAGATTGGGCCGGAGATAAAACACCAGCAATTTGCTTCCGTCTAAAGAGCGAACCACAGTCGAATGGCGAATTTAGGAAGCCATTATTCCCACTAAAAACCTACGTTCTTATGCTAATAAAAACATTTATGAATGCGATTTCGAGAGAATACGTACACGCAGAGTACTGGCATAACACGATAGTCGTTAATACTGGCAAGACCTCTTCCGTCGATTTCAACATGTCACAGAAAGAGAAAGAATATCTTTACCTCTCTGGTTACGAAACCGCGAAAGAGTATATCCCCAAGAAAATCGATCAACACCACTTCGTCACTTCAGATAATAGAACCCATGCGTAGATTCACGCCTATTCTTGCTATTTCGTTGCTTTATAGTCTCCCTAGCCATGGGCAATCCACCGTTGAAGAATATTACGAAGATGCCAACAAAGCGTATCATCAACAAAGCTATAAGGCTGCGATCATACAGCTGAAGAATGCACTTCAGAACGACACCGAACACGTTCCATCACTGGTGCTATCTGCACAAGTCTATATGACTATGGGTAACCCGTCAGCGGCGGAGGAAGCTCTGATAAAGGCGCGAGTTTTAGGCGCTGATCGCCGTTATATCAATTTACGTTTAGCTGAAGCTTACAGGCGGCAAGGGAAATTCAGAAGTATTTTGAACGAAGTCTCTGTTAGGGGGCTCCCCGCCAAGGACACAGCAGAGTTGATGGGATATCACGCCGCGGCATGGCTTAGCCTAGGAAAAATAAATCGAGCTAAGAGCAACATTGAAACGGCAGATGCCCTCTCAGCCAATGCTTTTAGAGTACTTATCGCCAAAGTGCTTTTAATGATTCAGTTGAGAGACTATGACCTTGCGAGGCATTATGGCCAATTGGTCACCGGCCAATACCCTCAACACGCTGAATCGTGGAATTACAATGCAGCAGCGTTACATGCCAGCGGACGACTACGATCAGCCCTTAAGAGCTATGATGAGGCGCTTCGATTGGAACCGCGTCATGCTGACGCTCGCGTTGCGAGAATTGCGCTACTCTTGGATATTGATCGTGCATTCGAAACATTGGTAGATCTCGACTATCTTGAGAAGACGTTTCCTTTTGAGCCGCGTGCGCCCTACCTGAGGAGTCTTACCTATACTAGGCTTGCCAATAAAGATAATAACTACCAGCAGGAACGTCTAAGGTACTTAAAGATCTGCACAGAAATCATCGCAAGACTTCCTCAGAAACGCGTCGCCTCGGATAGCCAACTAACAATGGTAGCAGCGCTAGCCCACTACGGGCTCTCCGAATTCGAAGCCAGCAAGATCTATCTCTCTAGTTATCTAACCAAAGAAGCAAGAGATCCTGGCGCAAATAGGCTTATGGGGGAGATCCTAATTAGGCTGAACGACCCGGCATCCGCGATCCGCCACCTCAAACCAATTCACAAGGGGTTTCCAAACGATAGTCGAGTCGCTAGCTTGTTGGCCACAGCCTATTCACAAACAGGCCATCATGCCAAAGCAACTGCCCTTCTCGAAGATATTCAGCGTATTGACGGAGGAGATTCAGCAATATCAACTCAGCTAGCGATCAGCCTACTTCAGTCTCACCACATTGATTCGGGTATCGAGGGCCTTAAGCGCACCTATACAAGTGATGCTAAACAAACCCAGGCTGGTTTTGCGCTAGTCATGGCGCTACTCAAACGTAGGCGCTCACAAGAGGCCCTGACTTATGCCCTTAAACTACACGAATCAAACCCTAAAAATAGCAGCTATTTAAATTTGCTCGCCGCGACGCAGCAACAGGCTGGTGACACCATAGGGGCAAAGTCCAGCCTTATATCTCTCACCAAGATTCAACCAAAATCTATTGCAGCCCACATTAACCTTGCCAAGCTTGAGCAACGATCAGGGAATACGCACGCCGCGAGGCAGTCTCTGACTGAGCTAATGGAGGCGAATCCAGATAACTCCAGCGTTCTAACTGCGCTCGCGTTACTGGAACGCGCTATGGACAATCAAGCTACTGCCCTCAAACTCGCCGAAAAGGCACACCAACTGGATAAATCCAGTATCGATACACGGGTTCTATTAATAGAGCTCTACCTATTACATGACAAAAACACTGAAGCTGAATCGTTAGCGATTGACACGCGACAAAAAGATAACGACAGCTATGAATCCAGTATCACACTTGCAAAGCTATATAGTCATATAGGAGAAACACGCAAGGCTGTGGCCATCTACAAGAGGCTCACTAAGGAGGCGGGCTTTCATACGGAGAAACTCTACAACATCGCCAGCCATCTCATCGCCAATCAAGCATGGCTAGAGGCGAGGCACGCTCTTTATAAAGCGATTGAAGGCAATCCCAATCACCCATCATCACAATTCGACTATGTGAGGGTACAGCTCGCAATTGGTGAGTTTGAGGATGCCAACGAAAGAGCCCTTACATTGACCACAAGCTTTCCAAAGAGGTTTGAAAGCTATTTGTTGCTGGGAGAATCCTCGATGTATCTCAATCAATACGAAAGTGCTCGATCAGCTTTTCATAAAGGGCTAGAAATGGGTTTTCACCCAGCACTGGTGCTGGGCGAAAGCGAAGCTCTTTCTAAGAAAAATCTTTCGAATAGATCTACAAAATTGCTAGAAACATACTGGATAGAGTTCGAACACCCCGCTATAGGAGCCACCTATAGTTTGCGCCTTATCAGCGACAGGCGCTGGTCTGAAGCGAAAATGGTACTCACGAAACTATTAAGAAATCATGGTCCAAATCCCTCGCATCTTAACAATTTGGCGTTATCACTGGATCGACTGAATGATTCGAATGCCATTACCTATGCACGAGAAGCCTATGGATTGGCTCCAGAGAACCCCTACATAAACGACACACTAGGCTGGCTACTTGTAAAATCCGGAGATACACGTGGAGGTCTAAAATATTTGCGTCAAGCCGTCGTACGGGCAACCAACAACCCTGAAATACGCTACCACCTCGGCAAGGCCTTGATAGACCTCGGTAGAAATGCAGAAGCAAAGCGAGAGCTTCAGTCTGCGATCGGAGATGGCGCTTCGTTTGAGGGTCGAAACGAAGCGCTACGATTGCTAAAAACACTTACTTAAACAGCAACTTAACTTACGAATGTCAGTTTTTTTTACAAATCGATTTTGTGAAATACGGCGCCACTTTCTAACACTCTGATTCCTAACACAAAAATAAAGCTGGCAAGAATATTGCGTTATTAGAGTGTAAACCTACTTTCAAACTTCGGCCCGCGCTCAATGGCGATGGACTCAGTGGAAAATGGTAATTCAGATGCGCGACAAGGCCGTGATTACTGACAAACATCGGATAGATCGGCGGACCAGTCCTCGGGGCCAAAAACCTCACCTAAAAATTGATCTAACCGCCCAATTGGAGAACACATAATGCGAAAAATCAATGGCACCGAGGCCTTGACGAACACATTATTGAGCTACAGATGTGCACCCATTATTTTCGGTATAGTTACGGCTTCGGTACTATCCATTAATGCCCACGCTGCAGTCGACGCCTCCTGGGATTTTCGCAGTAGTAGTTTGGGAGTTTCGTCTGGTACTTGGACGTCTACCGCAACCGGCGGTAGCTACTCATTCTTGGGGAGCGACAGTAGCACAACGGTAACAATCTCTGGCTGGACTGCGAACAACGATAACAATTCGGGCGATACCACTGTCGGCACCATACAAAATAGAGACTCCAAACTGATTCATTACGGCGGCGGTCTCGGAATGAATAAGAGTAGTGGTGATGACCACGAATTGGATAACTTCTATTATGATGAATTTGTGGTTTTCGAATTTAGCGAGCCGGTCTCGATCGCCAGTTACAGCTTTGGTTGGGTTGACACTGATGCAGACTCTACCTTGCTCGCCTATACCGATGACCCAGAAGGACCCAACAGCAATACAGAGCTAGGCTTGACCGGTTCTGACTACGTCGGCGACCTAGTTGCTAACGGCTGGACTGCGATAGGCCACTATCCCGGTAATAGCAGCGCCCCACAAACCATTGATCCATCTGGCGAAACATTCGACATGTTTTCGAGCTACTGGATAATTGGCGCTTACCTAAGTGATATATCACCGTTACTTGCAGGTGGTACAGATATGAAAGACGCATTCAAGCTTGCAAGTGTGGGAATCATGAAGCCCGGTGATACTCCCCCGACAGGTGAAACTCCAACTCCGGGTTCCGCGCCTCTGATTGCACTTGGATTGCTGCTGCTTTATCGCAAAAGAATATTGGTAGTGAACCGTACTTAACGTTCAAATAGAATCGGCCGGTGATCTAAGGCCGTCTATTTCACGCCCTATCCATCGCCCTTTTTTCTAGAAAAGTTTGTATTGTTTCTCTCTTACCGGATCTCCGCTTAATTTTATAGTTTTGGATTACAGGATAGACAGATTTATAAGCCAAGTGATAAAGCAACAAATAGACCGGCATCTTGATCGCGTGGGACCGAACAAAAAGAACCCACCGTGCGATGGGGCTAAACCAGTCATCGATGCTTTCATGCAGAGGCAACAAAGCTCTAGAAAAACACGCGCTCAAAAATCTCCCCCTGCGATTCATCCTATCGGTAGCCTCACCGAGCGATTTTATTAGTAGATCAGGAACAGCTGTTCCGAACCACCTTGAGCTCAGGAGCAAAGCAAAGTACAAGGGATCACTCAGGTTTAGTAGTTCTGCCCTTTCAATCAACTTTCTCCAAAATCCTGAATCACCGGAAAACTGGCCAATAAGCTCATGAATATCGTATAGATCTCGTAATCCGTGACGGAACTCACCATCATAAAAACAGTGCGCAGCACTGTGTAATATCAAATCTTCGTCACTCAAGCGATATAGGTTATCCATCGAATTTAAGGATACGCAATTATCCACTAATAATTGAGGGTTCGGATGAACACGCATAGTTTCGGGTAAAATACCATGATGTACGTCTAACTCTGTTTGCCGTTTACCATGTCGCAAGGGCGGAATTTCGTGCATCCAGCTGCGATAATAACGTTGATCGTAAGCGTCTAAATGAGTTGCTAGCCAACCATTTAGTTCTAACAGTTTTTCCGTATGCGGAAGAGATTTCTTGGGTAATAGAATATCTATGTCAGAAAAGAGTCGACCTCTCGCCGGTGCCAACGCCCCCAAACAATATGCGGCTCCCTTAAGTAGAACTATGGGCTGGTCCAGATCAGATAGCTGGTCATATAATTGAGCTACTTCATAGAGTACAGACTGATGATGCCTTTGCGTAGCCATGGACGCCCACCTGAAGTGCCTTTTTACTAATATCGGTACGTTTTTCCAGACCATAGCCTCTTTAAAACGATACTCCAACTTAGACAACAAGCTCGCTTTACGAGCTTGTCGAATTAGTAGATCCCAATCACGCATTTTTAGAGAAACGACACAATGAGGTTCCCTAAGGCAACGAATTAATAACACGGACTCTGTCACAAGACCTCCACAGACATTGCGCTATCAGCCATTTCGTTAAAAAGGTCTATAGCCTGTGTCAAATTGGAATACTGAAAATCAAAACAACTTGCTGCACTAATGGCGGTTTCTAGTATATCGAATGCGTTTTCAGAAAGTACGTGATAGTTGAACGATTGCCTTGCAAGTTCAAAAAAGGTCGTCGCTTTCGTACGATCACACCGCAATGTCTGACTACCCGGTACATACCTTGGAAAAACCACCCACCGAAGCTGAGCTGGATCCCTCATCCGCCGTAAACTCTCCGCCGGCGCTACCATATGGGCCACGGTGCCTTTGGTGGTATCTAGGCATAGCGGTCCAAAAGTCGCCTTAGGAAAATGGTGTTTTATAACTTCGATTGCACCATTTTTCAGACACACAGGGCGAGCTAGAGGAATAATTTGATTATCACCGGCCAGAGATAACAGTGCTAACTCATCGGAGAGCAAACGCCAACCGCTGCATACCAAGGCCGCGCACAGGGTGCTTTTTCCTGCTCCAGGCGGCGCAGGAAGCATCAAGGCCTTACCGTTCTTCTCTATCACCGCCGCATGAATAATCAAATACTCATGACAATGACTGGTAATACACCAGTTAAGCCCCCACTCAAACATCGCCAGTGCCTGATTTCTAGGTAGAGGTTTAAAGGGTTTTACGCCATCGAGCGAAAAATTAACCTGAGGTCGATATAGACTACGAAAATACCGAGGTTGGTTTATCGATACGTGAAAGTCGAAAAAATCATTCCCGATAATTCTGTTCCGTCCGTATAGAATATTTAGACCAGCGGGAACCGCCGCAATATTGGAAGATACTTTGACAGTAAAAGGTCCAACCTGTAACGCAACATCGTTGCATCCGGCTTTAGTCGGAAACTCATCCTGAGCTAGTGAAGAGAGACTCATACCCGTACTTTACGTACAACTCCCAAATGTAATAGGTGAAGTAACTGAGATTCTAGCACCTCTTTGGTAAACGAAGTATTCGCTACATCGACATTTTGTCGTAGCTGAACGAATAAGGCGTGGAGACAGAGTGATTGACTTGATAACAAATCGAGAATCTTTCGAGCCAAATTTGATATTAAATGCAAGTCGCCACTCGCAGTGACGTGTATTACCGCCTGCTGCTCGCCGAACCAATGGACTGTTTTAATCGTAGACTCAACACACCAAGCGGTTGCATCACCAGTAATCATAGTCATCTCAAGTACCTACCAATTTCTTGAGAGTCATGGACCAGAGTGGATACTAGAATCCCACTCATCTTCTTTGATACAACTTCCGGAATTCGTATCAAAGCGCCACCCTTGCGAACAACAAGGAATACATTGGCCATCGTGTTCAACGTATCCCGGGCCACATTGCCCGTGAGCATTCAAAAAGCATGTACCTGACTCATTCATTCGGACCAGTAGATCAAAACACTCTGACTGGGTAACAGTCTGCCCCTGATAGGCCACTCCGTCATGGACGGCCCTTGCCAGTTCAACAACTTGCTCAACTGTTGTGCCGTACATGAACGGCGCCTTGGCAGCATTTAGCAGCGCTGCGACAAGATGGTTTTCATAGGTACCAAGGTTCCCAGATTTTTCGTGTTCTAACATCACCTCTAAGAGAGTAACGTCAGAAGGACTGCTGCTGGGTATAGACGACAAAAAAAGAAAAATGTCTACAAACTTAGTTGCACCCGTCGTATTCCACTCTTTGCACTTATTGCCACCCCAGGTTATACATGTCCCCGGTGAACAACCGGTACCCGCCCAAGCTGCAGTGTTGTTTTTCCAAAAACCTGGTGTGCAGCCATTGCCATCACAATCGTTTTCGTGACGTCCGGACGCGTTGCCAGATGCAAGCGATGACGGCGAACAAGCCACACCCCAAGCTGGACGACTAAATAGCGACATCAATATAGGAGCAGACACACCGGCTTTGGCGATACTCCTTCGAGAAACACCTCGATCTGCATCCGCACCTTTACTAGGAGTCGCCTGCAAACTTGAACCGTGGACATCGCCACGCCGATCATCTTTATCCTTATTCTCTGACATATTTGACCTACCTAATGCCCGTACATTCCCTTACAGTAATACACACCTATTCATCAGTGGTGAGACCACCATAGTTTTGATGCAAAAGACTCCAAATATACATCTGCAAAATTCAAGCCGAGCTTTCAACTCATTGATTTATATAGTCTAACCCATCCTAGGATTTAGGCTAGGCTGGCAAGTGTAAAAACAACTGACATCCAAATAATTATTTGACCACACCAGTTTGTACTACAAACGCCATACATCCACACCGGAAGCTTCCAACTCATTGCGATCAACGCAAGATTTTACATCTATTAGAACGGCGTCGGGCATCATTAGCATCTTTAAGTCTGATACTCTGAGGCTTCTGAATATACGATGCGGGACGGCTAGAATCACTGCGTCTGCCTTGGGCAAACTACTCCAGTCGGTCAACTCAACTCCATACTGTTCTCGAGCCTCGACAGCAGAAGCTACGGGATCATGAACATAAACTTGGCTATGATACTCTTTAAGCTCAGTTACAATGTCAATCACATGGGAATTACGTAAATCAGGACAATCCTCTTTAAAGGTCAGTCCCAGTAAGACAATCCTTGTGTCGGTAATCGATTTATGATGACACGTTAATCGCTTCACGGTTTGTTCGGCAATGAACTTCCCCATACTATCGTTAATATGGCGACCGGCCAGAATGACCTGTGGATGATGACCAACGGCTTCTGCCCTATAAGTAAGATAGTACGGATCTACACCGATACAATGCCCACCCACTAATCCCGGCTTAAACGGCAGAAAATTCCATTTAGTACCTGCAGCCTCTAAAACATCAGCGGTATCGATCTCTAAGCGATTAAAAATCAACGCCAACTCGTTCATGAGCGCTATGTTCAGATCACGCTGTGTATTTTCAATCACCTTTGCAGCTTCGGCGACTTTGATACTACTCGCCCGATGGATACCGGCTTGAACAACTAATTCATAAAGGCAAACCAAGCGTTCCAAAGTGTCAGGGTTGTCGCCGGCGACAACCTTTATGATGCTCTCTAAGCGATGTTCCTTGTCGCCCGGATTAATACGCTCTGGGGAATAACCGACATAGAATCCACTGGCGCCAGTTACTGACTTTTCGCTCCCTAGCCAAGATAAGCCACTGTATTGCTCTAGGATCGGAACGCAATACTCTTCTGTACACCCAGGATAGACCGTAGATTCAAAAACAACGGTTGCCCCTTCCTTTATGTATTTCCCGACAGCTTTACATGCGCCACCGAGAGGACTTAGATCGGGTTGTCGGGCTGAATCAATAGGAGTAGGCACGACGACAATTATTATATCAGCCTCACCTAAAAGACTAGCATCGCTAGTGTACTGTAAATAGGTTGCAGCACTTAGTCGCTCTGACTCTACCTCGCCGCTCGGATCATACCCTAGTCGGTATTGCTCCAGCTTTCGCTCATTGAGGTCAAGGCCAATAGTCTTGACTTCCCGCCCAAAAGCCACTGCCAATGGCAGCCCCACATATCCTAGACCTACCACGGCTACTGTCTGCATAAATCACATTCCATCGAGTTAATAATGTTGAACAGCTTCGACTAGGGCCGTTATTACCCGACGCTAACTAGTCACTATTACACCGTGAAGCTTCTTTGCTGCTATAGGTTAACGCTGCTCTAAGAACCACTGTGCGGTCTCTGAAAGCCCCTGAAAAACTCCGTGTGTTGGCGCGTAACCTAAACGAACCGTCGCTTTAGTAATATCCGCTTGAGAGTGTCGTATATCACCATCTCGAAAATCTCTATAGATTAGCTCAGCCCCCGCTGCACTTGGATACTTTTGACATATCAAACCGAGCATATGATCGTAGAGTTCGGTTAATGTTGTGCGTCCTCCAAAAGCGACATTATAGACTTGATTGACCGCCTTTTCGTTTGAAGTCGTCGCGGCGAGAATGTTAGCTTGAACCGTATTATTAACAAAACAAAAGTCCCTTGATGTTTCGCCATCGCCGTTAACCACACAAGGCTTACCTTGAATCAAATTTTCAAACCATCGAGGGATAACTGCAGCGTATGCTCCGTTAGGGTCTTGCCGTGGCCCGAACACATTAAAGTACCTTAGACCGATACTTTCAAACCCATAGGTTCTTGAGAATACATCAGCGTACAGCTCATTTACGTATTTGGAAACAGCATACGGAGACAATGGATTACCGATAACATTTTCTACTTTCGGTAGCGCTGGGTGGTCTCCATAAGTAGAGGACGACGCCGCATATACGAAACGCTTCACTCCCGCTTTGCAAGAAGCGACCAGCACATTCAAAAAGCCGTCGATATTGGCAGCGTTAGTTTGGATAGGGTTCTCTATCGATCTAGGTACACTACCTAAAGCTGCTTGATGTAAGACGAAATCGACTCCCTTTAGAACGAGGTGACAAGTGTCAATATCTTTGATATCGCCCTCAAAGAAGGTGAAATTCTTCCAACACTCATCTCCAACGCTAGCACGTACGTGTGATAAATTGTGTTTGTGTCCAGTAGAAAAATTGTCAAGTCCCACAACTTTCTGTTGAAGTCTAAGTAAAGTTTCCAACAAATTGGAACCGATAAAACCTGCGGCTCCTGTAACGAGCCAAGTTTTAGGTGACTCCACTAGCTCCTGACTGACTTTGAAATAGGACATATTTTCGATTCCATTTCCCACGCTCAAACGTTGTAACACTACTCAGTGAATGGACCGACTCGTAGCATCCACGGCCCATTTTCGTCATTGGCTTTTAGTCGGAGAACATTTCTCGTCGATCACCGATCACTCTCCCACAACAAAACCTCCGGTCATAACGCACGCACTCCCTTATTTCGATTTCCTACAAAGCCAACTTACGCTGACTGTAGGTTATCATCTAACAATGTCAATGGCGTTCATCAGTAGGTGAGCGATACATTGTAAACTAATAGAAATACGAATTATTTATTACTCAAACGATTTTCTAACATTGAGACTTACTATGATTAGTTATTAAAATCGTCGGTAAATTGAAAACAGATGTTTTTTGGTCTCATCGATAGTTTTTGGTTAAATTTATATACAATAATAGTCACAGCAAACGATATTCGTGCCAAAATTATCAAAGTAATTCATTCCAATACACCACCGGCATTATATTATGTATGAACATTGACCTAGGATTCTACAGCTACCTTTCAACGGCCATCGGCTTCGCCATTTTGATAGCGTTACTCTCAACATCGGCGCTGCACAAGTACCACGGTAAGAATTTGTTTATCGTTTGCATCGTCACGCTTACTTGGTCGTTGTATATCGCGATTCTACAAACCCAAACAAACACCTTGATACTAGCTTTACTCGAGTGGCTTCGCTACGCCAGCTGGATAAATTTTTTGCTCGGAATGATTCGCTCCGAGAGAGGAGGTAGCGAATCCACCTCGTCACGTCCCTCAAACATCGGACTCTGGTGCCTAGCCGCTGCTAGTCTAATAATGACCATAATGCCAACCACATATATTTCAACTTATCTCCCCCCGAATCTGCCAGCTCAAACACTTAAGCTGACAGCGTACATCATAATAGCTATTGTAGGCCTTGGAATAATCGAGCAAATCATACGAAACAGCAATGCCGATCAACGATGGATCGTCAAGTACTTGTGCTTAGGCTCTGGATCGATATTTGCTTATGATTTTTTCATGTTTAGTGAAGGGCTACTGTTCAAGAAAATCGACCCACAATTATGGCAAGCGCGCGGAGTCGTCAATACCCTCGTTATTCCATTAATCGCAGTTTCCGCTGCTCGGCATTCCACCCTTAACTTAGGAATCCGTGTATCTCGGCATGTTATTTTTCATTCTGCCACCATAATTGGTGCAGGAATTTATCTAATCATGATGTCGGCTATCGGCTACTACGTTCGATATATCAGTGGAACCTGGGGTAATCTACTACAAATTACTTTTCTTTTCGGCGCCGGAGTCATACTCGCGACATTACTATTTTCGTATAAACTCCGCCTAAACCTGAAGGTTCTACTTAACAAACACTTTTACAGCTATAAGTATGACTATCGACAAAAATGGCAGGAATTTACCGACAATCTAGCCGGCTACGACGGTGATGTTCCCGAAAGAGCTTGCCAAGCTATCGCCAATCTAGTCCTCAGTTCTGGCGCCCTACTCTGGGTCAAGAAAGGCAATGAGCGAGTGGAGCTCTTAACCCACTGGCATATACCAGCGCCAGACATTGATGCCGCTATGGAACAAAAAAATCTCCAATCTATCGCGCACTTTTTACAGCAATCCCAATGGGTTATTGATATCCCTGAATATCATGCTAATCGAAGCATGTACCCAAACCTAGAAATAGCCAAATGGATATTAGATATTCCAAAGGTTTGGTTAATAGTTCCACTAGTACTTCAAAACGATATTCTCGGGTTTATCCTATTGAAAAAGTCTGATGTGAGTCGAAATATCAACTGGGAAGACAGGGATCTTTTGAAGCTCTCAGGCCAGCAAGCAGCTATACACTTGGTCCAGTACCTGTCAGAAAAGGAACTCATTGAGGCGAGACAATTTGAAGCCTATCACCGCCTTTCAACTTATATCATGCACGACCTAAAAAACATTTTGGCGCAACAGTCATTAATCGTATCGAATGCGGAACGCCACCGTCATAAACCAGAATTTGTAGATGATGTTATAAGTACTGTCGAAAATTCAGTACAGAGAATGAATCGACTCTTAAAACAAATGAAGGCCGGTGATCGTAGTGTCGAGATTTCATCAGTTTCAGTTAATACTTCTGTTACCGAAGCTGTAACCACCCATATGAAAAACAGACCCAAACCACAGCTATTTCTTTCACCTACAGACGCAATCATTACCGCCAACAAGCATCAACTAGCTACTATTTTTGGCCACTTCATTCAGAACTCGCAAGAGGCAACTTCCGATGACGGTTCAATTCAAATAGAAACCAACTACAAAGATGGGCAAACAACGATTACTATTACAGATACAGGCTCCGGTATGACACCCGACTTTGTCAGTGATCGCCTTTTTAAACCTTTCGACAGTACAAAAGGACTAACCGGTATGGGCATCGGCGTATTCGAAAGCAAACAATATATCCTGTCCCTAAACGGTGATATAAAGGTTCAAAGTGAACAGCACAAAGGAACCCGTATAATCATCTCCCTTCCCAGTCGAGTAGAACAAATAGACGAAAATCACCCCAAGACACTAGAAGCAACCATCCCTAATAGCTAAAGGAGCAGCTAATGAGCATAAAAGATCGTCAATTACTCGTCGTGGAAGATGATGTTGGTTTGAAAAGTCAATTGCGGTGGTGCTTCGATGATTTCGAAGTCAATATGAGCAGCGACCGCCAAGAGGCCATCGCTAGCGTACGACGCAACCCTCCGGGCGTTGTTCTACTCGATCTCGGTCTTCCTCCTGATCCAGGCGGGATTACCGAAGGAATGGCAACGCTAAAAGAAATTCAAACATTATCGCCGTCGAGCCGAATAATCGTAGTAACCGGTGATAATGATCGTGATCACGCAGTCAAAGCAATCGCTATGGGCGCCTATGATTTCTATCAAAAACCCGTCGACCCCGAAATTTTGACGCTGATGGTTGATAGAGCCTACAGAGTCTATGAGCTAGAAGAAGAGAATCGACGCCTACAACGTGAAACCCCAAATGGCCCCCTAAAAGACATAATCGGCTCAAGCCCTCAGCTCATCAAGGTTTGTCGTACCATAGAGAAAGTGGCACCCAGTAACATCACCACTTTACTGCTGGGTGCTAGCGGGACCGGCAAAGAGGTATTTGCTAGAGCTCTTCACAACTTGAGCCCTAGAGCAAAGGAAAATATGATCGCTATTAACTGTGCGGCAATCCCAGAAAACCTCTTGGAAAGTGAGCTCTTTGGCTATGAAAAAGGTGCATTTACAGGGGCGGTAAAACAAACTCAGGGCAAGATTGAGTACGCCCATGGCGGAACATTATTTCTAGATGAAATCGGTGATCTTCCCTTGGAGCTTCAAGCAAAATTATTACGATTTTTTCAAGAACGTGTTGTAGAGCGCGTTGGCGGACGCCAGGAGATACCCGTCGATGTTCGTATCATCTGTGCCACCCACCAAGACTTAACCTCTCACATCCGTGAAGGGCGCTTCAGAGAAGATTTGTTCTATCGAATTAGTGAAATAACTATTAATATTCCTCAACTTGCAGACCGAGAAGGCGACGCACTTGTATTGGCTCGAACATTTCTACATCGCTTTAGCCAACAGCAAGGCCGTAATATAAGAGGATTTTCAGAAGAGGCGCTTCATGCAATCGAGAACTATTCATGGCCGGGGAATGTCCGCGAACTAGAAAGCCGGATCAAGCGCGCGGTGATTATGGCGGACAACGGCCATATCACAGCTGAAGACTTAGAAATCAATAATGACGGCACAACGAAGAAACCGTTGAACTTAAAGCAAATACGGGATGAAGCTGAACGTAATGCGATATTAAGGGCTCTCAATCACGCCAATGACAATATTTCTGAAACCGCAAAAAGCCTAGGGATTACTCGTCCGACTCTTTATAACATGTTAGAGAAATACAAACTCAAGGCTTAACGTTGGCCAATGACTATTAGCATCAGAGTATTTGGAGGAACTTTCACTAGCGAGCGCCTTTCTTAAACAATACGACCTCTGCCGTTTGAAGCAAAATATAGAGATCGAGAAAGAGCCCTTGGTTCTTGATGTAATACAAGTCGTATTTGAGTTTTTCAATCGAATCTTCGTTCGACGCACCATATGGGTAAGACAGCTGTGCCCAACCAGTCAAGCCAGGTGCTACGCGATGGCGATCGCTATAAAACGGGTTAAGCTTATCAAGCGTACTAACAAACTCTGGCCGTTCAGGCCTAGGGCCCACCAAGCTCATATCGCCTATGAGTATGTTCCAAAGCTGTGGAAGCTCATCTAATCTATACTTCCGAATAACTCTACCGACCTCTGTTATTCGTCGGTCATTGGGCGAAGCCCATTGTACTTCACCTCGGCTTTCAGCATTAAAACACATACTTCGAAACTTATAGATAGTGAATATTTCACCCGCTCGACCAACCCTTTTTTGAGTGTAAAATACGGGGGAATTCAACCCACATTCCAACTTTATGGCAAGCGCTGTTAAGAGCATAAATGGCGAAAACACAAATCCCAGAACCATCGAGCCAAGAATATCTAGCCCACGCTTTTCGAGGTGTCGAAGATAATTGTTCGAAAATCCTTTCGTATGTATGAGCCAACTTGCTTTAATCAAATCGAGTTGAATAAGTCCAGACTCACGTTCAAAGAAGTCCAAGTCTTCTGTAATTTCAATTCCGCTCATCCTGCAATCAAGCAGCTGCTCTGTCGGCAGCCCGTGACGGCGGTCGTCCAAAGCAACGACAATTTCGTCAATATAATTGGCCAGCGAATATTGACAGACATCGGTAGCATCGATCAATTTCTCTGGCTTAACATAACAATTTTGACACCCTTTTGAAGCGACAAACCCCAACAACTCGAACCCCCTCCGGTCCGATTTTCGACGAAGTTTCTCGATCGTTTTTGCACGCTTTCCCGTCCCCAAAACAAGTATACGTTTACGTAGAACACAACCATCTATATAGCGTTCGAATATCGCCCGTGCACCCGAAAAAAACAGCATTATGAAAGTCAACGTCAATGCAACGGGAAGGTAGGACACATCAACGCCTGAACGGGAATAAATCACTAAAAATATGAGAGAAGCACTAAATACATGCGCAGTTACTATACGAGTAAAAACCCCAATGTAGCGATTTCTTTGTCGATTATCGTACAGCCCCATCGCTAGCATGGAGACAATACCCAACGCCGAGAACACGAGGGAATTAAGGAAAACTGAGGAATCACTAGTATCGCTGCTAGTCACAAACATCCAAGCAAGAATACCCACCAAAAATTCGAAAAGCATAAGCCAGAGGTATTCAACATGCATAACCCCCCCAGCTATTCTGACATTCCCTCTAAGAAAGTGCGAAGTCGAGTACTTCCCTTTAGTTTTCGTGCGGCCTAATGTCGAACTCGAAACCGTAAAAGGTTCAATCCTACGTTCATGACTTGCAACTTTTTTCTTTGAATGCACCTTGACCTGAGCCATAGATTAACCCCAATCCACTAAAACCCCACAATCAACTTATTCATCCTAAACAAGTCTGAAGGAAAGGCAGGAATCCTTTATCAGAGCCTCTGACAAACCAATTTCATATCGAGTATAAATGTGTATTTCGACGTCAACTTAGTAAGTTAACTATAGTTAAGCAGGATACTTTTACAACGCTGACAACCCATCAATTATTTATTATAAATAGCTTCCGAAACACAATTTTATATATGGAAAGGTTTATCATTCAAAGCGGCGACTCTCTAAACTGACCTCCCACATTATCCTCTTCAGGCTCGCGATAGAACTTTATAATTCGATTTCCGTAGTCCAATATTCCTTGCGATTTTTTTAATTCAAGAATCTGGCGAACCTCCTCCTCTCTCACTCTAGCTGTTTTGGCTATCTGTGAAGGCCCCACCTTAATCGATCTCATTGATGACCCAGTTTGATCTACCACTGCAGATCGCCACAACTCACCCAATGTAAAATCAATCCGGCCAGTTTGATGTGCGAAAGCTTGCACCATCGCCATGTTGCCAGAGTCTCTAACCAAAGTTGCAAAGTGCTTTAGCAGCTGTTCCATGTTTTCTGGATTCTCTTTGAGAATTTTAAACATGTGTGATCGCTCAATTGCGATTAGCTCGGTATTTGCCAAGGCAACCGCTTTTGCAGATCTTAGCTCACCATCAAATACGGCAACTTCCCCAAACAGTGCGCCGCGAGACAGATTCGCAAGAACCAGTTCGTTGCCATCTGGATCTTCTCGAGCTATCGTTATCCAGCCTTCATCAACGGCGTATGTATGATTTGCCTTGTCATTTTGATGGAAGAGGACTTCCCCTGGACCTAACAAAATACGTTCAAATTGTCCGCAGAAGTTATCCAACCAAAACCTGTCTACCGTTTTCTGAAGTTCACTGAAAGACCAAGCAAAAACCCTTTCGAACGGAGCCATAATTGGCAATAGATAATCATTCACACTTTCACTCCAAAAACGCTCGCCTACCGTCGTAAAGCCTAGTCGGCCATACATCGATAGAGTTTCTTCGCTTATCGTACAAATTACGTGCGTTGTCCCAACGCTGTGCATGACTCCGATCGCAACCTTGAACAACGAGAAAATGACGTTTCTACGATTACGCCATTTCTCGTGAATAGCTAACATACTACAGCTTGAGAACTTAGGCGCATTACAAGATGTCAAACCATCTGAATTTTTATACGTTTCTAGTACCTTACTCCGAGTCGACAAGAAATTGAAATACTGCTCTGCGGGCAACCCGATCTCAGAGTCATCACTAACTCGTATCGACCCAATGGCCTGACCCTCCGAATATGCAACGATATTCACGACGCCCGGTACAGCATCAAAGTGATCTGTCACGTGTGGGCTCTGGGAGACTTGAGAACCAAACTTCTTGCGTTCCTCCACGTACACTAGATAACGTAGATGATATATATCGACTAGCTCCTTGGAGGACCTAGCCACTTTAACTCTGACGGCCATAATATTGACCCTTCCGGTTACAGCATTAGCTATCTTCGATCTTCTCCAATAGCAGTTTCGCTTCCTGGCGATAGGGAAAACTCTCATTTCTCTCAAGCACACTTAACAATTCGATTCTTGCGTCATCTAATTCTCCAGATCTATCAAGTATTACCGCTCGATGATACCTGATCGTAGCACTTTCTGGCTCTAGCATTTTTGCTCGATCAATCGCGAACTTCGCTTTTTCGACCTTTCCTCTCGCCAACAAAACAATCGCGTAAGTATCCTGAATGGAGGCGGATCCGGGTGCCATGGCGACTGCTCGAGACGCATAGCTTTCTGCTTCTTCCGGGAATCGATCTCTAAGTAACCATGCCAAATTGTTCAACACCAGCACATTATTAACGCCCAGTGTTACTAGACGACGAAAACTAATGATAGCTGCATCATCGTCATTCAACATAAGATAGCGATTCGCAAGATCGAATATAACGACAGGGTCTTCGGGATAGTCCTCCTGCCATTTTTTCAGAAGATCGACCGCCTCGGCCGTCGATCCCTCTTCCCATAGAGCATTGGTATACCTAATTAGGTTATGATTGTTTTTCTCTTCGGAAAAAGCCCTAGCATACAAGTTCAAAGCACTCTCTCCATCGCCCGCAGCGGTTGCGATTTCAGCTTTTAGAGAAACCCAATCTGAACGCCCTCCTATCTGATCTTCTAATTGCCCCAAAATCCTACGTGCACTACTAAGATCACCATCCTTAATATCTATGCTAATCTTTTCCTTCAAGATATCTATATCGCTCGAATCTAAACTGTATGCCGTTGTAATTCCTTGTTGGTAGCCTCTAAAGTCCCCCTCGCGCCCATAGATCATCGCCAGTGAGTATCGCGCTTTTGCGTCATTTGGTGCTCTAGCCACGAACTTTTCTAACAGAATTCTTGCTGCTGAGAAGTTCTGCATTTTTAGTTGAGCCTCTGCTAATTCGCTCATAAGAAAAAGATCTGTTTGGTCTTCCGAGTCTTCAATTATCGAGATCACCTTTTTGTATTCACCTAATCCCTTATAAAGCTTGGCTAACTTAAGACGGGGACTTACGGAATCGGGATGATTTTTCACTGCTTGTTTCAACGTCGCTACCGCTTCATCATTCTGACCAGAGTTAAGTTGAACCGAAGCAAGGTTTATAAGCGTATCGAGATGATTAGGTTGGAACTTTAGACTGGTCTGATAGATCTCTACCGCCTGACCGAGATTTCCTCGAGCTATCGCCACGGCTGCAAGTCCGCTATAAGCAGATGTATTCTCTGGGGCCAAATCAATTACCGCACTGAATGCCACTTCGGCATTAGTGAAATCTTGTTGATCCATATGAAGCATTCCTGCTAGTAGGATGGGATCTGGAGACTCAGGTTTCATTTCCTTCAAGTCTCTAGCTAGCCTTAGGGCTTCGTTGAGCTGACCTGCCTGTCTATACGTTAACAATAATTGGCGGCTGGCCAGTTCCGATTCTGGATTCAAGACAAGTGACCTCTCCAACACCTGAATAGCCTGTTCTGGATCACCAGAGTCCGATAACGCAACAGCTAATTGGATCTTTCTATTCTCTAAATCCGGCTCTAGATCAGCTATATTTCTTCGGGTTTCTATATGCTTAGTGTGCATATTTCTAACTCGATAACTATCTGCCAGAACCTCCAACGCAAATATATCCTTTCGATTCACTTCTAGCACGTCATTCACCAGACGCTCAGCCGACACTGCATCACCGGCGTACAGTCGAGTTGACGCCAGCATACTTTTTGCAGCTAAATCGCCGGAATTACTATTTAGGTATTTACTCAAATAATCATCGGCAACCTCACGGTTACCAATAAGGTGATTTGCAGAGCCGGCATAGAGTAACGCCGGCATATAATCTTTTTTTATAGCTAAAACCTCTTCGAAAAGGTTGGCTGATTCTTGATATTTTTTTTCTTCATAGGCGATCATGCCTTTATTGAAAATGGCCTGAGGTTGCATTTTCCACTCTGTTGCTAACTTCGAAAAATCACCTTTCGCGCCCTCTAAGTCACCCAAATATAATCGAACCAAACTGCGATTCATATACGATATATCCGGTTGATAACCGATTTCGATTGCCTTTGTATATGCCACTTCAGCAGCAGCATAGTCTCCACCTAATGTTTCCAAATACCCCAAGTAGTTCCACAATCGGAAATGATCCGCACTGTCTAACGCCAGAGCTTTTGTAATCCATGATTTCGCGGTTGAAATATCGCCAGTCAAGCTTCGCTCCATCGCCATACCCAACAACGCTTCAGAATTCTCCGCGTTTAGCGATATCGCCCGATCCAGCAAAGATCTGGCGCCCGACTCACCCACTTTTAGTAGCGAAATCGCTTGATAAGCGCTGACGAGGGAGCTTTGTTTATCACTGAGAGTGATTGGAAGAACTAAGTTCAGTAGGCGTTTATCTTCGTTCGATAATAATAGCGACTTAGACAAGGCTGGGTAGATGTCGGCGTCATTAGGGGTCAACCTAAGCGCCTCGGAAAGCTCTTTTTCTGCGGCCGATATCAGGTTCATGGTCAAATATAGTTTGCCAAGGCTCTTTCGGGCTACTGCATTATCCGGCTGAGCCTGTAAGACCGTCTTAAAATCAGTCACTGCTGAGCGGTAGTCGCCTTGTTCAAGGCTTTGATTCGCACGAATTAAAAGCTCACCTGGATCAGGGGTTGACATACCACAAGCAGCCAACATCAAAATAGCACAGGACATTAGGAGTCCTTTCATATCCCTCATAGCATTCTCCAAGTAAGGCTTTCTTCCTTAAAGTTAACGCGGCACCAAATTAGTACCACGTCACTAGGACACAACTAATTGTAGATTAAAAATCTGCCTAGCATTTACCCTATTGAGTGCATTAATCATCTATTGCCAAAAAGTCTAAACGTTGCCAATAAAAAAACTCTGCCGATCGTAGAATCGGCAGAGTTTAGAATACAACATTGTCCAATAACACTAACTCAACCGACGTTTACGTCTACGAATTAGCCCCATAGTCAGAAGCCCCGCTCCTAAGATGGCTAACGACCCAGGCTCAGGAATCACTTCTGCATCGGTTGCAGATACGTGGTTTATCGACAACTGGTAGGTATTACCCTTAACCACTGCGAAAGAATCTGAAACTCCAAAGCCCGCCAGCACATATTCAAAATCCTGCCCAGGGATTGTGGCCGTGCGAGCCGCACCAGCGTTAAGCTCTGTGGGCGCATGAGTTAAGACATTACTACCCGTCGTCGTGTTCAAAATAGTAACGGTAAAAGTAGTAAACGCAAGCGCATTGATCCCCATAACGTCTGAACTTAAGTAGGCTCTAACATAGGCATCGGCACTGTAACTAATATCAACTGTCATAGTGCTGTCAGCAATAAAAGTGAAGTTAGTAGTGATCCCTAGATTATTACCAGGGGAAGAGCCAACATGGGATCCTGATGACAACGCAGTTTCCGCCAGTGTTCTAGCGGTTACATCGGGTAGAGGAAAACCAGGGAAATCGACCGATGCACCGGTTAGGTGTGCATCTCCGAGAGAGTAGCTACCCGCAGGTGTACCCATCGGTTTGGTTAAGTAGCTAAAAGAGTTATCAACATAAGTACAAGCACCAACGCAAGAACTGATGATATCTAGTGCACCGGCTGTCGCAGCCGCCGAACCGGTATGGCTTTCAGAACCACCGTTTAGGTTTGCATTGGTATCTCCGACATTGATTACTGGAGAGTTGAACGTTATGTCGGTCCCCACGAGCACCTTAGTACCTGAAGTAGTGAACTTAAAATCATTGATCGCTAGGTATGCCGTTGCAATTCCATCGGCCATCGCCCCAGACGCGCCGAACATTACCGACGAGACCAGCACTAATGACGTTAACTTTTTCAATTTCATTGTTGTATCCCTCGTTGAGCCAGTTGACGTTTAACGTGAGGCCGGCCAGTTGGGCTAGAAACAGTCGCTGTAGGCAACAGCCTCTGGCAGGTTTTCTATAGGTCTAAAAACACATACCACCTCGCCTATAAACTCTTGTGTATAAAAGCAAAACCTAAGCCAATAATTTTTTCTCTTTACTATTCAGTAGGTTAATAATACTTGGCTATAAGTTTTCGCTCCAAATTCAGTGGGCTGTAAATTTTACTGACAACGTTCACCAGAATTAAAATGAACTAGATGCCATACCGGCCAGGTGAAAGGACTCCAGCGGGATCAACGACGCCTTTCACCTCTTTGATCAGATGTTTGTAGGGTGAATTGTCAGTCGCCACAATTCCCATTGACGCAATACTCAATCTATAAGGGTAGAACCCCGCACCAGTCAGCGCTTCAAGCAACTCATCATGGCAGGCAAGCGCTCGATCATCTTCTCCCGCAATGGACCGGTCAAAGGCAATATTGATGACACAATCCATAGAGCGTTCTGTCAGTAAAGTAATTGACACACTCGGCTCAAATCCGTTCTTTAACATCACCGTTTTAACAATTGCCCAAAGCTCGCGCGCATTATTGCCCGAGGTAGGGGCGATCGGGGCTATCCAGATCAGACCACACCCATCTCTATCTGGGTCGGGAACTTCCGGTACCATCTCCTTTTTGCGCCAATAGGTACTCGGAATCATAGTATCGGTAGGAATGCCTTTGGTTAAACCAAACAGAGGTTTCAATAAACCGATCATATCCCGAATATCTATACCGGTAATCCACCGATAAGGGTGCGCAAACCATTCAGCCCATTTTAAAAGGCCTTCATCGATAAATATCAATTTTTTGACTTTTCCTTTCAAGCGCTTACGAATTTCTCGCGCCGCACTTTTAACTTCAGCCTTCGATCCGTAAAGCGCGCCTGAGGCTGTCCAGGCAGAAATGTTCAGTTTTTTGCCAATAAGCTCCATGGTTTCTGGCATTAGCGGTGTTTCGCCATTGGTTTCGTCCCATGGAAATCTCTGAATAGAGCCAAGAACCTTGTAGTTGTTGCCAATGTGCATCGCGCTTTTGAGTGTGCCGTCGAGTCTGAGCGAGCGTAGAATATCGATCACATCCGGTAGATCTTGATCATTCATTAGGTTAAAGAAGAATTTTTGGTAGTGCTTGGGGGCAGGCATCAACCAAATCGTCGCGCGAACTATGATGCCTAGATTCGATTGTGTGAACAACCCGTCTACATAGGGGCCCACGCCCCATTTATACACTCCCTCACCGCGGGCGTTGTCAAACCGACCAAAACCGGTTTTCAGTAACTCTCCGGTGGGCAACACCACCTCCATCCCACCAACATGATCAAAGTGATCGGCATACATGGTATGCCCGAATCCGCGATCAGCGATATTGCCAATAAGGCTATGTGATGGGAATGAACCTGTTGCGTCCATCCACAATTTTGAATTATTCGACTTTAGATAATTGTGGAGTTGTTCTTGGCTCACTCCTGGCTCTACCACCACGTAGGCTAAGTCTTCGCTAAATTCGACAATACGGTTGAGTCGACTTAGCTCCATAATCACGGCGTGATCAGAGGTCGGAACCCTAGAGCCATAGCCTACGTTTTTACCGGTACTGATTACATAAATAGGAGTGTATGTCGATGTAGCAATCTTCATACAAGCCTGCACTTGTTCGGTATTTTCCGGTCTTAGAACCCCCTTGATCCTTCGGTTTGTTTTAAACGTTGCTGTCTCATATTCAGCCAAAGTCACCAAGTCTTCGATAACATACTTATCACCAAGGAGGCCTCTAAACTCTGTGAATGCTTTTGTATAATCTGCTAACATTTTTCGCCCCGAAATTCTCGTGGGAGTACTTAGCCATATTCCTAAGCCATCAGTTATTCTCATAGCACGCCGAACAAGAACGTCTGTAACTCAAAAATACTGAAATTCAATTCATAGAACTCAGATTTCACCATCCTCTGTGATCGGATAGGCTAAGTGGACAAATATTTTTTATAGCTGTGATGAGTTTTCAGCATCGAGACAATTTGCGAGCTGATGAATACTGATAGCTCCCACGTAAAAGCTGTCGATTTCGTTCGAATTTCCACAAAAATCACGATCCAAATCTGAATTTTCAATCCCTACGGGATAACTAACCCCTTCAACGGCCGAAAAATCTAAGTCGCGAGGAGCCCGAAACTCAGAATCAAAATCCTTCGAAAAACGACTCGATATCGGCAGTATCCAATTGTTGCTTTCCAATCGTATATCTCCGCCGTTTCGCTCTTTTATACGGCCGCTCATTAAATTATTGACGATGACAGCATCCGACTGAGGAAATCGCACGTCGAGCCCTAAGGTATTGTATAAGGTGTTGTTCGCCAAAAACGTTCCTTCGGAGCGATTTAGGTAGACTCCCACATCAGAACAGTTGGCTATGAGATTGCCCATAAAACGACCAGAGAATTGCTCTGCGCTACAAGTTTTGTCGCGACAGGACGACTTCATAGAGCCGCCGCCGCCCATCGATAGACCTACCTGGATAAAGCTGCTAGAGGGTCTATCTGAGCAGACAACCAGATTATGTTGAAACAAATTGTCTTTTCCTGCTCCTTTAAAGAATCCGCCATAACTGATCCGATCTCCGCCCTGTTTTTTGAAGTTGGCGATTAAGTTATTTTTTACCTGCCAATTATTTACCGCCACGGCATCGATGAAAGTAACGGGATGGCTAGTCTTTCGAGCTTTTGGATTAACAAAGCTATTGCCTTGAATTATTCCGTCGTCGGGGAAATTACCTCGAGTACCATTAATTTTTATTGGCGAATTAAACGACGATACACGGTTTGCAGTGATTACGGTTCCTACCGCCTCACCAACTACATGAAAAGCGTGTTCACATCGTGAATCCTTCGCACAGGCTCCTTCAATAGACAACCCGGAAAACTGCCAATAAGGTGCGTTGACCCAAAAACCCTCGAGCATATTCAGTCGTAACTTTGCACCCCACGGGTTTTGTGAAACCAAGGTGATCGGAGCGTCTTCTAGCCCCGGCTGAGTTATTGCTAAAGATCGACCTTTGAGGTCGTAAATACCGTCTGCGAGTTCCAATACATCACCAGGTAAGGCAGTATGTATGGCCCTCTGTAGTTCACGCTCATCACGGATAGAAACAATTCGTCGTTTCACTCCGGTAGGAATAAGATAAGCCCGTTGCCTTTGTTGCCAGTTTTTTTGAATATCTACGATAGAGAGTCGAACGTCAGAATCTCCCCGCTGAAAATCTTTCACTACCGAGACTAGGGGATGACGATACTTATTGAGAATCGAAACCCCACCTGCGGCAACAGCGATATGGCCAATTACCCCCCAAATGAGCCAGTAGTTTTTCCAGCTGAATTTCAACTTCATAGTTCTCTCATATTTTTTCTCTCGGTCACAAAAAATATAGAAAATAGATCACTACATTCGTTAACTGTAGAATTAACGTGGCTACCATAGTTTGCAAACATTAATCAGGAAAAGTCATCTCAACAGCAACAGCAACAGCAGGCACCCTATAGACTTAGCAACCCTGAGTGAAGGCACATTCACGGTCTTTTCGACAGTGAATGAATTGATTGACACTAAGGGGCTGCACAATAAAACGGCTAGCCGTTGTTTCAACGAGCTTTAATCATTGACTCGACCTTGTAATAAATCATCCACTAGTGACGTGGGATTCTTCGGAAAATTTCTCCAAAATCGATCACTCGACCACCGTTCAAATATGCAAATACTAGGTACTGCTAGTTTACTAGCTTAATCAATTCAACTGACTCGTATACTCGCCTTTCTGAAATTGATCATAGATCAATCGATAGAGATCTCTGAGATCTCCTTTTAGACCTCTTGCTGCATCCCCAGCAGTTATATAGTACGGCGCTCTAACTCCATGATAGTCCACATCTTTTCCGGCTCGTCGTACAGAGATTCCCGAGCGTTCCAATAGACGAGGCAAAAAAGGCTCGGTCATCATAAAAACGCTCTCGCGCTTGGTGAGAATCGTCAACGCGGTTGAAGCTAAAAATGCTGATACCGCGATCAGAGGAAAAGTACGGCGCTCCTCCTCTGTGCTCTGAAACTCCTCAGTCACTCCACATCGATTACGGCGCTCTCCCGCACGCTTACGAAAATCGCCATCGACCGCGAGTCGAGAAATCTCACACATAGTCTCTCTCGACGGTGAAATTTTGTCGAGAAACTCACGATCAAGACTGTCTGCGCAATATTTTTCAAACGGCAATGGATCTCTCACCTCAGTACTATAAGTGGGTACCATTCTCACACAGCCGGCAGGCTTTCCCGTGGGTTTATGGGTAATTAGACAGTGCGTAGATTGGGGGTCAAATTCATCAAATTCTATTTCGTCGGGAAACTCCTCCACTGACTCAAATCCAAACTCGTCGCAATACACTCGATATCTAATCGAGAATACTGAGTTTTTTTGAGCTTGAGTTGAGGCCACACTGACGTCAAAGAACTTATTGAAGGTTTCCGCCACGGATGATTTCTGCTCCATAAATAGGCCCTCTACAAATGTTTGTGTATCTATGCAGTGTAGACAAGAATCCTACGAGATATAGAATCAATTCGGTGCCATAAGCTAACAATATCAATCTATTCGTGATTTTTTTTATAGCCAATAGAACCTCTTCCAACTTAGCCGGAATTATTTATCAAGCGAGACGGACGAGTCTACGTGGATCAATAAAGGACTAACAAAAAAAAGCTCCTCTCGCCATTAGCGGAGGAGCTTCGCAACGTTCAAGGGATTCACCCTCGAATATCGTCAGGTTATTTTACACAGCACCCAACGCTTTTAACTCTGCAATCGCATCAGCATCAAGGCCGACAGATCCCAACACATCATCAGTGTGCTCACCCACTCGAGGGCATGCGCTGATCTCGGGTTGGTAACCGCTGAGTTTTGGCGCCGGTGAAGGCTGTAGCACGCCGTTAACATTCTGGAATGTATTGCGGGCTACATTGTGCGGGTGTTGTTGTGCTTCGGTAAAATCCAATACTGGCGCGAAACAGACATCGGTACCTTCTAACAGCTCACACCATTGCTCGCGAGTCTTA
>Ga0209395_1000321_pt1 | contig 71699 bp, 72 predicted proteins | sample GOMGulsemesocosm_3_FD_184635 | JGI IMG/M metagenome (GOLD analysis project Ga0209395, IMG submission 184635) | Methane-oxidizing microbial communities from mesocosms in the Gulf of Mexico - GOM9D Gulf of Mexico (SPAdes) (version 2) | ecosystem: Environmental > Aquatic > Marine > Cold seeps...
ACGCCCTAGCAGAAATGCTAGGGCGTTTTTCGTTGTCTAAAGAAAAGTTGATACGCGTGATGATAATACCAATCCGCATTAAAGATCACCCACGATAGCCCAGTCCCTAGAGCATAGATTTTTAACCATTTCCTTGCACTCGATGAAACTCAACCAAGCCTTGGTACACTGATCTACAATGTCGTCATAGTTCTTAAAGCATCGATTTGCTAAGTGTCGTTGACGCAGCCACTGCCATACCTGTTCGACAGGATTTAGTTCAGGTGAATACGGGGGAAGTTTTATGATACTCAGATTCTCAAACTCATCAGCTAAATAGTGCTGATGCCAACTTGCACCATCCATGATTACAACAGTATATCCACCTATTGGGGCTTTTCGGATATCTGTTTCAAATACTGTACCACCATTTCCTTGGAGGCAAATGGTGCAATAATTGTTTCGGTGTTCCCTGTCGCTGGGCACACAGCACCAAACATGTATGCGTTTTCAAACTGTTGTTGCTGCACAACTCTGGGTCGCGTTCCTGTTTTAGCCCAAATCCTAGTGGTCGTATCTTGTTGGCCAAAACCGCTTTCATCTTGAAAGCAGATATCTACTGGTGACAATGGCACTGATCCTGGCTTACAAGGAACGAGGCAACAGCGAGTAAACGAATACGTTTGTTCGTGTTTTTCTCTCTTAGAGATAACAATGAATTGCTGTGATGAAGTTGGTGTCATAAGCAATAATACTGCGAGTTATATTTACTACATTTAATCAGATATTAATGCGGATGGTATTATAGAGATCATATTAGCAATTTTTTGAATTTTGTCTTACATTTGTAGTCACATGATTATGTTATTTCATAAAACAGGTGAGTTATGTTTATCAAAAAATTAGGTTTCATGATGCTAGCGGTTTGTACGTTAAGCGTAGCAGCGCAAGGTAAGGACAAATATATTCATCCATCAGTCACTATCGTGTGGGACAATCCAGAAAATTATCGTGATGTTGATGTTTCCAATGGCCTACAATCGCGTTATCGGCAGCAGGTTCTTGACAATTTGGAGCGCTATTTACATAAAGAACTCCCAAAATATTTAACACCACAACAACGGATTAAAGTCACTGTGTTTGATTTAGACCTCGCGGGAGATGTAAGGCCGATGGTGATACCGCATTCAGATGTTCGTATTGTTACTAGCATGTACCCGCCGATGATAGAGCTAGAGTATATTGTGTTTGATAGTCAGGGTGGTGAGTCTAAAAAATCGCGAGAAAAAATTAGATATATGGGGTTTAATATTGGTTCCTCGCTTGCTCGTTCTGGAAAAATGTTAAGTTATGAAAAGCTTATGCTTAAGCGGTGGTTTGCGAAGGCGTTGAAGTAGCGGCAATTTTTTTCCACGTACATTGCCAAAAAATTGTCTAGTGATTGCCGCTTCACTATAGTGGCGGCCTAAACGCCACAGATTCGGTGCTTTGCGTGATTGGCATGTAGATTGCTTTATATTCCTAAAGCAACTAGTCAGTGTGTATTACTCGTTTTCCTGACACTTACACAAAGGAATATTATTATGTTTAAAAGTGAAATAGCAACAAATGCAACGGCCTCTAATGAAACGAATCAATTTGTTTTGAACAGCTTAGGCCTTACTCATAATGACCATATTCAGTATATGGTGATGAAAAGCGAGTTTGGTGGTCAAGAGATTTACTGTGCACTAGCTGGCGGCGAGATAGTCGACAACGATGTTAATTTAACACCAGTAGGTACCGGAGCTTATGAAGCGCTATGTTCTGTTCCTGGTGATGAAATTGAGTTATATGCGTTAAGCGATGATGACGAGATTATGGCTGAGCAAGTATCTGGTATTATTGAGCAACATATGAGTGGTAGTCGTCTATGTTTCATCAGTAGCAATTTAGTTGAGCGCCAAGCTCAAATTATGAAAGCATTCTCACTAAATGCAGGCGCTCAAATCGCGGCGTAACTATTTAACCTTAATTTTCATATTGCTTTTAAACACTTGGAGCAACTGCAGTTGGATTTCGATTTTACTGACTAGCGGTTGCACCATAGTGCCTACCTCTGCTTCTGTAACTTGTTGCAGCGCGACTAGATCATTGCCCAGCTCTTCAGCGTAAGGCGTGAAACGATCTGCTTTGGTTACAAATCCCTGTTGTTCATCGAATATCGCACTAAATTTTGCCATGTCTTGTTGGCGAAGATCATTTATCGATTTATCGGCATCAATTGATTGACGGTAGATTAAGCGGATGTTTTCGGTTAGTGCGGCAAAAAGTTGGCTATGTGGCATATCAGTCTCAAATTCAATGTTAGTGGTAAATCTATGAAGCTATTATAGAACAGGAGCCAACCCAAGGTCGATAGGTGTTTTGTGCGCTTGCCCACCTATTTCACGAACAAGTTTTGGGACTAAAAATCCGGGCAATGATTTATAGAGCTGATGCATTAACAAGATAGCGTCAGCCTCCGTCGTATCAAAGTGTGTTGCCCCGCGTACCTTATCTAATAAGTGAAGGTAGTAAGGCATTATCCCAACACTAAATAAGCGTTCGCACAATGCAACCTGTGCCAGGTCATTATCGTTTATTCCTTTGAGCAACACCGCTTGATTTAATAGAGTAACACCGATATTTTTCAATTTTTGGCACATTTGAGCAACGTGCTCATCGATTTCATTGGCGTGATTGATGTGTAATACCATCACAATATTCAATCGTGAATTTTTTAGTAAGGACAGTAACTCTTCGGTTATTCGACTAGGTATAACAACAGGCAGTCGCGTGTGGATCCGTAGTCGAGTGACGTGTTCAATCGGCTCAAAAAGACTGAAAATTTTGGCTAAATGATTGTCGCTAGCCATTAGAGGGTCGCCACCAGACAAGATGACTTCATTGACGGTTTGGTGTTGTTCAACATAGGTTGAAATGTCATTAAACTGCTGCTGGCTAATACTATTTTCTTGATACGGGAATTGGCGACGAAAGCAGTACCGGCAGTTTATCGCACACGCGGTGCGGACCATTAACAGCACTCTGTTGTGGTACTTGTGCAATAATCCTGGCATTGCCGCCTGATGTTCGTCTAATGGATCGTCGACAAAATCGGGGTGTTCGATAAACTCACTGCTCGACGTCATTACTTGTTGAAGTAATGGGTCATTGATATTGCCCTGTTCCATGCGTTGAATAAACGGCAATGGCACACGCAATGGAAATAATTTACGTGCTGTAAATGATTCGGCATACAAGTCTGGCTCAATTGCCAATAATTTTAGTAACTTTTCAGGATCGGTGACACAACGCTTGAGCTCTTGCTGCCAAGTATTGTTGGGTGATATTAAATTATGTACGGCTATCTGTGGCATTTGTTTTTAGATTGGCAAATATTAAGGTAGAATCGGCTGATCGATTATTAATTGACGTGACTATAGCAATTATTACAATTTGCTGTAAGGTCTGGCGTCATAATAATATTACATTATATTTATAAAGAGCGATATGCTCAGAAAATAACGAGGAAGTCATGGCTACAGTTAGCACGAATGAATTTAAAAACGGTCTAAAGCTTATGTTTGATGGTGAGCCAAGCACTATCGTCGAAAATGAAACAGTTAAGCCAGGTAAAGGCCAAGCGTTTAACCGTGTCAAAATTCGTAAGTTGATTTCAGGTAAAGTATTAGAGAAGACGATTAAATCAGGCGAAACATTTGACGTCGCTGATGTATTGGAGTGTGACTTAGCATTTCTTTATGCTGATGGTGAATTCTGGCATTTCATGAACAATGAAACATTTGAGCAAATCGCTGCGGAAGAGAAAGCAGTCGGAGATGCGGTAAAATGGCTTGTTGAGCAAGATGAGTGCATCATTACCTTGTTTAATGGCAACCCTATCATTGTAACACCGCCGAACTTCGTTGAACTGGAAGTGACAGAGACTGATCCTGGCCTAAAAGGCGATACTGCTGGCACTGGCGGAAAACCAGCGACGCTAAGCACTGGCGCAGTTGTACGTGTTCCACTGTTTATCCAAATTGGCGAAACGATTAAAGTTGATACACGTAACGGTGAGTATGTTTCACGCGTTTCTAAATAAATTAGCTTATTGATCGCTAGATTTTCTAGCGTGAACTAAAATCCGCTATCTTTGATAGCGGATTTTTTTTTGAGGAGAGTTATTGTGAATTGGCAGCCTAGTGCATCGATCGTAAATTTAAAGAAGCGGGCGGTGTTATTAAAGACTATCCGGAGTTTTTTTGATAGCAAGAATGTAATGGAAGTTGATACGCCCGCGATGTCGCAAGCGACGGTAACCGATGTTCACCTCCAGTCGTTTGATACTACCTTCGTTGGGCCAGGTTTTGCCGGCGGACAAACATTATTCTTGCAAACATCTCCTGAGTTTCATATGAAGCGATTGCTGTGTGCGGGTAGCGGTGCGATCTATCAAATGTGTAAGTCATTTCGTAATGAAGAGTCGGGTCGTTACCATAACCCAGAATTTACGATGTTAGAGTGGTACCAGCCCGACTATACGCAGTTAGATTTAGTGGAGGAAGTTGACCAGTTATTACAGTTAACATTACATACGAAACCTTGCGACATTACTACCTATCAAGAGGTGTTCGTTGAATATACAGGGCTAGATCCATTATCTGATACGATTGAGGCAATACGCCAATATGCGTTGTCACAAGATTTAGGGGATTTTGTTGCGTCAGAGCGATGCCAAGATACGTTACTACAACTGATATTTTGTTTTGTTATTGAGCCTAAAATAGGGCTTAAAAAGCCGATTGCTATTACTAATTTTCCTGCATCACAGGCTGCGTTAGCGCGGATAGATCAAGATGACTCGAGGGTCGCGAGTCGCTTTGAATTCTATTATCGCGGTGTGGAACTCGCCAATGGATTCCATGAGTTACGAGACGCGAGAGAGCAATTATCACGGTTTGAGGAGGATAACATGAAGCGTAAAGCGGCTAATCTCCCTACCCAACCTATTGATATGAATCTTATCTCGGCGTTAGAGTTCGGCTTGCCAAATTGTGCTGGTGTGGCGTTAGGTGTCGACCGTTTATTGATGTTGGCTACGGACAGTACTCATATTAATCAAGTAATTAGTTTTGATGTATCGATTTGCTAATGGAGCCAATGATCAAATTTACGTGAAAGTTTTCGTCAGTAACTTATAATTAATACTATGTTTGATTAAAGTTGAGAGTAATTGTGCCTGCAGCGACAACACCCGATAATGAAAACAAGCGTTTATTAGCGTTATATGAACTTGAGGTGCTTGATACACCTCAAGAAGAGCGCTTCGATGTGGTGACCAAAATGGCTGCTGATATTTTCGATATTGAATTTGCCGCGGTGGTGTTTATCGATAAAGAGCGTCAGTGGGTCAAATCATCATCAGGTTATGGTCAATGGCAATCGCCAAGAACAGAATCTATTTGTGCGCATACCATTCTGCGCGATGACATTACGGTGATTAACGACATTAGCGAAAATGTCGATGTTAATGACCTGCCATCTCAACATGATCTAATGTTTTATGCGGGTATCCCTCTTAAGAGTCCTGATGGTTATAATATCGCTAGTTTATATATCGCCGATACGTGTGCTCGAGCCTTTAGTGATCGTGAATCACGTATTCTTCGTCAGCTTGCGCTAATGGTTGAAACAACATTACTCAATCAGCAGGCGATGCACAAAAATTTGATAAGTACCCAGCTGGAACTAACCTCGGTGTCACAAGCACTTCATGATAATGAAAAGCTGAGCCTATTGCGTAATCACAATCTCGAAATGGTTGCTAAGAAGAAGCCGTTGCAATCGGTGCTGTTGTCGATTGTCGAAGGGGTTGAACAGCAGTTTCCTGAAATGGTTTGTAGTATTTTGTTGCTCGACCACGCCACTAAAAAATTTAGTGGTGGTGTCGCACCATCACTACCAGATTATTATAATGAGGCGATTAAGACTATCATTATCGGCGATGCTGTCGGTTCTTGTGGCACCGCTGCTCATACTAAAGAGCGGGTGATTGTTGAAAATATTCCTACGCATCCTTTCTGGCATGATTATAAAGCGTTAGCGCAACAAGCGGATCTGGCAGCCTGCTGGTCTCAGCCGATTCTAAACAGTAATAGTAAAGTGCTGGGAACGTTCGCGATTTATCACCGCACACCTAATAGCCCTAACGCATTGGAGATTCGATTAATCGAACAGTCGGCTTACCTCGCGAGTATTGCTATTGAACAAGATTATGCGCAGCGCCTCATTTGGCGACAGGCCAATCATGATCACCTAACCGGATTAGCTAATCGTCAACTATTTGGTGAACTGGTCAACAACGCGATCAAAGGCGCTAAGCGAAAGGAGCAAAAATTTTCAATTCTTTTTTTAGATCTCGACCGGTTTAAACAGGTTAATGATACCTTGGGCCATGTAGTTGGGGATGGTTTATTGGTGGAATGTGCGCAACGACTACAAAACTGTGTGCGTGAGAGTGACAGCGTTGCGCGTTTCGGTGGTGATGAATTCGTGATGTTACTAAATGATGTATCTGGCTATCAATGCATGGAGCGAATAGCCAATGCAATTCTTATTGCGTTAGCTAAGCCATTTATGATCGGTGGTAACCGGATTAATATTTCGACAAGTATTGGCATTACCGAATATCCCAGTGATGGTATTCATTACGATGTCTTACTTAATAATGCAGACCAAGCGATGTATCAAGCGAAAGATAACGGTCGTAATCAATACCAACATTTCATCAATCGCTAATCATCCCACTCATCGCTCAGTAAACGCCTGAGGCGACGTTCTTCGCTGAGCTCTTCTAAGCGTTGATGCACTTGACGTTGTCTGTCTTGCTGCTTAGCTTGTTCTGCATTGGACATTACCGAGCTATCTGGTAAGGCTGCTTGCGGTGTAATATTGTCATCACGCATCATAGACCTCTCAAGTTAGTAGATTGTATTTTTGAGTATAGTCAATAATTCTAATTACTGAATGTTTCGTGGTAAATTAATCCAATAGCATTAACTCAGAGAGTGAGGATACTTCGATGGTTGGCAGTTGCAGTGGCTTTTTGTAATGGTCAAAGCGTGCGCTAGTCGGGTTGAACCAAATACTTTGCCAGCCGGCATTGTTGGCACCAAAGACATCGGAGATAGGATGATCGCCAACGTAACTTATTGATGACGCTGCAATATCTAAACGTTGTTGCGCTTGTTGAAATAGGGTTATCTCAGGTTTCATCGCAATGTGCACGCTAGGGTGAAGTGCGAATTCAAAATATGGCGCGAGCCCTAGTCGCGTAACATCGGCATTACCATTACTAATCACGAATAGTCTGAATTTTTTTTGTAATTGCGCGAGTAATTGATGGGTTTTGTCGGAAATTACAACCTTGTTTCGCCACACCAAAAATTCTTCAAATGCTTGTGCGGCGCCATCATCGGCTTCAAGCTTTCCGTATCCTAGCTGAGTTAAGCCAAGACTCAATGCCGCCAACCGAGAGGCGGACGTATCATTTAGCAAACTAGGTGCGTCGGTAATGACTTGATGACGTAGTGATAACCAATTTTTGCGTGAGTACTGCTGAGTTAATGGAAAGTGATGATGAAGAAATAGGTTGAGCTGATGTTCTGCACGTAATAATACCGGGCGGTTGTCATATAGAGTGTCATCGAGATCAAAGCCAATAGCGACTGGCTTAGTGTAATTTTTGTAGCAGCGGATGCTCATTTTTTTGGCTCTTTATCTATTTTTGCCCGAGGGTGCGCTTGATCATAAGTTTTGGCGAGATGTTGAAAATCTAACTGCGTATAGATCTGGGTGGTCGATAAGTCAGCGTGGCCTAACATTTCTTGCACCGCTCTAAGATCGCCGCTTTCCTCAAGCATATGAGTCGCAAATGAATGACGTAACTTGTGTGGATGAATCGTGGTGGATATTTGCTGCTCCAGCGCCCACTTTTTCATTCGTACTTGAATGCTACGATGAGAGAGTCGTTGACCTTGCTTGCTCAGGAACATCGCTTGTTCGCTATCTGCACATAGCATGCTTCTTACGTGATACCAGCGCTGTAATTGCTCGATGGCGGTGTTAGTGATTGGCACTAAACGTTGCTTGTCTCCCTTACCCGTTACTTTTAAGAGCTGTTGTTGTGGGTCTAGATCATTTAAGTCGAGATTGGCTAGTTCGGCGAGTCGTAAGCCACTTGAGTAGAATACTTCCATGATAGCTCGATCTCGAATCGCTAATGGGTCGTCATCGTCAATATTGAGCAGTTGATTAATTTGATCAACGTTAACATTCTTAGGTAGGGGTTTGCTTTGCTTCGGCGCTTTGAGCCCTACGCAGGGATCTTGATCAAAATATTCGATCGTGACTAAATATTTACAGAAACTGCGAATCGAGGACAGTTTAGTTGCGATAGTTCGTGCTGTGAGGCCTTGCTGGCGATTGATCGCAATCCATTGTTTGATGGCATCGCCGTTAAGCTCACGCCAGCTGGTTATACCTTGCTGTTGTAAATGACGTTCAAAGGGCGCTAGTGCTTGCTGATAGGTGCTAACCGTATGCGGAGATAGTCGGCGCTGAGTCGCTAGAAAATCGAAATACTGTTGACTCAGCCGGTCCATTGTCATGAATTAAGGAAGCAGTAAACGGTTAATTAAACTGGTAATTAGGCGACATAACTGCATCAGCATAAGATTATCCATTTCGGGTTGGAAATGGTTAGCATCTGCGCTAGAAATAGCCAGTAGCCCTAGTTCACCATGGTTGCCAAGTGCAATTAGCGCGATCGAACCTTCAGTGTATTGACCGAACAATAACTGCTGCTCTTGTTGATTAATACGGCCAAAATAATGATCGCTACGACCAAAACGTTGCACGATAAGGTTTTCGTAATGTTGGCGCTTATGAGGAGCAGGTGCTTGATCACAAAACAGAATAAGCTGAGTACTATGAAGCGCTAGCTCTTGATTTAGGTAATGGTCGAGATTCTTTGACAATGATTCAATGTCGTTGCAGTTCAATAGTTGATAAAACAACTTAGAGAACTTGAGATACAGTTGTTGGTTTTGCGCTGCCATTGCCATTAAGGCCGTGATTTCATCTTCTAGTGTCGAAATCTTCTGACGCATTATATTGGTTTGGCGCACCACCAAAGATACGGTACCATCTTTGGCTGCGGGTAAATTTAGCGTCGCGAGTAACTGTGGGTGGCGGTTAAAAAACTCAGGATTTTGCGCTAAATATTCGGCTATAATTGAGTCGTCTAACAATTCAGATAATTCGTCTATCTGGTTCATAATCTAATTTGTCCATCATACACATGCTCGGCTGGGCCGGTCATTTTTAAGGTGCTGCGATCGCCGCGCCAGTTTATTTTTAATGTCCCACCCGGCATGTCAACGGTGACCGTTGAATCAAGTAGTCCTTGTTGTTGACCTACGACAACTGCAGCACATGCGCCGGTGCCACAGGCACGTGTTTCACCGACGCCGCGTTCATACACTCTCAGCTTTATATGTGAGCGCGAAAGTATCTGCATAAAACCGACATTCGCTTGCTCAGGAAAGCGCTCGTGATTAGATAGAACGGGACCTATGCTATCAACTGGAGCGTTATCAACGTCATCGACTACCGTGACACAGTGCGGATTACCCATCGACACTGCACCGCAGAACACCGTTTCGTCGTTGGCACGTAGGATATAGGTGGATTCTTGTTTGTTGGCTTGAAAAGGGATTTTGGCTGGGGTTAATTGCGGCACACCCATTGAGACGGTGACCAGCCCATTTCGCTCATGTTTGAGTTGTAGCTTTCCGCCTTTGCAGCTCACACCAAGACGATAACGATTGCTCAACCCTTTGAGTCGAACAAACTTGGCGAAACAGCGAGCGCCATTACCACAGTGTTCCACTTCACTGCCGTCAGAGTTAAAGATACGGTAGTGAAAGTCGAGCTCAGGATCATAAGGTGCCTCGACCATTAATAATTGGTCGAAGCCTATTCCTGTGTGACGATCAGCCAGCTTAATGATTTGCTCTTTGCTGAGAAAAACATTTTGCGATACGGCATCAACCATAACAAAATCATTGCCAAGGCCATGCATTTTAGAAAAATTTAATAACATTAGGTATCTTATTGTTATAACACTAGTTAATTTGTTATTAGCTATCTAGTGTTCGAGCTTCTCCTCGCCATAAATCAGTTAAAGTTTCGCGTTGGCGAATTTCGATGGCTCTGTCTTTATCGACCATCACTTCAGCTGCCTTTACTCGAGAATTGTAGTTTGAGGCCATGGTAAAACCGTAGGCGCCAGATGAGCGAATCGCAATGTAATCACCGGGATTTAGGGCTAAATCTCTCGACTTCCCCATAAAATCGCCTGTCTCACAGATTGGACCAACAACATCATAATTTTTGGTGGCTTGTTGCGGTTTCTCAACCTCAACAATCTCTTGCCATGCACTATATAACGAAGGCCTGATTAAGTCATTCATCGCGGCATCAATAATCGCAAAATTTTTGTCGGGTGTTTCTTTTAGATACTCGACTTTAGAGACTAGAATGCCGGCGTTTGCCATGATTGCTCTGCCTGGCTCGAAGATCACCTTCATCGTTGGATACTCGGCTAGGCAGCTTGCTAGCGCTGCTGCATATTCGGCCGGCTGTGGAGGTGTTTCATCTTGATAAGTAACACCTAGGCCACCGCCGACGTCGATGTGACTAATTTTAATGCCTAAGACCTCAAGTTGTGACACTAAGCCTAGCACTCGCTTTAATGCATCGGTAAACGGTAGTAGGTCGGTCAGCTGTGAACCAATATGACAATCGATACCTTTGATTTGCAGTGAGTCAGAGCTCGCAGCGAATCGATAGGCGTTAATCGCTTCTTCCATACTGATGCCAAACTTATTTTCTTTGAGGCCTGTGGAAATATACGGATGAGTACCAGCATCAACATCGGGGTTAACTCGAATTGATATCGGCGCTACTTTTGACATCTTTGCCGCAATATCGCTAATGCGTTCAAGCTCGGGTAACGATTCGGCGTTGAAGCAATAAATCCCAACGTTGAGTGCATAACGAATTTCTGCTTCAGATTTTCCAACGCCAGAAAAGACGACTTTTTGTGGATCGCCTCCCGCCTCCAACACTCGAGCAAGCTCGCCCATCGAGACGATATCAAAGCCAGAGCCTAATTTGGCTAAGGTATTAAGAATAGCAAGATTCGAGTTAGCCTTTACCGCATAGCAGATTAAATGCGGCTGCGATCCTGCGGCTTGGTCAAAGGCGTGCCAATGGCGTTCGATGGTTGCCCTAGAATATATATACAGTGGCGTACCGAATTGCTGTGCTATCGACTTTACCGAGAGCTCTTCGGCAAACAATTGTGATTTTTTAAAATTAAAAAAGTCCATTATTGATTATCTTCTGTTGGCTTGGGCGTTGAACTGTTGGCATCTATCGCTGATTCGGGCGCAGGTTTGTTCTGTTCAAGTGTCGATTCAGGGTGATATAACGGGCCTTTTTGACCGCAACCACTTAAAAACAATCCTAAAACGCATAATATAGTTAGTTTGTGCATCGTTTATCCGGTGCTTATTGCTTCAATTAGCCCTATAATCGCATGGTGACTTGGAAAAGCAATATTTTTGGAGATTGATATGAATGATAGTGAGTTTCACCAAGTGGTTGATAACCATTTGATGGCGATTGAGGAAGCATTAGATGATGCGATGGTCGATTTCGATTATGAAACGAGTGCCGGCGTGTTGAAATTGGCGTTTAGTGATAAAAGTCAGATAATTATCAATCGCCAAGAGCCACTACATCAAATTTGGGTGGCAACGAAATTCGATGGCCATCATTTTGAATTAACTCAAGAACAATGGATTGATAACCGCAGTGGTGTTGAGTTTTTAGCATTGGTTGCTGCTTCAATTGAACGCCAATCTGGCGTTGTAGTTAGCCTTAAAGGAATCATTTAAGCGATGTTACAGTATATTATTAAAGAGCCTAAATTAAACGCGACCGCAACCGTTATTTGGCTTCACGGACTCGGCGATTCAGGCGCCGGTTTTGCTGACATTGTGCCGGTGTTAGGATTACCCAATAATCACCAGATCCGTTTTATCTTTCCTCATGCACCGGAGCAACCAGTAACGATTAATAATGGTATGGTGATGCGTTCTTGGTATGACATTAAAAGCATGGATCTCGACGGGCGTGCGGATATACCAACGCTTCAGCAAAGTGAAATATTGATTAATGAGTTAATTGAACAGCAGATTTCGCAAGGCATTGCCGCCGAATCAATCATCTTAGCGGGTTTCTCACAGGGCGGCGTGTTGTCACTTTATAGTGCCTTGCGTAGTAAGCATAAGTTAGCTGGTGTGGTTGGTTTGTCGTGTTATTTGGCTGCCAACGATTTGCCCCAAGTTGGTGCTAGTTCAGTCAATGCCAAGACGGCGATTTTTAGTTCTCATGGTCAGCAGGACATGACGGTACCGTTTGTTGCAGGTAAGGCCGCCGCCGTTGAGCTCGCGCAAGTAGGGTTTGATGTTAGTTGGTCGCAATATCCGATGGAGCATTGGGTCTGTGAACCGCAGTTACAAAAACTAGGGCAGTGGATCGTTCTGCAATTAAAATAATTCTTCTGCTTGTTGGTTTAGTGGCTCAATAATAATGACGCCACTTTGCTGACGTACCGTGTTAAATTGCGGCAGACTGAAGCTAATATTGAGTTTCTCTAAGTTCATATTCTGCTGATCTTTGGTGAAGGTATAGAAGCGGTAAATCTCTTTAACCAATTGCTCTTCATCAAGTTCATCCTGCCAGTAACTCGACAAGATATTATTCTCATCAAGGATATAGACTTTAATACCCTGTTTTTTCCGTTCGAGAAAAAATTGGACGTAGCCAATGCTGCCATGTTGATAGATTAAGCGCTTAGTCTTGCTGGTGGTAGGCTGGCTATTGGGTAACTGTGCTAATGCGCTGGTGCTGAGTTTCTTATAAAGCTCTAGTGCACTACTGATTTCTTTAAATTCGACTTGTTCCTGACCAAAGAATAGGCCGTAGAGTTTGCCCGCGACAATGAGCGACTTCACTTGGATTCCATGTTTGGTTGATTTTTTGATGATAGATAGACACTCTTGAACCGTAAATAAGACGTTATCTCTTAATAATGGTTGGTGCTTTTCACTCAGGCTGATGACATTGAGCTTAGGCGCGACGTCTGTCGGTTTAATTAGGGTAAACAAATGACAAAGCATAGATAAAATGGCGTTATCGCCATTAAACGATATCGCGTGATATTCGTTCCATGAGTTACGATAAATGAGTTCGATGTTAGACACTAAGCTATGCTTTTCACGCCCTATTGAATAGATATTGCTGATGTACCAATCCATAATTTGAGTCTGGCCACTAAACTTAATGGTCGCATCGTCTTGCATGTTAATTAGAATGAGGACGTTGGTGATCTGATTCGCTTGAATGAGTGCGTTTTTTGTTGCTACTGGCAATTGCGAAAAACAGCGTTCAATATGACTTAACGCATGATTGATCTTCTTGGCACTGATATCGGCAGGTAGCCGAACCTTAGTGTTACTGGACATTAGTTTATTGATACTAATCCAGCCTAAAAGCTTAATTATTTCACTGTCTTGATAAATGGTGCAATCTTTATTAAATACAGGCGCTTGATTGAGTAATAGCCATACTCGTTGTTGATTGTCATCAATGCCGCGACGTAAATAAAAATATCGATTGGACTGCTTGCTTTGTGGTTGGCTCGTTAAGCGATTAATCTTGGTCGCAGAGTGTTGGTACGCTGAATAGAGCTTACGTGACAGTACCGCTAATTCTTGTGGATATAGTGCTTCATCCACGTGATGATGGTGTGCCATCTCTTTCATCAGCTGGTAACCCTGCAGCAAGGCTGACACTAATCCTTGATGATGCTGTTGACGGTCGATCGGACGCCAGCGATTCTGGCGGTCTAAGTGGCTTATTTTCTGGTCACTAAATTGCCATTGTACAACCAGTGTTGTTAACTGACTCTGTTGATAAGACAATACGGCATGCGGTGCAAGGTAGCTTAATCCTGGCGCGCACTTTAAGTAGAAACACTCTCGGGCAAGGTTGAGGCGAGTGAGGTCGCCGCGTCGTTGTAAATATTCGGTGATGCGATTAAGTAATAACGAATAATGGTCGAGGAAGTGTCCGCGCCCGAGTTGCTCTTTCCATTCCTGAGACAACAATATCGTGTCAGGAAAGTCGCTAAAGTACGACTCGAGTAATAGCGATTTTAATAAGGATTTTTCTGGTGAGTCGATACCTTTATAAAGTTGCCACATCATGGCGCCAAAATATTCTTGCGCAGGAACACCCGGAGGATCGCCTAAATCTAGCGTATCTAATGCTGAGTCACGCTGTGGCTGGTGCCATCTTATCGGTTTCCCGGCGAGGGTAATTGACGAGCGATAAAACTCATCGAGCAATAACCAGTGTTGAGCACTGCCACTCGACTCTTTGTTGATGCCAGACTTTATCCCAAGGCGAAATTGGTTTTCGTCGACTAAAAACAGATGGAGCTCAACGCCAAGCTGCCCGGCCCATTGTTCAATCGCTTGACACTTCTTATCAAACATTGGATTAGGAAGTAGGTTGCTGTGTTCATTAACGCAAACCCAGACATCCCAATCCGAGTTGGCTGCTTGCCCTAAACTGCCAAGACTACCAATGGTATACAAACCGTTAATCATCGGCTCATTGTCGTCAGGGGTGTCAGGCGGCGAGTAGTTAAAAAACTGTTTTGCTAACGTCAGTGCCGTGGTCGATGGTGAGTAATCGAAAATAGTATTGATGCCCAATTCGGCAGTGTAGCCGGGCAATTGTGGCTGATTAAGGTGCAATAATAATGGTAATAGATGACCAACATGGCTATTGTTAGTGGACAGTTGACTTAATAGTTTATTGACGTGGCCGGTTCTACCATAACTAGTAAAGTTCAAATTCGGATCTAAGGTAAAAGATTGTTGTGCCATTGAGTGTCAATATTATGAATAACCCTGACAATTCTAACGAATTGTCAGGGCAGTATGCCAATTTATTTATTAACGGGACTTTTGGCCGCGAGTTTTATTTTTAATCCTTGTAATGGGTAGCCTTTTTTATAGGCGATAGCGGCCGCTTTTTTGGCTTGTTTAAGGAAGCCGTGTTCAAGCATAAATAGCCCGTAGTTATAATTTAATTCTGCAGCGTTTGGCGATATCTTTAGTGCTGACTCATAGTATTCACGCGCGAGTTTAACCCGTCCTAGTGACTGTAAATGCATCGCGAAAAGCATGCGGGTTGTCGAATCTTTGGGCTGAAAATAAATCGCTCGCCTGAAGAAGCAATCCGCAGTGTAACTTCTGTTGGTGTTTAGTTTGTTTTGCACTGAATATTGCGATATCGCATATAGGGCAGGGTGATAGTTAGGGATTGCGCGCAACGTGTACGCCAAGTCACCGCTGTGATCCTTACCTGGGCTTAATCGCTGAATCTCTTGAGTAAAGTGAGCGCCAAGTACGATCGGGATTTTACCTTTGTGTGCAGGATTAGTGTAATCATACGGTCCATAGGCATTTGTTATCGGCGATGGCGGGGTGATGCCGCAGGTTGTATTATTGTATTTAGTCGCATGTACACTAGTAGGAATAAGCAATAAGCATAAGAGTATTATGTTCAAAAATTTCACTGTAACATCCTTTTTTTAGACTATGATTAAGCAATAGTATAGTCAGGAATAAATATTTCGAGGAAATTATGGATATCATCGAGAGAAGCGTTATGGACTAGTGCTTTGCGCATTGTTACACATTTTCATTGGGTAAGAATTTAAAGGATTAACGATACGAAATGAATAATAAGTCAGTGTTATACATCGCTTTTCACTATCCACCTATCTTAGGAAGTAGTGGCGTTTTGAGGAGTCTTGCGTTTACTCGGCACTTAGCCAATAACGATTGGAAAACCGTGGTGTTGAGTGCTTCGTTAGCGAGCTATCAGTCATGGTCGCCAGCGCAGCTTTCGATGTTGCCTGGCAACGTTGAAGTTATTCGTGCGTTCGGTTGTAATACTGCCAAGAGTTTTAGCATTAAAGGTAAATATTTCTCATTTTTAGCGCAACCTGATAATTGGCAAAGCTGGATTATTGGTGGTGTATTCAGTGGCCTCAAAGCAATTCGAAATAGTAAACCGTCGATAATAGTGTCGACTTATCCTATCGCATCAGCCCATATTATTGGCTATTTTCTGCATCGGCTTACCGGTGTACCTTGGGTCGCCGATTTCAGAGACCCAATGGCGCAGTTGGATTACCCTTCTAACCGTACCACTAGAAAGATCTTTAATTGGATTGAACGCAAGGCCGTCACCCATTGCCAAAAAATCATTGTGACTACTAAAGGCGCTCAGCAACTTTATCGTGAGCGCTTTCGTTCCGCAGACCCACAGTTATTCTCACTGATCCCAAACGGCTACGATGCCGTCGCCTTTGAGGGGATCACTGCGGATGATACTACGCCAGACAAAGTCGTGTTATTACACAGTGGCGTGATCTACCCTAGTGAACGAGATCCAACCGATTTCTTTCATGCGCTGGCGCAACTCAAACTATCTGGGCTAATTAGTGCCAATAAATTAGAAATTCGTTTAAGGGCAACTGGGCACGACGATTTATATCGACCGATGTTAGTGAATTTAGATATAGCGGATATAGTATCGCTCAAGCCGATTGTTCCTTATCAGCGAGCGCTTGAGGAAATGATGTCTGTCGATGGTTTGCTGTTAATGCAAGCTGCAAATTGTAATTTACAGATCCCGGCTAAAGTGTATGAATATATTCGCGTGAATAAGCCGATCCTTGGCTTAATGCCCGCTGATGGCGACACTGGACAAATTCTTAGCCAATTACCCAATAGCTGTATCGCTCCGCTCGATGATAGTAGTGCTATCGCGTTAGAATTGATTGAGTATTTGGCGCAGCTGGCCAATCCTAGTCAAGAAGGGCCAGTAGATGCCGAGCAATACTCGCGGCAATTTCAAGCGAAAATTTTTGAAAATATGTTAAATCAAGCCATTAATCAGGCAGCTAACAAGGAAGTTGAAAATTAAGATGAGTAATAGCACCGTCACAACGGGGACCAATGAGGTTAGCATTGATTGGCAGCCAAACGTTACGATTAAGAGTAAGCGCCGATTTGAAGTCGCGCAAAATGACCAGTTTATTGTCTATGTTGATGGTGAGCTTCGAGCCTATGGCGAATTCGACTGTAACGTGGCAAGTGCTGCGCTGTTACTGGATGTCATTACTGAAACTCCTGTCGGCTACTATGATAAAGTTGCGGGATTTTTTAGCGCGATAGTCTTTAATAAACTTAATAAAACTATCGAGTTAATCAGCGACCATATAGGTTCGAAACCGTTGTATTACTCGTTGCATCAGCAATCATTAACGATCACCGACCATTTAGATACTCTCGATACTGCGACACTAACGCTTAATCCTCAAGGCATCTTCAACTACTGTTTTTATCACTGCATCGCTGCGCCAACGACCATCTATAAAGAAGTGTTCAAATTGGAGTCGGGCCAGTGTATTCAAATTAATGAAGCTTGCACTATTAGTTCACGACTCGTTTATCAGCCAGATTATCACTATAGTGATGAGGGTAGTGACGCACTGCATCAGCAATGTCGTCGATTCATTTCAGAGGCCGTTAATAGCCATGTGACGGATGATTGTGGAGCGTTCTTGAGTGGCGGCTTAGATAGCTCAACAGTGGCGGGAATGCTGTCTAAACATGTTACCAAAGCCAAGACATTTTCCATTGGTTTTGAGTCGAAACAGTACGACGAGAGTGCTTATGCCAAGCTTACTGCTGAGCATTTTTCAACTCAACATCATCGCCATGTGATGCAACCAAATGAATTGATTGATAACTTTAAACAGGTTGCAGCACAGTTTGATCAGCCCTTTGGTAATTCTTCTGCAATGGCGGGGTATAGTTGCGCCATGTTTGCCAAGGAACATGGCGTGACAACATTGTTGGCTGGTGATGGCGGGGATGAAATATTTGCTGGCAATGAGCGTTATGCTAAGCAGGCCATTTTCGAACGGTTTAACCAAGCACCGAAGTTGGTACAGAATATGTTGCAAGGGCTGTTTTGTCATACGCCACTCGGTAAGTTGCCCATTGGTAGCAAGGCGGCGAGCTATATTACACAAGCAACTACACCATTGCCGGACAGGCTAGACAGTTACAATTTCTTAAATCGTTTTCCGCTTGAGCAAGTGTTTACTCAAACATTTTTGGCGCAGGTAGACCCTCTGCAGCCAGTGATGCAAAAACGAACGCGTTACCAACAAGCCAAATCTGAGAGCCATCTTGAGAAAATGTTATTTCTTGATTGGAAATTCACACTGGCCGACAATGATTTAGTGAAGGTAACCACTATGTGTGACATGGCGGGAGTAGAGGTTCGTTATCCATTGCTTGAGAAGGAGTTAGTGGATTTTAGCTGTCAGGTTAAAGATGACGAAAAATTGAAAGGCAACGACTTACGTCATTTCTTTAAGCAGGCGATGACTGGATTTTTACCGGATGAGACGTTAAGCAAAGAAAAGCATGGCTTCGGTTTGCCGTTTGGTCTGTGGATGACTGAGAGTGACGAGCTATTAGCGCTGGCTAAATCTGCCTTAAATAGCATGGCACAACGTGATATTTTTAACCCTGAATTTATTGAATTAGCGATAGATATGCACCAGTCTGAACATTCAAGTTATTACGGTGAGTTGATTTGGATTGTGGTGGTATTAGAGCTGTGGTTAGAGAGCCGAGGGCTATAATGAAGACGCTTGCGCATCGACTTATTCAGGGGGGATCGCGACTGACATCCCGTAACAAATTGCCGATTTTGATTTATCATCAGGTGCTAGCGCAGCCCGATCCTTATCGCCCTTGTACTCCAACGGCGGAGCAATTTCGTCGCCAAATGATCATACTCCAACGCTATTTTAATCCGTTGTCAGTGGATGAGGCATTACCGCTATTACGAAATAATCAACTGCCAGCAAACAGTATCTGTGTCACGTTTGATGATGGCTACCTTAATAATTTAACCATTGCCGCGCCGATCTTAAAAGAGCTTGAAATCCCAGCCACGGTGTATGTGGCTAGTGCTTTTACCGGTGCTGACAATATGTGGAATGATCAACTTATCGATTTTCTGAGTGATGAAGAACACACAGAGTATGACTTATCGATCATTGATGCTGGCAATCATGTCATTATTAACAATCGACAGCGTCATCAGTTGATTGACACTGTTTTGAAACATGTGAAATACATGCCGATAGCACAACGCCTCGACTTGGTTGAGCAATTGCTAACGAGTCACCATCATCAGGAGCAAACGGCTAAGATGATGAATCAAGAGCAATTGGCACAACTAAGTCATTATGGCGTTAGTGTGGCGGCACATACTCATGACCACCCCATCATGGCGGTATTGCCATTAGCTGAGCAGCGTGAACAATTGCAGCGTAATATCGATTGCCTTACTCAGTGGCAAGTGGCAGGAGAGAGTCTTGGTTTTGCTTATCCTAACGGTAAGCTTGATCATGATTTCAGCCAAGAAACTGCGGATTTAGTGAAGGAAATGGGCTTGTCTTATGCTGTCACGACACATGCCGGGATCTGCACACCAGATAGTGATGTTTTTCAGCTTCCGCGGGCGTCATCATGGGAAAAACGGCCGTTACGGTTTCATTTACGCCTATTACTCGATATCATCCGTGCCTAGCCAATCGTAAGGGACAGTCGGTGCAGTTAAAAATTAAAATCGCGTTAGCACCAGAATTAACGCCAGCACAAATTCCCCCGTTCGATTATGGAAAAATAGCGCGCTTTAGCATTGCTGTATTGATGGTAATAGGATTGTGCCTGTATGCCGTATTTAGCATGACCTTATCTAACACCCCGGAGCAAGAACTTCGCGAAACGCCTTTAATAGTTGATGATAAACCTTTAGCTGCTGACGTCATTGCGCCACCAGTAGTCATTGAACAGGCTATTCTCGAACCGGCTATAACTTTACTGATAGCGACAGCACCGAAAGTAACGGTGCCACCAACCATCACTGAGCTGGTGGCTGAATCCGCTCCAGCAATTCCAGTGATTGAACCGGTTGTCCCCGCCGATATTAATATATCGTCTCAACATATTAAACGGGCATTGCTGACCTCGGCAATTATTAAGCGCGAACCGACAGATAGTTTAGGGGGTACCGTTGATATTACTCGCCATCAGAAAGTGTATTTATATTCCCATCTTCTTGGCTTGGCTGGTCACAAGGTTGAGCATCGTTGGTATTATCAGCAGCAGCTAATAGCGACGATACCGTTGACTATTGGCAGCCATAATTGGCGTACCTATTCGAGTAAATACCTCGACCGAATGATGCTAGGGCAATGGCGAGTTGAAGTCGTTAAGCGTCCTAATACCATCATTGCCGTCCATAGATTTGATGTTCATCATTAGTTAGATGATTATTGTTGGTGTTAACTTATACATATGATGTACTAAGTGGTAATATTTGCCCCAATAAATTGAATATTTTGGAATATCTATGTCTGTTGAAGTGCTTCGTATTGCGACTCGTAAAAGCCCCCTTGCATTGTGGCAAGCTGAATTTGTTAAAGCTGAATTAGAGCGCTTTCACCCTGATTTGGTTGTCGAACTGGTGACGATGGTGACTAAAGGCGACAAAATTCTCGATACGCCGTTGGCAAAGGTGGGCGGTAAAGGGCTATTTGTTAAAGAACTTGAGACTGCAATGCTAGAAGGGCGTGCCGATATTGCGGTACATTCGATGAAGGATGTTCCAGTCGACTTTCCTGCAGGGCTAAGTTTGCAGATTATTTGTGAGCGTGAAGACCCTCGTGATGCTTTTGTATCAAATACTTATGAAAATATCGACCAGCTACCTCAAGGTGCTATTGTTGGTACGTCTAGCTTGCGTCGTCAATGTCAGCTTCGCGCTGCACGTCCAGATCTGGTTATCCGTGATTTGCGCGGAAACGTAGGCACCCGATTAGGCAAACTCGATAATGGTGAATACGATGCCATTATTCTTGCCGCTGCAGGCCTTATTCGCTTGAAGCTCAATCAACGTATTGCTGCGTTTATTGAACCGGAGCAATCGCTACCTGCAGTAGGTCAAGGAGCTGTTGGTATCGAGTGTCGCGATGGTGACACACGCATTCATCAATTGTTGGCGCCATTAGAGCATCAAGAGACGCGTATTCGGGTGTTGGCTGAGCGCGCCGTGAATAAGCGTTTAGAGGGCGGTTGTCAGGTGCCAATCGGTAGTTATTGTGTCTTAGAAGGTGATCAATTCTGGCTACGCGCCTTGGTGGGTAGCCCAGACGGTAGCGTGATGTTGACGCAAGAGGAGCGTGGTCCAATAGCGCTGGCTGAGGCAACGGCTATTGAAATGGCTGATAAATTACTTGATAGCGGCGCTCGCGAGATACTACAACAGGTTTATGCCCAAAACTAATTCAGGTGGCCTTCATAACGGTCGAGTATTATTAACTCGACCGTGCCATAAAAACCATTCATTGGCGCAGCTCCTTGCGCAGCATGGCTTCGCGACCAAAAGCTGTCCGCTTATTGAAGTGATGCCGTTAGCAGATAATCTACTTGTTGATAAATTGCACCGTTGCGACATCGTGATAGCAGTGAGTGCCAATGCCGTCTTAAGCGCGAGCGAACAAATAGACTGTTGGCCAGCGAGGGAGTACATCGCCGTTGGTCAAGCGACAAACGAAGCCTTTAGTGAAAATCAGCTAAGCGCGATTGTGCCACACGAAGCAACAACCGAGGGCATGCTTGAATTACCGCTATTGATGCAACCAAAAGAGAAAAACATCTTAATTTTGCGTGGGGTGGGTGGCCGCGAGACGTTAGCGCAGCAATTATCTGATCGCGGCGCTGCGGTGGTTTATAGCGAGTTATACCAACGAGAACACGTGGTACAAGCGAAAAATGTTGTCCAGCAATGGCAGCAACAGGGGATTACAACTATAGTAGTTACCAGCGCAGAAATTTTGCAAATTTTTGTTGAATTAGTCAATAATGGATACCAATCTTGGTTGACTGATATTACTATCATCGTTCCGAGTACGCGAGTTGCAACTATCGCCAATGAACTTGGAGCTGCTAATGTTGAGGTTGCTCAAGGTGCGGATAACCAAGCAATTTTAGATAAACTTATCAATTTACAGAGCTCTTTCTATGAAAAATAAAAACGATGCGAAGCAACATGACGACAAAGGAACTGTGTCTAAGAAAATTGTTGATAGCCAGGAAACGTCAGCCATAAAACCTGAAGCTAGTGCCGTCGTTGAAAGAAATGATAACGTTTCCGATGCCATCGAGGCTGATGCACAGCAAAAAATGTCCTCGGTAGTGAGTCAAAGTGACTCCAAGGTTTCAGAGCAAGCTAAAAGTACAGTAACACCATCAACGAGTACTAAGATCAGCAAATTGGCGGTGCTTTGTTTGCTGTTAATTGTAGTGATAGCTGGTATTGGCGGTTGGGGATTCTACTCACTGTCAAATGCGGTTAATAACGAACAACAGCGGTTTACTGAACTTACCGCTAATAATAACCGTGATATAGAAGCAGCTAAGGTTGAGCTACAACAGAAGTTCTCCCAGCAAACTAACCAATTTACCGCTCAGGTTGAGACTACGGTGCAGCAACAGCAGCAAACTATCGAGATGCTCAAGGAGAAGGTGACTGAGCTTGCTGGGCGTCGTCCAAATGATTGGTTACTGGCGGAGGCTAATTACTTGGTTAAATTGGCGGGACGTAAATTGTGGCAAGAAAAGGATATTGATACTGCAAGAAGTTTGTTAACTACTGCCGACATGCGCATCAATGAAATGAACGAACCTTCACTGGTCGGTATTCGTCAAGCACTGGCGAGTGACATTGCATCATTGCAAGCACTGCCACGTGACAATAGCGAAACACTGGCCTTAAAGCTTGATGGCTTAATAAGCCAAGTTGATAACCTTAAGCTCAATATGATTAAGTTACCTGAAATAACAGAAGGTCAAGATCCTCAACAACTCTCAGAGTCAGCTGAAGACTGGCAAGACAACCTCAAACGAATGTGGGACTCATTTAGCGATGGTTTTATTACGGTACGCCGTCGCAATGGTAGTGTTGAACCGTTAATGTCACCTAAGCAGCAGTGGTACCTTGAAGAAAATCTTAAGCGCAAGCTCATGCAAACTCAGTTGGCGGTTTATCGTCAGCAACAAACTGCCTACGTCCACGCCATTGAATTATCTACGCGCTGGATTTTGCAGTTCTATGACCGTCAGGACAGTACCACTGAATTTATGCTCAATGAATTAGCAAACTTGAAGAAAGAACAAGTCAGTGTCAACTATCCACAAAATTTCAATAGCAGCAATCTCATCATAGATGCGCTATTACAGCGTAACGTAGGTTATAACAATACGGTGGATCGCTAACATGGTCAGACTCCTATTACTCGCGATTATCATTGCTGCTGGTCTGTTTTTAGGACCAATATTGACTGACCAAAAAGGTTATGTGCTTATTGCCGTTGACGATTGGACCATTGAAACCAGTATTGTGGTCTTAGTGATGGTGATCATCGTCTTTTATGCCTGCTTACAACTGGCTGAGTGGGCGGTGATAAACACTGTGTCGCTATGGGGCCGTACGCGTCATTGGTTTGGCTGGCGCCGTCATCAGCTTGCCCAAGAAAAAACACTAAGTAGTTTACTCGATTTAGCGGGTGGACGTTTTGAAATGGCCGAAAAAGATAGCTCACGGTACGCCAAGCTGAGTGATCAGCCGATGTTAAATTATCTGACCGCGGCCAATGCAGCCCAAAAATTAGGAAAAATAGCGCAGCGGGATAAATATCTTGAGAGTGCCACACTGCTTGATAGTGAAGACAGTGCGCTGGTGGCGACGCGCCTACGCATGCTAATTGATGACAGCGATGCTATCGCTGCGACCGCTTGGTTAGCGACATTATCAGCCCCAGTACTCAATAAGCCTGAAATTTTAGCGCTCGCACTACCTGTTTATCAACAAGCGAAACAATGGTCGTTAGTACTGCCTAGTGCGACGAAATTATATAAAGCGAAGTTGATCACCAGTGAGCAATTCGACAAGATCACATGGCAGTGCCACCAAGCATTACTCGAGGAGGCGGCTGAAATAGGACGTGTTGAGTTGCATGATTATTACAATGCGCTGAGTAGAAAATTGAGAAATAATATCGACATTTTTACTCATTATGCTAACTTAGTTATTAATGCTGGTGGCTTTAATGAAATAGAGACGTCATTTTTTAAGTTATTGCGTAAAGACGTAAATTTTAATCTTATCCCGTTGTTAGTTAAAGCTAATGACTCGAAGTCGAATAGTGATAAATTGTTGTCACTCGAGCAGAAATTTACCAAGTATGCGGTATTCCATAGTACATTAGCCGACCTATTTGCTGATTTACGCCAATGGCAAGAAGCCAAATCACGGTATCAACAGGCGCTGGAATTAGAACCTAGCGCTTCGCTTTATCACAAGTTGGCGCTTGCTCAGCAGGAACTCGGCGAAAAAAATGGTGCACTAGAGAGTTTTAACAAAGCATTAGCGTATTAATTATCAGAATTGCCATAACATGGAGTGTTGTAACGTAATGGAAAAGAATATCGTCTTTGATGATTCAGTAGTAGCGCTCAAGAAAACCATCCCGTTGATGATGAAATATAATGTTCCGGTTTTACCAAAAAACTATGCATTGTGGTACAGCTATGTCTCTAACGACAACCCAGAGCTGAGCAAAGAAATAAATTCTGTACTCGCCTCTAAAAAAACATTTACTGACTCTCATGCATCCAGCCTATTCGACAAACATATGCCATCGTCCGACCAAGCAACAAATAAAGCGCTAAGCGATAGTGTCGAAGACTTTGCTCATTCGATTAGCCAATCGATCGGGTTTACTCGTGAAGACGCGCAGAAATTTGAGCAGGCGATGGATATGTGTCATGAAGAGCTTAATGGCTTGGATAGCGAGGTGATGCAAACCGCACAAATGTCTAGTTTTGTTGATGACTTAATTAGTAAGTCATTGAAGATGAAAAATAATGCTAAAGGATTTAGTGAATCGCTAACCACAGCTCAGGCAGAAATAAAACTGCTTAGGGAAAAGCTTGCCAATAGCAGAGAAGAGGCATTACGAGACGAGTTAACGGGAGCACTTAATCGTCGTGCGTTTAATGAAGCGCTTGAATCGCTGATCAGTCAGAAGCAAGACGGTAGTTCGTTAATCATCTGCGATATCGATCATTTCAAGAAATTCAATGATAACCACGGTCACTTACTCGGTGACCAAGTATTAAAAGTGGTAGCTAACCGCCTATCACAATACGATGTGAACGCATCGACGTATCGTTTTGGTGGTGAAGAGTTCGCGATTATTGTTAAAGAGGGTGGCAATGACGCTGCGGCTAAGCTGGCTGATGATCTGAGAGTAAAGATTGAGCGATTGGTAATTAAAGACAAAAAGTCACAAAAGCAAGTCGCCAAAATTACCTGTTCGTTTGGTGTCGCGCAGTATCAAGTCGACAGCACAAGCCTTAGCTGGATAGAGATAGCTGATCAGCGCTTATACCAAGCTAAAGAATCAGGGCGTAACAAGGTCGTCGCGCAGTAAGGAGGCGTCACCTTACTGCATGTGGCTTAGCTTACCGTGTCAGCGAGAAGAAACGTTTAGTCATTAAGACCGCTGACACCGACAATCCGGTAATTAACGCGACCCAATAGCCAGTCACGCCCATGCCAAAATGTTCCGCCAACACATAACCCACCGGAAAACCGATTAGCCAATAGGCGACGGCGCAAATAGCCATCGGCACGTTGGTGTCTTTCATGCCACGTAGTGCGCCACTGGCGTTAACCTGAATTCCGTCTGACAACTGAAACAGCGCGGCCATCGCCAGCAATTGAATCGCGACGCCAGTCACAAGCTCGTCGTTGGTAAACAACGAGGCTAATTGTCGATCAAACAACACAATGATACTCGCGGTGATACACGAGATTAGCAGGCCAAAGCCAATGCCAATCAAGCCGGTGTCTCTGGCCTGTACCCGATCATCTCTCCCAATGTGATAGCCCACGCGAGCAGTGACTGCAACCGATAGGCCTAACGAAATCGTGTAGGCCATCGATGAGATGTTGATCGCAATTTGATTTCCTGCAATATCAGGAACGCTGTAGCGGCCAATCATTAAGCCGACGGCGCCGAATAGCGCGACTTCCATGCCCAAACCAATGCCCATCGGTAAACCAATCTTAAAGATTTCTGAGAAGTGGCGTGCCTTTGGCATTGCCCAATCACTAAATAAATTGTATCCCTGATACCGTTTAGCGACAAATGTATAACCGAACAAACATGTTGCCATTACGGTCCAAACCACCACGGTTGCCCAGCCAACGCCAACGGCCCCCATTGCTGGCACACCGAATCCTCCGTTGATAAACCAATAGTTAAAGACGATATTGAATGGAATCGCGGCCAGTGAGCAATACATGATGGCCTTAGTAGCAAACATTCCCTCATTGCAAAAACGTAATGCGAAGAAGCAATATAACGGAATGAGTCCCCACACTAATGCTTGTAAATATTCGGTGGCCAGTGGAATAATTTCCGGCGTAATACCGATTGCCCAAAGTACGGGCTCTAAGTTATATAATAGTAAGGCGCTTGGGACTGCTAATATCACCGATAATAATAGCCCACGTTGAAAGGCTTGTTTCACCCCTTGCTGATTGCCTTGACCGTTATATTGCGCAGTTATAGGACTTAAGGCGAGGAAGATACCAATCACAAAGACAATAATTGGATTGAAAATACTAACACCAATAGCAATCGCGGCAAGTGCCTCCGCACTATAACGCCCGGCCATAATGGTATCAAGTACGCCGAGCGACATCTGTGCAAACTGCGCCATGATGGCTGGCGCGGCTAACGCGAGCAGTTGTTTGCTCTCGAGTTGATGTGCCGGATTTTTAATAAATTTAATTAATGTTTTCAATGGTGATTGCTACTTCTAATGTGAGAGACAAATGGTATAAAATACACATATTACTTCTTAAAGGATTTGCATTATGTCGCAACAAACGCCATCTGTCATTGTTTCTTCGTCGCATTTAGTGTCATCACAATGCCCTGAGCTGAGTGAATTTGAGTATGGCTTAACGATGATGAATAATGCGTTCTTAAGATGGATGCAGCATTGTGCTCAAGCCGCCGGTAATACTGAGCTTAGTTCATTAGATATTCAAGTAATTCATTGTGTTGCCCATCGGGAGCGAGATAAAAAATTGGCTGACATTTGCTTCGTTCTCAATGTTGAAGACACACATAATGTTGCATATAGCTTGCGTAAATTGGTGAAATTAGAGATGATAAATTCGGTAAAAAAAGGAAAGGAGTCTTTCTATCATCCGTCGACCCAAGGTTGGGAATTTTGTCACCGCTACAAAGATATTCGTGAACAATGCCTGATTTCTTCATTGCAAGATTTGAATTTAACCAAGTTACAAATTAAAGAAATGGCGAATGCCCTGCGCTTACTATCTGGTTTTTATGACCAATCATCCCGTAGTGCCGCATCATTATAAAATAGAACGAGAGTTGAGTATGGATACTATTAAAAAATTTTCACCAGAGGCTTATGAAAAAATAGCCAAGCATATCAAAATTTATTTTGAAGGTAGCCTAGATATTGAAGGCGATGGTCGTTTTTATTTTGAGCAAGGACGTCTGCGGATCCCTGTTGATGCAACAAAACAACAATATAATTTTGTCACCAAGATCAATCAAACCTTAAAAGATAAGGTACCGGTTTTGAAGTGGTGATACCCGTTAAGGATTTTTATGAACACTATTATACTCTGCGCATTTATTGCTGCATTACTTCCCTATTTAGCCAAAATGCCATTAGCGTTGGCGATGAACAAGGAAGGTAAATATGATAATAACTATCCTCGTGAACAACAGTCGAGGCTTACCGGCTTTGGCGCCCGTGCGCTGGCAGCTCATCAAAACTCTTTTGAATCGTTAATTATATTCGGTATCGCCATTGCCGTTGTGCTCACGACTGAAACAACAGGCGCGAGCATACAATGGCTGGCGATAACACATGTTGTTGCTCGGATAATTTATTGTGTGATGTATTACATCGATAAGGATTTACTACGTTCGCTATCTTGGTTCGTCGCAACAGCGTCTAGCTTTACCATGATATGGCTATCGATGACCTCGCTTTAAGTCAGAATAATCTTAAGGCGTGGCTGATTGGGCTGCTTGCTCTTGGGCCGCTATTGCTCGTTGTTGCTTGCGGTAGATACTCATCTGGTCGTAAAAATGATCCCAAACACAGGGTGCACATGCGCCGCCGCCACAACAATCATCGTCGAGGGGCTTTTCCGGTTTTTCTATTAAGTCGCTCATGTCTTTCTTCTATCTATACCATGTTTATAGTCGTAGTTTACTCTGAAAACAAAAAGGTCGCCAATCGGCGACCTTTTTTTATTGAGCTATAGGCTACAGTTTTGGACCTGCTGCTACTAATTCTTTGCCTTCGTCAGTATCGGTGAACTTCTCGAAGTTATTAACAAAACGTTCGGCCAGACTTTTCGCTTTAGTATCCCATTCACTTGGATCGCTGTAAGTTTTACGTGGATCAAGGATATCCCCTTCAACACCAGCGACATTCGTTGGTACTTCAAGGTTATAGTAAGGCAACATCTCGCTGTCTGCTTTGTCGATAGAACCATCTAAAATTGCATCGATGATTGCACGAGTTGCTTTAATCGAAATACGCTTACCGGTGCCATTCCAACCGGTATTAACTAAGTAAGCTTCTGCACCAGCTGCTTCCATACGTTTAGTTAGCACTTCAGCATATTGTGTTGGGTGTAGGCTTAAGAACGCCGCACCAAAACACGATGAGAAGGTTGGCGTTGGCTCAGTGATACCACGCTCTGTTCCTGCTAATTTTGCAGTGAAACCAGACAAAAAGTAGTAGCGTGTTTGTTCAGGAGTTAACTTCGCCACTGGCGGTAATACCCCAAACGCATCAGCGGTCAAGAAAATAACTTTCTTGGCATGGCCAGCGCGAGAGACCGGCTTAACTATATTATCAATGTGGTAAATTGGGTATGAAACGCGAGTATTCTCAGTTTTTGAGTTGTCGTCATAATCAATTTTACCGTCGGCATCAACAGTTACGTTCTCTAGTAGTGCATCTCGGCGAATCGCATGATAGATATCTGGTTCATTTTCTTCACATAGGTTGATTGTTTTCGCGTAACAACCTCCTTCGAAGTTGAACACGCCGTTGTCATCCCAACCATGTTCATCATCACCAATTAGTTGACGCTTAGGATCGGTCGATAGGGTTGTTTTACCAGTACCTGACAGACCGAAAAATACGGCGGTATCGCCATCTTCACCGACATTTGCACTACAGTGCATGGAAGCGATGCCACGTAACGGAAGTAGATAGTTCATCATTGAGAACATACCTTTCTTCATTTCGCCGCCGTACCAAGTGCCGCCAATCAGTTGCATCCGTTCGGTCAAGTTGAAGCTGACAAAATTCTCAGAGTTAAGTCCTTGCTCTTTCCAGTTCGGATTAGTGGTTTTTGCACCATTCATGACAACAAAATCAGGTTCAAATGACGCTAACTCTTCTTCGCTTGGGCGAATAAACATGTTTTTCACGAAATGCGCTTGCCATGCAACTTCAGTAATGAAGCGTACTTTTAAGCGGGTATCTTCGTTGGCGCCGCAATAGGTATCAACCACGAATAGGCGTTTACCTGAAAGCTGTGACGTCACTAAACCTTTCAGTTCGGTCCATGTTTCGGTGCTCATTGGTTTGTTGTCGTTCTTACCTTGATCCGACCACCAAACAGTATCACGCGTCGTGTCATCACGAACGATATACTTATCTTTTGGTGAGCGGCCCGTAAATATTCCTGTGTCTACAGATACCGCACCCGATTCTGTAATTACCCCTTTCTCGTAGCCATCTAAATCAGCTTTCGTTTCTTCTTCAAACAATAAGTCGTATGAAGGGTTATAAATAACTTCTTGGACGTCGTTAATACCGTATTGTGTTAGATCAATAGTGGTATTGTAACCAGCTGTGGCGACGGTCATCTTTTTGGCTCCTAAAAAAAGTGGTAAGTAAATTAGTGGAGTTACAGTTGGGTTGTGTAACTCACCTTGTAAGGCAACCGAGATTGTACAGGATCTTTGGGTGGAATTTAAACACGTTAACCATATTAATTAGTCTATAGTGCTATATTTTATGACTTTACGTTATTATCTTGTTGTTTTGAAATAATAAGTAGTTTGAATAAATGTTACAAATAACCTGTAATTGTTAATGAAAGTCTTTCAGTTTGACTGGTTTTTAGGCAAAAAAAGGCTGTTCTCTCAAACAGCCATTTAGATTAACTTGATATATTAGTTAGATTGAGTTGTATTTTAATGCAACTGTTGAGCGTTTTCTTCAGGATCATGGAAGATATCAGCGATGTCTTGACTACCAAATAGGTATTCAGTGTTGCAATAATCGCAATGCATGGTGATATTGCCTTGTTCTTGGATAATATCCTCCGCTTCCTGACGACCGATCGAAGCGATTGCGCTACCACTACGTTCTTTTGAACAACCACAAACGAATGATAAGTCTTGTGGGTCGAAGACCCGTACTTCTTCTTGGTGATATAGGCGAGTTAAAATGGTATTGGCGTCTAAGCTGAACAATTCATCATTTTTAATGGTGTCGGTAAGCTGACGCAAATTGTGGTATGCATCATCATCATTATCTTCATCATCGGGTAATGCTTGAATCATCATGCCAGCCGCATTGTCAGCATCACAACGGAGCCAAAAGTGGGTCTTTAGTTGCTCAGACTGTACAAAATAGCCTTCTAAGCATTCCGCTAACGTGTCTTTATCTAATGCGACAATACCTTGATATCGCTCACCTTTGGTCGGTGTAATGGTAATAACCATATAGCCTTTGGTGAATATCTCCGTTAGCTTACTGCTCTTAACTTCATCGTGAACACGGGCAACACCTCGTAATTGTTGCTTGTCATCACCATTGACGACAACCACAGAGACGGGACCATCACCTTGTAGCTGTACGGCGATATCGCCTTCAAATTTGAGTAGTGCTGTTAGCATCGACGTCGCCACTAATAATTCACCTAATAGGCAATTTATTACTTCAGGATATTGATGATTATTTTTTATTTCTTGATAAATATTACTCGCTTGTACCAGTTCACCACGAACATGAGCATTATCAAATAGGTAACGATTTAATTGGTCTTTCACTGTTTTTTCCAACATGTTAATTAATTTCTTGTGCCTTAAATTGAATTATTTTTCGGCGCTGTTTCTTGTCTGGTCGCTTGTCAGGACGTGGATTGTCGAGCGCATGTAAGCGGCGCAATTCGTTGTTGTCCTCGCGACGCTTAATGCTTGCTTGAGTTTCTTGATAGAGTGCTTGGGCAATTGGTGCGCCGCGACGCTGATCGCTAATCTCAACGATCACTATCTGCTTTTCTTCATTACCTTGGCGTAGTTTTATTTTTCCGCCGACTTCAACAAGCTTACTGGGCTTACTACGTTGCTCGTTGTATGTCACCTTGCCCGATTGCACCATATCGCGGGCAACGGAGCGAGTCTTATAAAATCGTGCCGCCCATAGCCATTTGTCGAGCCTAACGCCGGAGGGTTGATCAGTAGAGGAAGATTTCATACGCTTTTATGATTGGCGAAAAATTAGCTTAAATTTACCACGAAATAGCGGGTTTTTCTATCGTCAAAATGACAAAGGGTAGCGGTTGTGACCAGCCGCATACAATAGTATAGTTAGATAACTTGATAATAATTCGCAATTGGAACTATAACGCCTAAGTTGTGTCGTATAATTATATAAAAAACTAATCAACTTAATTGTAATATTGGTACTATACTTTCGTATTGATTTTAAATGGATATCGTAACTAAATTGACCGTAACCCCTAAGCTAGAGAGCCCTAAGATAGCCTTCGTTGTGACCTCACTTATCGCTGTTTTCATCTTGTATTCGTTGGCTCGAATTACCTGGTCTTTATTGACGCCTGATGTCGCGTTAGAGCCGTGGCGTTCGCCTCAGGTTTCCGCTAGTGGTCAAGCGCAACAGCGAATCGATTTCTCTAACTATCACTGGTTTGGCCGTGCTGGTGCGCCAATCGTGATTGAGAAAAGTAAGCAGCCAGTGAGTGATGCCCCTAAGACACGCTTGAAATTAGTATTAACGGGTGTGGTTGCTAACGAAAATCCGAAGCTGTCAATGGCCATTATCGAATATCAATCGCAGCAAGATACCTATGTTATCGACCAGAAAATTTCCTCGACTCGTGCCAGTATTGTTGAGATCTATAGTGATCGCGTTATTTTAAGCAATAGCGGTAAGCATGAAACGCTGATGTTAGATGGTTTCGATTATACCAAGACAAAAAATACTAATTCCTTAAATACAAAGCCTTCTAATGCTAGCAATAAGCGCGCAGCTAAATTAGCTGGGCCGAAGCGCAATAGTGATTTAGCCAATACCCGCCGCGATATTATCGCCAATCCAAATAAAATATTGGACCACATTTCTATTACCCCCGTTAATATAAAGGGCGAACTACAGGGGTATCGTCTTAACGCTGGACGTGACCCTAAGTTATTCCATGAATCGGGATTAAAACCAAATGACTTGGCCGTTGCGATTAACGGCTACGACCTTACTGATATCAGTCAATCGATGTCGGTAATGGCTGAATTAAAAACAATGAATAATATTATGATCTCGGTTGAACGAGATGGCCAACTTATCGATATTCAGTTTGCTCTTAAAGAGTAAACTCAGATGCCAAGGAATTTACTAATGTCTGCACGACGATTTATCACTAAACAGCCCTGCGCTGCATTGCTCTTACTGGCGAGCTTATTTGCAACGCCACATGCAGTAGCCAATCAATATTCAGCGAGCTTCAAGGGCACCGATATTAATGAGTTCATTAATACAGTTGGCCGTTCACTCAATAAAACCATCATCATCGAACCTGCAGTACGCGGCAAGATTAACGTTCGCAGTTACGAAACGTTTAATGATGAGCAATATTATCAATTCTTCCTTAGTGTGCTTGAAGTGTATGGCTATGCAGTGGTTGAAATGGATAACGGCATCTTAAAAGTCATTAAAGATAAAGACGCAAAATCTGCGGCAATCCCAGTAATTGGTGATAATGACGCCGGATTTGGTGATGAGATGGTGACGCGCATTGTGCCCGTTTATAATGTTCCTGTACGCGAGTTAACACCAATACTGCGCCAACTAAATGATAATAGTGGTGGTGGTAATATCGTTGCCCATGACGCCTCTAATGTGATTATGCTGACTGGCCGTGCGGCTAAAGTAAACCGTATTGTTGAGATGATCCGCCGTGTCGATAAGCAAGGTGACCAAGAAGTAGCCATCGTTAAACTTAAGTTTGCATCGGCGTCTGAATTGGTGCGAATTATCGAGCAGATTATAGCTAGTTCAGGGACCAGCAAAGGTAAATCGAGTAATCAATTAATTCCAAAATTAGTTGCCGATGAACGCACCAATAGCGTAGTCGTTAGCGGTGAAAAACGCGCCCGTGACCGTGCGGTTAACTTGGTGAAACGTCTCGATAATGAGCAAGAAAGCTCTGGCAACACCAAAGTGGTGCGACTCAAATATGCACAAGCTAAAGAAGTGGCTCAAGTATTGTCTGGTGTCGCCGATTCGATAAAGAAAAACGCGAGTAATAGTAAGGCTAAAACGACCAGCAATCGTCGTGATGCAAATATTCAAGCACACGAAGATACCAATTCATTGGTCATTACCGCGCAACCTGATGTGATGCGTAGTTTAGAGAGCGTTATTCGTCAGCTTGATTTCCGCCGCGCACAAATTAATGTTGAAGCGATTATTGTTGAAGTGAGCGAAGGTGATGGTATTGATCTTGGCGTGCAATGGGCGAGTGCCGATGGCGGTATTATTCAATTTAACAATGGTGCGTCACTTAGTGGCCTTGGCGCAGCAGCCTATGCGGCGCAAGATTATACCACTGAGGCGAGTCAAACCACGACTGGCTCTGGTGACAGCTTAGTGACAACAACAAATCCAGATGTAGTCACCCGTGGTGATTACACATTATTGAGCCAAGTACTTGGCTCGGTGAACGGTATGCTGGCAGGTGCTGTGTTCGGTGATTGGGCGTCGGTGATTCAAGCCGTTAGCGCCGCATCAACCTCAAATATTTTAGCAACACCTAATATTACGACGTTAGATAATCAAGAAGCGATTTTTGTAGTTGGTGAAGAAGTTCCTGTTATTACAGGGTCTGCCGCCAGCGGTAACAATGCCAACCCATTTCAAACGATTGAACGTAAAGAAGTGGGCATTAAGCTCAAAGTGACTCCGCAAATTAACGAAGGGAATGCTGTTCAATTGAGTATTGAGCAAGAGGTTTCTGGCATTAAAGGTGGTACTGCCGGTACGGCGGTTGATGTTATTTTCTCTAAACGTTCGGTGACGACTACTGTAATGGTCGATGACGGTCAAATTGTAGTGATTGGTGGCTTAATTGACGAGGATGTTCAAGAAACAGAGTCGAAGGTGCCACTACTTGGTGACATCCCAATTATTGGTCATCTTTTTAGATCGACACAAAGTAGCACCACCAAACGTAATTTAATGATCTTTATTAAGCCTACGATTATTCGTGATGCCGCGACGATGGAAAATTTAAGTTCGAGTAAATACAACTATATGCGTGCACTGCAAATTGAGCAGCGAGAAGATGGTATTGCATTAATGCCGTTAACGGACCAACCGGTACTCGCGGAACGTGATGATAGTATTGAGCTACCAAAATCGTTGCAGGATTATATGAAAGAACATAACGAAAAGAGCAGCGATAAAGAGTCAAAAGATGACTGATATTGAAACGATATCTCCTGAGACGGAAGTAGCTGCTATCGACGATTTTTCCAGTCAAGATAAGCTAAGTTTTGCGTTTGCTAAGCGCCATAGCGTTTTGTTGATTGAGGTGGGTGATACCACCGAGCTGTTGTTTAACAGTGAGACTACGGTTGAAGCGTTAACAGAAACCCGTCGTTTTGCAGGTTGTGATGTCGTGCTTAAATCAGTTGACGATGATGTGTTTGAGCGCGAGCTAACGATCGCTTATCAACATGATACGTCCAAGACACAGCAACTTGTCGAAGATCTGGGTAACGATGTCGACTTATTTACATTGGCGGACGAACTGACTGAAACGCAAGATTTGTTAGAGTCCGAAGACGATGCGCCTATCATTAAATTGATTAACGCGACGTTGAGCGAAGCGATTAAAGAAGGGGCGAGTGATGTCCATATTGAGACATTCGAGCAACATCTAATTATTCGCTTTCGCGTCGATGGTATTTTACGTGAAGTGCTTAAGCCTAACCGTAAACTTGCGTCGTTACTGGTTTCTCGGATTAAGGTCATGGCCAAGCTAGATATCGCCGAAAAGAGGGTGCCACAAGATGGCCGTATCTCATTGCGTATCGCAGGTCGAGCTGTGGATGTGCGGGTATCAACCATGCCATCGAGTCACGGTGAGCGAGTGGTGTTACGTTTACTTGATAAGAATCAAGCAAAACTTAATTTGATCGATTTGGGGATGTCCGATGGCATCCGCGAACGCTTCGACGAGCTTATTCATCGTCCACATGGCATTATCTTGGTCACCGGTCCGACTGGCTCTGGTAAAACCACCACGTTATACGCCGGATTAAGCGATTTAAATACCAATGATCGTAATATTCTAACGGTAGAAGATCCGATTGAGTATAACATCGAGGGTATCGGCCAAACTCAGGTTAATAGCAAGGTTGATATGACGTTTGCGCGTGGGTTACGGGCGATATTGCGTCAAGATCCTGATGTTGTAATGCTCGGTGAAATCCGTGATTTAGAAACCGCTCAAATTTCGGTTCAAGCGAGTTTAACCGGTCACTTAGTGATGTCGACACTTCATACCAATACTGCGGTTGGCGCGGTAACGCGACTACAAGATATGGGTGTGGAAACATTCCTCTTATCATCGAGTCTACTCGGTGTGTTAGCACAACGCCTAGTGCGAACATTGTGTGTTGAGTGTCGTGAAGAGCATCAAGTCGATGCCAGCGAGCTGAAACTGCTGGGCATGACGGATCCTGCCACCACCATTTATCGCCCAACTGGCTGTGAACAATGTAATTACAGCGGTTATCGCGGTCGTACTGGTATTCATGAATTGTTAGAGATTGACGAAACTGTTCGTGAAATGATTCATTCAGGCACTAGCGAAATGGAAGTTGAGCGTTATGCACGGTCTGTTAGTCCTGGCATTCGTAGTGATGGCGTGTCCAAAGTGCTCAGTGGTTTCACATCGCTCGAAGAAGTATTGCGTGTAACGCGTGAAGAATAGGGAAGATTCGTGTCAGCATTTCAATACAAAGCATTAGACAAGCAAGGTAAGCAGCATAAAGGGGTGTTGGAAGCCGATTCATCCCGACAAATCCGCAGTCAGCTGCGCGATAAAGGCTTGATGCCGGTCGATGTCAAACAAGTTGTTAGTCGCGAAAGTACCTCTGGTAAAGTAACTAGCAAGCAAAAAATTAGCGCTTCAGACTTAGCACTAATCACCCGCCAGCTGGCGACGTTAGTGCAATCGGCGCTGCCAATTGAAGAGAGTCTTCAAGCGGTGTCAGAACAATGCGAAGACGAAAAAATTCGCGCGGTGGTGATGGCTGTACGTTCAAACGTGGTGGAAGGTTATAGCCTCGCCGATTCGATGTCACAATATCCGCAGATCTTTGAAAATTTATATACAGCTATGGTCGCAGCCGGTGAAAAATCGGGTCATTTAGACACCGTACTTAATCGCCTTGCCGACTACACCGAACAACGTCAGGCGATGCGTAGCAAGTTACTGCAAGCGATGATTTATCCAATCATGCTCACTGTGGTTGCAGTGGGTGTTATTTCGTTGCTGTTAGCCTTGGTGGTACCGAAAGTTATTGAACAGTTTGAGCATATGGCGCAAGACCTGCCTTGGGCGACTCAGCTATTAATTGTGTTAAGTGATTTTGTGCGTAACTATGGCTTAATTGTGGTGGCCGCTATTACGCTGGGTATTGTGCTCTTTAAGCGCCAAATGAATAAACCGAGTTTCAAGCTTAAAGTTCACAAGAAAATACTCCACTTGAAGGTGTTTGGTAAAGTTGCTCGTGGTTTAAATACCGCCAGATTCGCGCGAACCTTGAGTATTTTGAACTCTTCGAGTGTTCCGCTACTTGAAAGTATGCAGATTTCAGCCAAGGTGCTCGACAATGAATTTATGAAGCTTCAGGTGCTCGGAGCTGCGAACTTTGTACGCGAAGGTTCGAGTCTACGAGCGGCACTCGCACAAACTAAGCTGTTTCCGCCGATGATGTTGCACATGATAGCGTCTGGCGAAAAGAGTGGTGAGCTCGAGCAAATGCTTGGGCGCGCAGCGGACAATCAAGACCGAGAATTTGAAGCGATAGCCAATATTGCGTTGGGGGTGTTTACACCAGCCATCGTCGTGGCAATGGCATTTATCGTGTTCTTTATCGTCATTGCAATATTACAACCTATTTTGGCACTGAACTCCATCGTTGGGTCTTAACTTTTTATCCAGTATTTACAAGAGAATAATATGAAAAAACATGCACACAAACAATCGGGTTTTACGTTACTCGAAATCATGGTCGTTATCGTTATTTTAGGTATTTTAGCTTCAATGGTATTGCCAAACTTACTCGGTAATAAAGAGCAGGCGGAGCGCCAGAAAGTGGTTTCTGACATCACCACCTTAGAAGGTGCGATGGACATGTACAAATTAAATAACTCTCGTTACCCATCGACTGACCAAGGACTCGAAGCGCTAGTATCAAAGCCTGATGTCGATCCTGTGCCACGTAATTACCGCGAAGGTGGCTACATTAAGCGTTTACCTAATGATCCATGGGGCAATCCATACATGTTATTAAGCCCTGGTGAGAACGGTCAATACGACATCTTCTCGGCAGGCCTAGACGGTGAAGAAGGTTCTGATGATGATATCGGTAACTGGAATATGCACGAGCGTCCAAGCGAGCAACAGTAAGCCTGATGAATAACTGCGGTCAGAAACACAGTCCTACTAAAACCAGACGCACAATGCAGTCTGGTTTTACACTTATTGAAGTCATGCTAGTTGTCTTAGTGATGGGGCTAGTAGCTGGATATGCGTTATATACCGTGGACAATTCAGCACCACAAAATAAAGTTGAGCGTAGTGCGAAGAAGCTTGCTGCGTTGACACAACTAACCTTAGACAAAGCGGTGTTGAGCGGTCGTGATTTTGGCATCGCATTTAGTGACGATAGCTACCATTTTGTTGAGTTAATCGAACAACGCTGGCAACCCGCAATGGATCCGATATTGAGCGAACAATCGCTGGAATACATTGACATGTCGCTGTCGGTTGAAGGCTTTGAGTGGCTACCGGATCTTGAGTCTTTTGCCTCTAATGATATTTTTAGTGAACGCGAAGTAGACCGCGATCTTGATGAGCAAGAGAAACCTCATATTCCTCAGTTGCTGATCTTATCGTCCGGTGAGCTCACGCCGTTTGTGCTTAACTTTCGGATTGCCCAAGCTGTTAGCGCAGGCTTAACCGAACGTCAGCAGCAATACCAAATTGAAGTTAAAGGTAACTCATTAGGATTACTTGAAGTGGCGGTACCGGATGAGTAAGTTAACTCAACAACGTGGTATGACGCTGATTGAAGTGATGGTCGCACTGGCCGTCTTTGCATTAGCTGCGGTCTCGGTGGTTACCGTGGCGAGTGAACATTTACGCTCTATCGATTATTTAGAGCAGAAAACACTGGCAATGTGGGTTGCAAACAATCAATTGAGCGATGTGCAATTGAAAGGGAAACTGCCTGGCTACGGAATTAAAAAAGGTGACGTTAAATACGCTGGCCATACCTGGTATTGGCACCAAGAAACTCTAAAAACTGCTGATGATGGCTTTCGATCGATCAATATTCGTGTGTTTAACCGTGAAGAATCAGAAGATGCGTTGGCAGATTTGACGTCGTATATGGTGAAAAAATCATGATCTGCTCTCAGCAACGACATCGTGGCTTTACCCTGCTTGAGATAATGATTGCGATGGCGATATTTAGCTTGATTGGTTTAGCATCGGCACAGGTACTATTCTCGATATTAACCAGCGATGAAGTCTCACAAGAGTCGGCGAAAGAGCTCACGGCAATGCAGCGTAGCTATCAAATTATCCAACGAGATGTGATGCAGATGGCGCCTCGGGCCACCCGAATTGATGGCGAGGAACCCAAGGACAACTTTATCTTAACCGGTGAGGGCATCTTAGAAGGTGATGGCTTTGCCATCGCATTTAATCGTTTAGGCTGGCGTAATCCGGCTCAGATGTTTCCACGTGGCACCACACAAGCGGTGGGCTATCGCTTGCTCGATAACAAACTGCAACGGTTACATTCTTTGTATCCGGATCAAGAGGGTGATGTAGAGCCTAAAGTTGTCGATCTTTTAACGGATGTTGAACAATTGAAATTTGAATATTTCGGTAATAAAAAGTGGCAAAAAACGTGGGATAAAACAGATTTACCGCAAGGCATCGCGTTTATTGTAACCACTAAGAAATATGGTGAAATTCGGTGGCAATTTCTCGTGCCGGGACCGATAACATGAGATACCTAAGCCGCAAAAAGCAACAGGGTATTGCGCTAATCGTCGTGATGCTTGTTGTCGCATTAGTGGTGATCATCGCCGCGAGTATGACGGGACGCTTGCAGTTACTGATGAGTCGCAGCATCAATCAACAAGCTATACAACAGGGCCTATGGTCAGCGTTGGCGGGTGAACAGCTGGTGTATAACGTATTAGAGCAAGATTATAAAGACAGTAAAGATAGTGTTCACTTAGCCCAATTATGGGCACGAGAAGGGATGGTGTTTCCGGTCGGTAATGGCATGTTAAGCGGTGAGGTTCAAGATTTACATAGCTGCTTCAATCTTAATGCGTTAGCGCAAGATTCGTCCTCAACGACCAATAGTACAACTAAATCAGGCTCGACCCGCGAGCAATTTGAGGTGTTATTACGCACAATCGGTGTCGAAAACTATATTGCCGAGCAACTCGCTAGCACAATTAAAGATTGGGTCGATAGCGATAGTCTGGTCACCGATTCGCTAGGCGCAGAGGATGACAATTATCGGGGTAAAATTGTGCCCTATTTGGCCCCCAATAGCCTAATGGTCAATATTACCGAATTGATGGCTGTGGAGGGAATGACAGGCGCAATTTATCGTAAAATTCGTCCCTATGTTTGTTTGGTGCCATCAACAGATTTACGGCTTAATATTAATACCATTAGCACTGAGCATGCGGCATTACTCACCGCGGCGTTTAACGGTGATTTGGATATAGAAGATGCGAAAAGTATCTTGAACTCACGCGATCAAGAAGGCTTTTCAGATGTAGCAGACTTTTTGGCGGCTACTGAAATCACCGCCTTAGGAACATTGAGTAGTGAGATCCAAGCACAGTTTGAAATTACCAGTAACGATTTTAGGGCGTTGTTAATATTTCGCGCCGATGAACAAGAATTTACTGTACAGAGTGTTTTTCAGCGCGATAGCCAAGAGAAACTTGCAGTAATTTCACGCCAATTTGGCGCAATACAATAATGGAGTGTTAGAGATAACATGATGAGCGAACGATTAATAATACGCTTAGCAAGCCAGCCTAATCAGCCGATATCATGGCTGGTCTATAGTGACAAAGAGCAGGAGGTCATGGCCTCAGGAATGCTCAATAACAGTGATGAACTGACACAAATTACATCGCATGGGACTAATCGCGTGGTCGATATCTTAGTGCCGGGCGGTGATGTCGGTTATTTTGAAGTTACGCTACCGAAAGCTAACCGCCGACAAGCGATTAAAGCCGTGCCTTACATGCTCGAAGATGAGATTGCCAGTCCGGTCGAGTCACTGCACTTTGTTTATGCTAAACCGCAAGGCGACCAGCAAGGGGTGTATGTTTGTCATCAACATAAGATGAATCAATGGCTAGCGCAGTTAAGTGCAGCGAACATCGAACCGAAGTATTTACTGGCAGATTATCTAGCGTTGCCAGTGCCGAGTGAAGACACCATCAATGTGTTGCAATTTGAACAGACCATTATCATGCGCCATGGTATCGCTAAAGGTCAGAGTGTCGAGCCGTCTTGGTTACCGATTGTATTCTCTCAGTTTGACAAGGAGTCAGCTCCAACGTTCGCCCATTTTGGGATCGACGAAGCGTTAGTCGATAAGACATTCGAATGGCAAGAGCAGGCGTCAATCGTGATGCCGTTGCAACAGTTAGCAATGGGTTGTAAGAAAGTATCAATTAATATGCTTAGTGGTCAATTTACGCCATCGAGTAGCCAACAGGAAAATCATTGGCAAATTTGGCGCACTGCCGCAGCTGTTGCCGTTGTTGGCCTGACGATATTTTTCGTCGATATCTATCTCCAAGCAGAGCAACTTGAGCAGCAACGAGCGACATTAAAACTGCAAACAGACTCTATTTATCGTCAACTTAATCCGGGTGTAAAACGAGTAAGAATGGTCAAGAAACAAATGACCAAAGAACTCGCTAAGTTTGGTGAAAGTGATCAAAGTGGTGAAATGTTGGTGATGTTAGTGGCACTCAACAGTGCGTTTGAACAGGTGCCAGAATTTACGCCGTTGACCATTAAGTACGATGATAAGCGTAATGAACTCCGATTACAGGCGGATGCCAAAACGTATCAACAATTTGATAAATTTAAACAAATTTTATCAGCCGATTACTCTGTCACACCAGGTGCTATCAATAATGACGGCAGTAAAGTGAACGGCTCACTGACTATTAAGGCGACATCATGAGAGAGCGTTTTGAATCGTTAGAAAAGCGCGAGCAGAACCTCGTGATGATGCTTGGCATTATGCTGGTAATAGCAGTGATCTATTTTTTCATCTACCAACCGCTATCTGACAAACTATCACAAGCGAAACAAGGATTAGCACGAGAGCAGCAATTACTGACTTGGGTTGAAAAAAACGCCGCTAAGTTAGTACAGCTTCGCGCAAGCTCAGGGGTTAGCCGTAGTAATAATCGTAGTTCGCTCGACCAAATCATTAATAGCACGGCTCGACGTTACAAGTTATCGATTAGCCGTCTTCAGCCGCAGTCAGATAGATTGCAAGTGACATTAGATAACGCCTCATTTGTCCAATTATTACAATGGATCCAAGAGTTGCAGCTGGCCAATGGTATTACGGTAGAAATCGCTGAGTTTAGACCGCAGGCCGCATCAGGTATTGTTAAAACACGTTTAGTAGTGAGTAAATAACCACCGTGAAAAAAATAATTTTAGTGATACTAGCAGTGCTAGTTTATGGGTTTTTTGTGGTTGCAATGACGCCTGCTCGATTTGTGGTTAGTTTAGTTGAATTGCCAAGAAATATTCAACTAGGCACCATCAACGGCAGTGTTTGGTCAGGGCATGTGAGCTCGATTAACGTGGACGGCACACATCTAGAGGCAATCTCTTGGGATGTGCTACCAAGCCATTTGTTGGCGCTGAACTTAGCCGCGGATATCACCGTTGGCACAAAAAAAAGTGAGATAATCGCTGAGGCTCGCGTTAGCGTATCGACGTCTTCACAAGTTACTGTTGATAATTTGCTAGCGCAAAGTACTGTTGAGCATTTAACCACGATATCGCCGTTGCCAATGGGCTTGACCGCTAGTGGAAAGCTGACAATGAACGTCGCTCGTTTTGTTTACAGTCAGGCTTGGTGTGACACACTCGATGGCCATGTTGAGTTAAATCATGCGAATGTAGCGAGTAGCATGGGCCAAGTGCCATTGTCTCATGCGAAGGCTACCTTAGGCTGTGACCAAGGTACCGTGAGTGCAACATTGCTACCTGCGACTAATAGTCTCGGCATTGATGTTATGGCAACACTGTCACCGGCGAGTCACTTGGCGGTTAGCGGAAACGTTCTACCGCCAGCCGATGCGCCACAAGACTTTGTTAATCTGTTGCAGTTTAGTGGCAGGCCTGATCCACAAGGGCGTTATCCGGTCGAGTTTAAAACACGATTATAGTAAAGAAGTATTGTTATACGTGGTGAAGCAGGCTATTTTATTAGAAAGCCTTGCGCTAGGCGCTAGGGACGCATTATTGGAGTAACTATGAGTGACGAGAGTCGATTGCCACAAGTCTTATCTTCGCATGTCAGTGCGCGGAGCCGCTTGTTTGCCATCGAGGAGGTAAAATTACGTTTTAGCAATGGTGTTGAGCGTGATTATGAGCGGATGAAAGCTAACGGCCGTGGTGCCGTGATGGTTGTTCCCTTTCTTACTCCTGATACGTTATTGCTCATTAGAGAATACTCCTGCGGCACTCACGCCTATGAATTAGGTTTTCCTAAAGGGTTAATCGACCCCGGTGAAACTCCGGTAGAGGCGGCAAATAGAGAATTAAAAGAAGAAATTGGCTATGGTGCAAATAAGTTTGTCCAGCTGAAATCATTGGCGATGGCGCCAACCTACTTTGGCTCTACGATGCATATCTTTATTGCTACCGATTTATATGAGCAGCGTCTTGAAGGTGATGAACCTGAAGAACTTGAAGTTGTGCCTTGGGATTACAACCATAGTGATGAGTTAATGAGTCAAGCTGATTTTAGTGATGCTCGCAGTGTAGCGGCATTGTTGATGACTCAACAGCACCGTGCGAAATCATAGCGGAGGTTAAGATGGACTTATGTGAATTGACGCTGGCGGTAGAGAAGATAGCCCGAGCCGCTGGCGCAGAAATAAAACGTTGTTATGAGCAAGGAAAATTTGAGTCCTTTACCAAGGGTGATCAATCACCAGTGACTAGTGCTGATTACGCGGCCAATGAGATCATCTGCGCGGCATTGAAAACACTAACGCCACTTATCCCTATTCTGTCTGAAGAGTCTACCGAACAAGAAATTGCGCAACGTCGAGAATGGCCACGCTATTGGTTAATAGATCCCCTCGATGGCACCCAAGAGTTTATTGCAAACAGTGACGATTTTTCGGTGGCGATTGCGTTAATAGATAACCATCAACCCATCCTTGGCGTGATCTACGCACCGATGCATGATCGTTGTTACATGGCGAGTACAGGCAAGGGCGCTTATCGACGTGATTCAGACGGATTATCACCAATTAGCATCAATGATAATCAGGATGATAAAATTAATATTGCGGTGAGTCTTCGCCAGTCAAAAGATACCGTATTATCGCGCGTGTCAGACCAATTTGACTATAACTTGGTACCCATGGGAAGCGCGACACTCAAAGCGTGTCTTGTGGCACAAGGTGGTGCCGACTTCTACATGCGTATTGGGCCGACTGGCGAATGGGACACCGGGGCAGCGCATTGTATATTGCATGAAGCGGGTGGTGATATCACCGATTTGTCGCTCAATCGTTTAACCTACAATTTGCGTGATACGCTCGAGAATCCAAACTTCGTGGTATGTGGCGACATGACCTTACCGTGGGCAAAAATTATTAAGCAACCAGCCTAAGGGATATAACCGTGCCACCTAAATATTCGTGATTTCTGCAAGTCGAGAAGCGCGCCAAATGCTAGGCATAATATGTGTCGTTTAGTCATTCTCGATAACTGCTCCTGCGTTATGATTCATAATCAGGTTCTCAGAGCAGCAGCGAAACCATGTATCTTAGATACAAGGAAGTTCGCAGAGCTGTGATGTGAGACATTAGGGCAATGCATGGAGCATATTGCCGAGAGGAACCATTAATTACAAATCATGCCTTGTATTCGCATCCTTCCCAAGCTCAGAAACCTGAATTTCCAAGTAGCACGGGTATATTGGTCTATAATTAACTGAGAATTAGTTATGCAGGTGACTTATGACACAACTTATTGCAATTCATCAACAACTTATCGAACTTCAGCAGTCGTTATCACACAAGCTAGAACAAATTAAGAGTCGTGTAGCGACTGAAGCGAACAGTGATTGGTCAGAACAGGCGCAAGAGCGCGAGAATGACGAAGTGATTGATGCGCTGGGTAACGAAGTGAGGCGTGAATTACAGCTGGTTAATCTTGCACTACATCGCATGAAAGAAGGCGAATATGAAGTGTGCCAAGACTGTGGCGAAACGATTAACTTTGAGCGCTTAAAAGTTCTCCCTTACACAGAACATTGTATTAGCTGCGCAACTAAAAGGGATGATTAACTAACGTTAACCATCCCTTCCCTATTTAATTGCCTTTAGAATAAACGATTTAAACCGTTTAATGCCGCAACACGGTAGGCTTCTGCCATCGTTGGATAGTTAAACGTGGTGTTAACGAAATACTCGATGTTATTGCCTTCTCCTTTTTGCTCCATGATCGCCTGTCCGATATGAACGATTTCAGACGAACGTTCGCCAAAGCAATGGATACCTAGTAGCTGTTTGGTATCACGATGGAATAACAACTTCAAGAAACCAACGTTGATCCCACCAATTTGTGCGCGTGCTAGGTGCTTAAATTGAGCACGACCTACTTCATAAGGTACTTTCTGCTCGGTCAGTTGCTGCTCTGTTTTACCGACAGAACTGATCTCTGGAATCGTATAAATCCCGGTTGGAATATCACGAATCAATGATCCTTCATTATTACCACTAATCATTGCTTTAGCTGCGATACGACCTTGATCATAGGCGGCACTAGCAAGTGATGGATATCCGATAACATCACCCACGGCATAAATGTTGTCGACACTGGTCTGATAATGCTCATTAACATCGACTTGGCCACGAGAATTGGCTATTAATCCGATATTCTTAAGCCCAAGGGTATTGGTATTACCGGTACGACCGTTAGCAAACAATAAGCAGTCGGCACGCATTTTTTTGCCCGACTCAAGGTGTACTTCAACACCATGCTCGGTTTCGATGATTTTTTCGTAAGATTCACTGTTACGAATAACAACGCCGCTGTTCCAGAAGTGATATGACAACGAATCAGTTATTTCAGTATCAAGGAATTCAAGTAAACGGTCTCGGGTGTTAACTAAATCGACACGTAATCCAAGGCCACGGAAAATAGACGCATACTCAGAGCCAATAACGCCCGCACCATAAATGATAATGCTCTTTGGTTGGTGGTCTAACGATAAGATGGTGTCACTGTCATAAACACGTGAGCTAGTGAAATTAACGTCTTCTGGACGATATGGACGAGAACCTGTCGCAATAACAATTTGATCGGCGCTAATATGCTCGACTTCATTGTTATTGTTACGAATCGCTAAAATTTCATTAGTGACAAAGCTTGCTTCACCTCGATAGATCGGACAGTTATTTCGAATATAAAAGCTTTTTCTAAGGTCAACTTGATCCTGAATAACACGTTGTGTGTGCTTAAGGATGCTTTGAAAGGTAACTTGTTCACTAAGATTGCTATTAATGTCGAAGCCACTTTTCTTGAATTCCACAATGCGGGAAACAGAATGACGTAACGCTTTCGAAGGAATCGTCCCCCAGTGAGTACAGCCACCGCCAACTTGTGGCGCACGCTCTATCACGGCTACCGTTTTGCCTTGTTTTGATAATCCCATGGCCGCTCCTTCGCCGCCGGGACCCGTACCAATGACAATAGCATCGTAATGCGCTGAAATTGAAACATTGCTTGACGCTGGTTTGGCTTTCTTCTTAGAGGTAGTCACTAGTGCGATTCCTTATGGGGATTTTTAAGTTTGGCAAATTTTACCCTTAATCAGCATAAATCTCCATTTTTTCGCCATTTAAGCTGATCGTTTCAGCAATTACTTGATCTAGCCGAAAAATATCATTGATATTGAGTTGTTATGTGGTGTGCAATGACTTGCGCTTGATGCGCGGTTCATTGATTAATGATGACGTGGTAGGAATGATGGTGATAGCGGAGTATTGCGGCTATCACCATGCAAGTGTGCGGTGTTATTGACTGATATTGACTTGATAACCGTAATCACTGCTCGGATCTTTTTGCAAGATTAGCATGTAATTACTCTGAGTAAATTCTAATTGCTCTGATTGGAACAGCAACGTTAGGTTGTCTTGGTCATCTTCATAAACAACTTTAATTTGATATTCACCGTCAGGGAGAATGAACTGTTTTATCTCTTCAAACTCGACCGCACTGATGTGATAAGGCGTCGTTTCAATGGTGTTTTCGCTATCAACAAAGTAATAGTCAACTTCTGAATAGTCGAATGTGGCATTAAAAAGAGTCAGTTGATGCTCGTAAGCGCGTGGTCTTACGTCTTGTTCAATAATCGTACCAGTAACATCGCCGTCTTCATCGCTATATAACACGACAGTTTTGGTCTCATTCTGATTGAGAGTAAACAACATGTTGTTTACTAACACTTCACTATCGCTGTCTGATAGCGTGAGCTGGAAATCACCGAAATCGACTTCGTTGAATGCCGATGTTTCGTTGTACGCCAGGGTCTCGTTTATTTGTTCGCCATCGCTAGGAACTGCAGTATAAGTGATTGAATCAAGACCTTCATAGGCATTGATGACTCTAAATTCTGCCTCAGCGTTAACATCATTATAGCTGTTTACAGTGGTTGAGGTGGTTAGCACATCAATAGCTAATGCAGGTGCCCCTGGTCCAAAGTGATCGCGTAAGGCGATGATATAGGTATTCTGCCAGTAAAGAGACATCTCTTGTGATTTGAAGACCACGGTATCAGTGTCGTCAGTAAGGTAAATAACGTATTCATTTTCTTCAAACACTTGTGGTTCACTCAGTTCATCTTGAGTTAACGCACCAATTAATTGAGCCGCTGAGAATTCATCATCTTTTTGGCCGATATAGAGGTCGTATTGGCTACCAATCGTTGAAAAGTTAGTGAAGATTAGGTTGATTTCGTCACTTTCTAACGTTGGATAATTAATAACGTATTGAGTTAGCACTGGCGTAGCAAAATCACCATTGACGACAAACAGGTTATGTTGGTCTTTTGACAGGCTAATCGACTCGTCGATAACATCTTGTTCATCGCCTTCGGCATCATTGGCGCTAATGCTAATATCATAAGTTGTTGAATCGATATCGTAGGTAGTAGAAGCATCGGCAAATACAACATTGGTAAGCAAGCTGCTATCGTCGATTGATAGTGTTATCGCTGAGCTGTTTGGTGAGGCATTGTATAGTTGAATTGTCGTACTATCATTGGTGCTATCAGAACTGTCTGATCCGCCACAGGCGACTAATCCAAAGGCGGCAATAATCGGCAACAATTTATGTGGTGCAAGCATTCTCATCTAGTGTTTTCCTAATCTATTTTTTGGTTAGATAGATTAGACGCTCCCTTGGGTAAATTAACCACGTCACATTGTAAACTTGTGTAAAGGTTGGTCAGTTTACGTCAGTTTTTCTACTTTTTAGCAGAAAATTGATGGCAAGGTATCTCTGATCTGTGATTGTGGGAAATGATGTGCAGGAAAAGAAGGGCGATACTCATTAAATGACTGACAAAGCTGGAAGAAATGCAATCGTATTGCGAGTGATTTTTTTTGTGCACGGCAAGGTGAATCGGGTAATGTAAACCAGCTCAATAGATCGATGTCGCTGGTTTTAACGCTGGTATAATTCTAGAGTCTTGGCTGGTGTGTTGAACGATTGACTTTGTCGGCACAATCGTTAGCTATATTACCAATAGCGTGAAAATAGTTGAGGATAGCGTAGCTTAAGAAATTTGGGCTTATCTTTGAATCGTTTACCTTGAGGCTGTGTTTGACCTGACGGCATAAACGGCAACTCACCTTCGTTACGGTCTTCAAAGATTTGGCCAGCGATCAAGTCATATTCGTCGAGATATGGATTGGCGTGTCCGTCTTTATCGAGAACAACATCAAGTGTGCTCAGGCTGTCAGGGTCTTTTAGTGCTTGATTAAAAATGGCTTCGCCACGTGAAATTAACCAACAACGAAACTCAGCAAAGGCGAATTCGCTATTACAGCCTGCAATGATAAAGGCTGCGCCCCACAATTCCCAAGTATAACTGTCTCGCATTCTCAAATTGAAATGCTTATCGAAGGTCGCCAAGGCGTGATCGTCAAGTGGAGTTAACTGTGCAGTGAGTTCATTAGCCAGGGTATCGCTATCACTGGCTAAATCATTTGCGGTGGCATATTGCCAAAATTCGGATTCTGTCATCATTAACTAAGCAGTAAAAGAGACAATTATATTTGATGGCTTATTAGTTGGCTACAAATTTTAACGCGGTTGGTCGCAAATTATAAATTGTCATGCCTTCGGTAACGCTGTTGCGATCAAAGCTATCACCGGCATCTTGGGCCATGTGTTCTAAATATAAGATTGCTTGCTGTTTTGATAGGTCAACCGCGGTTAATATACCCGTCGCAAAAGCCGTTTGGCCACGCGCACTCATTGGTATCACCGTTTCGCCATCACGGACTTTAAGTCGAAGCACTTGTTTATCTTGGTTGACTATTTCTGCCCAGCAGCCCATCTTTTTACACACTGCAACTACTTCACCTGACACTGTGACGGATTGATCTATATATTGTTTCGGTTGTGATAGCACCGTTTGTAAAGGGGTTAACAATTCCATATTCACGGTATCAGGTAGCTCGATACTGTGTGCGATGTTGCTACAGAGTAATAGGGTGATAGCGGCGATAAATTTCATAGTATAGTCTCCAAGTTGAGATCATCATTAAGGGAATACCGTTTATTTAGCGGTATCGTTAATCGTCTAATATGCGATGATAAAGTATACACGGTTAGTCGAGAATAATAATTATTTTGATTAAAACGTGGCAGAGCAAGCACGTTGACAACTAAATCTGTCGCCAAGCGTGTTGAAATAAAAATATGGTGGAGTACGTACGAGGTTACATGGAGCCACGCATTAATGCGTGGCTCTATGTGGTTAGCAGGCTTGTGCAGCTTCTAACACTTGTTGCCTAAACCAAATATGACTAGCGTCATGGTGGAGCAGTGGTGACCAGATCATCTTTAATTCTATTTCTGGTATCTCAAATGGTGGTGGCATGTTTGTGAACGCAGGATCGTTGTCAAACCGTGCCGCGGCTTTACTTGGTAGCGTTGCTATTAATTGGTCTTGCAGTGCGAGCTGCATGGCGACATTGTAATTTCGCGTAAAGACTTTGATGGTGCGTTGTTCACCTATTCGGGTTAACGCCTCATCGACCCAACCCAGCTTTTGAACATCTTTAGGGTCCATACCAACACCCACCCCAAAACCGGTCTTTGATACCCAGATATGCTTAGCGCGCAAATAGCTCTGCAGGCCAAAACGATTCACTAGCGCACTATCAGACGCCATTAAGCAGGTGAAAGAGTCGTGCCATAGGGTTTTCTGATGAAATGATTGTGGTAACTCTTCGAATCGGTTGATCGCCATATCGACTTTGCCCGCTTCAACATCATGAAAGTTAATGTCACTAGGTGTCATTATATCGATGCTGATATTTGGCGCTATCGTGCCCAAGTTACTCAGCAAGTTAGGCACTAGTGTCGATGCGGCATAATCGCTGGCCATCAACCTAAAGACACGTTCTGAGGTGGCAGGGTTGAAGTTGTCCTCATCTTGTAACGCTTCTTCTAGTTCCAACAGGATCTTGCGAATTGTTGGTGCTAGCGCTTTTGAGCGTTCAGTCGGTGCCATACCGTTTGATGTGCGGACTAAAATGGGGTCATTAAACAGGTTGCGTAGGCGTTTAAGGCCGTTACTCATTGCTGGCTGAGTTATATTGAGTTGATTAGCCGCCCGCGTTACATTTTTCTCACGAAGCAATACATCAAAGTAGATCAATAGATTAAGGTCAATTTTGTTTATATTCATTGTGGTAATGCCTTGGGGGAAAACTATAAGTTACATGAATTATGCAGTGTTTAGCAAATAAAAATTCAAACTAATGTTTAAATTTTGTTTTTATTACATGAATTTTGGTAAAAAGCTGGTTTATCCTGAAATTTTATTACATATCAGCACAAGTGCCCGCCACTAGTGTGTTTTTAGGAGCACAGACTATAGTCTAGTAAAAACTGGTTATGTAATTGAATTGTTGCTAAATAGATTTGGTGAATGTTGGTAATAATAATTATACGCTTTATTTATATTGGTCTTGGGGGTATTATTTTTGTTGTTTACAGCAGGTCGCTGTTTGATATTTATTGAAATATACCATCAAGTTTAAGGATTATTGTTATGTCTAATTACAGAAGAGAAATCGATAACGTTGCTACTACATGTCAAAGTGAAGGCAACGCGTGGAGCGCAATTAATCCTGAATCAGTAGCGCGTATGCGTTTGCAAAATCGCTTTAAGCACGGGCTAGATATAGCACGCTACACCGCTGATATTATGCGTAGTGACATGGAAAACTACGATAATGACACTTCAAAATATACCCAATCTTTAGGTTGTTGGCACGGTTTTATCGGTCAGCAAAAAATGATTTCTATTAAGAAGCATTTCGAAAACAGCACTGACCGTCGCTACTTATATCTTTCTGGCTGGATGGTTGCAGCGCTTCGTTCTGAGTTTGGTCCATTACCTGACCAATCAATGCATGAAAAAACGTCTGTTGCATCGTTAATTGCTGAGCTATACACCTTCTTACGCCAAGCCGATGCTCGTGAACTTGGTGGTTTATTCCGTGAGTTAGATGCTGCACCTGAAAGTGAAAAAGCAGCTATTCAAGATAAAATTGATAACCACGTAACGCATGTTGTCCCAATTATTGCTGATATCGATGCTGGTTTTGGTAACGCAGAAGCAACTTACTTGATGGCTAAGCAAATGATCGAAGCGGGTGCATGTTGTATTCAAATCGAGAATCAAGTATCAGACGAGAAACAATGTGGTCACCAAGATGGTAAAGTAACGGTTCCTCATGCTGATTTCCTAGCAAAAATTAATGCTGTTCGTTATGCATTCTTAGAACTCGGCGTTGATAATGGCGTCATCGTTGCTCGTACTGATTCATTGGGTGCTGGCTTAACCAAGCAGATTGCTGTAACAAGTGAGCCAGGTGATTTAGGTGACCAATACAACGCATTTTTAGATGTTGAAGAGATTGATGCGTCAGATATTCAAAATGGTGATGTGATTCTTAATCGTGATGGTCAATTAGTACGTCCAAAACGTCTTGCAAGTAACTTATTCCAATTCAAACAAGGTACCGGCGAAGCACGTTGTATTCTTGACAGCATAACGTCATTGCAAAATGGTGCTGACTTGATTTGGATTGAAACAGAGAAGCCGCATGTTCAACAAATCGGCGCGATGATGGATGAAATCAAAAAGGTTGTTCCTAACGCTAAACTTGTTTACAACAACTCTCCGTCATTTAACTGGACACTAAACTTCCGTCAGCAAGTGTTCGATGCAATGAAAGAAGCGGGTCAAGATGTTAGTGCATATGAACGTAGCGACTTGATGAGTGTTGATTATGATAACACTGAACTAGCGACACAAGCAGATGAGAAGATTCGTACTTTCCAATCGGATGCGGCACGTGAAGCAGGTATCTTCCATCATTTGATTACATTACCTACTTATCATACCGCTGCGTTATCGACTGATAACCTCGCCAAAGAATACTTCGGTGACCAAGGCATGTTAGGTTATGTTGCTAATGTTCAACGTAAAGAAATTCGCCAAGGTATTGCATGTGTTAAACATCAAAACATGGCAGGTTCTGATATGGGTGATGACCATAAAGAGTACTTCGCCGGTGATGCAGCCTTAAAAGCGTCAGGTAAAGACAACACGATGAACCAGTTCTAGTAAGTTCGTAACTAGTCAAATCGTAAGCCCCATATATTAATCATGTATGGGGCTTTTTTTGTGTCCATATTTTTTACATTTACTGTCAGGAAAAATCCAAAGAACGTAACGTAATTTTTAACTTATTGATTTATATCGGTTGTTATTTGTTGGCGCGCTTTGTGCTTTGTGTATAGGTTCTTTTGTCTAAGGCTAGTAACAGGTAAATCGGTGAGAATATGATAGCTAAATTTTTAAGTACTTTGTTGGTATTATTTGTATCAGCAGGTCAGGTGCAAGCCGGTTTAATGGATTTTAGTGTTGATGGTAATCTATCCTATACTAATGACGTGCCAATTTATCAATTTACACTCGATGATGATCTAGACGAGGTGCGATTCTGGACCGACTCTTATCAGGATGGGATTAATTTCGACCCTTATATTGTGTTGTGGGATGGTCTTGGTAATTTAATCGACATTAACGATGATAACGACCTCGTTAATCCCGGAACTCAAACTGAGTATGACGCTGGTATTATGCTGTCCCACCTTACGGCAGGGGATTACCAAATTAGTATTTCATTGTCTGGAAATTTCGAGGTCGGTAATACACTATCTCAAGGCTTTTTCTACGACAATGACACCCCAATTCCCTTATCTCATATTGGCATGGGAGACTATTGGCGGATTTGGTTTGATGGTCAAGAAGCCGTTGCTGTTCCAGAGCCCAATGTGATGCTGTTAATGTTGCTGGGACTTAGTGGGATGTTGATACGACGAAAAATATAGCGCGTTAGTCAACTTATTTTACATCAAAAAAAACCGCAAACTACGTTGCGGTTTTTTATTGAATCAACAGTGCCTAGTAATATGAATGTTCACCAGACTGGTGCTCAGTCATATCTCTCACGCCGTTTAGCTCACCTGAGAAAATTTCTAGCATCTCTTTTTCGATACCTTCTTTAAGCGTCACATCAACCATTGAACAACCATTACAACCACCGCCGAATTGTAGGATAGCAATACCATCGTCGGTAATTTCCATCAGGGTAACTTGACCACCATGGCTCGCTAATTTCGGATTGATATCTGATTGAATAAAATATTCAACACGGTCGACTAATGATGCATCATCGCTTACCTTACGCATTTTGGCATTGGGTGCTTTCAATGTTAGTTGCGAGCCCATCTTATCGGTGACATAGTCAATTTCTGCTTCTTCAAGGTAGCCGACACTCTGCTCATCAACAACGGCAGAAAAACCATTATATTCTATCCTCTTATCGCTTTCTTCGAAGGCTTCCGGTGGACAATAAGACACGCCGCACTCTGCGTTAGGAGTTCCAGGGTTAACAACAAACACACGAATAGCGGTGTTCTCTGGCTGGTTGCTTAGTAGCTCGCAAAAATGTGATTGAGCGGAATCAGAAATTGAAATCATGGGCTGCCTCTAGGTAATACTTTCAACAACCGACTAAGCTAGTCGGTCTTTTGCCTATTCTATCGTGTTACGTGAAGCGGTGGTAGTGAATTTAGACGCCGCCGATGAATTTTTTACTCAATTGTGGTCCGTACAATACTCCATAATTGAATATCTAAATGCTCATCAGTATTAATAGTGCGTGCTAACTCTTTCATAGTGGTGCCAGTCGTATAAACATCATCGACGAGTGCAACCGTACCCGGCGAAATCGCTTTTGACAGTACAAATGCACCGTGCATATTGGATTGTCGTTCGCTAGCGTCTAACTCAGTTTGTGTGGTGGTATTAATAACCCGCTGAACACAATCCAATATCGGAATATTAAGGTGTGCACTCAGTGCTTGAGCGATTAAGTATGCCTGGTTATAGCCACGTTGTTGCAGGCGTTTACGGTGGAGCGGAACGGGGATTAAACAAGCAGGAGTATCGAGTAAACCATTGTCGATAAGCTGTGTGACACGTTTGGCCAAATGCTGTGCCAATTCATGCGCTACTAGCTGATTATTGCGATACTTTAGTGAGGCAATGAGTTGTTTTAACGGCGTTTCATAGCCTGCACTGGTGATTAATTTATAGCGTGGCGGATTAAATTGGCATTGACCACAGTGAAGCTGTTGGCTCGTCAACGTAACGCCACAGCCTAAGCAAATATTTGTGGGATAAGGTAGGTCATCACGACATACAGCGCATAAATGATCACGATAATGAGACGTCGGTTGGTCGCACAATATACAGTTGTGCGGCAGGATGTTACGGATACTGACGGTTATATCACACAGCGATTTACGTAATTTAGATGTTATACTGCTTATCATAAAGGTCATTAAATTAGTATAGTCGAGTGTGGTAGTGAGTAGAGATAATATTCATGTTGAAGTGTGTGGTAGTGGACCCGCATTAGTGTTAATTCACGGTTGGGGATTAAATGGCGTCGTGTGGCAACAACTAATCCCTGAATTGGCACGCAACTTTGAAGTACACATAGTAGACTTACCAGGTTTTGGCTTAAGTAATCATATTGCAGCCTCCGAGCTATTAGAGGATTGGGTTGATAGCGTGATCGCTGCTATTGATAAGCCTGCTATTTGGCTCGGCTGGTCGCTTGGCGGCTTGGTCGCCACACAGGCTGCATTAAGTCATCCTGACCGAGTGTTACAGCTTATTACCGTCGCGAGCTCGCCTAAATTCTCCTTAGCGAAGGATTGGCCGGGTATAAAACCAGATGTCTTGAATCAGTTTCAGCAACAGCTGCAACAAAATTTCTCGAAGACACTAGACCGCTTTTTGGCGATACAGGCAATGGGTAGTGAATCGGCGAAGCAAGATATTGGTCATCTGAAAGAGGTGCTTAAATCACGGCCGATACCGTGCAAAAACGCGTTGAAAATTGGCTTGGATTTACTTGATGATGTCGATCTAAGAGCTTGTTTATCGAGTATAGAAGTTCCATTCCTACGTATTTACGGCCGCCTAGACTCACTGGTTAGCCAGCGATTGATTGCTCAAATTGATACGTTAGCGCCACAAAGTCAACGGGTTATAATGATGAAAGCATCTCATGCTCCGTTTATCTCGCATCGAACGGAGTTCTTGAGTCACCTACTGAGCTTTATCACTAAAAAATAAAGCTTTATCTTTGGCTGTAATTGGTTAATAATTAGTCTAATGATAAACCACTATCTAAGGTTATGTTATGGACATTAATTCTGCTTTTGATTCCGGTGTCGCAGGCTTTCAAGCGGCCAATGAACGTGCCGGCCAGAGTGCTAGCAATATAGCTCAAGCACAGAATGATAGCTTGCAATCACGCAGTAGTAGCGCTCAAGTGGAAACTGAACAAGCGGTACAAGAGGCTAAACCTATTACCGAAGAACTTGTAAACCTTCGTGTTGCGGAGCATGACGCTAAAGCTGCCGCCAAAGTGATTAATACTGCTGATGAAGTTTTGGGTAGTTTAATCGATACACGCGTTTAATATTACCAACAAAGTGCCAGAAAAATGAATATATTGACTAACTATCCAAACGTCAGTTTGGTTACCACTAATCCGGCCACCGACAGTGTGGTCAGAGATAGTGCGGTTCGTCCAATTATTCCTCCCGCGTCCCCGTTACCATCAAGTAATGCGTCACCTAGTGTTGCATCTGAGCGTGACAAAGCTCAACCTGCACAAGTTACCCCTTCTACGAATCCCACTTACGATCTCCCTGCTAATCAGATCCAAGATGATATCGAGCAGCCTCAGGACCAAGAAGGGCAATCGCAGGAACAAGATCAACAAGATCAAGAAGAGCAACAGCAGCAAGGTGAATCTGATCAGCCATCAGATGAAAGCAATGAACGTTACAGCGAACAAGAACAAGCAGCGCTTAGTGAATTGCAACTGCGGGACAGAGAAGTTGTCGCCCATGAGCAGGCTCATTCTGGCGTCGGTGGGAAATATGCAGGAGCACCTAGTTATTCCTATGAACGCGGCCCTGACGGTACAAAGTATGCTGTCAGTGGCGAGGTGTCGATTGATACTTCGAAAGTGGCCAATGATCCCCACGCTACGCTAGTTAAGGCGCAGCAAATTAAGCGAGCCGCGCTAGCGCCTGCCCAGCCATCATCACAAGACCTTAGTGTAGCGGCTTCTGCGGATCAGATGGCGGCTCAAGCCCGCCAAGAAATAATGGCTGAGCAGAGCGGTGATGGCACTGAAAAAACCTACCGTATCGATGGCGAAATTAAATCGGATAGTTTCAATCAACGTATCGAACTCGCTCAAGATGGTGAGTTTCAGCAGACCTTGAAGAATCGCACTTTACACATCAATCAATACTATCAGAGCTCAAGTCGTATCTCAGACACCTCAACATTTAGTCAGCAAGTTTAGCGGCGTGCTTTTTTAAACGCTGCTGCCATCATATTATTTTTGCTACTGTTACTGTGTTGCCGCGCTTTAGGGGAGGACTCTTGGGCCTTGCGTTGTGGCTCTGACGGCGCATTGGTGCTTTTCATCGATAGCGCAATACGTTTTCTACTGGCATCGACTTCTACTACAGTCACTTTCACCACTTGACCTGCTTTGACTATTTCTCGTGGGTCGCTAATATATTGGTCGCTCATTGCAGAAATGTGCACTAAGCCATCTTGATGCACCCCAATATCGACGAAGGCGCCAAAATTAGTGACATTACTAACAACCCCTTCGAGTTTCATTCCTGGCTCGAGGTCATTAATTGATTCGATGCCTTCTTTGAACGTCGCCGTTGAAAACTCTGGACGAGGATCACGGCCGGGCTTCTCAAGTTCACTTAAGACATCTTTGATGGTTAGTAAGCCATGTTTCGACGAGACAAAATCTTCAGCTTGAATCGAATTTAATACGGCGCTATTACGCAGCAGTTGCTTCACATTCATTTGCTTCTGTTGTGCAATCTTAGTCACTAATGGGTAAGACTCTGGATGAACAGCGGATGCATCAAGGGGCTCTTTGCCGTGAGCTATACGTAAGAAACCAGCCGCTTGTTCGTAAGCTTTTGGTCCGAGGCGAGCCACTTTTAAGAGCTGCGAACGTTTTTCAAAGCGCCCGTGCTGGTCGCGATATTCAACGATGTTAGTCGCTAAGGTCTCGTTGAGGCCGCTGACATGGCATAACAGCGGTATTGAGGCCATGTTTAAATCGATGCCAACCGCATTAACACAGTCTTCGACGACTTCGGCTAAGCGTTGGCTGAGCTGCGTTTGGTTAACGTCGTGCTGATACTGACCTACGCCAATCGCCTTAGCTTCAATTTTTACTAATTCAGCCAAGGGATCTTGTAGTCGCCGAGCAATAGAGACTGCGCCGCGCAATGAAACATCGAGTTGTGGAAACTCTTTAGCAGCTAGTTCTGAGGCTGAGTAAATCGATGCACCCGCTTCACTCACCAATAAGCTATTTGCGTTTAGCTGATGCGCCTTCTTACACTCATTAACCAGTTTCTCAGTTTCACGAGAACCTGTGCCGTTACCGATGCTTATCAACGATACATTGTAGGTTGTACATAACTTAACAAGTGTTTGTATCGATTGTTGCCATTGATTTCTGGGCTGGTGTGGGTAAATGGTATCGGTAGCAAGTAGTTTGCCATTTTTATCAACAATGGCCACTTTAACCCCGGTCCGGATCCCCGGATCTAGCCCCATCGTGACGTGTTCTCCTGCCGGTGCTGCCATCAATAAGTCGTTGAGGTTTTGTGCAAAGATATCAATGGCCTCATCCTGCGCCTTATCTTTAATCTTACCAACCAATTCATTTTCAATACTTGGATATATCTTACTCTTCCAGCTTTGCTTCGCAGTCTCAAGTAGCCATTGGTCTCCCGCGCGTGGACTGGCCTTAATGTTGTACTCGCTGAGAATAAAAGCCAGGCCAGAATCGTGTTCGCTGTGCGGATCGCTATTTAACGTCAGTTGTAATGCGCCATCATTACGACCACGTAAAATAGCTAACACCCGATGTGAAGGTGCTTTTTTTAGTTTCTCGCTGTGCTCGAAATAATGACTGTATTTATCGCTAATCGACGGATTAATTGGCGGCGTTTTTTTACGGGCTTTCTTACTTTCTAGTTGGCCATTGTGCCATACGTGAGCACGAATCTTTTGGGTTAACGGGATATTATCGGCAAATTTCTCGCTCACTATCGATTGAGCACCGCTGAGGGCATCAGTGATGTTATTTATCCCTAATTTTTTATCGATAAATGCGTGTGCTTGTTGTTGTGGGCTATGCTGCGGCTTTGTTAGTAATAAGTCTGCTAATGGCGCGAGTCCCGCTTCAATCGCGATCTGCCCTTTTGTTCGGCGTTTGCTCTTAAACGGCTTATACAATTCTTCAAGCAGGGTTTTGTTGTCAGCTTGCATTATTTGCTGACGGATTTGAGCAGTTAATTTTCCCATCTCTTGAATGCTGGCTAAGATGCTGTCTTTGCGAAGTGCCAGCTCTCGTAAATACTTTAACCGTTTATCGAGTGTTCTTAGCTGACCATCATCTAGGCCATTGGTGGCTTCTTTACGATAGCGCGCAATAAAGGGCACTGTTGCACCATCATCAAGCAATTGGATGGCTGTTTTTACACTATTGGTTGATGCGGATATTTCTGTCGCTAAAGTATTGATAATAGATTGCATATTGAGTTAATAATGAGTCTAAAAATACAGTATAGGTAATAAATGGAGACAAGGGGTAGTGGTTATTTTTGCTGTAGTCCAATACACTAGCGCTAATTGAGAGAAGAACGCAAAAATATGAAAACAAAGTTGGTCACACCTGCTGGCTGGAACACGCTAGATCGCGAACTTAAATACTTGTGGAAGGAGAAACGTCCACAGGTGACTCGTGCTGTTTCTGAAGCCGCCGCGTTAGGTGATCGTAGCGAAAATGCCGAATATAAAGAAGGCAAGCGAGAGCTGCGTTCGATTGACCGGCGATTACGTTTTCTAATGAAGCGACTCGAAGAACTGGAAATAGTGCATTATGCGCCTTCTCAAGAGGGGAAAGTATACTTCGGCGCTTATGTCGACTTAGAAAATGACGATGAAATTCAGGCGACCTATCGATTGGTTGGTCCCGATGAAATTGACGTTGCGAATAATCACATTACCATCGACTCTCCAATGGCGCGGGCATTGATTGGCAAGCAAGTTGATGACGAAGTCACAGTTCAAACCCCGTCAGGGATTAAAGTTTGGTATGTAATTAAGATTTACTACCGCAAATAGACGACGTAATAGGATCTTACTTGAAAACCTCTCCAACCACTTTGAGTCAGCGTGAATTTATCGCGTTAATGGCGCTCATGATGTCGTTAGTAGCGCTGGCGATAGACGCTATTCTACCTGCTTTAGGGCTTATAGAGTCGTCACTTCATTTAGCGGGCGACGACAATATTCAAATGACGGTGTCATTATTACTCTTGGGACTCGGTATGGGGCAATTGGTGTTCGGCCCGTTGTCAGATACATTTGGCAGAAAGCCGTTAATCTATGCCGGTTATTTGGTGTTTATTATCGCCACCTTAATCTGTATTAACGCGACAAGTTATCAATGGTTACTGCTTGGACGATTCCTACAAGGGTTTGGGTTGGCGGCACCAAGAGTACTGAGCATGGCTATTATTCGTGATCAGTATGCTGGCCGAAGAATGGCGCAAATTATGTCATTTGTGATGGTGTTCTTCATCTTAGTGCCGATGTTAGCTCCGTTGCTCGGTCAGGCTATTTTGTGGTTTTCATCATGGCGAACCATTTTTTATGCGATGTTAATCATCGCGGTGAGCTCACTACTGTGGTTTTCATTACGCCAGCCTGAAACATTAAACCCTCAGCATCGTAAAGTGTTAAGCCTTAAGGTATTTATCGATACTTTCATCGAGGTTATTACAACGCCTGTGGCTGTCTGCTATACCGTTAGTGCTGGGATTTTATCCGGTGCATTTATTGCCTATCTGGCCAGTGCACAGCCGTTGTTTGGTGGCGTGTATGGACTTGGTGATAACTTTGCATTGTGCTTCGCGTCAATAGCGTCAGTCTATGGCATAGCATCTTTTATTAATGGCAAACTTGTGGTTCGCAAAGGGATGTCATATTTAGTATTACGGGCCTTTGCGATGTTATTTATTATCTCAATGATTTTCCTCGGTATTTCTTTGTTGTATGCCGGACTCCCATCGCTAGTTTGGCTCGTAGGTTATTTTGCGCTGGTCTTTGCTTGCGTCGGGATAATTTTCGGTAACCTCAATGCCTTAGCGATGGAACCGTTAGGACACCTTGCAGGGATGGGCGCTGCGATTGTTGGGGCTATGTCGACGCTAATTGCGGCGATGATCGCGATCACCGTCGGCACATTATATGATGGTACCGTTTTACCATTAGTGGCAGCATTCGCGGTCACTAGTGGCGTTGCAGGGTTGATTGCCTATGGTATCGAAACGTTTGGCCGCATCAGAGCTCAAGCGACTTAGATGTTATTAATCATCGACAATTACGACTCGTTCACCTATAACTTAGTGCAGTATTTTCAGCAGCTTGGTCAAGAGGTGATCGTTGCGCGTAACGACCAAATCACCGTTCAGCAGATTCAAGAGTTAGCGCCGCAATATTTGGTTATTTCTCCGGGTCCGTGCACCCCTAATGAAGCCGGGATCTCACTGGCGGTGATTAGCCATTTTGCAGGAAAAATTCCGATATTGGGTGTGTGCTTAGGACATCAAGCAATTGCGCAATCTTTTGGTGGCGAAGTCGTCTTGGCGCATCGAGTGATGCACGGGAAAACATCGTTAATTGAGCACGCGAACGTTGGCGTATTCTCCTCATTACCAAATCCACTGCGTGTGACTCGCTATCACTCCTTGGTGGTGGAGCCTGAATCGCTGCCGCCTTGCTTTGAAGTGACCGCGACTATTGAGTCTAGCCACGGTACCCAAGTGATGGCAATGCGCCATAAGACATTAGCGATAGAGAGTGTTCAATTTCATCCTGAGTCGGTACTCACCGAGCAAGGACTCGAACTGTTGGCTAATTTTCTTAGACAGCATGCTGTTTAATCTAATTTTCGGGACTCTCACTATGACGAGGCACTCGTTGGCTTAATATTAACGAGATCGCAGCTAATGCCGCTCCGGCATAAAAGACCCATGAATGATCAATGAGCCAAATCACCCCGAATGAGGCTGGGATGATCACGGCGGCAATATGATTGATACTAAAGCTAACGCCAGCACTGCCAGCGATATCTTGCGGATCGGCAATTTTCTGAAAATATGTTTTAAGTGCAATCGCCATCGCAAAGAATAGATGGTCGACGACATACAGTGCCGCAGCCATATCAGCCGACTCAACTAAGGCATAGCCGACAAAGACAATAATTAGTCCGATATATTCAACGGTGAGTGCAGTACGCTCACCGACTCGTCCTATCCATGCGCCAATTTTAGGGGCAATGAAAAAGTTCAATATATGATTTAGCATGTAGAGCGCACTAATCTGCATTACGCTGTATCCAAACTTCTCGACCATTAAAAAACCAGCGAATACGACAAAAATCTGGCGCCGTGCGCCCGAGAAAAAAGTCAATATATAGTAGAGACTGTAGCGTTTTTTTAGGATGATTTTTTTCTGCTGCGGTGCGCCGTGATTAAAGGTTGGCATCACTAACGCTAACATCATCACGAGCACTAATCCGACTATTCCCACGATTAAATACATCCACTGATAACTGGCCGAAAATAAGCTAAATCCCGCCCAAACTGCACCATACGCAAGTAGTGACGAGGCCGATTTTATCGACATTAGTTGGCCTAGTTGTTGTGGTGCTTTCTCTTTACTAAACCATTGTAGACTCAACGACTGATTGACGGTCTCATAATAATGAAAACCGATCGACATTAGTACCGTGGTTGCATAGAGGCCGTAAATATTGGGAAATAGTCCTGTGATCGCGACGCCAATACTGAGTATGGCTAATGAAATTATGGCAAAGGTTTGTTCGGCGACGGCCAATAAAATAAACACGGCGGTAAAGGCCAATAGACCGGGGATTTCACGTAGTGACTGTAGGATACCGATCTCGATACCGCTAAAATTGGCGTGCTCAATCGCAAAGTTGTTCAAAAGGGCTAACCAAGTCGAGAATAATAATGCCATCACGAAACTGGCTAGTGCCAAGAACATAAAAGGTGTTTGGAGGCGAACAAGCAGCGGGTGATTTCTCAGTGTGTTCATCGACATTTATCGCTAGGTTTAGCTAATTTAGTCGTTAGTATATACCCATACTACTTGAAAATGTAGGTTTCAGGGCTCGGGTAGGATGCTAATACAAGGCATGATTTGTAATGAATGGTCGTTCTCGACAATATGCTCCTGTCATTGTCCTAATGTCTCACATCACAGCTATGCGAACCTGGTTATGAATCATAACGCAGTAGTAGCTTTCTACCCGAGTTCCCGTAGGGCAAGACTTTAATAGACTAATTGCGGCGTTATAAAATAGAGTTGAGGAATGACCACACCACCCATTTTATGCCTTGCACTTGGCACGATTCTAGTCTTGCTGAAATCACGCGTTTCCAAGTAGCATGGGTATATACTGTTATATGTGGTCGTTAAAGTAATATTGTGATGGACATCGTGTGGGATTCGCTAGCAATTTTACGATAACGTCCTTACAATCGGTTCATTATAATAAACATTAGGTAAAGAGATGAGAAATTGGCTAATAATAGGTGCATTCCTTGGCTTAGGGGGCTGTGTTACGACAGCAACTCAACCTAGCAACGTAAAGACAAGCGACGTCGACGTGATTAAAGCCTCTCAACCTTTGCTGTCTGGTAAGCCTCTTACGTTGCAACAGATTATGGCCGATCCTAGCTGGATTGGCACTGCACCATCTCGACCCGCGTGGAATGATGACGGTCAATCGATTTTCTATCAGGTTAAGCGCGAGTCATCGCCACTGTTTGACGGCTATCGCCATTCATTAGCGGGTGATAAGCAAAAGCTAACGCTAAATCAGCAGCATTTATTAGCGCAACGCAATGGCGTGCTAAGCCATGACAACGTCTATAAGGCATTTACTTATCAAAGTAATCTTTTTGTAAAGCGACTGAGTAGCGGTGATATACGTCAAATAACCAAAGATAATAACCGACAGTCTTCACCACAATTTCTCAATGATGGTCGGCTTGCATATGTTCAAGGTGACGCATTTTATGTGGTTGACTTGGCAAGCGGCTTAACCGAACTATTAATTGAAATCAAATTTGCCAAGGCGCCACAAGCGCCAGAATCAGCAACCAGTTATATCGGAAATCAACAACATCGTTTAATAAAGTATGTGGCGCTGCAACAGCACAATAAAGCGACTCAATACCAATACAAACAAGAGATTAATGCCAAAAACGCGACGGTCGCTAATCAAGTAGTCTATTTAGATCCTGAACAAGCGCTAGAAGAATTAAGCCTTAGTCCTAGTGGCAAACATCTGCTAGTCGTCACTAGTGAGCGTTCATATGAGTGGCGTGCAAGCCACGATATAATGCCTAATTATCTGGACGCTACCGGTTATATTAAGAGCGTTAACGCCAGGTCTCGCGTTGCTGAAGATCAGCCACCCGCGCATCAGTTTGTAATGATTGATATCAGTAAAGGGACACACCTTGAGTTAGATATGAGTGTGCTGCCGGGATATCAGCAAGACGTCTTAGCTGATGTTAAGCGTGAAAATCATGCCAAGATGGGCAAAGAATATATCAGCGAAGATTCGCCACGAAAGATTGTACTCATGCAGGATTGGGGCTGGGATCAAAGTGCAATTGTCTGGAATAAAAAAGGTGATGATGTCGCGTTAATGCTTGAAGCACGCGATAATAAAGATCGTTGGTTAACCCGTTATAACTTTTCGAATCAAGCGATAGAAACGTTACATCGTCTTCATGATGATGCTTGGATTAATTACACCTTTAATGAGTTTGGTTGGTTAAATGATAATGTCAGTCTATATTATCTTTCCGAGCAATCGGGATTTTCACATCTCTACCTACGAGGCGCAACGGGCCAAACCCAAGCGTTAACGTCTGGAAGCTTCGAAGTTAGTAGCCTGACGTTATCGAATGATGGTCAATACATTTATTACCAAGCGAATAAAGCGCATCCCGGCCAATATGAGATTTATCGAGTCAATCTCACCACTGAAAAAAGCCAGCAGTTGACTGAGCTAAAGGGCATGACTAATTATCAGCTGAGTCCGGACCAAGGTAAGCTATTACTGACTCACTCTAGTTTATTACGCCACAATGATATTTACGTGAAAAATAGCGATGGCAGTGCTAAAATACAGCGAATCACTAATACTGTGAGTGAGGAATTTGCTGAGTATAATTGGCAAGCTCCAAAGATAGTGACTGTGCCGTCGAGTCACGGTGAGCAGCCTATTTATGCCAAAATATATTTACCTAATGGTTACGACTCTGCGAACGCGCAGCAATACCCAGCGGTTATCTTTAATCACGGTGCGGGTTATTTGCAAAACTCTCATTATGGTTGGTCGGGATATTTCCGAGAATTTATGTTCCACAACTTATTAGCTCAACAAGGCTATGTGGTGATGGATATGGATTATCGTGCTTCCAAAGGATATGGACGAGATTGGCGTACGGCTATTTATCGGCAAATGGGGACGCCAGAGGTTGAAGATTTAGCTGATGGTGTTAATTATATGGCGAGAAATCTGCATGTTGACCGTGAGCGTGTCGGTACTTATGGTGGTTCTTATGGTGGTTTTATGACGTTTATGGCGTTATTTACCCAGCCAGATTTATTTCAAGCAGGGGCAGCACTTCGTCCGGTGACTGATTGGGCCCATTATAATCACGGCTATACGTCAAATATTTTGAATACACCAAAGGATGATGATATTGCCTATCGTCGTAGCTCACCAATAGAGCATGCACAACATCTGACTAAGCCATTATTGATTATGTCTGGGGTGTTAGATGATAATGTATTTTTCCAAGATAGCGTACGCTTAGTACAACGCTTAATCGAGTTAGATAAACCGATGTTCGAAACGGCTATCTACCCAGTAGAGCCACACGGTTTTAGACAACCTTCGAGCTGGTTAGATCAATACCGCCGAATTCATAAGTTGTTTGAACAAAACTTAAAGACAACAAAGTAAGAGAATTATTATAGTGAGTCGCTTTAAAAAATGGTTAGGTAAAGAGGACGTACCTGCAGCTGAACAACAGAGTCAGTCCATACAAACATCGCCTAAACTTGATAAGAAGAGTGGCCTTAAATCTAGTGTGATTAAGACAATTGAAACAGATTTTTATCGTTTTTTAATTAGTAAATTGTTACTGCTTCCTGAGGAAGTCGAACATAATAGTGAGATCCCAGATAATCGAATTTTACTCGATATTGAGTTGGCTCCTGCCTTAGCGCGCCAAGCCGAAAAGCAAGAAGGAAAAGATCTATTTAACGCACTTCAGGCTCAATTATTTCAAGATGTCGAAGCACGCGTAGAAAATAAATTAGCGGCATTAGAGCCTGACTTGTGGCAACGTTTTACCATTGACGATAACCTCATGGACGCGATTAGTATTCTGATGACTAAGGCGGCGTCGATTTCTCGAATTAAGCCGCTGCTGCTCAAAGATGCGAGTTTATTACGTAACCTTGTCACCGTGCTTAATCGTTTGGGGATGGGTAAGAAGAATTCTGACAAGCCATTAGAGCCCAAAGATGCCGAACTGTGCTTAAGCTCCCTCGGGATAGAGAAGCTACGACTCTTTATACCCTATTTAATTATGCACGAAGCGATGAAGGAGTCGGGCGCAAAGTTCAATCAATCGTCACGTAAAATTTGGCAGCATGTGCAAATAACGGCAACTGCCGCTCGGGCATTAGCGCAAGAAAGTGGTGATGTTAATCCTGACGAAGTTTACATCATGGCGTTATTTCATGAGATGGGGGCGACTTTTTTACTCCATATCGTTGATGATTGTTTTAAAGAATCACGTCGAGAGATTACTAAGTTGGCCATGGATAGCGGAGCCTCAGAAGTAAGTCATCAGTTAGCTGAGATTAAATCGGCAATTCCGGTGTTGGAACGAGTGCTACCGAGTAAGTCCAGAGGACTCAGTGTGGATATTGCTGAGAAATACCAATTGAGTTTTCTTCGTTTAGCACCGATATTAGCTGAGTTAAACCAAGCGATGAGTTATGACAATTTATCGCCGACCGCTAAAATTGTGTCGCAGGCTCGTTGCTATTCAATCTTTAAGCAGATGTTCAAAGAAGAACTCATCGACAAGCGTCAAGCAGCAGCATTGTTGAATTACTATCAGCTTGATGGCGCAAAAATTAAGTTACTTAATAGTCAGAAATACCTCAAGATCCCTAAACTCGAAGCATAAAAAAACCGTTAATCATGTCGATTAACGGTTTTATTGTTTGTTTGATTTTGATGACTTAGTTCTGTTGCTTAACGTGATAAAGCGAAGTCATTCCTGCGGCAATATGATCATTAACATGACAGTGATACATCCATGTTCCTGGATTATCAACTTGCATGTTTAATGTCTTCATTGACGCTGGTAATAACTCAACGACATCAGTTCTACGGCCGTTGACCAGCCCTGTATGCCCGTGCCAATGCGGCGTGTGTAAGTCGACTTCAGTGCCCAGTGCGATTAAATGCCAGCGAACCTTGTCTTTGTTTACCATGTTTAGACCTGGTAGATTAGCAAACACGTAGCCATTTATCATGTGCATTAGATTGCCTTCTTCGAAGTCTTCATCATCTTCGGCAACGTCTTTACCGATATATTGTTTAATGTTGTCCTCAAGAAACCAGCTTTCGTTTTCATTCATCACGGTATATAGATTGACGAATTCGCGGTCAACATCTTTAGGCGTGCCATCCGGATTGGCCATCCCTTTAGCCGTTACAATAATTGCGCCAATCAGGCCGGTGTTAGAGTCTCTAATGCTTTGAACATGCGAATGGTAAACCCAAACAATTGAACTGGTATCGGCAGGGCCTGGGCCAGCTGTCTCTGGGACATCCCAATGATAGGTGAATGTGTCACCCGGCATTACCTTGTCGTCTAGCTTATCATTACCGCGGGTGCCGTCATTGGTAGGTGCGCCTTCATTTTGTTTAGTGTAGAAAACGCCATGGGGATGAATTGAATAAGGGCGAGAGCCGTGATTCTTAAACACCACTTTGATGCTGTCACCAACTTCCGCACGAAACAATGGTCCAAGAATACCTAAATGCTCTTCATGCGCCGGACGTGCTTTTACTGTGTTAAAGCTACTATCGGTATATTCTCTAAAGACTGCTTTTTTGTATTTACTTCCGATTGTATTGTCCGTCGTTTTAACAAAAAGTTGCTGGTCTGCGCTAAGTGGCATATCCATCATAAGATTGCGGTGAACTGGAGCATAATCCCATTCAATCTCGTCGGCGGCAACATAGTAAACGCGCTCGACCGCGATGGTGAAGAAACTGGCACTGACTAATATCGCCACAAGTGCAAGGTTGATTAATTTGGTCATGATTTAAAATCTAATTAAAGTTGGAGAGTGACGGGAGTATATCATTAGATACGAATGATAATTACTGTTAATTGAGTGTATTTTCAGCAAAACCATCAGCGTTAAATGCTGTCATTAAAAAAGGGGCAGCGATTTATGATATTTTTACAAATTTCTTTCAAAGTTGCTGATGACTGTATAACCCTAATATTCGATTTTTTATTCGTGTTAGATTCATCCGATTGATTTTTTATTCACTCAATCTTTGTTAGATAAAAAACGACTAAGTCAATGTGTTTGAATATCATACGACTAGGGAGACACTACCGCCATAATCTGCAATAATCTTTAGCCAAATTAGCCAGTCTGTGTCGTTCGTTAGATGACGTCCGAGCTTTCTCGCTAAAAATATTTATTAATGTCGTGTTAAATCGAGCAATAAAGAGGATTAATTCAATGTCAGAGCAAATGCAAGTAACCCGTGAACTTTTTGATGATGTAATGGTACCGAACTATGCACCATCAAGTATTATCCCTGTGCGCGGTCAAGGATCTCGAGTATGGGACCAAAATGACAATGAGTTAATCGATTTTGCCGGTGGTATTGCTGTTAACTGTTTAGGTCACTGTCACCCGGCGCTTGTTGGCGCGTTAACTGAACAAGCGAACAAGATTTGGCATTTGAGCAATGTAATGACCAATGAGCCTGCATTACGTTTAGCTAAAAAGTTAACGGATGCTACATTCGCAGACCGCGTTTATTATGCTAACTCTGGTGCGGAATCAAATGAAGCGGCATTAAAATTAGCACGTCGCTGGGCACTAGATAATTTTGGTAGTGACAAAGATCAAATCATTGCCTTTAAACAAGGCTTTCACGGTCGTACATTCTTTACTGTGACTGTTGGCGGTCAAGAAGCCTATTCAGATGGTTTCGGGCCTAAGCCAGGTGGCATTGAGCATGTTGCATATAACGATCTTGAAGCACTTAAAGCAATCATGTCAGATAAGACATGTGCTGTGATGATGGAACCATTACAAGGCGAAGGCGGGTTAGTTAGCCCAACGGACGAGTTTGCTAAAGGTGTTCGTGAGCTGTGTAATGAGCATAACGCGCTACTGATTTTTGATGAAGTACAAACAGGTTTCGGTCGTTTAGGCCCATTATACGCCTACATGGATCTTGGTGTGACACCAGACATCATGACCACGGCTAAAGCGTTAGGTGGCGGCTTCCCTATCGGCGCAATGCTAACCACAAAAGATATTGCTAAGCATTTAAAAGCCGGTACTCATGGTTCGACTTACGGTGGTAATCCATTAGCATGTGCTGTTGCTGAAGCGGTGATGGATGTCGTTAACACGAAAGAAGTTCTTGCTGGTGTTGTTGAGAAAGAAGCTCAAATTCGCGCTGGCTTCGATGCCATTAACGCTAAATACAATGTCTTTAGCGAAATTCGCGGTAAAGGGTTGTTACTTGGTGCTGTGTTAAATGACCAATATAACGGCCGCGCACGTGATTTCATGATCGCTGCAGCTGATAACGGTTTAATGGCCCTAGTTGCTGGTGCGAACATTGTACGCTTCGCACCGTCATTAGTTATCCCAAGCGAAGACATTGCTGAAGGCTTAGCGCGTTTTGAAAAAGCCGTTGCGCAAATCGTAAGTGCTTAAATCTCACTTTTAAAATCAAAGGCGAGCCTGATATGGCTCGCCTTTTGTTTCTAAGATGTTCACACTGGAGTATCAAATATGTTGGTTGTTCGTCCGATAAAAGCGGCAGACTATGCTTCGTTAATGCAAATAGCGCATGATTCTGGCGTTGGTTTCACTTCTCTGCCAACAAACGAAAAGCTATTACGGTCTCGTATTGAGCACTCTGAAAAATCCTTTGCGAGAGAGACAGATAAGCCGGGTAATGAAGGTTACCTAATGGTGATGGAAGACACTGAAACTGGCGCTGTTGTCGGTACTAGTGGCTTAGATTCTGCCGTTGGGCTTGAAAATGCTTTCTACCATTATCATTTGGGCAAAGTAGTGCATAGCTCACAAGAGCTAAAGTTGCATAACACGATTGACACCTTAACTTTATGTAATGATCACACGGGCTCTGCTGAGTTATGTACCTTATTTTTGCAAGAGCGTGCGCGTGGTGGCAATAACGGCCGGGTATTATCGCGATGTCGTTTCCTGTTATTGGCAGAATTTAAGCAACGCTTTGGCCATACCGTTATCGCTGAAATGCGCGGTGTGTCAGATGATAATGGCGATTCACCATTTTTTCAATGGTTACAAGAACACTTCTTTAACATGGATTTCCCGACCGCAGATTATCTCTCAGGAATAGGCAATAAAGTCTTTATTGCCGAACTGATGCCTCGTTATCCGATATACGTCAACTTGCTGAGTAAAGAAGCGCAAGACGTGATTGGATTAGTTCATGAGAAAACTAAGCCAGCGCTACGTTTGTTGCAACGTGAAGGGTTTATTCACCGTGGCTACGTCGATATCTTCGATGGTGGGCCAACCGTTGAATGTGAATTAGAACAAATCAAGGCAGTGAAAGACAGCAAGCGAGTTACAGTAAAAGTCGCTGACGTTGAAGCTGGAGCTGCTTATGTTGCAAGCAATATAGATTTTAAGAATTTCCGGGCTACTGAAGTACACATCAATGTCGATCACGACCAAGAGTTTGCCGTGATCACCGAGCAACATGCTAAGGCACTTAATGTGACTGATGGCGATATTATTCGCGTGTTAGCGCTGTAATCACAATTTAGGAGAGTGTTATGTCACACCCAATTCAATTTATTAATGGTCAATGGCTTGCTGGACAAGGCAAAGCGGTTGACTCAGTAAACCCGGCCACTAACGATGTTATTTGGCAGGGAAGCACAGCAACACCCGCTCA
>Ga0209395_1000322_pt1 | contig 71604 bp, 62 predicted proteins | sample GOMGulsemesocosm_3_FD_184635 | JGI IMG/M metagenome (GOLD analysis project Ga0209395, IMG submission 184635) | Methane-oxidizing microbial communities from mesocosms in the Gulf of Mexico - GOM9D Gulf of Mexico (SPAdes) (version 2) | ecosystem: Environmental > Aquatic > Marine > Cold seeps...
CTGCATCAGCATGACCAGTTTGACCAGTTTGAACGTTGATTTCAAAACCTTCGTAATCACGTTTTAGGATTACGTTTACTACGCCAGCAACAGCGTCAGTACCATAAACAGCAGAAGCGCCATCTTTTAGTACTTCGATACGCTGGATCATTGATACCGGAATGGTATTCAAATCAACAGATGATGCTGCGCCAGTACCTGAAGCGATCATACGACGACCGTTAACCAATACTAGAGTACGACCAGCGCCAAGACCACGAAGGTTAACATGAGCGTTACCGCCTGAACCGTTGTTAACGCCAGGGTTAGTCATTGCGCCGCCAGAAGCAGTCATTGATTGTAATACGGCATCAATAGATGTCGCGCCAGTTGCTGCGATGTCAGATGCATCGATAATTGTTACTGGGCTAGCATTTTCCATATCGGCACGTTTTATACGTGAACCGGTTACGGCGATGCGTTCAACATCTTTAGCTTCTGCTTCGTTAGCGAATGCAGCTGTTGTTGATAGTGATGCCGTAGCGACACCAGCAATTAGCGCTAAACGAACGGCGTTAGCCGTTTTGCTGTTAGTAAACATAATACCTCTCAAATTATTATTAACGTTGATTTAACACAATCAAATTATCTGATCGTGTTTAATCAGGTCGCGGAGAGTATCAGGTTATAAAGAGATGTAAATAGCGCGTTATTTTGATGTTCTATACCGTTACATAACTATTTAAGGTGCTGTTTTTTATATGTAATGTTTTTATAGTTAATATTGAAAATCAAGGGGAGGTTGTATTTCGAACAATAAAGTAGTGTTTTCGCTCTAAAGTTAATCATTCGGCCTTGGTTGTTTGGTCGTATTTTAAGCGCTTTTGTAATCGAGTGGCGGTTTTGTAGTCATTTAATCCCCTGTAGCAATAAAACCCTTTAACATTTTGCCTTGGAATGTCACGTGTTTTGTTGCTTAAATGTTGATTTTAGCGCCTTTAGAGCATGAAGCGTTGTGATACTTCATCTCGAATATCGACGAGTTCTGCGATACCGACGACTGAATCTAATTCTGATTGTAGTTGCCTTGTCTTAAAACTTGCTTGTTTAGCGGCATAAATTAACTCTCGTGAAACTTGTTTGTAATTCATTTCTAGGCTACGACTGATAACAATACGAACGGCAAACAGTTGACCTTGAGCTTTTGCCGTCGTGATAAATTGACGATGCTGATCGGCCGTCTCAAACTCTTCAAAATATTTGGTCACAGTCCGGTATTCGTTATTGCCAGAATCGTTGATTAATTGAATATAGATTTCTTTGGTTGCTGGGCGACTATTGGGTGTTAATTGCTTAAGCGTGTTACCAAAGATGTCCTTAAAGGTATTTTGCTGGGTTATTGCGGCAAGATTACAGTAGCCATCGTTAGTGGAAAGCACATTAAGCAAATTAAACAGTGAATTATTAGCGGCCGGCTGCACGACATGGGAAACTTTGTAATGGTTACCTTCTTTGGCAATAATTAATGGTAAGCAATCAATATGGTGGCAGAAAAATAAGTTAATAGATTTTGTTAAATTTGCCGGTGGTGCCATCTGCGCGGTTAACTTATGTTGATTCTTTTTAATGATCCGATAAAGTAATTTTGGACCGTGCTCAAATTCAGGACTGTTTTTAATTCTTAAGTTAAGCGTTCGGCCATCAGGAGTTGTCCGCATGACTTCATATTCCAGACGTGACATCTCTTTATTACCTGAGACCTTCTCGAGTAATGGCATTTCGAGTTTAATAATTTCGCCTTTACTGACTTCAATCGAGTGCTTCATACTGATTTGCATGCCGTGTACCGAAAAATCAGATGTTGCTCCTTGGTATTGCTTCTTACCATGAGTTATCGATATCTTAGTCTGGTAGTTAAAACGGTCTTCACGACGCTGAGCAAGATTATTAGTTTCGATGATATCGACCCCAATTGGCTGTGAGTCCTTGTGGCCGAATTGCTGTAATTGATTTAACTTGCTTTCACTAGGCGTGCGCAATTGATAATACTGATGGCTGTGTTGGTCTGAAATATCAATCAAATAAGTCATCAGTGAGATCTGATGTAGTTTTAATAGATGTTTATGCTGCTCTAAGCTTAATTCTTCTTTATGAATTAAATGCTGTGGTAACACGTCAGGCAATTGCCATTGATGGTTCACAATTGGCGTCACAAAAAGTTGATAGACTTTCCAGCTGTCTTTACTTGCACCAAACTGCATGAATAGATCGGCTAACCCCGTTTGTTCTAGCTCGTGAGCGGTGGCGCTATAGAAGAATTTTTTGCCTTTGGATATATGAGTGAAACAATAAACTATCGCGTGGTTTGGGCTATCTGGTGCCGTTAGAAAATCCATTCGAGCTTGAGAGAACAAGCCAACAATTTTCAACAGGTTTTGCTGGTTATGCCAGTAATTCAGAATATCTCGATTGGTGTTGTTACAGAGCGAAAATAACGCTTGATATTGACCGTCAGTTTGGTCGAAAAACATCGGTAAACCAGACATCTTATTTAAATACAGCTGTTGAAAGCCTAAACTACGAACTGCGCCAATGATATGTTCGACATCGGTAGGTGCCTTTTTACGCTGAGTTTTAATAAACTGTGCGATGGTACCATCAAGATTACTGTCTTGATGTTGGCGCTTAAGTCCAAACCAAAAAGCGTCACCATTGGATTTTAACTCAACGACCTGGTAAGTGATATCGAGCTTAATGGGTTGATTCGTCTCTTCATCCACCAGATCATTGAGTGAGACATATAATATGTCATCAATATCGATCTCATGAGCCTCCGCTAATTTAAGCTTGGCGCCGTGTGTCGACAAATTACTGGTTATACCCTGAATGTTTTTGCCATTTGCTAACCGTACATTCACTCGAGTGAGCAAGTTTATCCGTTCTTCATGACGTAATTGAAAGTCAGTCAGGAGAATGACTTCGGCGTCATGACTTCCTTTGTTTATGACGGCTTTGACGTTGGTTGGTTTATGTTGTTGTCGTTGAGTCTGATTTTTTAGTGCATCACGCCGATCTCTGTCTTGTTGGATCTGTTTTTCACGGTAACTATTTCGGGTGTTGGTGACTTCTTCAAATACACCAGTGGTGTATGTATTGTAGACCGAAACTGCTTCTTCAAAGACATCAATCGCTACCGAGTCAAGGTGATGAGTCAGTCCTTGATGTTGATATTCTTCGCAAACCCCTTCAACTTTACCGCGTAAATCGATATTACGACTACACTCGGCATAGAGACGGCTTAATTCCATTTTTACTAAGAATCGGCGAGATTTTGAGAGTTTACGTGTCATGTGTTCAAAACGATCGTTAAAGGTATCGTCATTAAAATAAGGGACAATATTTTTAACAAGTTCTAAATCGATCTGTTCTGACATATGAGTATGTTAATCCAATAGTAAAATGGTGCTGCGCATCTGGATGCGGCAGTCTTTTGACGGAAATAGCGTTTAAGCGAGCAATAATGCAACATTTATTAGGTAATATTACCTAAATGACAGAACGAAGCAATAATTATGCCCCATCTGTATTTTATAATGATAATAAGTCAATGTGATAAAATAATCCCATCATATATATGTCGTTCAGTGGAATCGCGGCGTTTCTTTAACCGTCAATAAACTGCATTAGATCATTTACATTTTCTACCGGTATGATTCGGACCCCATCTTTATTAAGCTTAGGGCTGTAATTTTTCTTGGGTACAATGATGGTATCAAAGCCATTGCGAATAGCTTCTTTGATTCGTTCATGGCCCATGGGGACAGCGCGGATTTCACCGGACAAACCCACTTCGCCAAATGCAACGGTGGTACTCTTAAATACTTTGTTTCTAAAGGATGACAATAATGATAATAGCATCGGTAAATCGGCGCCTGTTTCATCGTAGAGCTTGATACCGCCAACAACATTAATGTAGATGTCTTGATCACTGATAAAAACCCCCATCCGTTTACTGATGACTGCTAGTAATGTTGATAGACGGCGATAGTCAACGCCCACAACGCCTCGTTGTGGTTTTTCCCCTGAGCAACCATCAACTAGCGCTTGAATGTTGACTAACAATGTTCTGCCCGATTCAGCCGATGCATAGGCGATATTGCCTGAGGCCTCTATGCTTTGTTCAAGGAATATTGCTGACGGGTTTTTAACATCCTTTAAGCCTTGTGGCATCATCGCCAGCGTGCCAATTTCTTCGGCTGAACCAAAACGGTTCTTAAGTGCACGCAGGGTACGGTATTTACTGTCCGCCTCACGGGATAATTTTAGTGTGGCATCGCCAATATGTGACAAGGTTTGAGGACCAGCAATATTTGATCCATCTTTGGTCTCATGCACCGCCAGCATGGTTGTTACACCGTTCATTTTAGAAAAACGACTGAGCAGGGCAGCTGATTCTTTAACTTGAGTGACGCCACCTGGTGAAGACTCTACTGAATTTACGTAACAAGTTTGTACGGAGTCAACAATCACAAATTTGTGATTGTGCTCTAACGCTATTTGAGTGATTAACTCGACATCACCGGTGGTCATGATATCGATATTGCTGAGATTGAGCTTAAGGCGGTCGCCACGATCTTTGATCTGTTTCTTCGACTCTTCGCCAGACACATAAAGAGCGGGCCCTATTTCACTGAGGGTTGATAAAACATCAATCAGCAGGGTCGACTTACCAGCACCTGGTGCCCCAGATATGAGCACTATTGACCCATGAACAATACCATCGCCCAATACTCGGTCCAGTTCTTTACTGCCGGTTTTATAACGGGCAATCTTTTCATCAGACACCGCGCTGAGTTTCTCTAATCCAGCATCAGAAATTGAATACCCTTTATTCCCCGCCGTTGGTGTTAGTACTGCTGATTCTTTAAATTCGACAATGGTGTTCCATTCATGACAACTTGAGCATTGTCCCGCCCAGCGAGGGTGATTACTACCGCATTCAGAACAAACGAATGATACTTTATTTTTTTTAGCCATGAATAACTCTGTTGGGGGTGGAGACACAAAGTCTCTAATGTTTAAATTATGGGGGTATTGTAATTAAAAATAAAAGATATGAAATGGCAACCGCCGATTTATTTATTCAAAGAAAAGTAACCGGAGGTCAAGGATCTAATTTCTAACGTTATTGAGCAAGTTCGTCAATATCACGATGGAGTAACTCATCATTTGCTAAATTCAGCTGCACCAATCGTTTTAATTCACTAATACTATCAATGTCAATATGGTGGCAGGCGAGTCCTAGATGATTTATTGCGACATGAACAACGACGGCCACCATTGTTATTACATGCTCATCGTCTAGCTTTAGTGTTAATAGACAATGTTCATTTTTAGCGATGTCTAGCTGTGTCGGATTGCTACATAAAAAGCCATGTAATGACAAGTCAAGGATTTGAGTGGCATAGTCGACACCGTTGACTGAAAGATTCGCATCATGGCTAAATAAAATTCGTTGAAATAGTCGTTTGTTTTCCATGCGGAGTCCTTAATCGAGGTATCTAATAGTAAACTTAGCCACATGATCACGATATTGCAAGTTTAATCAGAAACTCAAACACGATAAGGTTGGCAATCTCTGCTGCCAACCTTGGTTCCTTGCTAAGAGATCCGCTTGTATTTAATTCGATGTGGATTCAATGCTGCTTCGCCCAACGTTTCTTTTAACCATTTTTCATAATCCGAATAGGCGCCTTCGAAGAAGTTTATTTTTCCTTCATCACGATAATCCAGGATATGAGTGGCGATGCGGTCTAAGAACCAACGGTCATGTGAAATAACCATTGCACAGCCTGGAAACTCAAGCAGGGCATCTTCGAGTGCGCGCAACGTTTCAACATCAAGATCATTGGTCGGCTCATCGAGCAGGATCATGTTGCCGCCAGCTTTTAATAGTTTGGCCAAATGAACACGGTTGCGTTCACCACCTGAAAGTTCGTTGATGCGCTTTTGCTGATCCCCGCCTTTAAAGTTGAAACGACCAACATAAGCACGTGATGGAATTTGAACATTCCCCACGGTAAGAATATCTTGCCCTTCGGTGATTTCTTGGAATACGGTGTTGTTTTCATCCATATCATCGCGGAATTGGTCGACGCTGGCCACCACCACAGATTCACCTAACACAATGTTACCTGAGTCTGGCTTTTCTTCCTCTGTGATCATTTTAAATAGTGTCGATTTACCGGCGCCATTAGGTCCAACAATACCCACAATCGCACCTTTAGGGATACTCAAGCTTAAATTGTCGATTAATACGCGACTATCAAATGATTTGGTCAGGTTATCAATGTCTAACACTTTGTCACCGAGACGTGGCCCTGGCGGAATAAACAACTCATTGGTTTCGTTACGCGCTTGATAATCATTGGTGTTAAGTTCTTCAAAGCGAGCCATTCGAGATTTACTCTTCGCTTGGCGCGCTTTAGGATTTGAACGCACCCATTCAAGCTCTTTAGCAATCGACTTTTGACGCGCTTTTTCACTCGATTTCTCTTGCGATAAACGCTCATCTTTTTGCTCAAGCCAGCTTGAGTAATTCCCTTCCCACGGAATACCCATGCCTCGATCAAGCTCTAAGATCCAACCCGCAACATTATCTAAGAAATATCTATCATGCGTTATCGCAACAACAGTCCCTGTGTAATCGTGCAAGAATCGTTCAAGCCAAGCGACTGACTCAGCATCAAGGTGATTGGTTGGTTCGTCGAGTAATAACATGTCAGGCTTTTCAAGCAATAAACGACATAGAGCAACACGGCGACGTTCACCACCCGAAAGTAGCCTGATTTTTTTATCCCACTCAGGCAAACGTAACGCATCAGCCGCACGTTCTAGCGCATGGTCAAGATTATGGCCGTCGGTGGTTTGAATCAACGCCTCCAATTGCTCTTGCTCTTTGGCCAAGGCATCAAAGTCTGCCCCCTCCTCAGCGTATTCAGCGTAGACTGCATCAAGACGGCTTAGCGCATTTTTGACTTCACTGAACGCTTCTTCAACGGCTTCTTTTACCGTTTGTTCTTCGTCAAGTACTGGCTCTTGTGGTAAGTAGCCAATGCGGATATCAGCAAGTGGGCGTGCTTCTCCCTCAATATCGGTATCAATACCAGCCATGATCCGCAGTAGGGTGGATTTACCAGAACCGTTTAAACCGAGCACGCCAATTTTAGCGCCAGGGAAAAAACTAAGTGAGATGTCTTTAAGAATATGACGCTTAGGCGGTACAACTTTGCCTACGCGGTTCATTGAATAAATAAATTGAGCCATGATGGTCCTTGAACTTTTAATAATGGTCCTAGTGTAAACAAAAATAGCGCAGTAGGGTATGGCTAATTACATCGTTATTCTAAGCTAACTTAGTCGCGCACAAATAAGTCGGGTGATGGCGTATTAGTGGTCTTTATACACATAAAGAAAGCGGAAATTATGTAAGTTTTCTTATAAACGAAACAATCGTTGTGAACGATGGATTTATTTATAAACTCATGGCGATTTCATGTTAATCTTCGAATTAACAGCAAGGTTATTTGAGCAATGGAAGGTCGCAGAACGATATGAAAGGTTACGAAAAACTAATGAAAAATAAGCTGTTTCTATTGTGCTCAGTGCCCGAAAATCAGGCCGAAATACGTCTATTTATCGCTCGTTTTGAGCGTTATTTAAAGCAGAGTAAAAATAATACCCCATTATTACTCGTTGCCGCGTTGATCTTGGCAAGCTATCAAACCTATCTTAATACGCCAATTATATATCTAATAACATGGTTGCTATTGTTTGTTTTTAATACTGGTATAATTTATAAAATTGATCATATGGAACAACAGTATACTTCGAATATTGTGGCTCAATATAAACAGTTTAAAGCGGTAGTGACGCGGCGGTCGATTTACGGATTAAATTTGGCGCTATTGTTTGGTGCCAGTTGTTATTTGATGCCTGTAGATACACCATTTGATTATCTTGCTTTGTACTATATATTTCTTATTTGTTTGGTGGCAATTATACTGATTAGTAATATAAACTTTCCTGAGTTTTATTTTGCCTATAGTGCGATAGTCGTCACCATGTTGTTTGTTCATACTTGGGTTTATGGTGACCAGCACAGTGACGGTTTTCTTGTGATGGCTTCACTAATCTATCCCATAGGCGCACTTATTATGGCGGTTAAAGCGCTAGAAATGTCTAAGAGTGCCATTAATGAGATTGCGCTGCGTTTGATATTAACCAAACAAATGGCAGAGATGTTGGAACTCCAACAAGTGATAAAGCATCAATCTGAACATGATGAGTTAACCGGACTCGCTAATCGCCGAAAATTTGAAGACAGAGCTAGTGAATTAGAGCATGGTGCTAAGGTTCAAGAGGCTAGGTTTAGTTTGATTTATATCGATCTCGATAAATTTAAGCCGATTAATGATACCTTTGGTCATGTTTATGGTGATTTAGTGCTGCAAGAAATGGCCAAGCGGTTAAGTAGTTGCTCGCGAAAATCAGATCTGGTTTGTCGTCTCGGGGGCGATGAGTTTTGCGTTTTAGTGCACGACATGAGCGAAGCAGCAGAACTAAGTGAGTTGGCGCTAACTATTGAATCGCGTCTTATGCAAACATTCTCGATTGAAGGCAATGATTTTAATATTGGCGCAAGTATCGGTACCGCTGCGTATCCAGTCGATGGTGCTAGTATTGATGAGCTTGTCTCATTTGCCGACAAGAAGATGTATGCTCATAAGCAACAAAAACTCGCGTTAATTTAATGCCAATAATTTGCATAATTGCTGATGGTTGGCTTAACTTGTCGTAATCGTTTATTTAATTTATTACACTATTAATGAAATCATTAGCACCTTTTTCGCTGTCTAAATCTAACATTTTTAGTATTACAATAATATTGCTCGCCTGAGCCGCAGCCATAAGCTCATTTGTCGAATTCACGACACAGCCTAAGGGGATATTAACCTGCCATTTAACTGAATTGATCGTTGAAGAAACTGACGTTACCACTGGAATAAAGTATCAAGGGCAGTATTTTTCTGAGGATTTGTCAAATTCATTTGGCTATTGGGCTCTTAATGCCTTTATTCTCGACAAGTCGATTGAGAGCTATTTGTTTAACGATATCGCTGCTGTTGCAGCGGGCAATGATGATATCGTGGATTTGGTGCTTAATAATTATCTAAGCTTATTAAATAATGAGTTGTTTCTTGATACAACATTGATTAAATCGTTCCCCTTATCACTGTCCGGATTAGACGGTAGGGGAATATTACTCAACACCCATTTATCCCCTGAAGTATTTGACACTCAAGAGCGGGGCCTCTATCTAATTTGGGCGGTTGATACTGGGATGGCTGTTATTGTGGGAAATACCTCAAATGGCGTTCTTCCTGAGGGCGATTCAGTAACAAATTTAGAGGTTTTTACAGAATTTATTAGCTTAGAGTTTATCAAGGGCTGTGACGTCAGTTTTGATCCAAGATCACGTAGTATCTAAAATTAGTATGAGTGTTACGACGATATATTTCTCATCCCTATATTTCCCTTATCTATATTGGTAATGCTAAATGCTTAGCTTGAATTGCTTTGTTACACTTTTATTACTACGTGATTGTGGTAGACTCGCCGCCCTATCAAGGATTTAAGATAATATTTTCTAAGTTAATGTTTATGCGTCAGGGAATGGCTAGTAGGCGGTGCGCTGTTTAAGCCACAACTATTGCTAAGGGTTATTCCATGAAGTCATTGTCTGTGCAGTTTAAGATATTATTAATTCCTATCGTTGGTGTTCTCGGATTCATTAGTTATCTAGGCGTCACATTTTCTAGCATGACCAGCAATGAAGAGTTACTGGATCACGCTCAAAAAGTCGAATTCCCCCTATTAAAAGTCGCCGATCAGAGTATCGTCACCTTAGATAAACTCAAAGAATCGCTGAATAACGCCGTGACCACCGGTGAATCGGAATTGTTAGCCGACGCCAATGGTTTAGCTGTCGAGTTTAAGCAACGTGTGCGTGATAGCCGTCGTTTAAGTAACGAAAATGCTCATGTACTCCAAAGCATTGTTGAACAATTTGAAGGTTATTACGCGCATGCGTACAGCATCTCAAAGGAAATGGTTGATGGCAGCGCTGATTTTTCGACGATTGCCCAACGTAGCGACGCGATGAAACGTGAACTAACGTCATTAGAAACATTATTAATCCAATTTCAACAGCAGCGTAGCGCGTCGTTCGACAAAGCACTGCAAGATGTTATTACCTCGTCTCAACAAGCATCTAACATCGGTCTTATCGTTGCCCTTATTACTATTTTCACTCTCTTTGCTGTCGCGATTCCTATTTCAAATGCAATTAGAACAAATCTTAAAGATATTATCGATTCGATGAAAAACATCGCGCAAGATAATGGTGATCTTACCGTACGACTGTCGACTAACAGCACCGATGATTTTGGTGAGTTAGTTTATTGGTTCAATAATTTTATCGAGAAATTGCAGGGTGTTATTAGTGATGTGGTCGTGACTGCACTCCCACTTGCCGATACTGCATCGTCAATTCGTGACTTATCTAAACAGTCGATGACGACGTTTGATAATCAAAAACTAAGTGTTGAGCACTCGCAACTATCTGTGGAAGATATGACCATTAGCGTGAGCTCGATTGCGGTGAACGCGGCCAGCGCCGCTGATGCTGCAGTCAATGCAAACGTTGAAGCCGAACGTGGTAAGGCGGTTGTTGAAAGCACCGTTGATAACATTAAAGAGCTCGCCGAGAACATTAACGATTCTGCTGATACCATCTTGAAGTTAGAGCAAGATACTAATCGTGTGAATGTCGTATTAGAAGTAATTAAAGGCATCGCTGAACAAACAAATCTGTTAGCACTAAATGCGGCCATTGAAGCCGCCAGAGCCGGTGAACAAGGGCGTGGTTTTGCGGTTGTTGCCGACGAAGTGCGAAACCTTGCTTCTCGTACGCAAGAGTCTACCGAAGAGATAAACCTGATGCTAGAGCAGTTACAGTCTGCAGCTCAGGCCGCTGTGTCGATGATGGAACTGTCAAAAAACAAGGTCGATACTAGTGTTGAAAGTGCCAACATGGCAGGAGAAAGTCTGGTTGTGATCACCGAGACTGTCAACACTATCGTTGAAATGAATAGTGCTATTGCGTCAGAAACAGAAGCTCAACAGAACACCTCTAAGCTAATGGTAAGCCACGTCGAAGATATTCAACATTGTACTGATGAAGCAGTTGCTGCCTCAACTGATATTGAAAAAGTCAGTGAGCAGTTATCGGGCCTAGCGATAGCGCTTGAAACAATTGCTCGAAAATTTAAAGTTTAATTCACACTCCATGGAAACTAAAATGAGAAATACTACGTTAAAGTCGTTTTTTGCGGCCGTCCCTCTGCTAATTGCCACCTCAGTTAGCGCTGCTGATATCAATTTTTCTGGCTTTGCTACGATTGCAGCTGGCAGCACAACATCGAATGAAGAAACATACGAAGGATACACCAGCGATTTAGACTTTAACCAAGATTCATTATTTGCGCTGCAAATATCTAGCGATTTGGGCGATGGCCTATCGGCAACGGCGCAGTTAATTGCACGTGGTGAAAATGATTGGGAACCTGCGTTCGAATGGGCTTTTTTAGGGTATGACGTCTCAGATAATTTACGCATTCTTGCCGGCCGTCAACGCTTACCGTTCTTTATGTACTCTGATTTTTTAGATGTATCTTACGCTTATCATTGGATCACGCCGCCAACGGGTGTTTACAACATACCGTTTGACAGCTTTGATGGCATCGGCGCTATTTATAGCTCTCAAATTGGTGAGTTCGATAGTACGTTACATGTGATTGCTGGTCGTAATCAAAAAGAAATAGCCTTAAATTCTGGTGATATTACCAAGCCCGATTTTAATAAATTGCTCGGTGCTGCTTGGACGCTTAATAGAGATTGGTTAACCTTGCGCGCTGGTTATTTTCAATCTGAGATGACATTAGATGTTGCACAGCTTTCAGATCTCGCTAGCCTATGGAGTCAAGCCGGATTTAACAGTGTAGCGAGTAACTTCGTTGCTGAGAAAGATGATATCAACTTCGCAGAGCTTGGATTACAAATTGACTATGAAGATTACCTTCTGGTTGCAGAGTTTACCCGTATTGATTTATCTAACACAGGTCAACCTGATCAAGACTCATATTATGTTTCATTGGGTAAACGTTTAGACAATGTCATGCTTTACGTGACTGTTGGTGCTGATGATGATGCATTAGAAAACTTAATTGCTAATGTGCCAAATGTTGCCGCACTTGCAACTCTTAACGCCGGAACTGCTGGTTATATTGCGAGTCAGCAATCAGAAACTAAATATGTTTCAGTAGGCGCAAAATGGGACTTCCATGCTGTGTCTTCACTTAAATTCGAAGTGACAAAGTATACTGATAGTCTTGCTGATGCCAATGACGCAACACTTATTAAACTCGCACTAACAACTGTATTTTAAGGGTTAAAACATGAGAATAATTAAATTATTATCGCTGGTTAGTCTACTAAGCGTTTTATTCGCTGGTCAGGCAAGCGCTGCAATCACCGTTATTGTTAACAATGCAAATAGTGTGTCGTTGACTCAAAATGATGTGTCGCGAATATTCCTTGGTAAGCTAAAGCGCTTTGCTAATGGCGATTCAGTAACTCCTGTGAATGCTAACAACAGTGTTGGTACCCGCACGTTATTTAACAAAGCAGCGCTTAATAAAAGCTCAAGCCAAGTTAAGGCCTATTGGTCTAAATTAGTTTTCTCTGGCAAAGGAACGCCGCCAAAGGAGCTAGATTCAGATGCTAAAATTAAAGCGTTTGTTGCATCTAATCCTAATGCAATTGGCTACATCGATAGCGCAAACCTTGATGCGACAGTAACGGCTGCACTTAGTTTATAACGTTATCATGCTAGAAAATTAGCGAACTGCGCTAAGTGAACAAAAAAGTGAAGACCTATGTCTTCACTTTTTTTTGCGCTAGAGGAAAGGGCGCTATAAGATTATTTACTGGTATACTGCCGTCGTCCAATTCGAGAAGTTAACTGATGAAAACGTGTAATTCTTGTGGTAAATGCTGCATAAAATACAGTAATGGTGCGCTGTCTGCGTCAGCTGATGAAATAGCGTTGTGGGAGGTTTTTAATCCTGATATCGCCGAGTATGTTCGCGATGGCGAAATTTGGGCCGATCCAAATACCGGGGAATTATTCGAGCTATGTCCATTTTTGCGTAAGAGTGTTTCCGCCAAATCAGTCGTTCAATACACCTGTGATATTTACTATGACCGCCCAGATGATTGCAAGTATTACCCATCAAACGTGCAAGAAATGATTAATGATGAGTGTGAAATGATAGAACCCGCTGACTTGCTTGATCTTAATAAAGCACAACAAAGGCTCGATGTTATTATGGTTGATAGCCGATAATAAAACAGCGCCACGTAGGCGCTGTTTCAATAGCTGTTAAGCAAGAGGAATATTTACCACTTACTAATGCTTTTGTTCTTGTGATTCGGGTCAACTTGCTTGTTGTCGCTCACCACCATCATTTCACATTTAACACAATCAAAAACCAATTTTAAGGTGTCATTGCCAATCTCTATTATCATTGGGTCGGCTTTAATGTTGGGTACTTCCTTCGGGCACAAATTAAAGTTATAGCGTAAACAATGTCGCGTTACCATTAGCGGCGCATCTTCAGTTACTTTATTGTGCTCGTATGAGTCTTCAATATGAATAACACCATGTTTTTGATAAAACTCTTTGGCCTTATCGTTGGCGACATTATCTAAGAAGCCCAGACTATTGGTTGGATAAACCGCATCATCATTTCGCTGCCACTGTTTCGGGCGTTGGTAACCGTCGACACGTGCTTGATTAAGCGCATCGATAGCATCGCGGCGCAGACCGTTTAAGGCTGACGCTGGTAAGAAGTAGTCTGCCACATCATGAGTGGTCAGTGTTCCGAGTTTATAATCGGTACTGCCTAATTTCGCCAATTGTTTATTGAGGGTTTTTAGCGAACGCTCGCTATCTTGCGCTGGCTCTTTATTAGCGATAATTGCGACACTTGCTTGATGACCGTATTGATCGTTAATGGCTAGCTCAAAGCCTTGTTCGGTGGTGCTAATATCCATATCGACGTCAAGTACGCGTTTCGAAGACTCTTTACCTAAGACTGTTTCAAAGGCTTGGTCGTGATTACGATAAAGTTTCATACCAACTTTAAGGCTTGATGGCATCGTCATCACAAACAGTTTATTACCGTCGGCACGATTGATCCGTAACCCTTCGGTTTTGTTGTCGGACATCACCTGCTTTTTATGGTCGGTAACAAAATAACCCAAACCATCACCATTATTAAAGGTGATGGTAGAGTCGACCATGAAATGGTCTTTGGCGATATGAGACACGACGCCAACTTCTTCACCCAGATATTTAGGGGTACGGAAATCGCTGACGCCATCGGTACGCTCATTAACAAAATAATCGGTACTACCACGGTTAAAGCTTTTCTCTGGATCGGGGGTAAAGTTGTGAACACAAATACCGTGAGAAGCACGTTCTAAATCGGTGCGGCGCGCTAATATTTCGTCGAGCTGTTGGCGATAATGGGCGGTGACGTTCTTAACGTAGCTTAAATCCTTTAAGCGGCCTTCAATCTTAAATGAACGGACGCCAGCATCAATGAGCGCATCGAGATTATCAGTTTGGTTATTATCTTTTAAGGAAAGTAAGTGCTCATTCTCGGCAATCTTTTCGCCCTGACGAGTCGTTAGGTTACATGGCAGGCGACACATCTGTGAACATTCGCCGCGATTTGCACTACGCCCAGAATAAGAGTGGCTGATATTACACAGACCACTATAGGCAACACATAACGCGCCATGAACAAAAAACTCAAGTTGCATCTTGGTCTTTTGGGCTACAGCGCGAATTTGAGGCAGGGTGAGTTCACGTGCAAGTACCACTTGGGTGAAACCAACTTGTTCCATAAACGCCGCTTTTTCCGGAGTTCTGTTATCCATTTGGGTACTAGCGTGCAATGCAATTGGGGGAATGTCCAATTGCAATATCCCCATGTCTTGAATGATTAAGGCGTCTGCGCCTGCTTCATAAATTTGCCAAATTAGCTTTTCTGCTTGTTTAAGCTCTTCATTGGTCATGGTGGTATTAAGGGCGACAAAAACCTGGGCATGATATTGATGCGCGAAAGTACAAAGTTCGGCGATATCTTCAAGGCTATTACCCGCCGAAGCACGTGCACCAAAGGCGGGGCCGCCAATGTAAACAGCATCTGCACCGTGTAATATCGCTTGTTTACCATACTCAAGATTTTTAGCTGGCGCTAATAATTCAATTCTATTTGAGGCAACCTCGATAGGGGTTAAAATTCTAGCATCATCCGCCACAGGAAGGGCTTGGGGTGCTTTAGGGTCGAAGATTGCTGGTTGTTTCATGATATTACGGGCTCAACTGGGTTGCATGATTCTTTAATTAATAGCGATTATACCGATCTTGACGGGAATTATCAGTTTTCAATGCTGGGTTTGTCGAAAATGCTGCCTTAAGCACATTGTATTTTTGGAAAACTTATCATATAAATAATTCGTATAAGGGATGATATGCCGCTAACACAGATAGAGTAAGGGATTGAACGCTATTTTGTTGACGATATAAAACTTTGACAAATGTCACGTTTTCACTAGGATTTAACTGATTCCACAGGTAGAATACGCTCAAATTTATTTATATTTTAACCTTATCTGTGGAGCCTACGATGCTTAAACGTGATATGAATATTGCTGATTTCGATCCTGAACTGTTTGCAGCAATTTCCCAAGAAACTACCCGTCAAGAACAGCACATTGAGCTAATCGCTTCTGAAAATTACTGTAGTCCTCGTGTTCTTGAAGCACAAGGTTCGCAACTGACTAACAAGTATGCTGAAGGTTACCCTGGTAAGCGTTATTACGGTGGTTGTGAGTTCGTTGATAAAGCTGAGTTTTTAGCCATCGATCGTGCTAAAGAATTGTTTGGTGCTGATTACGCTAACGTACAACCGCATTCGGGTTCACAAGCAAACTCAGCAGTTTTCTTAGCGCTTCTTGAGCACGGTGATACAGTTTTAGGCATGAGCCTAGCGCATGGTGGTCATCTTACTCATGGTTCACACGTAAGCTTCTCTGGTAAATTATACGATGCTAAGCAATACGGTCTTGATGAGGCGGGCGACATTAACTACGCTGAAGTTGAAGAGTTGGCGCTAGCACACAAACCTAAGATGATTATTGCTGGTTTCTCTGCATTCTCAGGTATTGTTGATTGGCAGCGTTTCCGTGACATCGCTGATAAAGTTGGTGCTTACTTATTCGTTGATATGGCTCACGTTGCTGGCCTTGTTGCTGCTGGTCTTTATCCAAACCCAGTGCCTATTGCTGATGTTGTTACAACAACAACGCATAAAACATTGGCTGGTCCTCGCGGCGGTTTAATCCTTGCGCGTGAAAACGAAGTGGTACAAAAGAAATTAAATTCTGCGGTATTCCCTGGCGGCCAAGGCGGCCCATTAATGCATGTTATTGCTGGTAAAGCGGTAGCGTTTAAAGAAGCATTAGAGCCAGAATTCAAAGTATACCAACAATTGGTGCTAGACAACGCGAATGCAATGGTTGAAGTACTAATGGAACGTGGTTACAAAGTTGTGTCTAACGGCACCACTAATCACTTGTTGTTACTTGATCTAATTGGTAAAGAATACACGGGTAAAGATGCTGATGCAGCGCTTGGTCGTGCATTTATTACGGTCAACAAAAATTCAGTACCAAATGACCCACGTTCTCCGTTTGTTACCTCTGGTCTGCGTTTAGGTACCCCTGCAATTAGTCGTCGTGGCTTTAGCGTTAGCGATACTAAAGCATTAACCGGTTGGATTTGTGACATTCTTGATGATATCAACAATGACGCTGTTATCGAGCGTGTTAAGCAAAACGTTTTAGAGATTTGTGCTCGTTTACCTGTTTACAGCTAATCATTTGCTCAAATACCAGTTATAATGGCCGCTTCTGCGGTCATTTTTATTTCTAATACCAATTCCGATAAATATGTGGTCTTGCTGTGCGCAGATCAAATTAACTAGTACAAGGCGCTCGATAGCGCAATAGCTTGCAATTGGAATTGAGAGCAACGATGTAATCGTAAATTTTAGCCAGCACAAATGATCAGCTAATTGTCGAAATTGATATAAAGTAAAGTAATTATTTAAAAGCCTTCATTTTAGCAGTAGGGTATTTAAATGATTAATTTTTTGTAGGTAATGTATGCACTGTCCATTTTGTCGTACCAGTGAAACTAAAGTCATCGACTCTCGGCTAGTGGCCGATGGCCATCAAGTTAGGCGTCGTCGCCAATGTATCGAATGCCAAGAGCGTTTCACTACCTTTGAAACCGCTGAATTAGTGATGCCGCGTATCATCAAGACCACCGGTTCGCGTGAACCCTTCGACGATGACAAACTCCGTAGCGGCATGTCGCGCGCGTTGGAGCGTCGTCCTGTTAGCGTTGAAGAAGTTGAAAATTCATTACACACCATTAAGTCTCATCTGCGCGCCACCGGCGAACGTGAAGTATTATCAACCTTGGTTGGTAATTTGGTGATGGAAGAATTAAAACGTTTGGATAAAGTGGCTTATATTCGTTTTGCCTCAGTTTATCGCGCGTTTGAAGATGTAGAAGAATTTGGTAAAGAAATCGCGAAACTTGGAAAGAACTAGCATGAGTAAGGCGCAGTCAATCATCGATATTGAGATGATGCAACACGCGATAAATCTCGCGAAATTGGGGCGTTTTACCACCACGCCTAATCCGAACGTTGGCTGTGTATTAACGGTAGGCAATGAGATTGTTGGTCGCGGTTATCACCAGAAAGCTGGCCAAGGCCATGCTGAGGTTAATGCATTAATGGATGCTGGTGAGCGTGCTAAAGGCGCAACGGCCTATGTCACTCTCGAGCCGTGCAGTCATTTTGGCCGCACGCCGCCATGTGCACAAGGACTGATTGATGCCGGGATATCTCGCGTCGTTATCGCAATGACCGATCCCAACCCTAAAGTAGCGGGGCGTGGTATAGCGATGCTTGAAGATGCTGGTATTAGTGTCACCAGCGGTATATTAACTCAACTCGCACGCGATCTTAATCCTGGATTTTTAAGCCGAATGGAAAAAAAACGACCATTTGTTACCGTGAAGCTTGGCTCTACGCTTGATGGCGCAACTGCATTGAATGACGGCACTAGCCAATGGATAACGGGAAGTGAGGCCAGAGTCGATGTCCAGCAATGGCGCGCTCAAAGCTGCGCTATTTTAACGGGCTCTGCGACAGTGTTAGCAGACAATCCGAGCTTAAACCTACGGTGGCCAGAAATTGGCCAAGTTAGCGACGTAATTAACCAGTCACAATTACGCCAACCGATACGTATTGTTATTGATAGCCGTAATCAGGTGACGCCAAATCATAAAATGGTGGCGATTGAATCACCGATTATTATAGTAAGGCGACAAGCCGATGAGCTGCCATGGCCAAGTCATGTTGAACAACTCATTATGCCTGGCGAAGGTCAGCTTGATTTAAATGATCTGATGATAGAATTAGCGCGGCGTGAAATAAACAGTGTGTGGGTAGAAGCTGGGCAAACATTGTGCGGCGCGCTTCTGGAAGCAAACTTAGTTGATAAAGTGATAATATACCAAGCACCGAAGCTGATGGGCAGTGGCAATAAAGGTTTATTTACCTTGCCAAGCGTCAATCATATCGACAAACTTGTCGACTTAACTATCGATGATGTTCGTCTGGTCGGAAATGACATTAGAATTAGCGCAACCCCAAAACGAGAACACATATAAATGTTTACTGGAATTATCGAGTCGGTTGGCACATTGGCCGCACTTAACAACAATGGTAGTGATTTCACGGTTGAGATTAACATCGCCAAGCTTGATCTTAGCGATGTTAAACTAGGTGATAGCATCGCCAGCAATGGTATTTGTTTGACCGTCGTCAAGTTAACGAAACACAGTTTTTTTGCCGACGTCTCTGGTGAGACGATTAAGCTGACGGGTTTTGCCCATTACTCAGTTGGTCAGTCAATTAATCTTGAAAAAGCACTGACACCCACCTCACGCATGGGCGGCCATATGGTGAGCGGTCATGTTGATGGTGTTGGAACTATTGAGCGGATCATCAATAACGGTCGCAGCACCGATTATTGGGTCAAGGCGCCAAATGAGTTAATGCGTTACATCGCGCACAAAGGATCGATTTGTGTCGATGGCATTAGTTTAACGGTTAATGGCCTCGAGCAATCCAGCTTCCGGTTAACTATCGTTCCTCACACCGCTGGGGAAACGACAATCAGCCAATTTGCAGTCGGTACTAACGTTAATTTAGAAGTAGATCAAATTGCGCGTTATTTAGAACGGTTAATGACATTGAGCAATGAACAAGGGTCGGTGAGCATGGATTTGCTCGCACGTAGTGGTTTTTTAAACTAGAAATATTTTCTTATTGCCCTTGAAATTTGGCAATTCAAACATATGTATTAATATATTCCACCACAATTAGTGTGGTGCACAACAACGTTAAGGTTTAATCATGGCATTGAATACGATTGAAGAGATCATTGAAGATTTTAAATTAGGCAAAATGGTCATTCTGATGGACGATGAAGATCGCGAAAATGAAGGCGACCTCATTATTGCAGCCGACAAAATCACGCCACAAGCGATTAATTTCATGGCCACTCATGGTCGTGGTTTAATTTGTCTAACCTTAACCAAAGACCGTTGTGAGCGCTTAAATCTGCCACTGATGGTGGATGCTAACAAAGCGCAGTTTGCCACTAACTTTACTGTTGCAATCGAAGCCGCGACGGGTGTAACAACGGGTATATCTGCTGCTGATCGTTCACGTACCGTTGAAGTGGCCGTTGCCGCTAACGCTGTCGCATCTGACATCGTTCAACCGGGACACATATTCCCGCTGATGGCTCAAGAGGGCGGTGTGTTAACACGCGCTGGTCATACTGAAGCCGGTTGTGATTTAGCACGTTTAGCAGGCAGCGAGCCTGCCAGTGTTATCGTTGAGATCTTAAAAGAAGATGGCACAATGGCGCGCCGTCCTGATTTAGAAATTTTTGCCAAAGAGCATGACATTAAAATCGGCACTATCGCAGACTTAATTGAATATCGTAATGCTAACGAAACCACCATTGTTAAAGAAGCACAGTGTAAGTTACCGACTAAGTATGGTGATTTTGATTTAATCACTTATCGCGACACCATTGATGACGAGTTGCATTATGCTTTGATTAAAGGCGATATCGATAAAGATGTTGCGACTAATGTTCGTGTTCACCTACAAAACACTTTTAATGATTTACTCGCCAGCGAACGCGCTCAAAATCGTAGTTGGCCGCTTGATAAAGCGATGAAGCGCATTAGCGAAAAAGGTGGCGTACTAGTTATCTTAGCGAATCACGAGTCGAACGACGCGTTGGTCGCACAGGTTCGCGCGTTTGAACTTGAAGATAAAGGTGAAAAACCAGTGACGGCTAAATGGCAGGGCACTTCTCGTAAAGTGGGTGTTGGCTCGCAAATTCTTGCCGATGTTGGTGTTGGCAAGATGAATCTTTTAAGTTCAGTTAAACGCTACCATGCGCTATCAGGTTTCGGTCTGGAAGTGGTTGACTATATCGCTGAATAACTTCGCACAATCTGATAACACGATCGCAATTAAGTGATCGCGTTAACATACAATGGTAATGCGTTTTGCCTCTGGCTTGTGTTATCATTGCCGCACTTTTTTGAGGGCGGCTAAATTCCGTTTTCCTCAAACAAATAAATATAAGGTCACATCATGAAAATTATTGAAGGTAATCTTCAAGTTACTAACGCAAAAGTAGCAATTGTAGTCTCTCGTTTTAATAGCTTCATTGTCGATTCATTAGTGTCTGGTGCATTAGATGTACTAAAACGCACTGGCGGCATGCAGGACGACGACATTACATTGGTACGTGTACCTGGTGCAGTTGAACTTCCTGTTGCAACCCAAAAAGTGGCGGCAAAGGGCGAATTTGATGCCATCATTACACTAGGCGCGGTAATTCGTGGTGGAACACCTCATTTTGAATTTGTAGCGGGCGAATGTAATAAAGGCCTAGCTCAAGTAGCAATGCAATACAGTATCCCTGTTGCATTCGGTGTGTTAACTACCGATACAATCGAGCAAGCTATCGAACGTGCTGGCACTAAAGCTGGTAACAAAGGTGGCGAAGCAGCACTTAGTGCACTTGAAATGATTAATGTAATGCGCGAACTAGACGCGTAATAGGAAATAGAAAAAGATATGAAACCATCTGAACGTCGTAAAGCCCGCCGTCTTGCTCTTCAAGCAGTGTATTCATGGCAGCTATCAGGCAACAATATTGCTGAAGTCGAACTTGAATTTTTGACTAATCAAGATATCAAAGGGGTTGATGTTGAGTATTTTCGTGCCTTGCTAGTCGGTGTTGCGAACAATAGTGTCGAGATTGATGACACTTACCGTCCGTACCTTAACCGTGGCGCTGACAGCGTTGATCAGATTGATCGTGCCATCTTGCGTATTGCAACGTATGAATTGAAAGAACAACACGACACGCCTTATAAAGTTGTTATTAACGAAGCAATTGAGCTAGCTAAAGCGTTCGCCGCTGACGACAGCCATAAATTCGTTAATGGTGTGCTCGATAAAACGGTTGCTCGCCTAGGTAAGTTAAAATAGGTCCTGCATCGTAATGGCTATCGGTGAGTTCGAATTAATAGAGCGCTATTTCAAAAATCGTCAACAGTCACGTTTCGATGTGGTTAAGACGATTGGCGATGATTGCGCTCTTTTAGCACCTGCGTGTGAGCAATTGATCGCTGTCTCTACCGACACTCTCGTTAGTGGCGTTCATTTCTTCGACGATATGCCTGCCGATGCACTCGGTTATAAAGCGCTGGCTGCTAATCTTAGTGATTTGGCGGCAATGGGGGCTGATCCCAGTTGGGTTTCTTTAGCATTAACCTTACCTGAGATTGATGAACCATGGCTCGAAGGCTTTAGTGAAGGTTTCTTTGATGCCGCTGATTATTACGGCATTGAATTAATCGGTGGCGATGTAACTCGCGGTCCGCTTAGTATTACACTGACTGTACAAGGTCAGGTACCAAAAGGGTTGCAGCTAACACGCGACAATGCACGTATCGGCGATTGGATCTGTGTTACAGGTACCTTAGGTGATGCGGCGCTTGCGCTAGAGTCCTTGTACGGTCGCGTGGATATTGCGGATGACGATGTCGATTATTTGATTAATCGATTGTATCGTCCAACCCCAAGATTACGCGCTGGCCAAGTACTGCGCAAAGTGGCTAGTGCTGCAATCGATTTATCGGATGGCCTAGCTTCTGACCTCGCGCATATCGCAAGACAGTCGGGCTGTAAAGCGGTTATAGATATCGATAGTCTGCCGTTATCCCAAGCATTTAAACGTAATACGACCCTTGATCAAGCGACGAAACTGGCGCTCACGGGTGGTGAAGATTATGAGCTATGCTTTACGGTGTCTCCTACTGCATTAGGGAGTGTCGAAAGTGCGTTAGCTCATACTAAAACCAGCTTCGTTTGCATTGGTCAAATGACCAGTGGCGAAGGCATTGAGTTTAAGAAAAACAATCAAGTTGTTGAATTTGACCATCGAGGCTTCGTTCATTTTTGAACGCGTAAATTATGAAACATAAAGATCCTGCGCTCGCTAAATTATCGTTATCCAATCCATTTCACTTCCTAGCGTTAGGCTTTGGCAGTGGGTTAGCGCCGAAAGCGCCGGGGACATTTGGCACGCTGGCTGCACTCCCGCTATATTGGTTGATGATGGATTTGACTCTATCAGTCTATATCGCAATAACCCTTGTTATTACCGTCGTGGGCTTTTGGATTTGCGATCGCACCGCCAAAGACATGCAAGTGCATGATCACGGTGCTATCGTGTGGGATGAAGTCGCTGGTATGCTGATCACAATGATTGCAGCGCCGGTTAGCATCACGTCATTAGTGATCGGCTTTGCATTATTTCGCTTCTTCGATATCCTCAAACCTTGGCCGATAAAATGGTTAGATAAACATGTTCATGGTGGCTTTGGCATTATGATTGATGATGTCTTAGCAGGCGTGTTCGCAGCGATATGTTTACAGGCTATTCACCTACAATGGCCGTTAATCTAATGGCGTCAATCTAATGGTGTTAGTTTAATGGCTGTGACTCGCCCTAAAAGTCATTATCTGTTTATCGCCTTAGTCCTGATATTTATCATTCTATTGGTTACTAATGTGTTGCCATTTCCTATTTTAATCGGCTTATTGTTGATCAGTTGGTGCGGTTTGGCTTTAATCGTGATGTTGTGGGGACGCCTGCGTCAAAAGCGCCCAGATTAAATTATTTCGCTAATCTTATCCGGCTTATTCTGCCCTGTGGTCCCGCAAGCCATGCATCACCATTGTCGTTAATCTCAACCACCCAATAGGGATCACTAACGATCCGTTGCCACGTTTTACCGTTATCTTTGCTCCATGCAACGCCATCCGGATTGGCCACAATTACATTGTTGTCATAGCTATCACTGCCATAGATAGCACCATTGAGTGGGATGTTGTTAATCGCCTGCCAATGATTTTGGTCACGCCGATAGCCGGTGATAATGGCGGGTTTCATCTGTCCGCCAAAGGCAAACCCGCTGCTGGGGATCGCGCTAAAAATACCTGCAGTATCGCTATTTGGGAAGGGGAGCGGCGTACTAGTCCATGTCTTTGCACGATTTTTGGTTCGTAATAGCCGAGCTTGCTTTGTCGCGCCGGTGCTAATCCAAGCTTGCTGTGATCCGAGCGTTCGCACGCAACTGCCACTGGCTGAGAATGCGCCTTCGCCACCTTCGTTTATTGGTGGCGCATTGAGCACTCGAATCCAATGTTTACCGCCATCATTGGTCGTGAGCATGAATACCTGATCGTCGATACTATCGCCAACCACTAAACCATTGTTTTGATCCCAAAAATCAAAACAATTAATAAAGCCCTTTGGATTATCCATCACATATTGCTGCTGCCACACTTGGCCATTGTCGATAGATTTATAGAGGCGAGAATCTACACCTTCACCCGCCGCGAGTAAATAAACGGTGTTGCCACTGGCCCAGATATCACGAAATTGTAATGTATTAGCACCGATCACCGACTTTTGTTGCCAGCTCTGGCCATTATCATGGCTGACCAACACTTGACCCGCTACGCCACTGGCCCAGATATCGCCATTGGGATTGAGTGACAGCGCTTGCAGCCGAGGGGAATTTTTATCGGCGAGTCGCATTATCTCTATCGTCTGGGCAATACCTTGCGTTGACCATAATCCGACCATTAATGCTACTGAGGTGGTGATAAAAAATTTAATCATAAACGTACCTAACGAGGGTGAGTTAGGATCACCGTAACAGTTAAATAACGAAAATTGTTAATCTTTTTTGACTTCGCCAGTGATTTTGCTAGCTTTAATGATAGATAATCAACAATTTAAGGTTACTTAATGTCAGGGACTCAAGCTAAGCAACGCGAAAGATTGGCCAAATTGGTGCTTATTGCGACCTTATTTTCGATTCTGGTTATTGGATTGGGTGCGTACACACGACTAGTGCATGCCGGGTTAGGCTGTCCCGATTGGCCACTATGTTATGGTCATCTCTGGGCGCCATCTCAAGGTGGCGAATCGACTCAGGCCAATCTCAATTTTCCTGAGGCGCCAGTTAATTTAGAGAAAACTTGGCCTGAAATGACTCATCGTTATCTCGCGTCATCGCTTGGATTATTCTGTATTGCGATTGTATTATTGTCGCTGCGGTTAAACAAATCAGACCCTAACACGCCAATAAAACATCCGATTGGATTACTGTTGTTTATTATTTTACAGGGACTGTTTGGGATGTGGACGGTAACATTAAAACTGTGGCCTCAGGTTGTTACGCTTCATTTAATCGGTGGCTTCACCACATTTTGTTTGCTGTTGTTGTTATATCTACGTGTCCGTTGCAAACCCCGTTCGACTCTTTCTACTGTCGGCGCTCGGAGGCTAGCAAAGTTAGGGCTAATAGTGGCGGCTATTCAAGTGGTATTTGGGGGGTGGCTCACGTCAAATTACGCGGCGATGGCGTGTATCTCTTTACCGCTGTGTGAGCTCACTAACGTCTCTATTGATGATTTTTCCCAAGGTTTTAATCTGCTGCAGCAAATTGGTCCTAATTATCTTGGCGGCCAGCTTGATGGCGGAGCGCGCATTGCTATTCATGCCATGCATCGATTTGGCGCTATCGCCTGTGTACTGATGATTGGGCTGTTATTAGTCAAGCTGATGATCGATAGTAAGAAGCAGCTAGCGTTTCCTCTAGCACTACTCATGACCTTACAAGTCGCGTTAGGCTTAGCTAATGTGCTATACGGCTTACCGTTATTTAATGCCGTTGCGCACAATATAACCGGCGCATTACTCGTCGGGTGCTTAGTATGGATAAATTATGACCTTAAACCACAAAAGGCGATAAGCAATTGAAATTGCTACATCGCCAAATAGATATCTCTGGCTGAGTTAGTTTACAAACGCGGGCCCAATACCTGAGCTCCATGCAAAGACCGTAAATCCAAGCATGCTGACAAGGAAGCATAGGCCTACTGTGACCAAACTACTGGCGTAGATAAAGCCACGGTCTTCATCGATTCCCATCACAATCGGTACGCCGGTGTAGAGCATATAGACTGCATAGGCAATGCCTGCTAAACCAACTAGCATCACAAACCATAGTTCAGGATAAAGTGTGGCAAAACCTACCATGTAGAGAGGCGTGGCGGTATAGGCAGACACTTCAATCGCTTGAACATGTGAAGGATCAGCGCCAAAACTGTGTGCCATCCAATGGGCCATTAAACCCAGTGCAAGTACGCCGCCGATAAGCCCGAAATACATAATGATTGCCATTGCTAAAGCACTGTTTTCGGTGAGGTAAATCGGGTCTCCGGCACCAACGCTCCAGCCTATATTAACCGACGAGTAATAGGCGCAAACTGCGGGGATGAGTGAAATAAATAGTGTGTGAGTAAGTGCATTCACGAAGGACTCGTGACGGTCAGCAATTTTTTTCCATTCTTTTTTTGGGTGGGTGTAGATCCCCCAAATATGCGATAAAATCATGTTACCACCTTATTTTTTAATAACAGCTTGTTAAATTTAAAGTTTAGTTGGTTTTTACCAAATTTAATCTTATTTTAATCATTAATCTATCTTACATCTTATTTATCGAACAAAACTTGTTCAAAAGCAAGTTATTAAGTCTAACTATTTAATGTTTTTGTTGACATTGTTGTTTTTGTTAATGATTTTTTTGATGTTTTTTTGCTCCGGACCTTGCAGTTTTTTTTAATTCAGTCTTATACTTGTATCACGCCATTGCGGCGAAATAACAATCCTTTATGTAGTTTGGAGTCTTTTAACGACGGATGTGTGACTCAAATCTACTGTTGTGTGATCAATAAAGATAGGATGGGTTTGTGCAAAAAATAATAATGATAAGCGCTGCAATGGGCACTGCTGTGTTCAGTAGCTTCGCAATAAGTGATAGTAAAAGTAGTTCGATTAATTTAACTCAAGGTGTGACAGATATTAGCCAAAGTGTGTATGACCTACACATGATAATTCTGATTATTTGCGCCATCATCGGAGTCGTCGTATTTGGTGCGATGTTTTACTCCATTATCAACCACCGTAAGTCTAAAGGCGTGCAGGCCGCGCAATTTCATGAAAGTACGAAGGTAGAGATTATCTGGACGGTTATTCCTTTTTTTATCTTAATAGGAATGGCAATTCCAGCCACTTCAACGCTGATTGAGATGGAAGATGATTCGGCCTCCGATATCACGATAAAGATCACTGCGTCGCAGTGGAAATGGCACTATGAATACTTTGACCATGACTTTGGTTTCTATAGTTTACTCTCGACTCCTCAAGATCAAATCCAAAATGTTAGCGAAAAAGGTGAGCACTACTTACTCGAAGTCGATCGGCCGCTAGTGATCCCTGTCAATAAAAAGGTCCGTTTCTTGATTACTGCCGATGATGTGATTCATTCGTGGTGGGTTCCTGCGTTTGCAGTTAAACAAGACGCGAATCCGGGGTTTATTAACGGTGCTTGGACACGAGTCAATGAACCGGGGATCTATCGCGGTCAGTGTGCTGAACTTTGTGGTAAAGATCATGGTTTTATGCCGATAGTGGTCGAGGTGCTATCTGAGGCTGATTATGATGTTTGGCTCGCAGGTCAGCTAAAAGCTGTCGAAAAAGCTAAGCAGGATGAACAACAAGCCTTGGCGTCAACATTGAGTATGGAAGAGTCGATGACCCTCGGTGAGCAGACTTACTTGGCGAGATGCTCGATGTGTCATCAGGCTGGTGGTGAAGGGATTGCTGGCGCATTCCCTAAACTAAAAGGAAGTCCCATTGCATTGGGTGATATTGCCGCTCATATCGATGTTGTCGTTAACGGTAAACCCGGTACGGCGATGCAGGCGTTTGCCAATCAGCTAACGGCTAAGGAATTGGCCGCCGTTATTACTTACGAGCGTAATGCTTGGGGCAATGATACAGGTGATGTTGTACAAGTGAGCGATGTAAAACCGGAGGCTAAATAATGAATACTACCACGACGGCAGATAGCCATGAACAAGAGCATCACGACCATAAACCAAAAGGACTAATGCGTTGGATATTAACCACTAACCATAAGGATATCGGTAGTCTTTACTTAATGTTTAGCTTCTTGATGTTTATTATTGGTGGCGCGATGGCGATGGTTATTCGTGCTGAACTTTATCAACCGGGCTTACAAATCGTTGAGCCTAATTTCTTTAATCAAATGACCACCGTCCATGGCCTTATTATGGTATTTGGTGCGGTAATGCCAGCCTTTACCGGACTGGCTAACTGGTTAATACCGATGATGATTGGTGCGCCTGATATGGCGCTACCACGCATGAATAACTGGAGCTTTTGGATCCTACCAATGGCCTTCACGATTTTACTGTCATCATTATTTATGGAAGGGGGCGGTCCAAACTTTGGTTGGACATTCTACGCGCCACTATCGACAACCTATGCGCCCGACAGTACCGCACTGTTTGTTTTCGCGATTCATATCATGGGTATATCCTCGATACTCGGTGCGATTAATGTTGTGGTGACCATTATCAATATGCGTGCGCCAGGCATGACCTACATGAAAATGCCATTGTTCGTATGGACATGGTTAATTACCGCGTTTTTATTGATCGCGGTGATGCCTGTGTTGGCTGCAACCGTGACGATGGTGTTAACTGATAAATACTTTGGCACCAGTTTCTTTGCCGCCGCCGGTGGTGGCGACCCTGTGTTATTCCAGCATATTTTTTGGTTCTTCGGTCATCCTGAGGTTTATATTATGATTTTGCCATCGTTTGGCATCATCTCTGCGATAGTCCCGACGTTCTCACGTAAGAAATTATTTGGTTATTCATCGATGGTTTATGCCACTTCATCAATTGCCTTGTTGTCATTTTTGGTGTGGGCACATCACATGTTTACCACTGGTATGCCGGTCGCAGCAGAGCTGTTCTTTATGTATTGCACCATGCTAATTTCGGTGCCGACCGGAGTTAAGGTCTTTAACTGGGTCGCGACGATGTGGCGGGGGTCATTGACATTTGAAACGCCGATGTTGTTTGCGATTGCCTTTATTGTGCTATTTAGCATCGGTGGTTTCTCCGGTTTAATGTTGGCGATTACACCTGCCGATTTTCAATACCATGACACCTACTTTGTAGTGGCCCATTTCCACTACGTGCTAGTCACTGGCGCGATATTCTCGATAATGGCGGCCTGTTATTACTGGCTGCCCAAATGGACGGGGTACATGTATGACGAGCGATTGGGTAAGCTGCATTTTTGGGCGTCTTTAATTTCGGTCAATGTGTTGTTCTTCCCAATGCACTTTTTAGGTCTCGCCGGCATGCCGCGTCGTGTTCCTGATTATGCCCTGCAGTTTGCTGACTTTAACCAATTAGTCAGTATTGGTGGTTTTGCCTTTGGCTTATCACAATTAATCTTTTTAGTTGTGGTTGTTAAGTGTGCTCGAGGCGGCGAGAAAGCGCCGGCTAAACCATGGGAAGGGGCAGAAGGACTGGAATGGGAAATGCCATCTCCAGCGCCATACCACAGTCACACCACGCCTCCAGAAGTGAAGTAGGAGAGTCGTTATGACGGCAGATACGTCACTAGCGAAAAAGAATAAGCGATTAATCGTTAGATTATTTTCGATTATTGGCGTGATGTTTTGTTTCGGCTTTGCCTTAGTTCCGCTGTACGATGTTTTTTGTGAAGTCACGGGACTCAACGGCCGAAATGTGGTGAGAAGCGACGCGCCAAGTGTGCTTATTGATACCTCGCGTACGGTGCGGATTGAATTTACTACGTCGATTGCACCGGGAATGCCATGGCGGTTTAAGCCAATGACCAAAGCGATAGATGTTCATCCAGGGGAAAATAAGGTAGTTAAGTTTAGTGCCTTTAATCCGACTGGGCATAAAATCATCGGTCAGGCTATTCCTTCTGTCTCGCCGGGGTTAGCGTCACTCTATCTCAACAAAACTGAATGTTTTTGTTTCAACCAGCAACCACTTAATGCTGGTGAAAACGTCGAAATGGGCTTGGTATTTTTTATCTCGCCCGACTTACCCGAACACATAAAAACGATGACACTCTCGTACACGCTATTTAACGTTAGCGACAGTGTCTCATCACCTGAAATTGCCGCGTTATTCTAACAATTAAAAGGAGCGCATTATGGCACAGCAACAAACGACAAATTATTATGTTCCCACGCAAAGCTATTGGCCAATTATTGGTGCCGTTGGCTTATTTTTTATCGCTATCGGTGCTGGAACAACCGTGCAGCAAATAGGCAGTGACGCCACTAGTGGCACATGGATCTTAACCTTAGGTATCGGTATTATCATTGCGATGATGTTTGGTTGGTTTAATGATGTGATTATTGAGTCCGACAAAGGGCTATACAGCGCACAAATGGACCGCTCGTTTCGGCAAGGAATGAGCTGGTTTATTTTCTCTGAGGTGATGTTTTTTGTCGCCTTCTTTGGTGCATTATTTTATGTCCGCACCATTGCCATTCCTTGGCTTGGCGGCGCGTCCAATAATGACATGACGGGTGAGGTTTTGTGGCCAGAGTTTGAAGCCGTGTGGCCGTTGGTTACAACACCCGCAGGGGACACAACTACTGCGATGGGCTGGCAAGGTCTGCCATTAATGAATACCATTATTTTACTAACCTCATCGGTGACGTTACATTTTGCACACCAAGGATTAGAGACTAATAGTCGTAAGCAGTTGACCATCTTGTTGGCGATCACCGTGTTACTAGGGGTTTCATTCTTAGTACTACAAGCCGAAGAGTATATCGAAGCGTATCAGCACATGGGATTAACCTTGAGTGCAGGCGTCTACGGTAATACCTTCTTCTTGTTAACGGGATTCCATGGCATGCATGTCACCATCGGTACCATCATGTTGTTTGTGATGTTATGTCGGGTGGTGAAAGGGCACTTTAGTCCCGATCGTCATTTTGCGTTTCAGGCTACTGCTTGGTATTGGCATTTTGTCGATGTGGTGTGGCTGGGCTTATTCTTCTTTGTCTATATCCTTTAGTTAAATAAGGTTAATAAGGGCGTGGGTTTGGCGAGATAATGCCAAATCCAATAGCCACTAGAATCAAGATAAATGCCGAGACTGAAAATAACAAACGGCGGCCTAAAAATTTACTCATAGGTTGAGTGTTGTCACCTTTATTCATCAGCCGAAGCGCTTGAAATAAGCTGATGAAGATAAACAAAAATAGCGTAATAATGATGATTTTTAGTGGGCTCATTTTTAACTCCAAGGATTAAACTATTTGGCTAATAGTAACAATGACATTGAGTTATTACACGCAAAGTCAGCGCGTTCGTCAAGTGTTAAATGGTTGAGCGTGGTGGCGATATTAATGGTGTCATTGATGTTCGTCGGTTTAATTAAGCTCGGATTTTGGCAATTAGAACGCGCCGAGACTAAACTTAATATAGCGCAACAGTTGATCCTTAATCAGCCGCTTAAACTGCAACAATTACCACAAGATAATATTGATAACCAATTGAATAAGCGTGATATCAGTGTAAGTGGTCGCTTACTTCATCGTTATACTTGGTTACTCGATAATCAAGTGAAAAATGGCAAAGTGGGTTATCAAGTAGTAGTCGCCGCCGCCATTGAGAGCGAGCCTAGGTTAGCGCTAATAAACCTAGGCTGGATTGCAGCGCCGGTAGAGAGAACAACCTTACCGACCCTCAAACAGTGGAGTGGCATCGTGCAATTAGATGGCAAGTTACATGTTCCTACGGAGAATCCTTACACTTTAGCCAGTCCCGAAACACTGGAGTGGCCCAAACGCATTGCCGAGATTGATTTTTCATTACTTGAGCAACACACTGAACGAGAAATCGTGCACGCGGTGATTAGAATCGACCAAGCCAGCGAGCTGGGCTATGACAAGCAATGGCGTTGGTCTAATAGAATGACAGTAGATAAGCATAAGGGATATGCATTTCAATGGTTTGCACTGGCGTTTACGTTGTTGGTGCTCACCGTATATTTCGGGTTTCGTTTAACGAGGGAAGTTTAATGGATAAAGTAGAAAAATCACCCAGTAAATCAAAGCAGCAATTGTTGCTTCTTGCCATCGCATTTATCATTCCTATTGCGCTGGCCAAGTTGGCACTCACTATAGGTTTTAAAGGTGATGTAAATACCCATGGTGGTCAACTATTGTCAATCGACACAACGTATCAGCAGATTGTAGGAGACGGGGTGGTTGACGAAGCTAATAAACAGTGGCGAGTGGTTTATTTCAGTCGCCGAGCTTGTGATAACAATTGTATGACAGGGTTATATCATATTCAGCAAACGTACAAAGCCTTAGGTCGATTACAAGAGCGCGTGAGCATAGATTTACTTAATACTGACCTTCATCATACGACAATGCCAGAGAAAAACCTGTCGATGCCGTTGTTTTCTCATCATGTGGTGAGCGCGCTCGCGATACCTAATCTTGATAATCAAGTGGTGATTGTCGATCCGCACGGTAATTTGGTGATGAGTTATCAGTTTGATGGTCAAGAGCAGCAAAACCTTATAAAAGCACATGACATGTTGCTCGATATAAAACAATTATTAAAGTTATCGCGGATTGGCTAGAGAGGTATCGCAATGGAAAAATCATTACAACAACTTCAAGCACCAACACATCTATTTTCACAATGGCGTGCTTATTATGAGTTGACTAAGCCGAAGGTGATATTACTGTTATTACTCACCGCGATTGTCGGGATGTGTTTAGCCAGTCCGGGGATGCCTAATCTGACGTTGTTAGTGTGGGGCGTGATTGGTATTGGCATGTTATCGAGTGCGGGCGCGGTGTTTAATCACTGTATCGATCGTAATATCGATATCAAGATGGCGAGGACCCACCGCCGACCGCTACCCCAAGGTAAAGTCAGCCTAACGCAGGCGATCGCTTTTGGCTTGACATTAACGGTCGCTGGCTCAGTGATTTTATGGGTACTAGTGAATCCACTCACGGCGGTTTTGACGTTTGTTAGCATGCTCGGTTATGCGGTGGTTTATACCTTATGGCTCAAGCGTGCAACGCCGCAAAATATTGTAATTGGTGGTATCGCCGGCGCGGCGCCGCCATTACTCGGTTGGACCGCGATGACAGGTACACTCGATGGTAATGCCTTGTTGTTAGTGATGATTATTTTCACCTGGACCCCACCGCACTTTTGGGCGTTGGCAGTTGATCGGGTCGAGGATTACCGGAAAACCGGGTTGCCGATGTTGCCGGTGACTCATGGTATTGAATTTACCAAGACGATGATTTTGCTCTACACCGTATTATTAATGGCGGTTGGTTTATTGCCGTTTTTAACCGGAATGTCGGGTTGGTTGTATTTTGTTGGCTCGAGCTTAATCAATTGGGGATTCTTTTATGTTGCGTGGCAACTGAAATTTAGTCCCGAAAAACGCTCACCAATGGCGGTTTTTAAATACTCGATTACCCATCTTATGTTATTGTTTATCATATTGTTGGTTGATCATTATTTTAGGTTTTAAGTGAGAAAATTATTAGTAGCAATGGCGTTGGTTATGCCGTTAATCGTCGGAGCGGGCGCCTATACTTGGTGGCAAGGTAATGAGCGAGCAGCCGAGCCTGTTCGAGCATCTATTGTTGATATGGGGAACTACCGGTTATTTAAACCCGCCAAAGTACTCAATAAGTTTGTCCTAGATAGCGGTGACGATGAGACTACATTAGCGTCATTACAGGGGAAATGGACGTTTGTGATGTTTGGGTATACCCATTGCCCCGATGTTTGTCCTACCACCTTGACGCGAGCTAAAGGGGTGTATCGGCAGCTAAAAAGTATCGCAAATGCCCAAGTATTATTTGTCTCTGCTGATCCGCTGCGTGATGATGCCGTGCGATTGCGTAAATACGTGGGTTACTTTGACTCTGAGTTTATTGGCGCTACCACCAGTCACGATAAGCTGTTCCCGTTCGCGCAAAACCTGTTACTACCTTATGGTATTATCGCGAAGAAAGTCAGTGATGATTATGCGGTGAGTCATAGTGCCTCTATCGCGCTTATTAATCCCGAAGGCAAGCTCCACGCGCACTTTAAACCGAGCCATCAGCTAGGGGATGTGCCGATTGTTGATATGAAATTAATGGCATTATCGTTTGCGGACATTGTGGCTAAGGCAGCACCAAATTAACCACGGCGATTAAGCCTAACACCAACAAAACGGTCGCAATTATACCGACTATTATATATATTTTAATATTACCGCCAGCGAAATCTCGTTGGCGGTTTTTGTCATTTTGTACCCCGAGAAATGCCGCCATCACGCTCATGATAATCTGCCATAGTGATGGCTGTTGATCTGACCGTGAAAGTTTCATTAATGGCATCCTTTATAATGTTCGTTGAACTATTTTATAGCTGTCACCGTCGGCAATAAAATCGAGTTGGTGTGTTAAGCAGCTTAGCTGATCGCGACTATCGTGGCTAACAAATAATATCTGGGTCGCACTGTGACGAGTAATATAGTCAATTAATGCCAAAATCTGCGCCCGGTGATGATTATCCAGCCCCAAGCAAGGTTCGTCTAACACCAATATTAATGGCAGTTTTATCACGGCTCGCGCAATCAACACTAAGCGTTGTTCACCATAGGATAGTTGAGAAAACGGCTTTTGGGCAACGCCGCCCAGTTCGAGTAGATCGAGCCATTGCTTAGCGATGGCAATTTGAGACTCGCTCGGTTGATCATATAAGCCAATTGTATCGAAAAACCCTGACAATACCGCGCCCAACACACTGGTACTGGCCCGATAATCACGATGAAGCTGCGCGCCAACCACGCCATAGTGCTTCTTAATATCCCACACGGTTTCACCACTGCCGCGTTTAACACCAAACAAGGTGATGTCTTTGCCATATGCTTTGGGATTATCGCCGTTAATCAAGCTAAGTAGGGTCGACTTTCCGCAGCCATTGGGTCCGGCTAAGCGCCAATGTTGGCCGCGAACAAAGTGCCAGCTAAAATCGTGAAATACTTGGTTATCTTCATAGCTAATGGTCAGTTGATTGATGGTGACCAAGGGGGTGTCAGGCTCGATATGATGATAATCATGACAGTCCGGTAAGTGATGGGGCAAGGTGACGTGATGTTGATTCGCTGCCAGCCAAATCGGGTGAGTAAGCACTAGCGAACGGCGACCTTGGAGCGTGATAGCTCCTTTGTCCATTAACACGATCTGCTGAATGTTTTTTGGTAACTCAGGGTGATAAAAGTCTACTACAACAATACTCAAACCATCATCTATCAATTGATTTAGGGTGGTGGTTAAGTGTTGTTGCGAGGCAATATCTAGCCCGGCATAGGGCTCATCGATAATTAACAGCTGTGGCTTTTTCGCTAATGCATGGGCGATTAGCACTTTACGAGTTTGTCCGGTGGACAACACCTTAAAAGGCTTATCGAGCAGGTCTTCAATCCCCAGTTGCGCAATGATCCGCTTGGCATCATCGCTCGCGCCGATAAGGTCACCGGCGCTACGTCCCCAATCAATGCCTCCTTCGATACATTCACTGTCATCAGCGGCTCTATCGATAGCTAATATCTGCTCTTCAACACTAAAGCCAACCATCGCGATATGCTCAGGGCGACTAATTTTCTGTTCTGATACTTCGATGTCGCCAGCGATGATTTGCGCCAGTAAGCTCTTGCCACTGGCATTATCACCACATATCAACATCGATTGCCCGTGCGCTAGCACCAGATGGTCAATGTTAAGTTGCTGGTGGGTATCAACTTGATAGGTCAGGTTACATATTTCTAATAAGGCAGTCATGAGCGTAATAACAACAGAATAGGGCGTGGCAGCTTAGCATTATTGATTTGAAGGCTTCAAGTGAGGGTTTGATTCTTTAGACGAGGGATCGTTATATTTGAGGGAGGTCTGTTAATTCCGATTAGTCAATGTCGGCGAATAAGCTGAAGCGCGGATTCTTCCCGCTTTTATCGCCTTAAATTTTAAATTGACCAATGAAAAAATCAGGGATGATTTTTTAGTATTTGCCGCAGGGATGCGGATCAAATACGGTATTGATTAGTCAATTTACTATTTAAGATCAGCGATAAAGTACGGGTCGCTTTTCTTTGGTTACTTTCTTTGTAAACCTCGTCCGTGAGGTTTATCGCTACGCGACCAGCTAAAGCTGTCCTAAAATGCTCCAGACATTTTAGTGGCGACGCACAAATCGGTCAGGAACTAATTTGAACAGCCGCAGGCTGGCCCGAAGGGTGAAATACACGGATGTATTTCATAAAGAAAGTAACTGTTGCGCGTGCACCATAGCTAATTCAAACCGAGAAAAATACTAGCGCATCATATAATGCTCAAAAGTTAGAATTTTTCTTTAGTGAATAGTATATTGCCGAACATACTTTAGTCTAATAAGGCAAAAGTCCCTTGACCAACGCCCCGTTGAAATGATTTAATGCCCGCAACCTTTCTTTAACTATGTTGCCAGTATCTAATACGGCGAGATAGAGGAAGGCCAGAAGAGGAGCGTTAGCCAGGTAGCTACATTAAAGGTCCAAGCCTTAATGATGTGTAGTGATGGGGACTAGCGCCGAGAGGTGTTGATATTTGGAACGTCAACGCTTCGGTCATTAAGGCTGAATCCTTAATGACTGTCACCTATTGGTGGAGAGCTTCTGGTCTTTGTATAGGCCGTTGTCTTTTTCGCGGCCTTGTTCAAATACCGCAAGTTCTCCGAACTATTATTGTTCGAGAGAAAAATGAATACTTCAACGCAACACTTATCAAATTCCGTTATCGCTAAATTTGGCGGTACTAGCCTTGCCAACTTTGATGCGATGTCTCGCTGCGCCGATGTCGTATTGGCCGATCCTAAAACACGTCTTGTTGTCGTTAGTGCCAGTAGTGGTGTGACCAACCTATTGGTTAGCTTAAGCACTGGCGCACTTAGTGAAGCTGAGCGCGGATTAGCGTTAGAAAAGATCACCGAGATTCAACAAAACATCATGTCGCATTTGACCCTCAGTGATGACGTTATTGAGCTCATTAATCATCTATTAGTCCAAATGAGCGATATCAGCTTGGCGATTGCCAATAAGCCGACCGCGGCGTTAACCGATAAGTTGCTTTCTTTTGGCGAACGCCTTTCTTCGACCTTGTTTACCCAAGTGTTACTTGCCCGTGGCCAACAAGCGATGTTTTTTGATGTGCGCGATGTGATGCGAACTGACAGTGAACACGGCAAGGCAACACCACAGTTTGAAGCGATAGCACAACTCGTGGCACAGCGATTAGCACCATTGCTTGACGCTAGCGTTGTCGTGACCCAAGGATTCATCGGCAGTGATGACAAGGGTGAAACCACCACCTTGGGCCGCGGCGGTAGTGATTATTCGGCTGCGCTGTTAGGCGAAGCGATTAATGCCGCGCAAATCAATATTTGGACTGATGTCACAGGGATATTTACCACCGATCCCCGCATCACTTCCCAAGCTTATGCCCTGAAAGAAATTAGCTTCAATGAAGCGGCTGAAATGGCAACCTTTGGCGCTAAAGTGCTACACCCTTCAACGTTAATTCCAGCGATGCGTAAAAACATCCCGGTATTTGTTGGTTCATCTCGTGATCCGCAAGCGGGTGGCACGTTGGTCCTTAATGAAACTGAATCTAAGCCGGTCTATCGTGCGATAGCGCTACGCCGCGAGCAAACACTAGTGACAGTGACCAGCATGAACATGCTGCATGCTTCTGGGTTCTTGGCCAAAGTATTTACTATTTTAGCGAAACACAACTTAAGTATCGACTTGGTCACGACCTCTGAAATCAGTGTCGCATTAACCCTCGATACGACTGGCTCTAATTCATCAGGTAAGAGTCAATTGAGCGACGCGTTGTTGGCAGAATTAAACGAGATTTGTCAGGTCACGATTGAAAAAGACTTAGCGCTGGTGGCTTTAATTGGTAATGCCATCGATTCTAGCTATGGCGTTGGTACTCGCCTATTTTCAACGCTCGATGATGTTAACGTGCGAATGATTTGTCAGGGCGCCAGTCCTCATAACCTATGCTTCCTCGTTGCTAATGAAATTGCGTCAGATGTTGTCACGCGTTTGCACCGTTCGATGTTTGAAGCTAACAATCAAGGAGCTGCATAATGCCGACACAACATTACGCCTCTCAATATAATGTCAGGGACTTTAGCTTGTGGACGGCGTTAGTGACGCCGTTTAATCAACGAGGCCGAGTTGACTACGACGCGCTGGCACAATTAGTTGATGATCAGGCTGCTGCTGGCAATGGCATTTTAATGTTAGGCAGCACTGGCGAAGGCTTAGCCCTTTCGTTAAATGAACAAAAGAAAATTATTCGTTATGTCTGTCAGCATCGACCTGATGCACCAATCATGGTGGCTGTTGGTGGTTATAATTTAGAAAGTCAGCTCGAATGGTTAGAATTTTGTAATCAGATGCCGATATCTGCCTATCTCCTCGCTGCACCACTTTATGCCAAGCCTGGCCCAAAAGGACAGGAACAATGGTTTAGAAGCCTGCTCGAGCGTAGTAAATTCCCGTGCATGGTCTACAACGTACCATCACGAAGTGGCGTTGAACTGTGCCCACAAGCACTGGCTAACCTTACTGATGAAGCAATGTTTTGGTCGCTTAAAGAAGCGAGCGGTAGTGCGATTAAATTTAATGAATTTAGAAATGCATTACCTGATATCGCGATCTACAGCGGCGATGATGCATTGTTGCCAGAGTTTTCATTACTCGGCGCCAAGGGCTTGGTCTCGGTCTGTGCAAATGCCTGGCCTCAAGCGACTAACCTTTACGTAAAACAGTGTCTAGCGACCCCGCAGAGTATGGAGTTTAATTTGTGGAAAGCCGCAATTGAACCTCTGTTTAGCGTCGCTAATCCAGTACCATTGAAGGTACTGATGCATCAAAAAGAGCTTCTGGCTCACCCACAACTTCGCTTGCCTCTGACCCATAACGAGTTGAGTGAAATGACCGAATTAATCAATGCTGACAGTGCCATCGAACAATGGTACGCGCAGCAATAAAATCGTTAAATAATCGCTCTGATTGAGTTAATTGTTATTACACAAATTAACACGAAGCGTTGGTATTTGATAAAGCAAGCTTGAGCAGCAAGGACGCTGCTCCAGAGCCTCCATGGATGGATTTACGGCGGCTTGATGTTCAAGTGGTAACGCTTCAATATCACAGAGCTTAAATAGTTATATATTAAAAGGGTAATAACCGTGAATTGGCAACAAGTATTTGAACAGTTAGAAAGTGGCGAAGTACGCAGTGCAAGCAAAGATGAAAATGGTGTTTGGCAGGCAAATGTTGAAGTGAAACAAGCCATCTTAGCAGCATTTAAAGCCGGCAGTAATGTGGCCTACGAAGGTGCTTACGCTGGTTTTGTCGACAAGGACAACTTAGCACCACGTCAATTTTCACCACAAGATGGTGTTCGCTTAGTCCCTGGCGGTTCGTCAGTGCGTCGTGGTAGTTATGTAGCCGAAGGCGTGATTATTATGCCGCCTGCTTACATTAATATTGGCGCCTATGTTGATAGTGGCACCATGGTTGATTCACACGCCTTAGTAGGTTCATGTGCTCAAATTGGTAAAAATGTTCACTTATCGGCGGGTGTTCAGATCGGCGGTGTCCTTGAGCCAATCGGTGCTAGCCCAGTAGTTGTTGAAGATAATGCCTTCATCAGCGCGGGTTGTATTCTTGTTGAAGGCGTAGTAGTTAGCGAAGGGGCAGTACTTGCACCAAGCGTCACCTTGTCTGCTTCGATTCCAGTGTATGATGCGGTAAACGAAGTGATGCTTGAAAAGGGCGCACCTATTCCACGTAACGCCATTGTTATTCCAGGCACACGTCCAATGACCAGTGAATGGGCCAAAGCACAAGGACTTAGCATGCAATGTCCGGTGATTGTAAAATACCGTGATGAAAAATCAAATGCGGCGTTAGAATTAGAGCAGGCGTTAAGATAATGAGCGAGCAGGGCGTTATTGGCGCAATGTCGGCGAGTTGTCTCGCTGGCATTAGCGATTTTGAGCAGACACAGCAAAATCCATTTTTTGTTTATGATCTCGATAGTTTAAGTGAGCATATTGCGAGCTTAATTAATGATGACATTAAGTTGTGGTTTGCCGTAAAAGCGAATCCGTTGTCGAGGGTGATTCAAACCTTAGCTAATCAAGGGATGAATTTTGATGTTGCTAGCCTTGGCGAATTAGAGCAAGTGCTTGCCCAAGGGATCAGCGCTGAGCGTATTCTCAATACCGGCCCTGCGAAAACACCCGCTCAAGTGCGACGATTTATCGAACTTGGAGTCAATACCTTTGTGGTTGAAAGTGTTAATCAGCTGGCGCTGATTAACCAATTGAGCGCTGAATATAACGTGACGCCTGATATCTTGTTACGGGTCCAATTACGCTTTGAGCAAGGGGACAACAATCCTCTGGGCGGCAACAGCCTTACGCCATTTGGTTTGGGCAGTGAAGAATGGTCGCTGATTAGTCTAAGCGATTATCCTAACGTTAACGTGATTGGGCTACATATTTTTCAGTGGGGCAATATGCTCGATGCGCCCAAGCTGATCAGTCTTTGGCAGGCGATGATCGCGCCATTGACCGCATTAGCGGATACGCTAGGGTTTGAATTAGAGGTACTCGATCTCGGTGGCGGTTTAGGGATTCCGTATTGTGCGCAAGATAACGCATTACAATGGACAGAACTAACCAATGCATTGGTCGAGATTAAGCGCAAAGCGAATATCAATGAGCTATGGATGGAGCTTGGTCGTTATGCCGTTGGAGAATATGGTTGTTATGTTAGTAAAGTTGTTGATGTAAAAGAAAACTATCAACAGTCTTTACTAGTGTTGCAAGGGGGGATTAACCACCTGTTGCGCCCTGCAATAACCAATCAGCCATTTCCGGTGACGTTGTTAAGATCATCAAACCAAGCTGAGCAATCATTTCATGTTCACGGTCCATTGTGTACCAGTCTCGATAAATTGGGCGAGCTTGAATTGCCACAAGATGTTAATGTTGGCGATAGTCTGGTATTTTCACAGTGTGGTGCTTATGGTTTTACCGAAGCGATGCCATTTTTCCTTTGTCATGAATTACCCGCAGAAGTGGTTTATGAGCAAGGTCAATTTAACGTGGTGCGGCCATCAGTGCCTGCATCATCGTATTTATTTTAGATAAAGAGTTAACCTTAGATGTCACCAGTATTAACCTCGTCAAAAGTAGTCGCTCATTTGGCCAATGGCCAAGAATTGAGTGTGCCAGTGTATCAATTTAAGGGCAGCGATAATGCCCCGAGTGTGTATATTCAAGCGAATATGCATGGCGCAGAGGTGCAGGGCAACGCGGTTATCTATCAGTTGTTAGAACAGCTACGGGCGTTGGATGTTAAAGGGGATATCACCTTAGTACCATTGTGTAATCCGATTGGGATCAATCAAAAAAGTGGTGAGTTCACCTTGGGGCGTTTTGATGCGATAACCGGAAATAATTGGAATCGCGGCTATCACTTTAATCCACAGCTACCAATTGACTTTGCCAAGCAAAATCCTGATTTACCGTTCGCTCAGATCAAGCAACAATTTAGGGCGTTAATTATTAACGATCTAGAGACGCAATTGCTCGATAACCCGTACGGTTTAGACACCGCGCAGCATTTATGTGCCACGCTACAACGGATGGCATTTGATGCCGATATCGTGCTTGATCTACACACTGGGCCGATATCTGATCGTCATCTCTATTGTCCTGAGTACACCAAAGACAGCGCCAAGCTGTTTGATATTCCCCACACACTATTTATTCCTAGTGGGTTTGATGGCGCCCTCGACGAAGCGTCATTTTGTCCGTGGTGGCAATTGCAACTCGCTTATCGAGCGCAAGGGCGTGAGATTGAGGTTGCCGTCGATGGCTTTACCTTAGAGCTCGGCTCTCAAGAGTGGTTAAGCCTCGAAGATGCCAAGCAAGACAGCGCCGGTATCTTAAGTTACCTCAGCGCTAAAGGCGTCGTTGAACAGGGTTTATTTAATCCCGCGACGATGACACGCTATGCTTGTTACCTTAAAGACTATCGCGCGTTGTACTCTCCTAAAAGTGGGCTAGTGGAATATTTAGCGCCACTAGGGCGTAAGATTAGAGCCGGTGAACCATTAGTGCGATTACTACGAATGGATCGATACGGCCATGACGATGTTATTGAAGTGATTGAAGCGCCGGAAGATTGTATCGCGATTTTACATTTTGCGTCGGCGAGTGTGAATCAAGGCACCGAGTTATATAAGGTATTTACCCATTATTTCACTTTATAACTGACGCTAAAGTCGGTAAGCTTGCGGCTAATTGTATTGTGAATATAAAGAGTAATAAATTATGGTTATTGGCCGTCGTAAAAAGCCACCAGTGATGGCACAAAATGCACCTCATATTATTGTTGAAGTGAATGCTGAGCCGATTGAGTTATATAAGATCCTAAAGATTGAAAACCTGGTCGAAGGTGGTGGTGAAGCTAAAGTTCGCATCGCCGATGGTGAGGTGATGCTTAACGGGTTAATCGAAACCCGTAAGCGTAAAAAAGTCTACCATGGTGATGAGGTTGAATACCTTGGTCAGCTAATGAAAGTGAAAGTAGATGGCAAAGAGTTAGAGGATTAATCTTGAATTTATCCTGTATTCACGCTAGCTTAGGTTTATAAGTTAAGTCGCTAGGGTAGTAGAAATGAGTACATGGGTGAAATTTAAGAAGACCAGTTTGTGTGCTATTGGTTGTATTTCACTAGTGCTAGGCATCGCCGGTATTGTATTGCCGGTGTTACCTACCACCCCATTCCTATTATTAACAGCTGCCTGCTTTGCCAAAGGGTCAACCCGATTCTATGATTGGCTAATGAATCACCCGTGGCTCGGCCCCTACATTGAAAACTACCGTAGCGGTCGCGGCATGCCAATGAAAACCAAGCTAACCACGATTGGCTTATTATGGCTCTCGATTGGTACCTCCGTGATCTTCTTTGTTGATTTTTTCCCGGCCAAAATAATGATGCTGGTTATCGCGTCATGCGTTAGTTGCTACCTCATGACACGACCAACGTTAAAGGTTTAACGCTTTATTCACTATTTTTCTGTCCAAAACATGCGCTTTGTTTTGTTGGTTGCTGCCGGATAAAACTCTGTCCCAATACCAATTAGTCGTTTGCCTTTGATATTTAATAAACTTGGGCGCGGAGGTAAAATAGTATTGATTAGCGCTTGTGAGCGGTCGCTGACGCCACATTGCGTGGTGTTACAGCTAGTTGATTCATCTAATCCCGAGTTATCGAGTACTTTAGGAAATACCCCTTTGTAATCTGGTGTCGCATTGCTCGCATTGATGCGATAAATCCTCGCTTCTCCATTTCGGTTGCTGCAATTAGCACTGTTTGTTGCGGGTTTATAGGTAGTGAACCAAATTGCATCATCAAAGGTCAAGCTTGATGCCAGTGACTTCTCTGTGGCTGATAATTTGATATACCACCCTTGTTTAGACGAACGCGCGATGTAAGCGGCTTTGGCGCTGGTATCGTTTGCGGAGCCAAGATCATTATCTGTCGCGTCATACAAATTACTTTCGGTGATGGTCGTATATGAGGGCGTATTACCAGAATGGTGCAGTGGCTGCTCAATCATATAGAAACGGTCTTGATTGACGATGTTTTTCGGGTGCGCTCGATAACCTGAGCCAATCGCTATGGCGAGTGTTGATTGTCCTGTATTGGCCAGTAATGACACGTCAGGAGCATGATAGAAGCGCCGATTAGTCGCCGTTGTATTCTTTGCTAACGCGGCGATTACTCCCACTGAAATATCGCCATTGCTTGCTATGTCGACTCTAAATACTTGGCCGCCCATATCACCGACATAAATTTGGTCTGCAGTGTGTTCACTATCATTATCGATATTGATGACTTTAACGTCGGACGGAATGCTATATTTCATCTTGGGATGGGTAATCGTCTGCAGTCTTTCGCCAGACTCTGCATCAACGATATAGATGGCATTACCAACACTATCTTTAGTTTTCACCGTTACAGTGTCTTGTTGAGTATCATAACCACCGCCAAAGATGAGCACCTCTCTGGTCATACTGTTATGTTTAATTCTTGTTTTTACAGGTGTTGACCATGTTTGACCTAACTTCTCAAACCCAGGTGTTTGATTTGAAATCTCCCACAATAATTTTGGACTGTTCACGCGTGTTACATCAAGCGCATAGTAGCTGAAACCACCACGGCGCATGCCAGAATATATTATTATTTTGCTTTTAGTTTGCCATTTTGTCAGTTCGCCATCCATCCCATAAATATGAGTTTGAGAATCGCTATTTGTTTGGATATCTTTTTGATTAAGCAAAAGCTGCTTTGGCATAAATGCCCATTCTTCGAGCCCTGAACTTGATCTTATTGCATGAATGTAGCCATGGTTGTCACCGTAATAAACTATCGGGTCCGTACTACCAACACTACCTGTTGTGTTGGTTAAGTAGTTCACGACAATGGGGGTTGAATGCAATGGGTCGCCAAGTTTTGTCGCCCTTATCATCTTATTAATGATGGTGTTTTTGTCTGTGTTATCGCTTGTATCAAAATCAGTCGGTACAAATTCGCTCGATGCAGTAGTTAGCTGTGTTAGCGTTTCAGCGGCTGTGTTTACCCAGATTGTCCGCGATGATGGTAATTTACTTGCAGCGCCCCCTAAAAGTACATCCTCACCATCGTCTGAGTGATGAATCGGTAACCAAAGGTCTCTAATATCTTCGTTAAATTCACCGGTGGCTGGGTTAATTGCAATTTTTTTATTTTGAGCATAAATTTGACCATTTCCCCCTAAACTATATTTTTTTAGATTTCCAAACCATGAAGCCTGATGACTTGGTTCAAAAAGTGGGAAATATAGGACGTTATTGTGACTTAGTCGATTACTGGAATTGACCGATGCTGCACTGTTTGAGAACGTAACGGTTTTGGCAAGGATGTCATTTTTTATGGCGTTAAAAACACTTAACAGTCCAGCGCTATTTGAGGCGGTACGATAACGATCACTACTCGTTTGCCCTTGATTTGCCAATAAGGTCAAGAAAGAGTCGTTGTTGTTGAAGCCAATGGTATATAGGGATATCTTCTTTTTTTCTGTGAGGCCAGCTATATCGATTCCATCACGTAGTTTGGTGGCCAATTCAACGCCACAAGTTTGTGCCATTTTAGTGCTATCCGATATACTACATGACACGCCATCCATCGTATTAATTTCAGAAACCAATTTCCCCCACCATTTATTAGAAGCATCGGAGCCACTTTTGTGGTCTGTTCCACCATCTGCTAGCAAAATAATACTTGCTTCATCGCCGTTGCAAGTATCACCAAGAGGTGACTTATACATTGGAACTGTGTGAGGTGAGGCAGTTGGACTTGTGATTGTTACCCCTTTGCATGCTTCGTCATTGAGGTTTGTATCGTCTGTGTTACACCCCGGCGGATAGTGTTTTGTGTAGGTATTATCGATAAGCGCTGTGTCTACTGCGATGCGCTCATGCATTTTGTCTAGCTCATATAAGCGAGCTGCTTTGCTGTCTCTATCGGCTCTGACCGAGCTTTCGGGCGCATTCCTGGTTGTTGGTGCAGCGACAGTATTCACTTGAGTAGCGATTAACGCCTGCCCTTGAAGGTATTTTATTCCTTCCCATAATGCCGGAACAACAGGTGTCCTAAAAGTAAGTTTCTGATCATCCAAAATCTCTAATAATTTATCTTTTTTTAAAACATCACGAGTATAGGGATTAAAATTTAATGTTAATACTGGTGAGTATCTATCTTTTGCCGAATATATCCTGCGGTTTTTATAAGCGCCATTTATCTGATTGTTCGTGAGGTTCGGCGTAATGATCAAGCTTAATGCATTACCCGCCTTCCATTGGCCCTGAGAAATAATTGGTTGAATAATACTCTTCAAATTATCCGTTTTTAAGGTCCTTGTTTCCGCCCAGCCTGACACTGTATTAAGCACTTTTTTAGAGCCCAATTTTCTATTAGATACATTGTGATTTGTCGGCGTGAATTCACTGGAGTTTGTGGCCATTTCCCCCTGAATTGTCATGGTGAAATTACTACAAGGGCCAATGCAATCAAAGTTTGGAACGAAGGTGAGATAGGCACTCGTTATTGTTGTTTCATTATCAATCGCGATGTTTTCAAACCTAAATCCTAATTTCCCCTGAGTTAGTCGCAAAGGATGACTAACAACAGTGCCATCATTTTTTTGCATCGCATTATTATGATTTTCAGTCACTGGCCGGCTAAGTGTGGTATAGGTTTCAGGGATTGTATCTGACAAGTTAGATATTGGAAATATCACAGCGCCTGATATTTGATTCATTCTCACCAGCCCAATATCACTGTCTTCTGAGTCGTTGATGAAGTCTCGCATTGCCTCCTTCATGTTGGTTAATCGGCTTTTCCCGTCCGACACATCGGCTGACATTGACAGCGACGTATCAAGGATCATTAGAATCTTAGGACGTACGGTTTCGCCGACATAGAATATTTCAGTGTCATCCGCCATGACATCAGAAAGAGGAACAATAAAAATGATAAAGCCTGCCATAAAACTGGCAACCCTTATTCTAAGTTTTCGAAAGCTATCCATTGAGATCCCATTGATTGATTTTGTGCCCCCTTGGCGTGAATAAGGCGGTATCTTTTGCTAAACAGCCATAAGATTGGAAAAACTAAACGGGATAAGATAAAAATCGTTTAAAACAGAACAGTGTGAATGTTTGTATTCTGGCGAAAAATATTGTTATCGCTTTAGCTGAGCAAAAGTAATTGAATTAAGTAGAATTTTAGACAGTTTTCGAATGATGAGGTATAGCGTGTTTGTATTGTTTTTAGGCGGTAATTAGGACGTTATTCGTGATAAAGAGAAGGGAGTCGCTGTTTTTGCTGACCGATATTATAAACACCTATTGAAACGAACAGTTCAGTGTTTGTTTTCGCACTTATTATGTTAGAAATTATCGCAATAGCTCGGTTACGCTATCGCGAACAACATTCCAACAGTTGGGGGGATGATCATCAATTCAATAAAGATAAATCGAGTTCATCACTCTATTCATTATTTCTCTGTCCAGTACATACGTTTTGTTTTACTGGTACCAGTTTGATAAAATGTTGTGCCAATTCCAATCAGTTTCTTACCATTTATTGTTACTCTGTTTGGGCGAGGTGGCAAACTCGTTCCGATTAAGGAAATTGAGCGATCACTGACATCACATGGTTCATAGTCGCAGCTTTTTGACTCATCCAAACCTGAGTTATTAAGGACTTCAGGGATCACATGACGATAGTCAGGTGTGGCATTACTAGCTCTCACACGGTAAAGGCGAGACTCCCCGTTTAAATCTGCGCAATTATCATTGCTATTCGCGGGGGTATAGGTGGTAAACCAGATTGCGTCGTCAGAGGTTAAGCTCGATGCCAATACTTTTTCCGTACTAGACAGACTGATGTACCATCCGTCTTTGGCGTTACGCGCTATATACGACTCGTTCGCAGTCGTAAGGTTCGTTGAGCCGATATCATTGTCGGTAGCGTTATACAAATCAGTCTGAGTGAGTGTGGTGTAGGTTGAGTTTTCCTTAATCAAAGGTTGCTCAATCATATAAAAATAGTCTTGATTTAGTGTGTTTTTGGGATTCGCTCGGTAACCAGAACCAATAGCAATAGCAAGAGTAGACCCGCTGGTATTATCGAGTAGTGACACATCAGGTGCATGATAGAAACGGCGATTTGAGGCTGTTGTATTACCCGATAGATTGGCAATTCTACCAACGGACAAGATTCCCTTATCTGTAATGTCCACCCTAAACAGTTGGCCGCCCATATCACCAACATAAATTTGGTCGGCGGTTTTCTCATCGTCATTGTCAATGTTAATTGCCTTCACGTCAGATGGAATACTATATTTCATCTCGGTAGGGCTAATTTCGTGCAGTTTTTCCCCCGTTAATGCATCGATAATATAGATGACATTACCTTTAGTATCTTCGGTCTTAACGCTAACGCCGTCTTGTTGGGGGTCATAACCACCGCCAAAGATAAGAACATCTCTGACATTGTTCTGATAGTTAATCTTAGTTTTGACTGGCGTAGACCATGTTTGACCTAAGTCTCCAAACCCAGATGTGGTATTAGATATTTCCCAGGCTAATGTCGGCGCACTTGCATTGGTTACATCAAGGGCGTAATAGCTCGAACCGCCACGGCGCATTCCAGAGTAAATCATCGTTCTGTCGTTTGTTTGCCATTTAACTATTTCGCCATCCATGCCATAGATGTGGCTTTGGGTTTCACTATTAGTTTGAATGTCATCTTGCTTAAGTAATAACTGCTTTGGCATGAATGCCCATAGTTCAACCCCTGAACGGGAGTTTATCGCATGAAGATAACCATGATTATCACCGTAATATATAATAGAGTAAGTGCTGTCAGTATCTGCGTCATCCTCATCGTCAGTATCGGTGTCACCCTCATCGGAAGTTTCTGTGGTGATGGCGTTCGTATAAGAAACTTCAATGGGGGTCGAGTGTAATGGATCGCCAAGTTTAGTGGCCGTAAGCATCTTTGTGATGATGGCATTCTTTGCTACATCATCCGTTTCATTAAAGTCAGCGGCTACAAATTTGATGTCAGTGGTAGAAAGTTCTGTTAACTGTTTTGTTGCAGTATTCACCCAGATGGTACGTGAAGCTGGGATATTACTTGCGGCGCCGCCTAACAGAATATTAGCACCGTCAGCTAAATCCGCATCCGGTAGCCACATATCCCTAATTCCGGTGTTAAAAAATCCCGTTGTCGGATCTACGGCGATGGCATCATCTTGAGCAAGTATATTGCCGTTACTGCCTAATTTATATTTTTTTAAATTACCAAACCATGCTGCTTGGTCAGAAGGTTGGAATAAAGCGAAATATAAAGCATCACTATGGCTTAGCTTATTACTGGTATTGACAGACGTTGCACTATTAGAGAATGTAGTCGTTCTTGATAATACGTTGTTTTTTATTGCGTTAAATACATTTAATAATTCTGCGCCAGTTGAGGCGACACTATAACGACTGTTTGAGGTGGAATTTACTTCACCTTGATTGGCGAGGGAAGTCAACCATGGATCGTTATTATTAAATCCGATGGTATACAGCGCTATTGCCTTGTCATCCGGTAGGCCATTAATGCTTATACCTGTACGCAATTTTGTGGCCAGTGCAATACCGCAACGTTGCGACTTCCCTTGGCCGCTATTGTTGGTCAAGTCACAAGTAACACCTGGCATAGCATCTATTTCTGAGATCATTTTCCCCCACCATTTAGTTGACTGATTTGATCCTGTTTCATGGTGAGCACCGCCATCGGTTAGCAAGATAATACTCGCTTCATCATCATTACAAGTGTCAGTGAGGGGGGATTTGTAGGAAGGTATAGTCACGATATTAGTGTTTGGATCGGTTATGCCATTGATAGCGATTGCCTGACATGTTGCATCATTTAAGTTGGTGTCATTATTATTGCACCCTGTTGGATAAAATTTAGTGTACGTATTGGGCTTAAGGGCACCAGTAATGGCAACACGTTCATGCTGTTTATCAAGTTGGTAAAATGTTTGGTTAGGATATTTCCAATCTAAATTTGATTTTTCAGTAGCGCTTCTAGTCGTTGATAGGTTGAGGCTTCTCGTTTCTGCGCCATTAACTGGCTCACCACGTAAATACTTCACGGCCTCCCATAAAGCAGGAACAACAGGTGTGTGATAGGTGAGTTTTTGATCCTCTAGTATCTCTAATAATTTAACCTTTTTAGTGATTCTTCTAGTTTTTTGGCTAAAATTTATTGTTAATACTGGGGAGTATCGACCCTTTGCTGAATATATCTCGGTATCCTTATAGGCGTTGTTTTTCTGATCATCAGTGAGGTTTGGCGTTAATATTAGGCTTAATGCATTTCCCGAACTCCAGTTGTCTTGCGAAATAATCGGTTGGATTAGGGACTTTACATCATTGGTTGTTAATGTCTTCGTGATTTGCCAGTCGGATGCTAAAACAGTATGTATTACGGTGGTATCGCTGGACGTTAATGTTCTGTTTGATATGTTTCTGTCGGTCTCTGAAAATATTTCAGAATTCGGCGTTAACTCGCCGTTGATCGTTATCGTAAAATCACTACAACTGCCATCACAATCTATACTCGGAACAAACGTAAGGTACGCGCTATTTATCGTTGTAGATTTTGGGATAATGATATTTTCGAATCTTAATCCAATCAATTTCTTGTCGATTCGTAGGCCATCTTTTTTTACTGATAGGTTGGGCTTTTCTCGCGCATTATTATGGTTTTCAGTGACTGCGCGGCTGACGGTGCTATAGCTGTCGTCGATCAAGTCTGACAGGTTTGAAATGGGAAAGATGACAGCTCCAGATATTTGATTCATTCTAATGAGTCCGATATCAACATCATCAGAATCATTGATAAACTCACGCATTGCTTCTTTCATGTTGGTTAAACGACTTTTCCCGCCACTGACATGACTCGACATCGACAAGGACGTATCAAGGATCATTAAGATTTTGGGGCGAACAGTTTCACCAACATAAAATATTTCGGTGTCATCGGCGACTGCGCCAGACAGTGGCACAATGCTAATGATTAGACCCGTGACAAAACAGGATAGTTTATTTTTGACGTGATTAAATGTGTCCATCGCGCATTCCTTGGCTAATGTTGATCTTCCATAACAAGACAGCGTAGTGATGCTCTGAACTAACCAGTCGTCACTGCGTTTAATCTTTGACATACCTGTGTTTACAACAGGTATTTATATTTATGTGCTGGCTATAAAGACTATTATCGGCTTATCTGAATAAAAGTGATTGAGCTAACTAAAAATTTCAGACTGCTGCGGGATAACGGCACGTAATACCTTGGTGTTACCATTGCTGTAATCTAGTTCTTTATTGCCATTGTTGAGGCTATTCTATTGGACTGGATACTATTTGGCAACATTTACCGATGTGAATTTCAGTAAACATTGATACTAGTTGGTAACGAAATCATGATGTTAGCTTAAATGGTAATTAATGGTTAAGCAGCTAATCTTGCCAGCCGGAACTGATGCTTAATGGGGCGCCACTTCTTCTCTCTCCGGTGCTTCTTAATGTGTAAATTATGGTGCTACCAGTGCTAGCGGCAATGGGAATTGCACTCAAGATATATACCCCACCGCTATCAGTGATGGTTAAACTAAGGGTATACACCGCTGTACCGCCACTAAGAGGTACTGTTGTTGGATGAGCAACATTGGCCATCGTCGCGCCGGTGTAGCTATTGTTTTCGGCATAATATTGCTCCAGGGAGTTACTAAGGCTCACTAGTCCGGCACGTGCCAAGGCACGGTCACCCCGCTCAATGTTATCGCGATAGCTTGGGTAGGCTACCGTTAATAAAATGCCAATAATAGCGACAGTAAGTAATGCTTCAATTAAGGTAAATCCAGATTGTTTAACTCTATTCATTATTTCTCTGTCCAGTACATGCGTTTTGTTTTGTTAGTGGCTGTTTGATAAAATTCGGTACCAATGCCAATTAATTTTTTACCATCAATGTTTACTGGATTCGGACGTGATGCCAAACTGGTTCCGACCAAGGACATTGAGCGATCACTGACGTCACATTGTTCATTGTCGCAACTTTTAGACTCATCCAAACCTGAGTTATCAAGCACTTCTGGGATGACATTGAGGTAGTCTGGTGTTGCATTGCTAGCTTGCACTCGATAAAGGCGAGATTCACCGTTTAAATTCGCGCAGTTATCACTACTAGTCGCTGGGGTGTAAGTAGTAAACCAAATTGCATCATCAGAAGTGAGGCTCGACGCTAATACTTTTTCTGTGGCAGATAACGCAATGTACCATCCGTCTTTAGCATTGCGCGCGATGTAGGCTGCGTTCGCGGTGGTGAGATCTGTCGAGCCAATATTGTTGTCGGTGGCATCATACAAATCTGCTGCCGTTAGCGTGGGATAAGTTGTAGTTTCGTTGTCAATCGGTTGCTCAATCATATAGAAGTAATCCTGATTGAGGGTATTTTTAGGGTGTGCTCTGTAGCCAGAGCCAATGGCAACCGCGAGAGTTGAGCCGCCATCTTCCAGTAGAGACACGTCTGGAGCATGATAAAAACGACGATTTGAGGCACTCGTATTGCCTGCTAAACTAGCTATTCGTCCAACCGATAGGTCGCCATCATCAGCGATGTCGACTCTAAACACTTGACCGCCCATATCACCCACATAGAGCTGATCGGCCGTGTTGTTGTCGTCATTATCGATATTAATTGCTTTAACGTCAGAGGGGATACTGTATTTCATTTCACTATGGCTAATTGCGTGTAGTTTTGTTCCTGTTAGTGCATCAACAATATAAATGACATTGCCTTTCGTGTCTTCGGTTTTAACACTCACCGAGTCTTGTTGGGTGTCATAGCCACCGGCAAAAATTAGAACATCTCTGACGTTATTATTGTAATTAATCTTGGTTTTGACCGGGGTAGACCATGTTTGGCCTAAGTCTTCAAATCCTGATGTGGTATTTGATATTTCCCAGACTAAGCTTGGTGCACTTGCATTGGTTACATCAAGCGCGTAATAGCTCGAACCGCCACGACGCATCCCAGAATAAATTAATGTTTGGGTATTGGTTTGCCATTTGACTAGCTCACCGTCCATGCCATAAATGTGGATTTGAGATTCACTGTTGGTCTGGATGTCATCTTGATTAAGTAACAATTGTTTTGGCATAAACGCCCATGCTTCAACGCCAGAGCTGGAGTTTATCGCATGGATATAGCCATGGTTATCGCCGTAATAAATAACAGAATTGGTGCTATCAGTATTATCTGTGCTGATCGTCGTAGGATAGGTCACTTCAGTCGGGGTCGAATGTAACGGATCGCCAAGTACGGTCGCCGTTAGCATTTTTGTGATGATATCATTCTTGGCTACATCATCGGTTTTACCAAAATCAGCGGGGACAAATTTACTTTCGGTGGTGGACAGGGAGGTTAACTCCTGTTTGTCGGTGTTAACCCAGATAGTGCGTGATGCTGGCAAGTTAGCAATAACCCCCCCTTCGAGGATGTTAGCACCATCGGGGTCATCGTCGGTCGGTAACCAAATCTCGCTGACACCATCGTTAAACTCGCCCGTTGTGGTGCTCACAGCAACAACGTCATTTTGCGCTAGTACTTCGCCGTTGGAGCCTAGCTTGTATTTCTTTAGATTGCCATACCATGCGGCTTGGTCTGTTGGTTGAAACAATGCGAAGTACAACGCGTTATCATGACTCAGTTGATTACTGGTATTGACCGAGGTTGCGCTGTTAGAGAATGTGGTCGTTTTCTCCAATACGCCATTTTTTATACCCTCAAAGACTTTGAGTAAATCAGCGTCGTTATCGGCGACATGATAGCGAGCATAGGCCTCTGCTGTTGTCTCACCTTGCCTAGCGAGTATCTCAATAAAGTCATCGCCGTTATTAAAGCCTACTGTGTGTAAGCTTATCTTCTGATTATCTGCGAGGCCTTCAACGTTAATACCATTGCCTATTTTTATTGCTAGCTGCTCGCCGCAGGTTTCTGGCTTGCCATTATTACTGCCTGTCCATCCACAGCTCTCACCGGTATACGCTTTTATTTCGGTGACCATTTGTTGCCACCAGCTATTAGCTGTGGTGTCTATATTTTTCTCGTGATGCGCTGCGCCATCGGTGAGTAAAATAATGGTGGCTTCGTTGTCATCACAGGTATCTGTGAGCGGCGACTGATACGTTGGAACAACGCTATTATTGACCAGTAATTCTACATCCTTACATTTCACTGAGTTTAAGTTGGTATCGTTACAGCCGCTCGGGAAATCCTTGGTAAAACTGTTGGTGACTAATGATTCATTGATCGATACCCGCTCTTGGACATCATCCCTATTTAGTCGCTCAGTTGCGCTACGTGTCGTGGAAAGTTTTTCGGTGTTAGTGCCTGTGGTGCCAGCAAGGGCTGCACCACTAAGGTATTTTGTAGCCTCCCACAGCGCTGGGACTATCGGTGTGTGGTAAATGGTTTTTTGTTCATCAAGTGCTTCGAGTAACTTTGCTCCGTGAGACACCGTTCGAGAATACTCGGTAAACTCGATGAACAGGGTTGGTGAGTAGGTATAGCGTGCTGACATCATTCCTGTACCGTTAAAGCTACTATTATCAATAGCTGTGGTATTGGTTTCAATAAGTAACGATAGATCGTTACCATTTTTCCAATCCGTGTGATTGACTATTTCTTGGATGACGCTTTCTAAACCGGTAAAAGTTGATACACTATTATTGGATATTGTCGAGCTGGTCACTGCGATTTTAGCAGTCGTAGTTGTACGGCTCGATAGATCATTTTCTTCCCGCAGAAATTCAGTAGAGTTGGCGGCACCATCACCCTTTATGTTAACGGTTACAGTACAATTATTACCGCAACCAGACACTGGCCAAAATTCAAGATAGGCACTGGTAATAATGTTGTTAGGCGGAATGGTTATATTCTCAAAGCGTAAACCGATTAAACTGCTGTTGTCTATCCGCAATTGGTCATTATCATTGTCCTTATTATATGGTACTCGAACAACGTTAGAGGTTTTATGCTGCCATGCATTATTATGATTTTCGACGACCGGACGATTGATGCTGCTCATTGGCTCCGTCACTAAAGTGCTCAGGTTGGACACTGGATAAATAACGGCGCCAGAAATTTGGTTCATCCGCATTAATCCAATATCGACGTCACCCGGATCGTCAACAAAATCCTCCACCGCTTTCTTCATTTGCGTTAAGCGACTTTCCTTGGAGGATCCTACCTGCGACGTCATCGATAATGATGTGTCAAGGATCATTAAAATCTTAGGGCGCACGGTTTCACCAACATAGAATATTTCTGTGTCATCGGCTACAGCACCAGACAGTGGCACAATACTAACGATTAGTCCGGTGATAAAACAGGATAACTTGCGCTTAAACAGGCTTAATTTATTCATAGCTAATGCCCTGACTAATTTTAGATTTTGCGCCTGAAGACGACATGAGTGCATTCCCTTCTAAGATGAATTTTCGTTGACCGATCATAGTAGAGTTCTCATCGGCATTGAGCGAAATTCCAGATTCTAAGCCAGAACTTTCTAGGTAACTATAGGTGATGGATACGGTCATATTCGTATCGGTTAAGTAGGTAATAGCGACTTTATTTTCAACGCCATTACCAAGTTCCATTGCTTGTGCTAATGCATCGCTGTTGCCTGCAATCCCGCCTAAGGGAACACCTTCTATCTCAATAATAGCATGAGATAATGCACTTTCGGCGGCCTGGAATGCATCATTATGTTGTTGGGCATTGCTCGCCAATTTAGTTTGAATCGCCGAGTTACTTAGCCCTGCGATGGCGATGAGTGTGATCACTAATATAAGTACTAAACCAATCACCAGTACGACACCAGACTGTCGTGGATATTTGTTATGTATCTGGCTATTACGGTGGAACATTTTCATGCTTATTCCATCCTATTTCGAATGTTAGTGGTAAGAGAAAATACTTTCTTGAGTCGACGGCCGCCGCTATGGGTTATAGCCGTGGTCGTCGTTGTGGTTGGCGTGATCACATCAACGTTTAACATTTCATAGGTCGATGCATCTTCGGTGTTGCGCACTCCTTGATGACTAGCGAGTAACAATGACACTTTTAGTGATTTCACGTTATCCCAAATTACCGCTGGTGACGTTTGGTCTGCGGGGACATATCGTGTATTACCGGTCGCTAACGTTTCACCGTAGAGGATTTGCATATTTTCAACGCCCTCTACCAGCTCTTCGGGGTCATAAAGCGGGCTTTTTGCACGAAATAGTGCGGTGACGTTATCGCCTTGTGGATTTTGTCGACCGGTGTCGTCAATAAAATAGACGGTATTTTGGTAAGTGGATATCACGGCGTCGCTATTGAGATAGATTTTACTGAGTTTACTGTCACTATTGCCACCTTGAGAGTGAGTCAGCGTGAGATTCCCCCCAGCCGATGCTGGTGAGTTTATGACGCGAAATAGGTCGCCAGAACTACAATCGGAAATTAGAATTAAATCATCCTTTGCGATATCCAGTGCTGGGGAGTTATCAAGCTTTACATTGGCGTTTTTCGTTTCAGGGCCCGTTAAACTGTTCGTAAGATCGGTGATACGGCCAATACTAAACGCATCGGTGCCGGTGAGTGCGGTAACTTTGTTATTAAACGGTTGGCCGTCTTCCCAGTTTGCTGTTGATACTTCATAGCCAATGAGTTTTTGTTGCTCGAATTGAGCAACCGTAAATGCACTGGCAATTACGTTAACCTCTTGATCATCATAACTGAGGCACCCTTGATATCCGACCATCCGTATCTCACGCTTGAGGTAATTCAAGGCGAAGCTACCCGATTGCTGGATTTCAGCAACGGCATTGGTAAAACGTTGAGTTTTCTTGGTCGCTAAAAATAGCGAGAGTGTGCCACCAATAATGGCGGTGCTAATAAATAGTGAGACCATCACCTCAATGAGGGTGAAGCCTTTTGCTTTCTTGCTGCGTGAACCGTAATTTAACATCTGCATCCTCAATTAATCGCCACTAAAAATTGATAGGAGGTATTTTGTCGAGCACGTCGATGTTCTGTAGGTGTTGTTGAGTTGAGGTCGGGCGCTTGCCATTGTTTCATTTCCCAATTGACACTCAAGTCAAATACTTTATTTGTGCTGTCATAATCTAGCGTCACATTGACTGGCGGTGTGCCGCCTGAAGATGTGGACGTACTTTGTCCAAGGCGCTCTAGGGTATCGACCCAATCTTGAAGTTCAACCAACGCAAGTTGATCGTCGTCACAGCCATCTGCATCGGTGCAATTGGCTAATTCAGAACTTGATGCAAATCCACCTTCTGTGGCACTATCAATATCGTTATTAATCGCATATTGTTTCAGCGCTGAGTTATGACGAATGCGTTCGATGATATCTTCTGAGATGGCAACTGATTGTGCGCGTAAATACGAAGAATTAGAATTTTCTAACGATACTAGGTGTAACGAGGCAATACCTAGCATCGCAACGGTTAGAATGACCATCGCTACTAACACTTCAATCAGTGTGAATCCTCTAAACTTGCTCTGCTGGTTTAAACGCATGTAATTAAATTCCTTTCGGTATTACCTGTACTACTATCGCTATTGATTGCTCGCAATTGGCCGCCCATATTGATAATGGTTGCTTTGGCATAATCAGCCCCGCGATCATCACAAATTTCGATATGACCTGATTTTAGTGGGGCGCCATTTGATGTGAATGTAATCATACTTGAGCTGAAATCTTGAAAATATAACGTGAGATCGCTGCCGGACTCAATCAGTTCAAACACTCTTAGCATTTCGTCGGTCGCGTCAGTGAAGACACCATTATCATTACTGTCACTTTTTATAATAATGTTATTGCCAGTAATTGAACACGTTGACCCGTTAGCGCTACGGCATAAGGCGACTGCGTTATTTCTCTTAATCGCTTCACTACGTGCTAATGCGGTGAGCGAATTAAATTGATTAATAGTGTTCACTAGTTTGCTATCTTTAATCAGGGAGCTAAAGCTCGGCAAGGCTACAGCGAGCAGTATTCCGACGATGGCGATGGTGAACAGTAATTCAAATAGTGTAAAACCATAATTTTTTTTCATTTTATCAGTTACCCAGAACTATTATTTGTAACATCCCTATCGCTATAAGATATCAAACTTTTGTCTCTTTGGACACTATTTAGTCAGCATAAGGTTGTTAATATGACGTATTGGTGAATTCTAAACAATATTAGATGGTTAAGAGGGATGTTAGGGCTAAAATTAGACGAATTTTAGTGCATTTTAAACGATTGGTTTCGAAGGTTGTACAGCGGTTTAATCAGCCGAATGTTGTACCGTTTATTTATTCATCGCCCGAGTGGTTAATCGTGGGTTTTAAAAGGTCGGTGGCATCGTTGTTGGCCCAGTATTTCGCGAAATGTACCGTTGTTGGTTGATGCCTTGTGATTGTCCTGTGACATCAGTCCAATTGATTGTGATACTGATTATTTTCATGTCAGGCTCGATTGATGGAGTTGAAGTGGAGGTATTTTTCCATACTCCGTCAATATAACTTTTGTTGGTAATAACCCAGAGCCGCGTGTACGTGGTAGTGGGATGGACTAGCTGTTCACTAATCCCGCCACTTGGCGTTGTTAAAAGTAGGTATTGAATTTGACATAATTGATCAATCTTGTCATTCGCCAGCACCATCGCAGTCAATCGATGACCAGCGTGACTGCTTGCTTTCATATACACTTTTTGTAATTCAACAATGCCGACGATGCCAATGCTCGCGATAGCGATACCAATGAGCACTTCGATTAAGCTAAAACCGTTGCTGATCTTTTGTGGTGATATGAAGCATTGCATAATGACCTCTCGTCGATAATCTTCAGATTAGAAATCCTTCCAACTACCGTGCATCACGTTGATGGACGAAAACTGAGGATGGGTGCCTTCGGTGATTGTCGCTAATATGGCAGGTTGATAACGAATTTCCAGTCGGCTGGATGTGATGTGTGCATCGCCCTCGACGATGACTGCACCGTGGATAGCGGCAGTACCATCGATGCTAATGATTGGCGGCGATACGCTACTATCGCTGTAATGCAAGTAGACGAGACCATGAAGTCGATAATTACCGTCAAGTTCAATCGATCCATTTTCGACGACAATGATCACTGGGTTTAATGCGGTTCCGACAGAGGCATTTAACTGACAATCTCCCAAGACCCAATAAAACCCTGTCGATGCTTGGGTTAACGAGGTGCAGTCATCGAGTTGTTGTTTCGCGGTTGTCTTGAGTTGAACTGCGTCATCGAAAGAATAGCCAAAAGTGTGCAATAACAGGTCGCTTGGCATGAGAGGATCATTGTCAATAATATCTGTTCCGAGACTAGTATTATTAGAATAAAACGCCATATCGCAGCCCATTGGGTGAGGATCATCAAAACTCACTAAGTCGCACGTAGCACCACTGCCATTAATATTTACGCTCGCGCTACTCCATATTGAGACAGGGATACCAATACCGCCGCCGTTGGGGTTAGCACCGACCTTCAAATGAGCATCGATGGTCAGTGTGCCTGAAGTTGTTAGTGCCGCTCGAGGTAAGTTAGCGATGGGTCTACGATAGGCAACCAGTGTGATCTCTTGGTTGGCGTGCCATGTGCTGGTATTGGTCTGGTCAATGCTAAAGCCGGTGCTGGTGATGGTGCGAAATTTGATGTTAGGATTGGCAGCAACAGAGAATTCGACACCATCTGGATCTACAATCGCTGTAACCTCGACACTAAATTTATCGCTGTTTATAAGATTGATAACGCCTAAAAATTCAGGGTTTAGTCTCAAGTACACCAATGCGTACTCAATGCCTGATTCTGCGGCGAGATAGGCTTGTGACTTACGAAAGTTGGCGGCGGTAATTTTGGCGTCGAGCAGTGTAGAATTCGCTGTATATACAGCTGCGCCTAAAGATAGGATCAGCAACATCAGTGACATCGTTATCGTTATTCCGCCGGTCAAACCTTGATAAGGTTTAGTTGTAGAAAGCATTTCGTAACCTCACATTTTCATTGACGGTCAGCGTAATGCAGTTGGGATCTGCAGGGACTTGATTCAGCGTGCAATGTGGATCGATTAAGGTGGCACTATAGCTAAGTGTTAATGACACGTTGGCGCTGTTTTTTGTCAATGTTCGACAGGTGAGGGCGCTATCAATACGAGTGCAAATATTAGTGCGTTGTGGTTCTTGAATTAAAAACTGTAGGTTGCTGATATGAACGAATCGGGTGTCGGTTATATCGGTCCAGCCGCCGGCGGTGCATGGTCGTCGTGCGACACGTACTTCAATTGCGCCATTATGCAGGCGATAGCCCATCGCATTATTGTTATTGTTGTCACCGCTGTTGTCTTCATCATAGGCATAAATAATACATGAATCGGCTGGCTCATCGCTGTTGCGGGAGTCGGTGACTACCGTTCTAAATATTGACAGGCTACATGTTGCAAGCGCATTACAGCCATTTAGGGAGCCAGAAAAATTGATGTGAGCATTACTGACGTAACCTGCGCGTTTTATATCGCGGATTATTAGCGTTGTAATCGCTGAGACCTCTTGGCGTAAGCGCGCGAACTTGATATTTTTTCCATCAATAATTAAGCCACTTATATAGATCGATGTGATCATGGCAATAGCCACTAAGCTAATGGTCATCGCGATCATAAATTCAATCAGGCTTGCACCGTGTTGATGGTTAGTTGGGATGATTAGCATGCTGGATACCGTGAGCTAGACGCACTAAAATTGGTGCACAGTTTATGATGACCAAATTGAGTCTGACGAAACTCTACGTCGATGCCATTGATGGAAAATGTAGTGGTGCCATTGTTGCCACGCCCTCGTGTGGGATCGATGCTAATAGACAACATATTTGTTTCCATACTGACACCATCATATTGAGCACTGCTAAATTGACGTTCAATATCATTAATTAAGCAGGGAGTTTCGACGCTGAAATTACACAATTGCGTATCTGTTAACGCAATACGCCAATTCTTGGAGTTATCCTCGTCGACATGAAGTCGCAACCACAGTTGTTGTGCTTGTTTCGAAGACTGCACCTTGGCATAACGTAATAAAAAGTGAAAGTTATCGCCAATACCGTAGATTTTTTGGCGATTGAAGCTTTGTATTAATGAGGGGAGGGCGACCGTGAGTAAAATGACCAATACTGCAATGGCGACTAATAGCTCAATTAATGTGAGCCCATCTATGTTGGTGAGTCGTTTATTCATAATGATGACCTAATTGCAATTGACGCAAAAAATTACGGCTATGATTACATAGTCTAAAATTATTTTGCGTGCTAACTACAAAGCGAGAAACACGAATAAACCTTCGCTTAGGCCTTTCAAAATCAGGCCTATATTTTAGCACAAAATCGGAGAATGCAATGTCTATTTACTATCGGAATAGAATCAATGGTTTTAGTCTGATTGAGTTGTTAATTGTGGTGGTGATTGTCGCAATCTTGGCGACAATTGTCTTGCCGTCCTATCAAGATTCAATTAGAAAGAGTCGTCGAAGTGACGCGCATGCCGCACTAGTGAAAATGGCGCTTGAACAAGAGAATTATCGTATGTTAAACGATGCTTACGCGAGTGTGTTTGGTCAAGGGACCAATGACGTGAAAGAAGGTGTAAGTGATTATTACACCTTTAGTATTGATAACACTGCTGGTGCGACATATACCTTAAAAGCGAGCGCGCCAACCATCAGTTCACAATATGATGATGCTAGTTGTCGCGCTATTACAATCGATCAAAGTGGTCACAAATTACCGACGAACTGTTGGTAGACCACCGTGACTATACCATTGTCTTGGAAACAACGGCGCGTTGATATTACTTTAAGATGGCGTCAATTGTGCCTTGAGCCAGTGGGTGATAACCTGGGCGTGCCGTTTTATATACCTCGTTAGCCCATGCTTTTCCGTTGGCAGTGGTCGCTAATTTTTTGTAGAGCGGAACAATTAATTTACGACGGCCAATCTCGATTAAGTAATCATCTAGTTGCTCAAATATTGCATCATATCCACTGCGTAGTGCGAGTAAATACCAAGCATGCGCGATTTCTTTATTAGTACTGGTAGTCAGTGTGAAGGCTTGATCCAGTTGCGTCATTTTATCTAAGGCTAAATCATGCGGTAGATTATTAATGAAATGAAGCCACTGGTGAACTGTCCAATCTGTTGTTGGTAACTGGTCAGCATTGAGCTCGTTTGATACTAGCTGCTTGATTTGACCGTCGATAATGGTAAAAACTGGTGATGTAGGCGCCGGAGTGAAGCTAGGTAAGCCTGGCTCGAAAATCCATTGCTTAATCTCAGCTTTGCTGACTAGAGTCGGATACTTTTTAAGTAAGTTAGTCTCTAAGTAACGATAGAAATCGCTGGTTCCGATACTCTGAAATGCAAATTCACTAAAGTACGCTTTAATGAAACTATCGAATGTGTCACGGCCTAGTTTTTGCTCAAGATAGATTAAGAACAACTGACCTTTGGTGTAAGGCACACTTGAAAATGCGGCGTCGGGATCTCTGCCTTGCAGGTCAACGTATAACACGGTGTCATTAGCCGGCATATTTTTAACAGCGCTACGCAGATTTTGGGCATCGAGGGCTTGTTCCATTAAGGCACGTTTACGGCCAAAAACTTCTTCCATGATGCGGTTTTCAACGTAAGAGGTAAATCCTTCGTTTAACCACAAGTCGCGCCAAGTTTCATTAGTTACTAGATTGCCTGACCACGAATGCGCTAGCTCATGAGCGATTAGATTAACGAGGCTTTTATCGCCGGCAATAATCGTTGGCGTGATAAACGAAAGACGTGGATTTTCCATGCCGCCAAACGGAAAGCTAGGCGGTAGGATAAGCAAGTCGTAACGTCCCCAACGGTAAGGGCCGAATAACTTTTCGGTCGCATCGATCATCGCTTGTGTGTCTACAAACTCAGCGGCAGCAGCGTCTAATACGCTAGGTTCTGCATAAACGCCAGTGATGTCACTCATTGCTTTGAATTCAAGATCGCCAATTGCGATCGCGATTAGGTACGGTGGAATGGCTTGCGGCATATCAAAATAATAGTCGCCATCGCGCTCAGTTTGAGGTTCGTTATTAGCGCTCATCACGGCGAGTAATGAATCGTCGGTATGAATACGGGCGCTGTAAGTCATTCGAACACTTGGCGTATCTTGAATCGGGATCCAGCTACGGGCATGAATGGCTTGGTTTTGGCTAAACATGTATGGCAGTTTCTTGCCCGCTGTTTGTGCCGGCGTTAACCATTGTAGGCCAGACGCTTTATCGGTCGATTGATAATAAACACGAATTGTTGTCGCTTGAAAACTTGGCGAAATAGTGAGTTTTGACCCCATCACATCGTCACGATTGGCGAGAGTGTAGGGCGCTGATTGCCATTGACCATCAGCTTTCTTAGCCAGAATTTGTTTTATGACTAAATCGCGAGTATCTAAAATCACAGTATTGGTGTTCGCTGTGAGCCAGTTTAGGCTTAAATCAGCGAACCCTGAGAGTGCTTTATTCTTAAAATCAGCATCTAAGTCGAGGTAAACGTGAGAGATTTTAACTTGTTCGTAGTTTGCATAGGTTAGGTCATCTTTCTTTTGCGCCATCGCAAATGTCGAGAGTAACGTTACCGTTGTTAGTATTATTATTTTTAGCGTTAGAAGTCGCATATCTTATTCCATTGTGAGGTTATCGCGGTTAGTTTAATTGATTGACGCTGCTTTTTAAACATGTTGCGCACAGGAATAATTACTGTGATAACTTTTTTAGCTGTTACAATACTAACTGTCTAAAACATAATAGGATATGGAAATGAAGAAAGTCGAAGCGATTATTAAGCCCTTTAAACTTGATGATGTGCGTGAAGCGCTTGCTGAATTAGATATTACCGGCATGACTGTTTCAGAAGTAAAAGGCTTTGGGCGTCAGAAAGGTCACACTGAACTCTATCGTGGTGCGGAATACATGGTGGACTTTTTACCTAAAGTGAAACTTGAAATTGTCCTCGATGATGATTTGCTTGACCGTTGTATTGATGCCATTGAAGGCGCAGCACGAACAGGTAAAATTGGTGATGGTAAAATATTTGTCAGTGATGTTGAACGTGTTATTCGTATCCGAACGGGTGAACAAAATGAAGACGCTGTGTAGCTTATTGTTAGCGTAACAGTTTTTCCTGAAATTAATCTCATGTTGATTAGCGTGCTGCTTAATGGCGATACAAGATAATCAAATGAGCCGCTAACACTGAGATTAATCTTCTGACAATCATTCCTCACTTTGCGCGTCACAAATGTGATGGCCAAAAAAAAGCGACTCACTCTAAAGTAAATCGCTTTGCTGGTAAGCATTGATCATAATCATTTATTGCAACGACATGACGCTACTTGTTATTTTGCTCAATAATCTGTGCTGTTTTCTTCGCTAAATCGTCTTGCTTAAGCGCCGTGTAAGCTGCTTGCATAATCTCAAGCGCTTGTGTTGTTGACGACGTATCATTAAAGCTTACTAATACTTCTTTCGAGCGATTAATCGCGCCAACGTATATTTCACGCTCAAGGTAATATTGGGCAATAGCGATGTGGTGCCTCGCGAGACGGTTCTTAAGCGCTTGCATACGGAACTGCGCATCTGCGCCATAAAGACTGTTTGGCTGAGCAATGATTAATTGCTTAAAGTCTTTAAATGCTTGCTTAGCAAACTGTGGGTCACGGTCACTTCGATCAATGTCTAACATTTCATGAAACATATTCTCGTCAGACTGCATATTGGCCAGACCACGCATATAATAAACATAATCAATATCAGAATGCGTTGGGTTTAAACGCAAAAATCGATCGATGCTTGCTAATGCTTGCTCGCTGTTTGCTTGGCGATAATAAGCATAAATCAAATCAAGCTGAACTTGGGTTGCTTGTGGGCCAAAAGGATAGCGTGATTCTAGCGCCTCCAAAATACGGGTGGCTTTAAGCATATTTCCGGTATCAAGCGCCTCTTGAGCAGTTTGATACATTTGCTCAGGGGCTGTAATTAGAACCTCTGGTTCGTCAATAGTTTGTGAACATCCTGACAATACCACGGCAAAAATCATAGAGATTGGTAGTAACGTTATTTTTTTAGACATCATTTTTTTCATTAATCCTCACATAATCGACAAGTATCTATTAAGCTGAGGCAAAATAAAAGATACAATAGGCACTATTCGCGGGTTTTTGAGTAATTCATTGCCCATAAGTTCCTTTAAAGTAGATATTTTAATGAATCAAGCCATACAATTATCAGCAACGGTTGACATTGAGCATTGTGATCAACGCCTCGACCAAATTATTGCTGAGCTTTTTAATGAGTATTCACGCAGCCGTCTTAAAGAATGGATTTTGGCTGGTTATGTCAAAGTTGATGGCGTTGTAGTGACGAAAGCAAGAGTCAAACTCTTAGGCGAAGAGCAGATTGAGATTGATGCGTTCCTTGAAGTTGAAGAGCGTCACAAGGCAGAAGATATTTCATTAGATATTATCTTTGAAGACGAATACATTCTGGTGATTAACAAACCTGCTGGTTTAGTTGTTCATCCTGGTGCGGGCAATCCAAGTGGCACCGTTCTTAATGGCTTATTGCATCATTTCCCTGACATTGACAAAGTACCGCGTGCAGGTATTGTGCATCGTCTCGATAAGGACACCACCGGTTTGATGGTTATCGCTAAAACGATTAAAGCACAGACTAAACTTGTTGGCATGATTCAAAAGCGTCGTATTACGCGTGAGTATGAAGCCATTGCGATTGGCCAGATGACTGCTGGTGGTAAAATTGAAGCCCCAATGGCGCGTCATCCTACCAAGCGTACCCACATGGCCGTTGATGCCGATGGTAAAGAAGCAATCACTCGCTATCGTATTGCTGAAAAATTCAGAGCTCATACCCGTTTACGCTTGCGCCTTGAAACGGGCCGTACTCACCAAATTCGTGTTCATATGTCTTATATGCGCCATGCGCTACTTGGTGACCCTGTTTATGGCGGACGCCCAAAACCAATCAAAGGCTCTAGCCCAGAGCTTGTTGATGCGATGCGCGGCTTTAAGCGCCAAGCATTGCACGCAGTGAAATTACAATTAGAGCACCCGATAACCGGTGAACTCATGCGTTGGCAGGCGCCAGTGCCACAGGATATGGTCGACATGGCTGAATTATTACGTCAAGACACCATCGACAACGGCTAAATGATCACGCCTAGTTGGACTGCGCCTGCTCATATTAAAGCTTTCTCCACCACTCGCGCTGGTGGCTTGAGTCAGGCGCCGTATTCTAGTAATAATCTAGGCATGCATGTCGGCGACGATCCACTCATCGTTGCTGACAACCGTGCTACACTCAACCATCATCTACCTTCTTCACCTGTCTGGCTGGATCAACAACACACGACAACGGTTATTGATTTAGTGGCTAATAGTTCACTGGGTCAAATCGCCGACGGCAGTAATACCCTACATCATAACCTTGTATGCTGTGTCATGACCGCAGATTGTCTTCCTATATTACTGACGAATAAACAAGGATCGCAAATTGCTGCTGTTCATGCCGGGTGGCGAGGTCTGTGTGATGGGATTGTCGAGAATGCTATCGCCAAATTTTCATGCGCTAATGATGACATTATCGCATGGCTTGGCCCAGCGATTGGACCATTACATTTTGAAGTGGGTGATGAGGTTGTTGAGCAGTTTTGTCATCATAATGCCGCTGATATTGATTGTTTTAAATTGCACAACGACCGTTATCTCGCTAATCTTTATCAATTAGCGACTGCTCGCCTGATTAGAATAGGGGTGCGTAGTATTAGTGGTGGGGAGTATTGTACCTATCAGCAATCTGAATCATTTTTCTCTTATCGTCGTGACGGCCGCACTGGGCGAATGGCAACCATGATTTGGATGGAAAAGTAGCCAATTAATTGTTGCTAGTGGCTTGAAATAATTAATTTTGTTCCCATCTCAATCAATAAGACACGTTTTTTAGGATGAATCATGCGACTCGATAGACTGACCAGTAAATTTCAAATAGCAATATCTGACGCACAATCTATTGCCTTAGGGCGAGATCATCAATTTATTGAGCCCGTTCATCTATTTTCTGCCTTATTAAATCAAGAGGCGGGTAGTACTCGAGCCTTATTGATCGAATGTCGTGCCGATATCAGCACCATTCGCAGCAGAATATCACAATCTCTTGATCGCTTAGCCAAGGTTGATGGCATCAATGGTGACATTCAGTTATCGAGTCACATGATTTCGTTACTCAATATTTGTGATAAATTGGCCCAAAAACGTAAAGATCGTTACATCTCAAGTGAACTGTTTGTCTTAGCCGCATTAAATGATAAAGGCGCGTTAGGTGAAATCCTACGCCAAGAGCAGTTGCGCGTTGAAGTTGTAGATGCAGCAATTGAAAAGATACGTGGTGGTCAAAAAGTTGATGAGCAAAATGCTGAAGACCAGCGCCAAGCGTTAGATAAGTACACGGTCGATCTCACCGAACGTGCCGAGCAAGGTCGACTTGACCCCGTAATCGGTCGTGATGACGAAATTCGCCGTACCATTCAGGTGCTACAACGTCGTACTAAAAATAATCCAGTGCTGATTGGTGAACCGGGTGTTGGTAAAACAGCGATAGTCGAAGGGCTTGCACAACGTATTATTAATGGTGAAGTGCCCGAAGGAATTAAGAACAAGCGTGTTCTGTCTCTCGATATGGGAAGTTTACTAGCGGGTGCTAAATATCGGGGTGAGTTTGAAGAGCGGCTAAAAAGCGTGCTTAATGAGCTTGCTAAAGAAGAGGGTCAAGTCATCTTGTTTATTGATGAACTCCATACTATGGTGGGTGCGGGTAAATCAGACGGTGCATTAGACGCTGGTAACATGCTTAAACCTGCATTAGCGCGTGGTGAGTTACATTGTGTCGGTGCGACGACGCTCGATGAATATCGTCAATATGTCGAAAAAGACGCAGCGTTGGAACGTCGCTTTCAGAAGATTCAAGTCGATCAGCCGAGTGTTGAAGACACCATTGCTATTTTACGTGGTCTAAAAGAGCGTTATGAACTACATCACGCGGTTGAAATTACCGATCCAGGTATCGTTGCAGCTGCTGTCTTGTCCCATCGTTATATTACTGAGCGTCAGTTGCCTGATAAAGCGATTGATTTAATTGATGAGGCCGCAGCGTCTATTCGGATGGCGATTGACTCGAAGCCAGAAACACTCGACCGTTTAGAGCGAAAAATTGTCCAGTTAAAATTGGAACAACAAGCGTTAGCTCAAGAAGAAGATGAAGCGTCTAAGAAGCGGCTTGCTAAATTAGAAAGCGATCTCGCCGGCTTTGAAGTTGAGTTCAGAGAACTCGATGAAATTTGGCATGCCGAAAAAGCCGCGCTGTCTGGCGCTCAAAATATAAAATCGGATTTAGAACAGGCGAGACAAGACTTAGATATTGCGCGTCGCGCAAGCGACTTAAACAGGATGTCGGAATTGCAGTACGGCCGCATTCCTGAACTAGAACGTCAACTCGATCTAGCATCACAGGCCGATATGCAGGAAATGACTTTGTTGAAACACAAGGTGACCGAAGATGAAATTGCCGATGTGGTTTCTCGTTCAACCGGTATTCCAGTGAGTAAAATGCTGGAAGGGGAAAAAGATAAGCTATTAAAGATGGAACAGCATCTACATAAGCAAGTTGTCGGACAAAAAGAAGCTGTCACTGCAGTGTCAAATGCTATTCGTCGTTCTCGTGCTGGCTTATCCGATCCGGATAAACCAATAGGGTCGTTCTTGTTTCTTGGGCCAACAGGGGTTGGGAAAACAGAGCTATGCAAAGCGCTCGCAAATTATTTATTCGACGATAACGACGCTATGGTGCGAATCGATATGTCTGAGTTTATGGAAAAACATTCAGTGGCCCGCTTAATCGGTGCGCCACCAGGATATGTTGGTTATGAAGAAGGCGGCTATTTAACCGAAGCGGTTAGGCGTAAACCTTATTCAGTCTTACTGCTCGATGAAGTTGAAAAGGCACACCCGGATGTGTTTAATATATTGCTGCAAGTACTTGATGATGGTCGATTGACCGACGGACAAGGACGCACTGTAGATTTTCGAAACACCTTAATAGTACTGACCTCAAATTTGGGCTCAGATTTGATTCAAGAACATGGCGCGTTGTTGCAAAACATTGATATGAAATCAATGGTAATGGAAGTGGTGAAAAAGAGCTTTAAGCCAGAATTCTTAAACCGACTTGATGAGAGTGTTGTTTTTCATGCGCTCGGTCGAGAAAATATTAAACACATCGCTTTGATGCAGTTAAGCCTGCTGAAGAAGCGTTTAGAGGCGCAAGATTTACAGTTTAGAATCGATGATGAAGCGTTAGACTTATTAGCGACCATAGGTTTTGACCCGGTATACGGTGCAAGACCATTAAAACGGGCGGTACAGCAGCTTGAAAACCCATTGGCGCAATTGATTTTGTCTGGCGAAGCTAAACCGAAGAGCACCATAAGTGTGACAACCAATGACAACGAGTTTGTATTCTCAATAAGTTAATACCCGCTCACGACCAAACCTTGGTGTCGAGATTCTTGCCCCAGGTCATTTTTTGCAGAACAATTCAATTTGTTTGTTGGCTAAGCTAAGTTGTTCGTTTCGGTCTGCTGCACTCAACTGGGTAACGTTGCCATCTTTATCTTGTTGAGTAATATTCTTAAATGCACTAAGGATCTTAAAATTTTGCTGTGCCATATCGCAATTTTCTTGAGCGACTTTTTGATATGGCGTGATACCGCTAGCAGCATTGTTTTGTTGTAATTCTTGAGGTGGCTTATATGTATCACTGTTGCGCAATACTATTTCTTCTACTTCGCTAATACTGCTATCTGATGGTTTCACGTGGCTAAAATGAGTGACCCCTTTTTTGTCGATCCATCGATAAATAGTATCGCCTGCGACCACGTTAAATGTGAAAAAGTACAATGCTAACGCAGAGGCGACGAAATGGGTTAATGACATGTTTATTCCTTGGCTAATTAACGAATACCCTAACTAAATATAACAGTGCTCTTCAATAACGCCAATAAATTTATCAGAACAGAGCTTAACTCGTTAACCAGGGCGACCATCAGGACGAGGGCTCCATAACATCTTTGCGTAACAAATAATGAAGATACCGTAAGCAAGCCCCCACAACCCCGAACTTAACTGATAACTTATTAGTGTTAATTGTGGTTGCACAATTGGCAGCAAGGCGCGAATAGGTGCAGCTATTATCATGGCCAAAAATGCTAAGTTCATTATCGGTTTAGGTGATAATTTTCTCCCTGTATGACCTAGTGAAACACGCGCCATCATGGAAATAATTAGATTACCAATCGCACCGACTGTAATCAGATGCAATGCGTTGACTAAATGCTGCGGATTACTCAGCATTGCGACGCCGTACATGACAAGTCCTAACGGAATAAATAAGTAGGCACAATGGAGCGACCATAATAAAGGGATGTTAAAAGTTAGCCACAGCTTCCAACGACAAAATCTTATTAGGTTAGCTAGTCCGGAAGTAAGCAGTAAAAAAGATAATAAACCGGTCGGTACAGAAACGAATGTATTGAGGATAGCTAAGCCAATATAGAGCCACAATGGCATGAGAGATAAGTGTTCGATGATAAACCATGGTGATGTTTTTTCCGTCCCTGTGCCTCTGGCAGTGAAGAACGGGATCACTCGCCCACCAACAATACACATGACTAACGTTATTAATATCACTAGTAATGTAAATGCTGAAGAACTTAATTGTGGCTTGTCATGGATAACCCCTAGATGAGACAGTCCATTGGCGATAGCGAATAATAGCAGGATGGGCACAAAGAACAGATTCTTCCAATGTTTCGCTGCCGTGATATTTTTCCATAAAAAGGTCGCTGCTAATAAAGGCGGTGTAATATCGATAACAAGCACCCAATAGCTTGGTGATAAATTGAATAGCAATAAGGCACGAGCTAATAACCAGCTAGCGAACAGTAAGACCAGCCGCCAACCCCTTATACTGGGAATACCGGTCCAACTTTGGATTGCAGTTAACAAAAAACCAATGATTACCGTAAAGCTAAAACCAAATACCATTTCATGTGCATGCCACCATAGAGTATTGCCATACGGTATAAACTCAAATTTACCTGTTAGCGATAGAGTCCATATAGTTAAGGCCACAATAGAGTAGCAAGCGGCTCCCAAAAAGAACGGGCGAAATGCGAGGCGAAACAAAGGAAGTATTCTTTGTTCTACGTTAATGTCTGTTATTTGCATCATATCAATTAGAAACCAGCATTCTTTAAATATTACTTGGTAAGGCGAGGTGGGTATTATTGATACTTTACGTGTGTTCCAACATGACATTAATCAAGGCATGTCAATATCCGCTCGTTTTTTGAATTGTTTGATTGATATTTAGACACTCAAACGGTTTGTGTTGTAATATTGCCAAAAAGCTCTTGCCAAGTGCCGAGGGATCTCTATAATGCGCCTCACTGAAACGGAGCAGAGCATCACTTAGCGGTTAACGTTAAACGATACTAGGCAACGGTTTGGAGAGTAAATAACTAATACATCTTTTTAAAGAAAGAACGTTAAATTAGTTGTTGACTTCGAAACGGGATAACGTATTATACGCATCCCAACGCAACGGACCACATGGCTCGAAGCGCTGCTCACATCACACGATGTTTGAGCTAAAACGTTCTTTAACAATTAGTATTC